>Ga0308160_10001618_pt1 | contig 30543 bp, 46 predicted proteins | sample PhyFR1_FD_201036 | JGI IMG/M metagenome (GOLD analysis project Ga0308160, IMG submission 201036) | Phyllosphere microbial communities from UC Gill Tract Community Farm, Albany, California, United States - DLSLF.R1 | ecosystem: Host-associated > Plants > Phyllosphere > Unclassified | place: USA... | reverse complement strand
CAAACACACGCACACCACACAATTTGTGAGAAGAAGAAGGATGAGAAGAAGGAACAAACCGGTGGATCGTCTAGCCCAGAAGGCTCTCCTGCCAACCCCGTCCGTCGTTGGGTAGGGACTTTCCAAGAAAGAGCCCCGTCTCCTCTTCTTCAGGAGGCGGACGGAGGATGCGCGCGGCCCCCTTTCCCCCCCCCCCCCCTGGCCGCTTGTCCTTCCTGCTGCCCCGACGCTCTCCAAACCGGCTGGTCCGTCCCCCGGGTCGGGATCGGGATCACGACGGGCGTTCGTTCGCACGGTGCCGTAGGCGACTGATTGGCTAGGGACGGCAAGTACACAGGGAAGGAAGGAAGGCGGGGCAGGCCAGCAGGCCAGCAGGCCAGCGGCTTTCTGGCCGGACCGGACCCGGCCAGAGGACGTGGAGGGAAGGCAGATCGAATGAGCGGAAGCGACGTACAAAGAGGGAAGGGCTTACAAATGAGGGTCGAGGGGGAGGGGGGGGGGAGGAAGGGAAAGGCGGCATCTGGGAGCTGACGGGCTGGAGTTTGGGAGAAGCAGGGGCGTTGTCGAGGGACGACGCATCGAGGGCAAGGCAACGGACGAAGGAAAACAGGACCACCGCTTGAAAGCGTGCACATCGGCGAGTGGAGGGCTGGGGGCGGAAAAGGGGGGGGGGTGACCCTCTCTCAGTGGTGAATCAATCATCAACCGAGTTTGATGAACCCCCCTCCTCCACCTGCTCGTCGACCGCCAGCCGACCAGCGGCCAAGCGCCCAGTCAAACGGACTCGACGATGGCGTCTTCGGTTCGAGGAGGGAGCAAGGCTGCGAAGGGTAGCGGTGGCTCGCTGCCGCCGCCGACGACGATGACCGGCCTGCGGCGCGATTGAGCGGCGCTTTGAAGGAGGAGGAGGCACGGGGAGGAGGAGGTGGGCCGACCGATCGTTCCCAAGCGACGTCATCGATGTACCTGCCGACCGCACGGTCTTCGACCGCCGGCGGTCGGCCCGAGTCCTTCGCGTTGACGTCCGATCGGGCAAGCGAGCCCTTCTCCTTCTCGGCCACCTCGTCACCCCTGTCGATGCCGACCGACGGCGGCCCTCCCGAACAAGGGGGTCCGTCGGCCTCGAGCTCGGCAAGACCGACGTAGGCCCTCGCAACCCAGCCGTCGGCCTCCTTGGTCGCCCGTCCAAAACGGACAAGCGCCCGCTCATGAGCGAGCCGCTTGCGGTCGGCCTCGGGCAAGCGCTCGTCAGCATCGATCGAGGAGGGGGCGAGGACGAGCGAGGAACGCGTCTGGACTAGGTGCGGCGTCGTGTGAATCGTCGAGGGTGGGAGCCGGTTGAGGATGCAGAGCCGGTGGGGCTGCAAGAAGGTGTATGTGTTGTCGTCGTCAGTGTCGTAAAGACGAAGACTGGCTGCCGGCGGGTAGACCATCGCTGGGATGGGTCCAAGGCGCTCAGAGTCTAGACGGGAGGAAATGGAAGGTCGGACGCACGTCGGCCCCGTACTTGAGGGCGATGCCGATCAGCGTCTCGCCCTTGCGAACGATATGCCGGACCGGCCGCCCATCGGCCGTGAGCGCGCCCACATCCCCCTCGGCAGCAGCGGCGGCGGCGGCGGGGGGCTCGACTGGCAGCTCAGCTCGTGCGGCGTCGGTCGCTTGCATGGCTCCTTCCGCAGGTGCACCGTCGGTTGCGTCGTGCTCGTCCGTGTCGTCATCGTCATCGTCGTCGCTGTCGCCGAGGACAAACTGACCGCTTCCGTCGTCGGTGGTGGCGGTGGTGGTGCCGCTGCTGCTGCGCGGCGGTGGATGGCCGGCGGCACAGAGGAGGCAGGGGTCCCACCTGGCCGCCCTTCCCTTTGCCTTACAGCACGGGCCGCAGATCGGCCGCCGGCAGCAGGTCGTCTCGACCGCTCCGTCGGCGCTGTTGATTCTCTGGCTGCTGGTCGATGTGGCGGCGGCGGCGGCGGGAGAGGCGGGCCGAAGGACGGTTGAAGCGCACAGGAGGCAGAGCCGGTCGGGGACGAGCGTCGCCGATCGGCCAGCGAGGGCGAGCGTTGCCGCTGACTTTGGTGGGAGCGTCCGCGAGGACGCGCCAGAGGGCAGCGAGGTCGCAGTGGGCTTCATGGTGAGAGGAAGGTGGCGAGTCGAGAGTTGCAATCGAGCCTTTCCGAGGGTCGAGGTCGAGGGCAGCGGTGGCGACCTCGCCGGGGGCGGGTGGCAACGAGAGACCGCAGTAGTGGGCGCTGCGCGGGCGAAGAGGGTCAGGCAGGCAGGCTCCTGTTGCTCACCCTCCTCCCGACCATCAACCCACCCCCCCCCCCCTTCTTCTTCTTCTTGCTCCAGCTCTCAAACATGGTTGCGCCCATGTCTGCAGACATCCCCGTCGACGCGCCCGAACACTGCCCGGTTCGTCGTGCTTTCAGGCCACGCAAGCGCCGCTTTCGCTCGTTGCTGACTCGGCCCGCTCCCCCACGACGCCCTCCACCTCTCGCCCATCCCACCTCACCTCCCTCGACCGGACTCCACCTTCACACCCTCCTCCTTGGATCCTCTTGGACCGTTCCACTCTCTGCCTGCTAGGGAACCGAATCGACCGAGGCCGGCAAGAGCTCGGCTTGCGACGGCTGCCCGAACCAGTCGTTCTGCGCGTCGGACGAGCCCAAGCTGCCTGACCCGGACTTGCCACTGATCCGCGAGCGCCTGCGGGCCGTCAAGAAAAAGATCCTCGTCCTCAGCGGCAAAGGCGGCGTCGGCAAGAGCACGTTCAGCTCAGGCCTCGGCTGGGCGCTTGCCGCCGACGAAGACGTCCAGGTGCATCCGTCCCGCTCGACGGCTCGTCCCTTCGGCGCTGACCGAGCCGTCCCTTTCTTCCCCCTCCGGCCCGGCGCAGACGGGCCTGCTCGACATCGACATCTGCGGGCCCTCGCTGCCGCACCTGCTCGGTCTCTCGGGCGAGACGCTCCACATCTCGTCGTCCGGCTGGTCGCCCATCTACCTGACGCCCAACCTGGCCTGCATTTCGATCGGCTTCCTCTTGCCCTCACCATCGGCCGCCGTCATCTGGCGCGGGCCGAAGAAGAACCAGCTGATCAAGCAGTTTCTCAAGGATGTCGACTGGGGGGACGAGCTTGACTACCTCGTCGTCGACACGCCGCCGGGGACGTCAGACGAACACCTCTCGGTCGTCCAGTACCTCCGCGAGGGCGGCATCGACGGCGCCGTCCTCGTGACGACTCCACAAGAGGTCTCGCTCCAGGACGTCCGCAAGGAGCTCGACTTTTGCCGCAAGGTCGGCGTCCACGTCCTCGGCATCGTCGAGAACATGGCCGGCTTTGTCTGCCCGAGCTGCAACGGCCGGTCCGACGTCTTCTTCCCATCGACCGGCGGAGCGGCCGCGCTCGCCGAGGAGGGTGCGCGCTCCGTCCCCCTTCGACCGATGGGCTCTTGCTGACGACCTGCTTCCTCCCCGTCTCTCGGCGCGCGTACGCTCGGCAGAGGGTATCCCTTTCCTCGGCTCGATCCCGCTCGACCCGCGGATTGGCAAGTCGTGCGACCACGGCGTCTCCTTCCTGGAAGAGTACCCAGAGAGCCCGAGCACAAAGGCCTATCTCGACATCGTCGCCAGTTGCGCCCCTGTCTTTCTCGGAACAGATCTCGCTGTCGTGTCGCGCTGACCCGCCTATCCTGCCTTTTTCCTGCTTGGCAGAAATCCGCGCGGCTGTTGGTCCTCTGTGAACGCCCTCGTTGCCGCGCCCCCCGCCCCTCCCATTAGATGCCCGCCCTCCCTTCCTGTAGTCAGCAATCCTGTTGTACGCTATGCTCCTTCACCAACGGAGGTTCTCCCCGGGAGGAAGAGAGAATGCGCGTCATCATCGTCATGAGAGGCGTCAAGAAGGGGGCAAGGAGCCAAGCCGACACGCCGCTCGCTCAGGCCAAACTTGACTGCTCTGACCGTGTGGCCTCGACCGTGTCGCTGGGCAGCGGGTCGTCCGGGACGGGCGAGCCCTTGGCCGTGTCCGGGTAGCGCAGGTCGACGAAGCCGATCGGCACCTGGTGATGATGTGGGAGGAGAGGGGAGAAGGAGGGATTCAGCTTCTGGGCCTCCCGAGATCGAAGGGCACACGGGAGACGCACGCCACGCATCTCGAGCCGACCGCTGACGAGGAGCATCTTCTGGTACGTCGCCTCGTCATTCGTAAAGACGGTGGCCGACGCTGGCGCCGAGGGGCTGAGGCCCTCGACGGGGTGCCGCCAAACGGCGTCGATCACGAGCTGGAGCTGCTCGACGAGGAGTTGCTGGAGCTCGTGCCCGGTGATTTCGCGCGGGAGGCCCGACATCTGCAGGCGGTGATCAGGAGGATTTGGGTTGTCAGACGCATGCGAGGTACAGACGGGGTGCAGAGAAAGGGCACCGACGAGGACAGCACGCTTTGGTAGACTGGCGCCGAGCAAGGCGGCGGGCGAGCCATCGACGCTAACGGATCTCTTTGGTTTGAGGCCGACCTCCTTGACGAACAGCACGGCCTGCCAGACGCCGGAAAGGTGTCAGCAAGGTTCGCTCCGGGATGCTTGAGCTCGCGACTGACCCTTGAACCTTTGAGTGTCCGGCCGTGCAGGGCTTCGACAATCTCGCTGACCGGGTGGTCCTCATCTCGAGGAAAGACCTCGAGCCGGATCAGACCGGCGCCCGGATCGCTTCCGTCTCGAGGGAGGGGACGAAAAAGGTAGCGGTACGGGAAGCGCTTTTCGAGCTCGGCCACGAGGCTTTTCGGGTCGTGGCGGTAGTCTATCCAGGTCTGGGGTGCCTCCGGTTGGGAACAGGACAGCTTCAGGAGGGAAGAAGCGGAGCATTTCGAGCCAGAATCAAAATCGTGATCGAGGGAGACAGAGAGGTGCGGTCGACGTACGACCAGGAGCGACCCGTCAACGCGCTCCTTGTACTGGAGCGCCGGGTCGATCAGGTCGCCGACGCCAGCATAGTCGGACCAAAAGAAGAGCTCCGAGTAGCGCAGCTTCTGACCCGACAGCGCGAGCAATTTAGTCACGTCGAAGATCGAGCTGCAGACGATGCGGCCCTGGCGTGCGGCACAGTCGAGCTCGATGGCCTTAACGAGGACACCGTTCCTCCGGAGCACGACCGCCAGCTGATGGGGTAGCTCCTGTGCCTCGTATTCTGGCAGGTTCATGACCTGGCGGGCACGAACGAGGTGCGTGTCCGGTCAGTGCAGGTTGCCTCGGCGCGAGAGAAAACGCCTCGTCGCCAGCGTACCTGTACAATCAGTCTTGGGTCCAACGTTTCGAGAGCTCGCTGGGCAATCTCTGCGGGCCAGATGACCTTTTCCGAGGTCGATGCGGTGGCCGGCACAACCCGGACAGACCACTTGTTCGGCAAGGCCGGCAGATCGTCCTCGCGCTTCAAGAGGCCCTTGAAGACTGGACTGGCCTCAACCCGCCCGCCGTCGACCTTGAGCTTCTTGAGTGACTCAGCAACAAGCAGCCGCCTCTCTTTACCCTTGGTAGTCTCGGCCGTCCGAGGCACAAAGGGCGACTCTCGGACGATCGACGGGTAGCCGAGCGACGCTGGCTGCGGACCCGTCCTGGCCCGCTGCGTCGGCTGTTGCGGCCGGTCGTCTGGGCGACTGGTAGTTTCCGCACGAGTCGGACCGTCTTGTGGGGCGGTAGCCGATTTGCTAGCTGCTGGCGAGGACGGCAGCGGCAGATTGCCTGGACTCTTGGTCGTCGAGACGAGCGGAGCGGAGGCCGCTCGGTCGGCGCCGTCCGGCCCGATTACCGCTGGAGCCGCCTTGCAGCGAGGCGACCCGTGAGAGCTGAAGGCCCGACAACAGCGCCTGGTCTGTCCGGCCAGACGGGAAGGTCCTGCCTGCATCGAGCGGTCGCACGAGGGAGGTTCAAGGCGTGAAGCGGTCCGAGAGAAGAGACTACGGGCGCGCTTGAGCTGAGGCTCGACGCGACGGGGACGAGGGTGAGGTCCCAGTTTCGAGGGGCAGGACCGCGCTTGCGGACGAGGAGACGAGCTTCTTGCTTCTCGTCGAGCTCTCGCGTGGTCCTGCTGGGACAACCCGGGCGAGGCGTGGGCTGCGAAGTGGGGAAGAAAGGCGGGCGAGATGATGGTTGTCGGCCGCTCAGGAAGCATGGCACAGGCTCGTTCCCCTCACAAGCCCCTCACCCTCCGAACGACCATCTCGTCTCGTGCCCGCCATCCCACCTTGCTCTCTCTCCCTGTCTCGTTCTCGCATGGCCGCGCTCACCGGCATCATCATCCTCACAGCGGCGCTTAAGCCGCTGATCACAACGCCCTTCCGGCCGGCCTCGCTCCTGCCGCTCTACACCGAAGCCTTCACTGCGAGTGCTGCCGCCAAGGGCAAGCGGGTCGAGCCGACCGCCGGCCCGTCGACCGGCCGCGACGCCGCCGACGACTGCGTCCTCTGGATCGGCGAGGGGATCGGTAGCCTGTGCTGGATCAGCCGGGGCGGCCTTTTCTTCTGCTGCGGCGTCGGCAAGGAGGGTCGGTTCCTCGTCGTCGTCGGGTCGTCGCTCGAGTCGCTGCGCCTGGCTGACGTTCCTCCTTTGCTTGCCACTCGCCCCTCGCCCCGGCAGCCAACCCGCTGCTGGCCTTCCGTTTCCTCGAGGTCTTTGTCGAGGTCCTGACCGAGTACTTGGGCGAGGTCCGTCCGACCGCTGGTCGATCTTTGCTCACGCCAGCCCCGGCTAATAGCCTCGTCCTTCCCAACCCTTGCGATCTGCCAGATCACCGAGACGCAGATCAAGGACAACTTTGACGTCGTCTACCAGGTGTGCCTCGACAGGCCTCGTCGATGTAGTCGTGCGCCCGGCTGACTGCTTGAGGCTTCCTATCTGCAGCTGCTCGAGGAGATGCTAGACGAGGGCTATCCGCTGACGACCGAGAGCAACTTGCTGCGGGATATCGTCCTCCCGCCGACGCTCCTCAGCAAGGTGCTCTCGGCCGCCGGTGTCTCGGGGTCCGTCAAATGGCCTCTTGACCTTCTAAACTCGATGGGCTGCGCGCTGACGTGTTTGCGTGTGCAAACCCAGACTCGGTGGTCCGGCCATCAACCAGCCTTTCTCGTCGCCGATACCTTGGCGCCGGCCGGGCGTCAAGCACTCGTCGGCCGAAATATTCTTCGACTTTGCCGAGTCGCTCGCGCTCACGCTCAACCGCAAGGGCGCCGTCGTTCGAGACGAGCGATGGGGTGAGCTAGAGTGCAACGCTAGGCTGAGCGGCGTGCCCGAGATCAGCCTCCACCTCGGCGGCAGGGCCATCAAGGGCCAAGGCCTTCATCCTTGCGTCAGGTGCGGCGCCAGTCCTGTCCAGCGCACTCCTCCTGCCCAGTTGTCTTGACGCTCTCTCTTCTCCCGATCGCCACAGACTCGGCAGGTACGAGAAGGATGGCACGCTGTCCTTCATTCCACCCGACGGACGCTTCCGGCTGATGGACTACGTCATTCCGCCGCCGTCTGCGGCGGCAGCCGGCTTGGGTTCGGCTCTGAGCTCAAATCGCGTCGGCGGGATCGACGAGCAGTCGGGTATTCGCTTCAAGACGCGCGTCAAGCTCATTGAGGGCGGCGGTCTGTCCACCTCGTGGCTCCGACTCGAAACACACGTGCGGCCCGCTGACCTCGAGTCGTTCACGCGACGTTCCTTTTTGATCAGGGACGTTTGAGATCTCGCTCTCTTCGACCCAGTCGACGCGGCCGCTCGAGAATGTCGTCCTGCGCTGGAACCTTGGCGAGGGCGTTATCCCGGCTAAGACGACCATCTTTGGCGCCTCGGCCGACGACAGTTCGCGCTGGGAGATTGAGGGCGGTCAGGTGCGTTGGCGCTTTGCGACGTTTATGGGCTCATGAAAGCCCGACGACACTCCACCTCTTGCCACTGATTGACCCGACTGCTCGTCTCTCCTTCGTCAAGACGCTCGTCTGGCGACTCGGTCTCGTCCCTCCCCGCTCGCTCGCCCGTACCCTCTCTGGCGCCTTCTCCACCGCGTCCCCAAATGCCCGACCGCAGCCGGCAACCGAGCTCAGCCTGACGTACACGATCCACCAGCACTCGCTCTCGGGCCTCAAAGTTGGGAGGCTCACGTGTCCCGGCATGGAGGCGGGCGGAGTGGGCGGCCCGTCAGCGAACGGCGGCGCTGGCGGAGGCCAGAAGGTGTTTAGGGGCATGCGCTCGCGTGTCGAGTGCTCGATCTGGAAGCGCTGGTAGAGTCCTCGCCTGCGCTCTTCATGCGTCTTTCGGTGAGCGGCAGTAGCGCTGGAAGACAACCCTCGCGAGCCGGAAGACAAGAAGACATCTCAAATCGCATACAACACCAGTCCTCGCGTCAAGCGCCTCAACCCTCGAGTATTCACCTCTCCGACCGCGCGCCTTCGCATCCGTTCGACCGAACGAGGAACGCAAGGGCAGGGGTCGCGTCTACTTGGTGAACTTCATCGAGACCGAGTTGACGCAGTGGCGCTCGTCAGTCGGGTTGTCGAAGCCTACAGCCGAGAGCATGAGGCGGAGCGTTCTGAAAATCAGCACGAGATGACCTGCAGAACTTGAGGCCAAGGGGGACGCACCCTCGCCCTTGAACACGTGGCCGAGGTGACTGTGACCAAGCCAAGCCAAGAGACATAACGTCAGCCCGTTGATCGAGAGTCGCAAAAAGACTCTAAGTGAGCGGAGCAAGGAACACACCCTCCGCAAGCGGTGCAGACGATCTCGGTCCGGGTCGAGAAGAGCGAGCGGTCCTCGTGCCGGGTGATGGCGCCGGGGATGGCGTCGTAGAACGAGGGCCAACTGCGGCACGCACGCGGAGCGGCAGAGCGAGGTCTCAGCTATCGACGTGGGAGCGTTAAAGAGGGGTGGAGAGATCGACGAACCCGCAGCCCGACTTGAACTTGGTCGCCGCCTTGTAAAGGGGCGCACCGCAGCCGGCACAGCCAAAGACGCCCTCGGAGGGGTAGAACTTGTCGTACTCGCCCGAGCCGGGGGCCTCGGTGCCCTTCTGCCGGAGCACGCGGAACTGCTCGCGGTTCAGCTGAAGCCGAGAGCGTTCAGGTACGCGGCCGGGAGAAGGGAGCAGGCGAAGGAGCAGGCATGTGAGCAATGTGACGGGGCGATCTCAGGGGGAGCAGGGAGACCAGCGCACCTGGGCCTGCCACTCGCCCTCGGTCTTCTGGGCGTTCGCCATGTTGCTATCGGAGGAGTTGGAGGGCGAGGCAAAGAGCGGGGTGGTCGAGAAGGCGAGACGGGCAAGGGGCGAGCGGACAAGGGTGCGAAAGGCGGTCGGCCGGGCGAGCATGAAGTGGGGTGGGGGTTGGTGGGGTCAGGGTGCGGAGGGGGGAGCAGGGCGATGGGTGGCGACGGGCAACAAGCTCGATGCTGGCGGAGGTGGCGCGCAGCAGCGCTTGCGTGACGTAAGCCGAGCGAGGGCGGACGACGCCGGTCACCTGAAGCTCGTCGGTCGACCGCCTCGACCGTCTCCCCTGCTCTACTCTCTCTCTATCTCTCTCTCTCTCTCTCTCTCTCTCTCTCGCCAGACAAGACGATGCCGTCTTACATGTACGTCGAGCTGGGGACCGCCCCCGCCCGCTTCGACAGCAGCAGCAGCGGCTGACAGGCTCTCATCAGCCTCGCCCTCAACTGCGGCAGCTCGTCCATCAAGGCCCGGCTCTTTGCCCTCCCCAACGGCGGCAAGGAGGACTCGCTCGAGCAGGTTGCCAAACTCTCGGCGAGCAATATCGGTGCCGGGGGCGACAAGAAAGTCGAGCTCGAGCTTGTCTGGGCTGACACGAAGGCCGAGGACGAGGAGCCCGAGCGTTCCTCAAAGGGCCAGGACGAGGTCGAGTGTCAGTCCTCTTTGTCCCCTCGGCTTCCGCTCCTTCACTCTCAGCAAGGGGAATTCGGCCCGTGTCGTCTGGAGGCTGTGAACCTCCGTCCCTCGATGACTCTTTCTCACGTCGAGCGAGAAGAAAACACGCAGGGTGCGAGAGGTCCTCGCGAAACAGTAGGGGCCGTCCGTCCCGCGCAGCGCTCCTTCGGCCATCTTCGCAGCTCGTCCCGCCCGAGCTCTGCCTTCCTAGACCAGGCTTACATCGAGTTCTTCTGGTTCCATGCGCTCGCTGACGCTACCCGGTCACGCTTACCTCCAGACTCGGACGTCCTCTCCGCCCTCCTCTCGCTTCTCACGAGCTCGACCGCCCACCCGCTCGACAAGACCGACATCAAGGTCGTCGCCCACCGCGTCGTCCACGGCTCGACCCACACCGAACCGATTGTCGTCACCAACGGCCATCGTGAGGGGCTGGGCGAGATGGACCGTTTGAGCGCGTTTGCGCCGCTGCACGTGCGTCCGGCCCGCCTTGTCGGCGGAAGGAGTCGTTGCAACCGTTTCCTAAACCTCTGCCCTTTCCCGCCGGCCGCTGGCAGAACCACAATGCGGTCCTCGCCGTCCGGTCGGTGCTCGACCTCCTGCCCGACCACACGAGTGTCCTACTCTTCGACACACTCTTCCATCAGACGCTCGACAAGCACATTTACACGTACGCCGTCGGCCCGGCCGAACAGGGGACGCCCGTCCCGCTGCGCAAGGTACGACTCTCCAGGGCCCTCGTGAGAGAACCTACCTCGCTACTCTAAATCCTGACCGGCGCTTCTTCTGCACTCTCCCTCGCTCTTGCTGACGACCGGAAGTACGGCTTCCACGGCCTCTCGTACGGCTCGCTCCTCTCGTCGCTCTCCTCGCACCTCTCCCTTCCTTCGACCTCAATCTCCGCCGTCGTCGCCCACCTCGGCTCGGGCGGCTCCGTCTGCCTCATCTCTAAAGGCGAGAGCAAGGACACCTCGATGGGACTGACCCCGCTCGAGGGGCTCGTCGGCGGGACGCGGAGCGGCGACCTCGACCCGACGTTGGTCTTCCATCACACGAAGGACTGCGCGAGCAATGCGCTCCAGGAGGAAGAAGGTGACCTGTTCATCTCGAAGGCTGAGATGGCGCTCAACAAGTGCGTTGTCGTCCGCTTGCCTTCGTCGTCTGCCCTTGGTCTGTTGGCGCCGGTCTGAACTCACACGCCGCGCGGCCACTCTTCCAGAGAGAGCGGCCTGAAAGCGCTCGCCGGCACGGCTGACTTTGGAGTCATCACCCGTCGGATGGAGCGCTCGGTCGACTGCACCGACGACGAGGCTGAGCGGGCCCAGCTCGCCTATGACGGTCCGTCTCTCACCCTTTTCTGTTCCAGACGACCACTTGCTCGCACCCGCGCCTGACCGAATTCGCGCACCCGCTCCCACCCGTCCACCCTCACCGCAGTCTACCTCGACCGGCTCCTCAAGTTCATCTCCTTCTATCTCTTCAAGCTCCTCAACCAGCAAGCGGCCGGCCTCGGCCCGCGCCCGCACCTCGTTTTCTCGGGCGGGATTGGCGAGCGCTCGTCCCGGCTCCGGAAGGACGTCGTTGCTTCGCTTGGCTTCCTCGGGCTTGACTTGGACGGAGCGGCCAATGAGGCCGAAGAGGGTGGAGCGGTGAGGCGGATCGGAGGCGGCGACAAGGGAGTTGAGGCGGTGTGGGTTATCGAGACGGACGAGGAGCTCCAGTGCGCAAAGATGGCGGTCCGTCCCTTCACGTTCCTCTTCTCCCCGGTTCATCTCGCCCGGCCCGCCGTGCTGCCGCAGCAGGGGACTGACGTCTGGCTCCATTGACCTCCTCCGAATCCGCCTCACCTCGTCTTCACCTGCAGCGTGCCCACCTCAACCTCTGATCCTAGCCCAACAGCCGCCCCTCGTTCCCTCACGGACCACCCAATCCCTTGCTCGACCGTCTCGGCGCTCTCGAGCGCGACCCTTCCAGCTAGATAGACTGTATCCATCTTTTTGTCTGACGATGCCCAACTGGCTTGCTTGGAAGCGTGCAGATGAGAAAGGCCCATTCATCGTCCCTCTGTCCGCTTCCGGATCGTCTTACAGACTACGACACTGCTCTCTTCCTTGGGCGTGCAGACCGGGTGCGCACTGGGATTGATACTGGGGGCGGAGTCTCGAGCAGGCTCGCCGACGTCTGTCGAGCCCAGACGCGGCGGCGGATCGGTTTGATCGATGGCGTCAGAGCGAGAGAGGGTGTAGGAAGGACGGATGGACTTGAGTGCGAGCGCGTGCGTGCCGTCGGGCCGTCCGGGCCTTCATCGGAGGATGGGTGTTTGACAGGGCTGAGCTTCCGGCGCCTGTCGATTGACGTCTTTGAGCTACTAAGCGTTCGTCGAGGGCGGTCGGACGAGCTCGAGCTGGCGATTGAAGCCGTGGGCGGCGAGATCCCTGGGCGCCGTCCAGGGCGACAGACATGGCCAGGGTCAGCCTCAGGTTCAGAAGGTGGAGGGGGGGGGAGGGCAAACGAGCAAGGCGAACGCACCGCCACGTCTCCTCTGGGTCACTCTCGGTCTGAAGCGTGTACATCTGCTCCAGACCTGCAAAGTTCAAGCCCCCTTCAATGCCCCGCGCCTGATCCGGCTCGACGGCGTCGAAGAACGTCGCGATCTCGCCCTTCGTCGCGGCCGAAAAGGGCTCGCCGTTGGTGGCCCGGGCGAAGGCGTCGAGGGCAGCCGGGGGGAGGTGGGCCGTCTTTTCGGGAAGGGCGGTGGTGGGCGAGCGAGAGGGGACGCAGAATGTGCTGAAGATGTAGGCTAGGACGCCGAGGAACTGCAGGGTCGAGAGACACAGCCACGAGAGGGGTGGGGGGGCATCAGACGACGTGCTTGGAGACAGGGCTTCGGAACGGCTCCGTGCACCTCTCGGGGATGTCTATGAACCGCCCGGCTTAGCGAAGGAGAAATACAGCGAAAGAGAGCAGGGACCTGCCTTGTCGGTGACCATGCCCTCGTCGTCGAGCAGCTCGACCGGCGACAGGCCGCTGCTCTCGGCGCCGGCTGCGAGGGGCACCGAGGGAAGGGAAGGGAAAAGGGGCGAGGGCGGGTAGAAACCCGGTCAGCCGACGGCCCTGGCTCACCCCCAAGAAGGCGCTGAGTACGTGAAACTCACTTCCGTGGCTCGCTGTCGTCGTCGTCGTCGGCATGGTAAGATTGCTCTGGGGATGTTGGCGCTCTGGGGATGTTGGCGGGATGGCTGTCAGGGGAAGACTGTCAGCTGGCAGCTCATCCGCCCGCCCGCCTGCCTACCCTGCCCTGCGCCTCGGCCGTTTTCGTCGCGCGGGCAGCAACCAGCCCCGAGTGCCTCCTGCTGCTGGCCGTCTCCCTCCTCAACCCTCACCGTCCCCTCTCTCCCTTCTACCCTCCGCCATGTCCGTCTTCCCTTTCCTCGTCCGGGCCGTCAGCCGACCTGTGGCCTTCTCGCTCCCGCTTCGCCGGGCAATGGCGACCGCTCCTGCAGGCGCGGCCGGCGACCTCCTCCGGGCCACGCTCGGCACCGACGCCCGCCCACCCTCGAGCCCGACCGGCACGGCGCCCTCGACCCCCGGCTCGTCGGACTCCCTGGCAACAGCGAGCGCGGGCTCGTCGTCCGGCTCCTCGTCAGCGGCCGAGAGCTCAGGCTCGGCAGCAGACCTCGACCCCAACCTCTTCGGCCCGCGCGACTTCTACGGCGCGGCCGACGCCTTCTCGGGATCCAACACGCTCGGTGAGCTCGCCGGCGGCGGCTCGCGGATGAGCGAGGCCGATCGGTACAGCTCGGCGACCGTGCCCTACATGCCCTCGGCCATCCCACAGACGGCCGACCCGCTCTGCGAGTTCTGGGTCTCGCTAACCATGTCCCACGGCAACAAGCTCAAAGCGACGATCCTCCTCTCCAAGATCCTCGACGCCATGTCCGTTCCCCCTCTCGCTCCTCCTCGGGCCTTCTCTTCTGTCCTGCCTCGTCCACCTGTCTCTTTCTCGCGCTACGTCTTGCTTAGAACTCCGGACAGCTCTCACGCTCGTGGCAAGGCAGTCGAGCGGAGCAGCGGGCGGCCGATGCTCACTCTGCTGAGCCCTTCTGCAGGTAGCTCAACTGACAATTCCCTTCTTACCTCCTCCCTTGCCTGCAGTGCCCGGCAGACCGACTCGCCGCCGCTGCCCATCTTCCGCGCGGCCATCATCGCCGCCTCGCCCCTCTGCCGACTCAAGTCAATCCGAAAGGGCGCCAAGACGATGATCGTCCCGATCCCCTTGAACGAACGCCAGCGGACGCGGTTCGGCGTCCGCTGGCTGCTCAAGGCGGCCGACAAGCGGGCCGCGTACAACGCAGAGAAGCGGATTGCGATGGAGATGTTGGCCGTCCTCGATGGTTCGAGCAACGTCCTCAAGATGATCGACGAGCGGCACAAGGTGGCCATGATGAACCGGTGCGTCCCCCATCGTCCCCAGCGCAGCTCATCCCACGACGACTTGGCGAAGGAGCTGACGACCTGCCTCTCGGACCCGTCAGGTCCAACCTTCCGAAGGACATTGGCCCGTAGAGGACGTCCGCACGATGCTCTGCCGTCTCTAATCTTTGCACAGGCAGAGGTGGACCACAGGCCAGGCGGGAGAGAGCCTGCGTATCCTCATGATCGTCATCTTCTCTAGCTGGCTCGCCGCTAGCAGCTAGACAAGCAACAGACTGATGCACTTGCGATCCGATGGTCAAGAAACACTCAATCTAGAGCACTGCGTCTACAATGGTGGAGGCGGAAGGCCAGTCGAGTGAATTAGCGGAGCGTGACGAGCTCCTCGGCGCTGGTCGGGTCTGTCATTGTGCAAAAAAACGAGCCAGTCACAGACAGCGTCAGCGTCAGGGCCGGAGAAGGCCTCATCAGACGGAGGCGCGAGGGACGCACGGATCGCGACCGTGTCGTCGAGGTCCTTCTTGGTGGCACCCATCTTGACGGCGACGCCGACAAACTGCATGATCTCGTCGGAGCCCTCGCCGACGATGTGAACACCGAGCACCTTCTCGGTCGGCAGGAGCGTGACGAGCTTGTAGGCCGTCGGCGACTTGTGCGCCGGGTTGTCGAGCATTGCGTTGGACTGCAGAGTGCGGGACGCGTACGCGGTCAGTCATCCGAGACCCTCCAGAGACAGAAGGGAGGTGTAGCGGGCGACGCACCATGCCGGTGAACTTGGTCTGGTAGACCTTGATCTTGTCCTCGCCGTGCTCCTTCTTGGCCTCGGCCTCGGTCAGGCCGACCGAGCCGGCGGTCGGGTGAGAGAAAATGACCGAGGCAATGTTCGAGTAGTCGAGCTTGTCATCCTTGAACTGCTCGCCGCCAAACAGCCGGTTCGACAGCCGGCGGCCGGCGGCGATCGCGACCGGCGTCAGGAGTGCCTTGCCGATGACGTCGCCGACGGCAAAAACGTTGGCGGCCGACGTCTTCTGGTAGGCGTCGACGGTGACAAAGCCGTGGTCGTCCGTCTTGACGCCAGCCTTGTCGAGGTTGAGCGCCTTGGTCTCTGGGTGCCGGCCGATGGCCCAGAGGAGCGTGTCGACCTCGAGCGTCTTGCCCGTGTCGAGCGTGAGCGTGAGCGCGCCCGACGACTCGTCCTTGACGACCTTGGTGATGTTGGTCTCCTTGTGGATGTTGATGCCGGTCCCGGCCATGTGCTCGGTCAGCGTGTCCGAGATGATGTTGTCAAACGTCCGGAGGACCTTGTCGTGCCGGATGAGCAGGTGCGTCTCGGAGCCGAGCGTGTGGAAGATGCCGGCCAACTCGACCGAGATGTAGCCTGCGCCCACGACGGCGACCCGCTTGGGCTGGTGCTCAAGCTCAAAGAAGCCGTCCGAGCTGATACCGTGCTCGGCGCCCTCGATGTCGGGGATCGTCGGCGCCCCGCCGACGGCAATCAGGATGTTCTTGGCCCGGAGGCTGTAGGTGCTGCCGTCCTGGGCGCGGACCTCGAGCTCGTTGGCCGAGGTGAATGAGGCACGGCCCTGGTACTCGTCGACGTGGTCCTTCTCGAGGTTCCGCTCGTAGATGCCGTTGAGCCGCTTGATGTAGGCATCCCGCTTGTGCTTGAGCGTGTTCCAGTCGAACGGGATCGGCTGCTCAGCCGGCGCGTCCGAGAGACCGGGCACGCGGAAGCCGTACGAGTGGGCGTTGCGCAGGTTCTCGGCCACGCTCGCCGTGTACCACATCACCTGCGAGGAGGATCGGCAGATAGGGTCAGCGTTGAAGCGACCATCTGAAGCGCTCTTATAAAGAGTACCTTCTTCGGCACACAGCCGACGTTGACGCATGTTCTGTGGGCGATGATGCGAGGATGACAGGGTCAGTCTGAGGCGGTTCGCTCGCAAACGGTGGGCGCGCGCGCGGACGACAGGGAGCGCGGCTCTCACCCTCCGAGGTAGGGCAGGGCCTCGATAACGGCGGCTTTGGCACCGTACGAGGCGGCGCGACGCTACAGATGATAGGGGAAGGTAAGAGTCAGCCCCTGGGCACGCCAGTCGACGGAGTCGGAGGGAAGGCGGCACGAACAGCCGAGGCGAGGCCGCCGGAGCCTGCCGAGCGAGGTCGACCGGAGGCAGAAAAGCGAGAGCGAAGTTACAAAGAGGCGCCAAGAATCAGCCATCTGTCCTTGTCAAGTGTGAGCAGCCTTCCGCAGCGCCCTCTCGGAGGCAGCAAGGAGGAGCAAGGTAGGGCAGGCCGCACCTCCGCCGATGACGAGGTAGTCGTACTCGTCGCTCTTGGCAGACTCTTTGGGGATCGGCGCCATCTTGAAGAGCGAGGTGTGGAAGGCGCGGGCGGAGGGGATCTGGAGCAGCAGACGGGGATGCGGACGGACGGGCAGAGCGTGGGCGAGATGACGGCCGGAGAAGGGGGTCGGAACGAGGGCAGGGCGAGAGCTCAGTCAGCCCGCGCCGGTGGGCAGATTCCGCAGGTTGCGAGGATCGAGACGAACCTGGTGGCGACGGTGCTGGAAGGCGAGCGGTAGCGGTCCTGCGGGCGTGGGCCGGAGGAGGGCGAAGAGGCGCGGACGGGCAGACAGGATGGGCGGCGTGGGATGTTGGGAGGGAAGGAGGAGGAGGAGGAGGGAGGGAGACTGTCGGGCGTCGGTCTCGATGTCGGCGACCGAGCCTGGTCCGCGCGGTCGCGTCAGTCGAGGTTCAGTCGCCGACCGCCTGGCAAAACCGGCTGACGCACCTTCCCTTCTTACCGTCCGCACCCATCGAGCCAGGGCCAACGATTGCCTGGTGCACGCTGCTTCGAGCCTGTGATGGCCCGGCTTGCGCGCTTGCTCAACGTGGACGAGTCCGGGCGACTGCAAGTCGACTCGAGACCGACGGGTTCGAGCCAACGGAGCGCAGCAGCAGTAGCAGCAGTAGCAGCGGCGGCGGCGGCATCTGTCTGTCGGCACGGCTGGGCAGACGGCGACGACGGGCGACGACCCTCCTTCCTGCTCGCTATCGAGCGGGTCATGGAGAAGACGAGCCAGATCGGAAGCCTGGCCCAAGGCTTGGACGATAGCGTCGGTCGGCACCCTGCCAAGGCTCTGCAGCAGGCTCTCGGCCGGCTCCGCTCGCTCCGAGCGCTCCGAGCCCCAGCCTGGGCTGAACGAGCAGGCAGCAGTCGACGCCCTTTACATCTCGACAGCTCGACCCGGCCCACTCGTCGCACGACTCACCGCAATCGATCCTGACGCTCGAGTCGGGCAACAGCCTGCTGGAGAAGGACAAAAGTCCGGCCTCAGCGGGCATCGAGACTCGTCTGCTGCCGCTGGAGGCGTCGTTCGCCCGGGGCCTGCTGCTGCCGCCAAGGCCTCGTGCCCCACCTCGCACTGGCACGCGTCACCGTGCAGCGGGCTCTTCCAACGAGCGCCGCGCCCTTGGGACGTCTCGTCTCTTTGCCCAGGGGAACTTGCTCCCGGATGGCGACGGCTGGCACAGAAGAGCGCCGTCGAGGGAGTAGGACGGACGTTGACCCTTGTCCTGCTCACCCCCATCCACATCGGGACGCTCACCATCACCCGGCCCTCCTCAGCTCATTCAGCACTCCCCGACCTCTCTCGCAAGAGCATTCATGCTGCGCCCTCCTCCCCTCCTCAAGCCGCTCGCCGGCCTCGCGCTCGTCCTGGCCTGCGCAACCGAGCCGACGCTCGCCTTCCCCGAAGCCGCCGCTGCCGGTGAGCAGCAGCTGTCGCTCTCCCCCGCCCGCCCAAGCCTTCATCGAGCTGACGAGCCCTCTTGCTCATCCCTTTGTCTTCCTTGCCAACCAGGCCGTGCTCCCTCGCATTCGCGGCTCGGCCCGCGCCGCGAAAACTACACGATGCACCCGCCAGAGACGATGGCCTTTCTCGTGAAGTTCAACCACTACGTCCCGATGTACTTCTGGTTCGGTGCGCAGTTTCACTCTACCTTGTCGAGCGCCGCTTCGCCGGCTGATCACGGCCTTCTGATTGAACCTTTCGCCCGATGACCCAGGCCTCATCGGCATGATCGCTATCGCCTCGGTGTCGCATTGGATCCTGTGGCTTCAGGTCGGTTCAGCACGAGCCAGCAGCGGCATCGACAGTCGACTGATTCGGCCATCCGCCCCTTCGGCGCGCAACAGGGTTTCCTGCGTCGACGACGAGCTGGCTACCGTCAGGAGTCGAAGCGGCTTCCGCGCGTCAAGACGCACGCCTCGGGCGATCAGCCGACCGTCCATCACGTCTCCCTCCGGTGCGCGCGAGTCTCCTGAGCTTCAGAGTGAACGATCTGCTCAATTTGTCTCTCTGACTGTGTGCGCCCGCCTGAAGGTTCTTCTGGTACTGGCTGGCGGCCTTCTGGCGCAAGTACTCCATCAAGCACTCGGCCATCGCCGAGGCCGTCTCGCTCGGCGACGTCGGCCAGCTCTTCGTCATCTTTGTCTACCTCCTTCTCAACTTTCTCCTCATCTTCCTCGGCACCGAGGGCGACATCGACTGGATGGCCCATCACGCTGCCAGGCTCACCTATGCCAACATTCCGCTCGTCATCGGTCTCGCGGGCAAGAACAACGTCCTGTCCAAGGTGCGTGCGCTTCTGGACGCAACGAAGGACAACCCGGTCTGATGTCGTCTTGATCGACTGTTGCTCGACCTCCTGCAGCTCACTGGCTTTGCGTACGAGTCGCTTAACGTCCTCCACCGCTGGGCGGCGCGCTTCATCATCGTCAGCTCGGCCATCCACATCGGCGGCCGGATTCACGTGCGCCCCGTTGACGTCAGACGCCCTCTGCACAAGCGTCAATCGACCGCATCTGACCCTTGCTACCGATCCCAGGTCAACGTCCCGAGCTCGAGCCCTACGGCGCCCGCGTCCGGCTACATCGGCTGGGGCTGGGCTGGTCAGTCAAGCACCGCTGCCCTTTCAAAGTCATTTGTCTCTGACGCCGGTCCTTGCTCTTTCACAGCCTTTGCCTGCTTCCTTCTGTACGATGCTTTCCTATGAAAGGTTTGGAAGAGATGAAGACGGCTGACGACCGAGTTGCTCACCGCTCAGGATGATCGGCATCGCCTCGCGGCCGATCCGCAACCGGGCCTACCAGACATTCCTTATCCTGCACGTGACGCTCTGGTTCATCATTGTCGCCTCGCTCGTCATTCATCGGCCGCAGGACCAGGGCTGGATTTGGGCAGGGTAGGTGCCTCCCTCTCGGAACGCCTCTTGTCGACCAGTACTGACGCGACGGCCTCAGTTTCGCCCTCCACGGCCTCGACCGCATCGCCCGCGGCGCGCGCATCTTCTACTACCACTTCATTCGGAGGACAGAGGAGCGGGACGACCTCCCATCGGGCCTTGTCCGCATCCTCGACAAGGACACGATCCGCGTCTCGGTTCGCACCCGCCAGAGTGCGTCTTCGCTGGTTGAGACCGAGCCTAAGATCCTGTCGGCCGCTGTTGACATGGCCCTCTCAACGATGCAGACTGGATTCCAGCCCAACACGTCTACCTGCACTGCCCCAAGGAATCGCCCGGCGGCCATCCCTTCACCAGTGCGTCTCCTCGCTGGGGCGTCAGTGGCTCACCGTCTAACCTTCCTGTGCTCGCCTCTAGTCTCAAACATCTCGCGCCCGCTCGAGCAGGCCGACAACCGGCGGCCGGCCGAGGCCACGCAGGAGCTCATTATTCGCGTGCGCGAAGGTTTGACGCGCAAGATCTTTGAGCACGCCTCTGGCCACCGCGAGGAGGGCAATGAGGACGCCGGTCCGGTGTGGGGAACCGACGTTCCAATCAAAGCGTGGACCGAGGGACCCTGTGCGTCGCTTCCCCTCCTGCATTTTCCTCTCATCAACCGAACACTCCTCGCTGACATCCTTGCGCGTCTTCTCTCCGACTCGCGGCCACCAGACGGACACGAGCAGTACCTCGGCGAGGACTACGCGACAGTCGTCCTTGTCTCGGGCGGCAGTGGCGTTAGCTATGCGCTCTCCAACGCGATGGACCTCGTTCGCCGCAAGCGGGCTATGCATCTCGGCCACACCTCGCCCGGTGTTTCGATTGCGACCGAGCGGCTGTCGTTCATCTGGATGGTCAAGACTGCTCGTGAGCACCCCTCTTCCTTGCCCATTTCTGCCGCGTCAGGCCAAGCTGCTGACCCCGCTCTTGCCGCTCATGCCCTTTGCCTTTCGCAGACCAAGTCGAGTGGATCGGCGATCATCTCCGCGATATGTGTCGCGCTGCGCCGCCAGGCTTGCTCGACATCACCATTTACATCACCGGCAAGCGGACGGCCGACGAGCCCGAGGTGATCGAAGGCTTCGTCACCGACGACCAGCGCAAGCCCCGTCCGACGGCGGCCGAAGAGGATGAGAAGGCCAAGGCAGGCAGCGAGCATCAACACACCGAGAAGACGGCGCCGATGCCCGATCGGCGGACGAGCGAGTCGACGATCGTCCAGCACAACGCCAAGGTGACGCTCAAGAGCGGCCGTCCCGACTTTGACGAGGTCGTCGAGGAAGAGGTCGCCCGGACCGACTACGACGAGTGGCTGGTCTTTGGCACCTGCGGGCCGACCCCGATGGTCAACTCACTTGCCGGTACGTCTCCCGGACTGGTTGTGTCTTGCAATTCGAACTGCACGCTGACCGGAGCTGGTCACTCTCAGACGCCGTCTCCCGCGCCGTCCGGCCGACCCAGGTCCTTCGCGGGGAGCTCCGAAGAAACATCACGCTTTGTGAAGAACTGTTCGGCTGGTAAATCTTTGCTCCTTTAGCTTGTAAAATTATCCCTAATGTGCTTTTGAAGATGATCTGCCACGACCCCGAGGCGTTGGCGACCGGTCAGAGGGCGTCAGAGCCGGTGGAGATGGTCAGATCAAGCAGTTCGTAGCCCCAGATGCCCAACCTTCGAATCTCAGACAGCCCACACTTTCTTCTTGCAGCGATAGATGCGAGAACACGTGAGTGTTATGCAGATGGCGACGGATCATGCGTCGAAAGTCGGTGCAGGTACGGCGCGGCCGAATCGGCGAGGCTGCTGCGCGGACTAGGTCGGCGGCGTGGGCTGAGGCCAACGCCAGCCCTCCGACCGGCCTGTTCAAGCCGCACCCCCGGGAGGTGACCTTGTCGAGGATGCCTTCATCTGTGTGCTTTAAGAAACTGCTGCTCACGCTCTGCATCTACGCCCGATGGAAGGCCTTCAGTGGTGAATGCGACGACGACGGCCGGCCGGTGCCGCCGCGCACGACGCGGCAACTCGGCCCATGTGACAGCCGGTTTCGCGACAAGGCGGCCCGCCGTCGTCCCCCCTCCCTTCTCCGCCTTGGCCCCTGCCTTTCTCCTCCCCCCTCTCACACACCGACGCAACGCTCCCCCCGACCTTGCACTCCGCCCCGACGCCCTGCTCATTGCCGCCATGGACATCGTCCAGCAGATCATCACCTCGTGCGGCCCGATCTCCTGCGCGCCCCGCCGCCGAGCGGGCCGACAGCGGCGCTCCCTCCGAGTCGAGCAGGTCAGCGACACATGCCGATGGGCTGACCCCTTGCCCCTCGCTCTCGACCTCGCGGCGGCTGGAGCAGGCCACAGTATCATGACTACCTCGGCATCCTCAAAGGCGCGCGGAATGGCCTGGTGCGTCTTCCTCCTTCGGATTGGGGCCACAGGCAGCTGGCGCGAGAGCGGGAGCTCGGCCGGCGGGTCGGATGACGACGCAGCACGGGCTGAAGACGACGTCCCCCTCCCTTTGGCATTCTTCGTTCATCAGGTCTACGGCGCCAAGATCCGGTAAGCCAGGCCGTCCTGAGATCTCTCGCCACTCTACTGCCATGATCTGACCCGCGCGACGCTGCCCGCCGGCCAGCTTCCCGCACGCGCTCGTGATGACGCTCCTCTTCCACCGCGGCGACTGGCGGGCCAAGTCGGTGCGTCGCTTCCCGCTCAATGTGGCAGCCAGCAGGCTCACCCGGAGCGTCGGCTTCGATTCCTTAGGCCTTCGTCTACAAGGCGACGAAGCAGCACGCTTTCAACCTGATGAAGTTTGTCAGCCTCTACAAGACGCTGCTGCTCATCCAGAAGCGGGTCAACGGCGGCAAGGAGCGCGGTGCGTGCCCTGTTGCTGTCTACCACTGCTAGGCGCCTGTCCTTCCTGCGCTAACCACTCACTCCTTCCGTATGCCCAGACATGGACACGTTCGTCGCCGGGCTCCTGGGCGGCTGGATCGTCTTTGGCGAGCGCAACGCGGTCAACGAGCAGGTCAGCCCCGCTGCGCGCCAGCCCTCGAGCCTTGCCTGACGACCGCTGACGCCTCGTCCTCACAGATCGTCCTCTACGTCGCCTCGAGGTCGGTCTCTGACACTCTGATGCGGCCTTGACCACCACCGCTGACCTTCCTCTGCGCTCCCTCGCGCTCGCAGAGTCCTCGCGTCCTTCCTTCCCCGCGCCTCGCCCCGCCCGCCGCCACCGGCCGACGGCAAGCCGCCGAGCGCAGTCAAGGCGATACCGCCTGCCTCGCTGCCCTTCAGTCAGTGCTCGAGAACATCGAGACGCCCCTTGCGACCAATGTTCCGCATGTTGACCGGTCTCTTGCCCCCTTGGCCTCGCCCCGACAGGCGTCTTTGCGAGTGTTGCCTGGGGTCTCGTCATGTACATTTTCCGCCACCGCGGGGAGACGTTGCAAGGTGCGTTCTTGCCGCCTGTTCATCAGCTGTCTTCTGATTGACCGCTTTGTGACCGCCTCTCGCGTTCCGCCAGCCGGGCTCGTCAACTCGATGAGCTACCTCTATCGCGACAGCGAGAAGTGGAAGGACCTGCAGACGTGCGTGCGCCTGTCTATCTGTCTGTAGGATCGTCCGGGTGTCCTTTCACTGATCTCTCGCTCTCCTTCCACGTTGACAGCCTGCTCTGGCACAACAAGTGACCTCGGTCGCGTATCTGCCGCCTGCCGACCCTGGCCGTCTCTCCGTCCCCCTCGTCGCCTCTATCCGCCTTGCTTCCTCCCTGCTTCCATGTACCACTGCCCTGTCGCCCAACTTATCTCTCGTACTCCTCTCATCAAAGACTTCCCCTCGTCGGCCGTCTGGCCGGGTGGCTCCTCTACACATGTGCCCTCGTTCATCGTTGTCGTCCAGGCGCCGGTCTGCCTGGCTAAAGCCCCGACTGAGGGCCGCGATCGGGGGGTTTCGAAAAAAGGCGGCCGCCCGCGCGGGCGAGCCAGCGGGCGGCGGCGCTGCCTTGTGCTCTCGACGCCGCCGCCGCCGCCGCCTCTCGAAGCTCGACCACGTCTACTCGCACCTGTCACTTTCCGCACCTCTCTTCTCCAGCCCGGCAGCCAGTTACACGCCCACCCTCTCCGGCCCCACGCGCTCCGACAACCCTCCCAGCAGCTTCGTCCCTTTGGCCAGACCTTCTCCGTCCGCCCACCCAACCGCCCGCCATGCCCTCTGTCGCCGAGCGTAGCAACGCGACCCTTTACCCGTCGTCGACGGCCGACTGGGTTCAGCCCGAGTCGCGGCCTGCCGAGATTGACGGCCTCATTGCCGGCGTCGGTCGGTCCTTCACTCTCCAGCGCTTGTCCTGAGAAGGTTGGAAGCTGACCTGCCCTGCCCCCGGTCGGATGACTGACCGCCCAGACCGCTACAACCCGGCCAACGTCTCGGAGCTCGAGGACTACCTGTACGACCAGGTCAAGCGGGGAACGTACGACTTCCTCGCCAACATGGCGACGCTCAAGCTGTCCGTCTCTCTCTTTCTCTCTGTCCGCGCCCGACATCCTCGGTAGCATGACAGCTGACGGGTTGAGCCGCGGTTGCGACCTCGACCGCGCTCCTCGCCTGTCCCCCCCACCCTCCATCAGCTACCAGTTCAACCCGACGCTTCTGAACCCGGATGTTCTTCTCCAGCTCCTGCTGAAGGCGCTCATCGCGACGCCTAACGCCGACTTCAACCTCTCGATGGCCGTGGCTGGTGACCGTGCCGTACGTCTGCAACGAGGCTTGCGGTCGCCCGGTGCAGCTCTCCCATACTGACCGCCGCCCGCTGCGTTTCTGGATCAAGTTCTCGGTCCCGCTGTCGGACGAGGACGAGGACGAGGACTCGCAGCTGCCGCTGCTCCTGCCCTTCCTCACCAAGCTTCACTCGATCCTCCGCGCATGCCGCTTCTCCGAGTTCTGGTCGGTCCTCAACGGCGACGAGGAGGCTGCCGTCGGTGCGTAGCCCCCGGGCGTCTCTGTGCAAGGCGGTTCGCTGAGCCTGACGTCTGCTTTCTCCGCTTTGGTCTGCCTTCTCAGTTCTCCGCGGCAACTCGCTCGCTGAGCACCCGCTCTTCAACACGCTCATCCGGACCAACGTCGTCTCGCGCGCGATCGCGTCAACCCACCAGCGCATCCCGCTCTCGCTCGCTGGCAAGTGGTTTGACCTTCAGGGCGCCGAGCTCTCCGACTTTGTTACGAGCGAGCTCGGCTGGACCATCGAGGGCGACGTCATTTCCATTCCGGCCAACGAGGACAACAACGTCCAGGGCAAGAACATTCGCGAGACGGTCGAGCTCCCCCGTGCGTGCTCAGACCCGTCGCCGCCCCTCTCGTGCCCGTCGAACGCAGCATCTGACCCTCTGAACCCACTCGCCTTTGTCTTCCTTCCACTAGAGCTCGTGAAGGTCATTGGCGCTGGCGCCCGATAGGCTGCGCGGCGGACTGAAGCGGCTCTAGAAGATCGGCGATGAAAATGCTCACCACTTGGCATCGCGAGGGGGAGCGATGGCTTGGATGCGGCGCGGGGTACTGCCGAGCGTGGGATGCCGCAGAGATTCGCCGAACCGACACGGAGAAGCGGCCGTGCCGGAGCCTAAGCGATGACCTTGGCTACTACTACGAGCCTGTCTTCGAAGACGGGCCGTGTACGACTGACAACCGCGCATCGCAATCACATTTTGGTCGGCTCACACACTCCCCGCCCGAGGCTGACGAGGCCGTCCTCATCGTCGCTCTCGACCGCCCGGAGCGTGAGCTGCGAGCCGTCCCGGTGCCGGGGGCTGACAAACTCGAGCGAATCGTCGAGATCAGCCTCGCCGTCGGACGACCCCTCCGACGAGAGCGCCGGCAGGGAGGATCGATTGCGGGCCGGAGGCAGCGGCAACCCGAATGGCGGGAGGTGGCGTTGGGTCGTCGGCGCCGGCAGAACGATCGGATGTATCGCCACAGGCGGTCGGCGGCCGAGGGAGCCGTCCTCGTCGCCGTCATCGACGTCGAGTAGCGTCTCCTGCTCTTCCTCCTCCTCTTCGGCAGGCTCAACCGCCCCCTTGTTCCGGCGGAGAACGCGCATGAGGCCGTCGAGCTCAAGAATGACGTCGGTCATGCCGCGCGGGCCCTTCTTGGCGGCCGCCTCGGCGACGGCCCGCTGCGTCTCCACGCGATGTTCCTTGGCGAGCCGGATCCGCTCCTCGCGCGTCATCTTGGACGGCGGTCGGCGGCTCAGTCCTGGAGCCGACTCGGCCGCGAAGAGCTCCTCTCGGCCGACCGAGGGCAGAGTATTGGCCGTCTCGCGCAGGTAGCGGCTGACGTCGTCCTCGATCTCCGCTTGAGCCGCGGTCGACGGATCCGTCGTTGAGCCATCCAATCCCTCTTCGACGGCGGCGGCGTCGTTGTCGTCTGCGCTGCCGATATCGAGCGGTCGGACCGGCATCTCGCGGGGCAGACCGAGGAGCGAGCCTGGCCCGCCATCAATTTGAATGCCCATGTCGGTGCGAGCGCGTTCCCAGACACGGATGAGCTCGCCCAGGTCGTCTCGGAGCTCGAGCCAGGTGGACTCCCAGCCATCGCCAGTTTCGACGGTGTCCTCGAGCGAGCCGACCTTGCCGCTCAACAGCTGGAAGCCTTCCCAGAGCTTTCCGAGGCTCGCCTGCCGCTGCTCGGCCTTGGTCAATGGTGGAGGCGCAAACGAGTCGCTGCCGTCGGCGCCTCCGTACGACTGGCTAGCGATCAGTAGGGCCCGGGCGACCTCGTCCTTGGCCTCCTCGAAAGCCGTCGCGAGGCTGCTGACAAAGTTCGCTGCCTCGGTCCAGGCCTCCGGTTTCATATCGCGTCGGAGAGCGAGGAGGGCGACGAGGATGTGGCGTCGGCGGGCGTGGAGCGCCCAGAAGGTCGTCAAGAGGTCGGCGTGGCTGAGCGGCACAGGGGCGTCCGGCTCGGAGTCGAAGAGGCCGGCCGAGGTGTCGGCAGCGGCCGACGCAGACAGGTCGGCCAGCGCTGCCTGATGCTGCTCAAACGCCCTCGCTTGGAGGTTCGGCACCGATGGCGACGTGAGCGAGAGCGTCGGCCGGTGGCGGGGCCTCTGCAGACCGGGCACGGGCGAGAAGGCGCCAAAGGTCGGCCGCGGACCGGCCGCGTGCGAGAAGGAGCTCCGGTCGGAGCGAAGGCTGAGGAGCCGCGGAAGCCCGCTCGTGGTCGGCGGACTCGTCGTCGCGGGGAAGGACGGTTCGACAGGCGACCGGCGCGGCGTAAGCTGGGCGAGCGGCGACGAGGCGTGGCGGTAAGTGATGTCTTGGAGCGAGCGGCGCTTGGCGCTCCTGCTCGTCAAAGGCTGCGAGGGCGATTGGAGCTGGAGATCGAGCAACATCTGCTCCTGACCGCCGCTGGGCGTCCGCTGCGCGGCCTGCGACGGTCGAGGCATCCCTCGCAGGAGATCGTGCGACCGCAGCGAGGAGCCGGCTGCGGCATCCTCCTCCGACTCGTCCAGCGACGGGCTCCGCGCCTTGCGCCGGATCGCAGCTGGATCGGGCGACAACGATGGAGATGGCAGCAGGCCTGAACGAGACTGGAGGCGAATGTCGCCTGCTTCGACTTGCGTTGCCGGACTCGATACGAGGGGTGACCAGGATCGCAGAGCAGTCAACGGACCCTCACCGACCAGGCCAGTGGAAGTCCGCCCGTGTCGTCCGAGTCGCGGCGTTCGAGGCGGCATCATGGTCAACTGGGCAGGAGACGGCGGGGGCGATTCCTCGCCATCGCCGCCAGGCGTCGAGTCGCCGAGACGGAAGGATGACGGTCGAGGTGGCGGGGAGACGAAGCGCTCGACGGCGAGCGGCGTTCGCCTGGCGCTGGCGGGTGATGAGGCAGAGGAAGCGCCGGCGGTGATGGTCCTCGCCCGGCGTAGAGGCGTCACCTGCGCCGGGCTCGAGTTTGGACGACCGCGCGACGGCAGGCCAAGGCTAGCAGTCGGTCCGGCGGGAATTGCTCCAAGCGAGTAGAGAGCCGACAGAGCATACAGCTCTGACGGCGATGTGAGCGCGAGGACGTTAGCGTGGGCCGTCTCGACGTGATGCTGAAGGTCCGAAAAGGTATCGGCCAGCCGTCGCCGGAGCAGCAGCAGAGCCGTCACGTCAGGCGCGGGTCTGCGGAGGAAGAGCGACCTTGAGGCTCAGCGATTCATCAAGAAAGCAAGACAGAAGAGAGACGAGGGTGGGCGTACCGGTCGCGCTCGGCGTCCCAGATGAGGGCGAGACCCGAGTTGCAAGAGCGATCAAAAGCTTCGGCCTGGTCGACCAGTCGCTCGATAGCGCTGACCGCCTCGGCCGGCGGCGGACGGGCGTTGCTGCTGCTGCCGCCGAGGCTGGCCAGCCGGGTGCTCCGTCTGGAGGACGGCTCCTCGAGGACATCGGTTGTCACAAGCGGTCGCTGCTGGCCAGAGGTCGGAAGGAAGTAGAGCGAGCTCCCGAAGATGAGGCCGACCATCGAGGTGGTGATCCATGCGGGCCATGTTGCGAGCGAGCCGGCCACGAGTAGGATCAGGGCGGCGGCGGCCAGTAGGGAGAGGGCCAGACAGGTAGTTCGAAGGCGCCTCCCTGTCGAGGATTGACTAGCTGAGGGCGAGCGGCCTCGCAGGGAGGGCGGACTGTCGCCGGTCTCTTCGGACGTAAACTCCTTGGTGTTTGTCGTCGGATCGGCCTGGAGCGCTGGGGCCGTCACTGATGGCCGTTCGGTCGCGCGAGGGAGCGAAGCTTCGAGCAGCGACGACGAGACGAGAAGGAAGCGGTAGTCTGCTCGCATCGGGGGGCCGGCGGTCGTTCTGGCCGCCTCTTGGTCCTCGCGAGCTCCGGCCGAGAGCGAGAGCATCGTGATCTGCGGTGGACGGCCGTGGTAGGTCGTCAGCTTGGGGCAGGCGACACCAGACGAAGTCGAGAATTCTCACGAGCTCAACTGGCAGGAGCCCGAGGAAGAGCTCAGCCCACCAGGCGCCGCCGGCCTTCGCCGCCGGCATTGGCGAGCGTGAGCGATGGGTCAGCTCGAAGGCGCCCGGCAGGCCGTGGAGGGCTGGCGAGCTCAAGGCCGACGACGACGACGACAGGGCCGTTGCTCGCTCATCGACGGCCGGGACTGTCTCCTCGTCTATGTCGAGCTCTGGGGAGAAAGCAACAGACGCAACGCGTCAGATCTCCACGAGTTGCTTGGGGGGGGGGGACGAGTGCGAGTTGGTCGGAGGGGGGCATCATGTGCGATGCCGGGCGCGGCTGCTGGCTGGCTGACCTTGGAGGTAGACGTCGAGCGGCTCGCCAGCGTACGAGACGCCGTCCATCGTAACGGCTGCGAACCGGCAACAGGAGCGGGAGGGAGAGGTAGAGATGTAGGAGATGGCGGCGTCGGGCGGAAGCTGAACGGAGGACGGCTGAGGGCTGTCGCTCGTGTTTTGGCATGGGCCAGCCGGGGTCGGGGGTTCGAGGCCTCTTGCCTTGGCTCGGGGGCTTTGGTGGCCGGCAGCAGGGCTCGACGCGACGATCAGAACTCACGCAGGGACAAGATTATCGAGGAGAGAAAGTCGCGTCGTCGCAGGGCAAGGCAACAGCAAGGTCAGAGGCCGCGCGCTCGGCCTGTCGGATCAAGGGGATTGCTTTGAACCCTGTCGGGGCCTGGCCCTGCCGACTGCTGTGCCCATCGGAGGGAGGCCGGCGAGAGATCGTGCAGGGTGAGACGGCGCGACCGGCCTAAGGGCCCGCCCGCGCGCCCGGCGACAGGCAGCTCAACCGGGGACGGACGCTTTGAGCGAGCCGAGCGGAGGGGTCAGCGAGCGCACAGCGAGAGCGGCACCAGGCAGGCCGACGGCAACAGCAGCCAGCAGGCAGAACGGCGAGACCGACGAGGCCCGCTCTTTCTCTCGACAGACGAACGACGACCTACCCTTCCTGCTCAACGCCCGCCGCACCTCCACCCCGCCAGCCCGCCAGCAGCGGCAGCAGCAGCCCAGCGGCCGCCCGCAGCAGCGCCCACCGCCGGCGACTCAGCACCGGCCAGGCCAGCCAGCCCAGCCAGGAGCCCCCCGAACCCACCTCGGCCGCCCTGTCCTCCCACGCACCAGACCGCGACGGCGACCGATTCCCTCGAGCTCAGCTTCGCCTCCTCTCTCTCTCTGCTCTCTCTCTGCCACTCGTCCTGCGCCCCACCGCCTCGCCAGCTCGTTCATTCATCAAGCCGCCGGTCGTCCGACCCCCCTTCCAGCCGCGCGGCGCGCGCCCTCGACCGAGAGAAAGCCCCGGCACCCTTAGACTCGCTTCGTCGCCCCGGCCCAAGTAGTCCTCCCGCCCGCTCGTCACCTCTGGTTGCCAGCCCAGACCGTTCTTCCGCCCTACATCCGCCTGCGTGAGTCCCTCTCGGCGCGCGACGCGAGGCTCGCCTCTTGCTAGATGGGCCGTTCCTCTCTCGCTTCTTGCCATGGGCCGGCGGCGACCCCGGCCGCGGCCGGCCGACGACCGGCTGAAACGCCCACGTCCAGAGCCGAAGGCAGACGAAGCATCGTCAGCATGGTCACGCACGCAACCCTTTGTCCGACCTTGTCCCATTCATTCCGAAGGCTGCCCTCGCTGTCGTCGCCTCGAACCTCCGTCGAGAGGCCATCCCCCTCTGCCGGGTCGACCTGACGCCCTTCGCCTCTCCCCCTTCCGCCTCCGGGTCTCATCGCCCCTCCTCCGCCGGCGCGCGCGCGACTTTAGCTCCCCTCCCGGACCTCCTCCGAGCCTCCTTCTTCCGAGCCCTTTGAGGCAACGGCCGTCTATTCTTCCTAATCGCTCAAGCCCGCCGCCCAGGCCAGCCTCATTATCGTCTGGCCCGACCCCGTCATTCTTGGATCGTCTCGCTCGCGCGCCTCACGTCGGCCGTTTCCCTTCGCCTACG
>Ga0308160_10001617_pt1 | contig 30558 bp, 42 predicted proteins | sample PhyFR1_FD_201036 | JGI IMG/M metagenome (GOLD analysis project Ga0308160, IMG submission 201036) | Phyllosphere microbial communities from UC Gill Tract Community Farm, Albany, California, United States - DLSLF.R1 | ecosystem: Host-associated > Plants > Phyllosphere > Unclassified | place: USA... | reverse complement strand
CCCCCCGCATCAGTCGAGTCTCAGGATTTTGGATCGTCGCTGACCCTCGCTTCACACGCAGTCGCAAGAGCCGGACGAGCCCGGAAGCGAGCAATACAACGAGCAGCTCTGGCGGCGGGAGCGCAACGAGCGCATCGAGCTCGAAGCCCGGATGGCATCGGAGCGCATCTCGGCCGATGTCGTGCGCGCAAAGAAGGAAAACAAGCCGAGTACGTCCGAACGGGTTTTGAGATTCGTGTCGATGACCATTGATCCCTTGCATCCCTCTTATCGCCCTAGCAAAACACCCGTGGAACAAGTCGGTCAGCAAGCTCGTCACCGATTCGTGGCCGATGAAGCTCGCCTTCCACTCGTTCGAAGACCACCTCGCCATCTCGGACGAGTACGACTCGGTCAGGTGCGTCTCCTCGCCCTCTGATTGCATCTGCCCGATCACAGCTCACTCAAGATTCTCGCCCCTTGCAGCGTTTGGGACTGGCGCTCACGCCGACGACTGAGCCGCTTTGCCAACGGCACGGGTTCCGGGCCGATCACGAGCCTCTACTTCATCAATGAGGTCTCGGAGGCGCTGCTGCTCACTGCCTCTTGTGCGTCTACGATCGGCCTTGGCGGAAGCGATCACCTTCATGCTGACCCCACGTCCGCTTCTGCCGCAGCCGATGGCAACGTCCGCCTCTTCCGAAAGTACGACGACGCAGGCGACATGGAGGTCGCCTCGGCCTTCCGGGCCGTCTCGACGACGCTGCCTAGCTCGACGCCGAGCGGGACTGTCACCGCCTGGGACCAGCATTCTGGCAACCTCTACGTCGCGGGAGACATGGACTACATTCGCGTGTGGGATGCCAACCGCGAGCTGACACAGGCGGTGCGTTTTTCCTCGAGCCTTCGATTCGCTTGCTCTGGCTGACCCTTCGGTTGCTATCCGCTGCTCAACCTTCGCAGGACGTCCCGACCAAGGCGAGCTGCCCGATCACTTCGCTCTCTACCGAGACGGACGGCGCCATCTTTGCGGCCGGCCTCGGCGACGGCACCGTCCAGCTGTTTGACAAGCGGTGCGCGCCAGAGGAGTCGCTCGTCCGTATCTACGACGCCCACAAGAGCTGGGTCCAGGACGTCCGCTTGCAAGAGGGCGGCAACACACTCGTCTCGGGCTCCCTCGATGGGACCGTCAGCGTCTGGGACTTCCGGCTGTCGTCGGATCCGATCTCGACGGCGACCGTCCAGCCAGGCGGCCTCTCGGCCATCTCGACCCACTCGCACTCGCCCTTCGTCACATCGTGCGTCGGCCCTTCACCGGAGCTTCCTGGTATAAGAGGCCTCAATACTGACTTCGGATCTGCACCCCTCGCCAGTCTCTCTTCTCCCGTCGTCGACAACATCACGCACCGGAGGTCGCAGTACCTCGACATCCACTACATTGGCACGCCAGAACCGACGCTCGTCACCCACCGCCTCATCCCGATCAACGCTTCGGCACCGAGCCGCGCCCGGCCCTTCGCGCCGTGGAAGAATGCGCTGACGTTCCATCCGGTGCGTCTCTGTTGCGCGGCCCTCGGAAGACGAGCATCCATCTGACGCCTGTTCCATGTTCTTCGCTCCTGCAGAAGGAGATGCTGATCGCCGTCGGCGGCATCACGCCTACCGTCTCGATCATCGCGCCTGAGTTTGACAAGTGGCAAGCTGAGTCGTACTGAGCGGTCGCCCGCTCGCGGGGTGACCCATTATTGTTGTATCAGGTCGGGGCCGAGCAGCGGCATGCATGGCTCTCGCATCCATACTGGCGACCCTCGAAAGCCGTCGGTTGCGTGCGGTCGTACATGAGGGGCCCCCCTTTGGTCGGAAGCAGGCCGCGCGCACGCCCGCGGAGGCCGAGGGGCCGGGCCGTCTGCTGCATGCGAGCAAGAACTCTAAACCGACGCTGCTGCTGCTGGCCGTCTGTTTTCGGGGCGGTTGGCCTTGGCTCAACCCGTCTCCCTTCCGCTCTGGTCGCTGCCCCTCCGACATCGATACCTCACCTCCTCGAGAAACAAGCAGTCCGTCGCAAGGAGCTCGCCTGCCGCTCGCCCGCACGACGCCTCCGATCGCCCTCCGTTGCCGGATCCGCCGCGCCTCCTTCCTCTCCCGTTGATCTCGCGACTCCCCGGCGGCAACCCGTCTCATTCAACAGCTCGACGTCGCCTGCCTCCCGCATGCCCGCCTCTGTCATCAGCCCCTCGGCCGCGGCCATCGCCTCGGTCGGACCGGTCCCAGTACTGACCGTCGACGAGCGCGAGCAGCTCGAGCTCGTCCGCGCGCACTTTGCGGACCCGACCTTTGCCCTGCCCGACCAGGGCAAAGCCGGCCAGCCCCTGACGGCCCTAGGAGCGGGCGAGCGCTACTGGCTGGTACGTAGCGAGCGGCCCATCTTGACGTCGAACCCAGGCTGATTCCCCTTCGCTCTACACTCGACGACAGTCGAAAGAGTGCCTCCTTCGGTCCGTCCTTTCCTCCTCCTGTTTGCCGCGCCTTCGCAGCCCGGCGCGGGAACCGACGGTGGCTGACTGCGGAACCGCTGCTCGCTCACGGCCTGCGCCTTCTCCAGCTACATCAAGTCGAGCAAGGGCGACGCCCGGCAGGCCATCGCTCGGATCCATGCGACCCTTCTCTGGCGGCGAGAGATTGGCGTCGACGATATCGCTGCCGACGAGGTCGAGTCCGAGGTCGGTAGCCCTTCTTCCGCGTCCATCGTCACTTGGAATGACGGGCTGACCACCGTCCTGCTCCGCACACTGCTCAGGGCGTCTGCGGCAAGGCCTACCTGCTCGGCTACTCGACTCAGGCCGAGCCCTTGTTCTACATCACGCCCTCCCGACGCGACACCGAGCCGAGCGAGCGCCAGTTCCGGCACCTCGTCTGGCTTTGGGAGCGGTGCTGTGACCTGATGGGTCCTGGCATCGACGGCGCCGTCGTCCTACTCAACTGTAAGTCGCCGGCAGTAGCCCACCATCAAACAGTCAGATCGGCAACTGACTGACAGCGTGACCTCCATTAGTCGCTGGCAAGAGCAAACGGCCCTCGGTCTCACTTTCGACCAGGGTGAGCCCGTGCCACATCCGCCCCGGCTCGGCCATACAATGCTGATAGCCCTCCTTGCCCCTCAGGTACTGTCGATGATGACACACCATTACCCTCAACGCGTCGCCGCCGCCTACGTCCGCAATACGCCGATGATGCTCAGCGCCTTCCTCACCGTCGTCTGGCCCTTCATTGACCCGTCGACCCGGGACAAGGTCGACATGAAAGGCAACGTCGACGGCCGCGTCGACCGGGCCGTGCTCATCGGCGACTGGGACGGAGAGTTCGACGTGCGTGATATGCGACGAGCTCGGCTGCCGAGTAGCTCTGACTCTATCCCCGGCGTCCAACCTGCAGTTCATCTACGATCACGCCACCTACCAGCCCTACCTGCTACAGCTCGCCGGTGCCAAGCGGCAGGCAGCAATCGGTCGGTGGCAGGCTGCCGGCGCTGAGCTGGGTGCAAGCGAGCACGACCTCCGTAGTTGGGAAGACGGTGTCAGCGCACCGACGCGGTCGGCCGCCTCGAGCTTCGATGACGAGGCAATTGACGCCAAGCACCAGGTCAGCGACGGAAGCGACCTTAATGTCCCGATTTTAGTCTAGATACCCCCAGGTTGCCTTTCCTTTTGCTGGACACTTTTTTTGGACCCTCTTGTGCTCATCTTCGCTTTCGACCTTCATCTCCTCCCCTCACCTTTGGCTATGATTCTCGAGACACTCACCCTTGACATTCGCTCTCCTGCTACCGTCCGTATGTAATCGCTCAGTTCTTGCATCTTTGCCGCCCTCTCATGTTGCAGCCTTGAAGCGTTGAACGGAAGCATGCAGATTGTGAGCGGTGGTACAGTGAGAGGTGATGGGCGGGAGATGTCGAGCTTGAACGAAGAGTGCGTGTTGTACGTGTAAGGGCAAATGTGGGTTCGGGCAAGATGATCAACAAGCAAAAAAAGGGCGTGTCGGGCGATGAGCGCGCTTCAGCGGCCCGGCTGGTCGACGCGCAGACTGCGCATGCGTCGACTCAGCTCGCTCTCCTCCGAGACGGGCGGTACCGGGCTTGACCGACCGCTGAGTGTAGCCTTGCTGAAGACCTTGGCAAAGGCGAGCGGTGGCGGCGTCTGCGAGTTGACCAGCGACGGTGTCGGCAAGGGCGCAGAGTGAAGAGACGGTGACGGTAGGAGGTCGTGATTGAGGTCGCGTGCGAGAGGGGGCAGAGCGTAGGTCTCGGCCTGTCGGGGTAGCGGGAGGGAGCTGCAAGGCTCGACCGGGGCGCTAGGCAGGCTGTCGCCTAGAACCGTTGCCGGCGATATGTATGCAGGTCCGGGCCCCGTTGCCGGCAGTACATTGACCGCGCCGTGTCCGAGGCGCTTGATCTGAACCTTGCGAATCTGTAAGATGGCAGAAGCCATGGTTAGATTAGCACCATTCTTGGCACAGAGCGGGAGGAAGCGACGCACCTGACGGATAGTGGCATACTCAGCTGCGTCGTCATCGACCCAGGAGATGAAACGTGAGGGGCCCTCGTCTGGGGCGCCCATGTCGACGACTGTACGCGTCGTCATGCGCAACGCCGGCCCATCGCCTGGCAACGCAACTGAAGGCTGGTTGGAGAAGACGAAGCGGATCGTCGAGTGCAGGTAATACCTCGGCGGCGGGCGAACGGCGGTGCCGGTACCGAGGCCCGTGTGTGGCACGCTGTGAGACAGCTTGGCCGCCGGATCCGAGGTCGAGCTACGCGGCCGGTTGCCTTCGACACAGCAGATGTGAAGGGTCGCGCTGGCCCTTAGACGACGCTGAGAGCCGCCTTGGCCGTCCTGGACCTCCTCGAAGACGTTCTGGCGGAGGACCATGCGATGCCGGACGGGCATGCCGCGCACGTCGTACGGGATGACGAAGAGGCGGACGCCATGCCCGTGCGGATTCGAGATGACGGCCTGGATCTGGCCGACCGCCGGAATCGGGTAGCCCGGGAAAGCCGGGAGGGGGGTTGGGAAAGACAATTTGGCAAAGTGGGCCGCGAGGTCGATGCTTGCGACGTAGGGCGTTGTCGGCGTCGATTCTGGCGGGGGCGGGGCTCCGACGGCGGCTGGCGTCGCCGGCTCAGCCAGCGGGAAGAAGTAGGCCTCGAAGGGGAGGACGAGCGGAGGTGCCAGCGGCTTGGACGTCGGCGAAACCATGCATGCCGATGCTGCGGTTAGCTTGAGCAGGAAGGGGCAGGGCAGCGAAGGCGGGCTGGCGAAGCGGAACGACAGGAGGCTGCCGCAAGGTAGAAGAGGAGGCACCGGTCAGCCGGACTGTAGCACTCCTAGCAGCAAGGATTTGCTGATCTCGGCAGCATCACTGCAAAGCGCGCACCTGGCTTCGTAGCTGCCTGCAAAGGACGAGCTGTGTCCTCTGAGCCGGGCCGACCCGCCGCCGGTAAGCGAGGAGGCGGCAGAGCCGAGCATGGCGCCCGAGCTACGCCGTCGGCCAGCCTTGACCGCAGGGTCTTTCGCACTTGCGGCCGCTCCATGCAGGCTGCCGTACGAGAGAGCGACGCCCGGACTCGTGCTCAAACAGATGCTCCTGCTGTACGATCCTCGAGGGATGGCGATGGCGCCGTCCGGGCTGCTGCCGCTAGCAAGCGCGTTCGGCCGACCGTTGCCGCTGCTGGCCAGCGAGCCGATTGGGATGGGCGCCGGAACGCTGCTCGGCCGCAAGGGCGATGGCGGGTAGGCGCTCGCACAAGGAGCGGCAACCATGGCTGGGAGCCCTCGCCGGGCTGTGAGATCGGGCTGAGGTGTGACAGGGGACGGAAGATGCTTAGCAGGAGGCGGGAAGAGACTCGCTGGGCCGAGTCATCGAGACAGCTGCTCCCGCAGTCACCGCCCGCGTGCGTACGAGGAATCAAGCGCCACTTCTAATCTGACCTTACTCTCGGCCAGCTGGAGTCGAGCCCCGGATGGACGCGCGCATGCAATTAGAGAAGGTACACGAGGGAGAAGATGCTAGGATGCGGTGGGTGGATCGGGAGAGCGCAACGATGAAGGGATGCGAGTGAACGCGAACGCCTCGAACAAAGAGTACGGGAGTGCAAGCGAGAAAGACGTGAAGGATGGGTTGCTGCCAGTCTAGCGGTCTCTACGCTAGCCGCTGGCTCTTTGCCTCTGGCTCGACGAGCGAGACGTCGCTCTTACGCTTGCTCGAGCGCTTAGCCGGCTGCTCGCTGTCCGTCTGCGGCGAGGCGACTGAAGTGCCTGCCGCCGTCGTGCCAGGCGTCTCGATCGTCGGCACGAGTGCAGGTGAGTCGTCGATTCCGAGCGACGAGGTCGGCGACGGCCCACTCGTCGAACCATCGGTTCCGTTGAGTCCCGATGTAGCCGTTGGGGTCGCGCCGGTCGTCGCGGCAGGAGTCGGAGCCGAGCCCGTTAGGTCCGACAGAAACGACTCCATGTCGAAGTCATTGCCGGTGTACTGGCCGGCGACGTCACTCACGTGCTCGGCTGGCGGCGGATCCCACGTTCCGTCCGGCCGCATCTCGCCGCTGAGACCGAGCGAGGCGACAAGGTCCTCGATACTCGCCTGGAGCGTGTCGACCTCGGTCGAGATGGCGTCGGCCGACTGGTAGCTCCGCTCAAGCGCTTGGGAGCTCGCCGCCTGCTGCTGCTGGAGGGCTGTCGAAGAGACACCGGAAGCCGAGTCGGCTTGAGGTGTGGGCGCGCTGAGTGCTCCAAGCGTTGCGGGTGAGAGCGGGCCGACGGCCGACGCAAAGTCGGCGAGGAAGGATGGCGTAAAGGCGTCGAGCGCGGTCGACGAGCCGCCCGCCTGAGGCTGGCCGCTGAAATTGAAGTACTGGCCAATGTCGCCGTTCTGCTGCGACTGGTGGGTGCTCTGCTGCTGATCATGCTGCTGTTGTGACGCATAAGGCTGAGCCACGCGCGGGACGAGCGCCGTCGACGTCGACCGGGCCAGCGTCGGCGGGTACGGCGAAGGCGCGCCTTGCGTCGTCGAAGGTGTCGGTGTCGGCGTCGTCTGAACCTCCATGAAGCGGTCTGCGAATGGGCGTCACGCAGAAAGCGCAGTCGTTTACAGGTAAGCAAGGTCCTTGCCACAAAAGCGAGGCACAGTAGACGTTTCCGTACCTGCAGAGATCTCCTCGAGCGGCTCCTCGTGCGTGAGCGTGCTCTGGAGGCCGTCGTTGCTCGTCGATGACGGCGGCGTGGTCGCCTGTCCAGCTTGGATCATGAGACCTCGGTTGCGCGCGACGACACCACTTGAGCCGGCGGCCGACGTCTGGCCGCCCCGGCCTCCGCTCGCTCCGACCCCGCCACCGCCGCCGCTGGATCCAAGACCGCTGGCGAGCATCGACTCCTTGGCGGCGCGAACGGCACTGCTGACGCTCTGGTTGCCGCTGTCGCCACCTACACCCGAGGCAATGTCGCCCGCCGCACCCTGGCCGAAGACGCCCGCCAGGAAGCGGAGGATGCGGTCCGTCGTGTCCTGGTGCTGCTTGTGACGCTCTCGCGCGGCAAGAGCCTCTGTCCAGAGGTGTTGGTTCGACTGCTGGAGCTCCTTGAGGTCGGCCGAGAGCGCCGTCTGCTGAGCTCGGATCGTTGCGATCGAGTTGAGGATCCCAGGCACGTCGACTCCCTTGGCGCCGCCCGAGCCTGAGCCAGAGGCGCCGTCGTCGCCGCCAGAGCCGCCGGCGCCATCCGGGTGCTCGATCGTTGGGTGAAGCGCCTTCTTGCGTGTGACGAGCGGCAGGAGGTGCTGCTGGTCGCGCTGAAAGTTGGGGTTGGTGAACTCCCAGAGCTCTGATGACGAGTTGGGCTCGAGCACGCCCTGCTGCATGTGCGGCACCTTGTGAAAGCCGTACCTGGTCAGGAAAGAAAAGTCACATGTCAGCACCGGGAATCCGGCCCGACGCTCCTCGTATACGAGACGAACATGTTGAGTTGTCGCACAAAGCTCGAGAAGTTCGAGTGCTTAAAGAAGCGCGGCAGGAGCTCCTTGCCGAACGCCTCGTGGTTCGGTACTGGCGTGGATCAAAGCAAAGGCGGGACCAGCGGCATGTCGGTCAGCTGAAACCTTGGGGGCGGGAACGCTAGGACGCACCAAAGAAGGAGTCGCCGCCGTCAGACCAGTAGATGAGCGAGTTGGTCTCGGGCGAGTCGACCATGCTGTGAGGGTTAGAGGCAGGCGGTCGAAGTCAGCTCCAGTCTTGGACACCAAGTTCCGCCAAGCTAGAGACCTCATCGCCGTGCCGACAAAGCAGGAGGCTGGGTCTAGTTTCGTACTGCACGACGACGAGCTGAGGCGGGCAGGAGGGCGACTGACGTATACAGCTTCTGCAAGAACGCCGGGATCTTGCCTTGCTTGCCGCCGCCGCCGGCCGTGCCTGGCAGTGCTGACAGGCCGTTTGGAACGAGAGCCTTGCCGTCACCAAGCCGAGCGAGCGCCAGTGACGATGACGTCGCCGTGGATGGGCCGCCGCCGGCATTGCTGCTGCTGCTGCTACCTGAGGCAGCGGCCGTCGAGGCCGACGGGCGAGCAGGCATGCGAGCGAGAGGTCGTCGCTCCTGGGCGGCCTCGCTCAGCGCAAGGCAAGGGGATACGAAGGAGCGGGAGCGATGCCGGCAGAGTCTGCCGAAGAGCTCGTCTGATGCTTCTCCGAGGAGCGTGCTTCAGCCGGGGAGGAGGCACGAGCTGGGCCGGCTGCTCAAGGTTGACGACGAGGGCCGCGAGCGCGGGCGCAGGATGCCTTGCCGACGAAGGCGGCTCTAGGACCGAAGCGATCCGTCTGGAGCTTCTAGAGAGCGGTGAACCCAGGTAGCTTGAGGTACGAGAGGAGGCGTGGCGACGTCCAGATGGGGGCGGATGGGATGGAACCGGGCTCGTCGAGGGCGAGCCTGCCGCCTGGCCGAGCCGGAGGTTGCCTCGTCCATGCCCCGCGCGCGCGAGCGTGACGCAGCCACCGCCAGCTGAACCCCCCTGAATTTTGACCGACGACGGGCACGAGTACTAATCTCATCCACCGGCCAGCCACCCTGCCCGTGCTGGCTGAGGCTCGATCTGCGCTGATCTCCTGCTCGATACTCGCATGACTGTCTTCTGTCGCTACTTTCCTCATTGCCGTTGAGCGCCCTTCCGCAAGACCATGACCGCGACGTCTCACCCTCACGTGCCGACCCTCCTTCCGGCCTAAGCCAGAGGCGCTCTCGTGTGCGGCACTTTGGCGCCGGGGACTGTGAGAAGAGGGCATGAAAGATGGACGGGAGTCGTAGCAGAAGGGTGGGCCCCTACTTGCGTCCGGCCGCCTTCTTCTCCTTCTTGCTCTTCTTCTCCTTTTTGCTCTTCTTGGCCGGCGGGGCCGGCGCCTCCTCGTCGTCGCTCCCCGAGGCCGACTCGACCGGCGGCGGCCTGACGTCCGTCTTGCCAAGCTTCGAGTTGCCGGTCGACGCCCGCACCGAGCGCTGCTCGACGGGCAGGAGAGGGAACGACGTATCAATTTCGTTGCCCGACTGGGGGATCCGGCCGTCAAGGCCGACGATCGTCGTCGGTCCGATCGGCCCGTCGTCCTCGCTGTCGTCGTCGTCGGACGAGGAAAACTCGAGCGAGACGGCCCGCTTGCGAGTCTTGGTCGGCGCCGCTTGCGGGCCGCCGCCGGTCGTCTGGAGCTTGGGCGCGCCCTTGGCCTGGGCGTGCGCCTGAGCCTGCGTCGTCTGCCGAGCCGAGACGGCGGCCGTATTCTGAGTCGGAACGACGGCATGCCGCTTCGACTTGACGAGCGAGTGCGCCTCCTCGTCCTCGTCCTCGTCGTCCGAGTAAGAGCCAAAGGCGGCCGTGGTTGACGCCGACGGCTGCGACGGACCCGGGGCAGGCGGGTTGAAAGGATCGGCCAGAAGGGAGCCGGTAAGCGAAAGGATGTTGGACGTGATCGTCAGGCTGGGGGTGCACGGTCGCTGACTGTCAGTCTGGAGTTCGGCGTAGAGGGACAACCTTTCGTATGAAGCAAGGACGCACCCGACGACTGTGAACTCGACGAGCTGGCCCTCGGCCCCAACGGCCCGGCCGGTTGCGCTGTGCGTCCAACGACCCTCGCTCGCCTTTTGCCTACGCGCCTTCCGGTTGCTGGCCTCCTTCTTGTCGCCCTCGACGACCTCCTCGTGCGCGTCGTCATCCTCGACCTCGATGCCGAGCATGGCCTCCTCGACCTCGGCCTCCTCGTCCTCGCGCGAGGCGAGTGAGCGGTCGAACGCGTAGAGCGAAGGAGGAATGTGGTTGAGAGGGATCGAGACGTTGAACGTCTGATGGATGAGGAGCGAGAGGTGCGACGGCGAGGAGAGTGCGTGCGTGCCGGCTGATTGGAGCGATACGATTGAGTGTCAGCAACAAGGTCCGGTGCAGCTTAAGTACGACAGCATGACGACCGGCGACGCACAGAGCACCTGGCCGACCTCGGGCGCCCATACGAGCGCGCCAAAACGGACGTCGACGACGGCAAAAGGGCAGTCGGCCTGAATCGTCGCCTTATCCTCGAGGAAGCGCAGGTCGCTGTGCGCGAGAAGGACGCCAGACAGTTTGGGGATGAAACTGAGGATAGGAAAGGAGAGGGAGGTCAATACGGCTTCAAAGGTGCCGGTCAGGAGGCAGGCGACGAGAGGCGATCTGAGTGAAGGCAGTGCGGAACGGTGGTCGCAAAAGAGGTCCAGTTGAGCGGCCAGGGAGTGGCCAGGTCGCGAGGCCGCTCTCCTCTTCGCCCGACCTGATAAGTCGTGGCTCGGCTCTTGGAAGCTCAGACAACCTGCACTCAGGCCGCACGTGCGGCGCACGCATGGCCCCGAGCCTCGAGTCGACCCTCTCCAGATCCTGAGAGTTACAGAGACCACCCTCGCCCTTCCCCCAGCCACATCCATCCGACCGCTTCCGTCAGGAGCGGACGCCGAGCGGCACAGTGGTACAACGTGAGGGCAGGCAGCCCTCTGCCGCCTGCTCCGGACGGCCTACCCCTGAGCCGAGCCTCGGCTGTTCTGCGGCTTGAGCGACCGGATTGCCGCCGGAGCGACAATGTCCCTCGAGGCTGGAAGCGCTCGGGTCGCACATCCTCGTCCCTCTCCCATCAGCGACCAATGCAGCGGCCCCTCGGCGAGGCAGGTCGTCGAACGAGCAGCCAAGACCGAGGGGTTCAGCGCACACCACGCTGCGGACGAGCCCGCCCGAGTGTGCGCCGCATCAAGCTCGCCCGCTTCACTGGCCAAGCTGTCGGCGGCCCAGCTGAACCTGCACAGTGAGCGCGTCGCAGCGCACAGTCTGCCCAACTTGACGAAGCCCGGCGACGCCGCGACAGCCGACGAGGAGCGGCGGGAGACGGACAAGCAGGGAGCAACGAGGCAGGGGTCGTGGAGGAGGGACGACGCTCGCGCAGGGATGAGAGGAACGTACCGCATGACCATCGAGTCGAGCATCTCCTCGACACCCTGCCTGAGGTCGCCCGTGAAGCGCGGCGGGACCGAGAGCCGCATGCGCGTCGTCCGGTACGAGAAAGACGAGTCGGGTCCAGCCGCTGCGGCGGGCTTGCTGCCACTGCTACTGCTGCCTGCCGTCGTCGACGTCCGGGCTTTCTTCTTGCTCGGACCGGCCGAGGACGAGGCGACGGCGTTGCTGCGCTTGCTCGCGGACGACGACGACGTCTTCTTGGGTGCCGACATGCTGAGGAAGGGGAGCGAGAGTTGGTGAGGCTGGTCGGCTGCGTCCGTCGGGCTCGAAAGGAAATTGGGAGGCGGCGGCGCGGCGCGGCGGCGAGGCCGGCGAGGATTTCAGCGACGCCCAAAACGGGGCCCAGGGATCGCACGCGCGCGCGCCCGCCGGCCCCTTACCTGGCCGCCCGCTCCCTCCGAAGCCAGCCTCCTTTCGCATCCATCCCCTTCAATCCAGTACAAGCATCACGCACTAGACACCGCTCCTGGTCTCATCCAGCTCTCCCATCTTCGCGCCCACCTCCATCTCAGCAACCACCCCAGCTCCAGCTCTCCTTCCGCCGGCCGATGGCGACCAACACGACCCAGGCCGGACCGTCGCGCCGCAAGTCGACACACACGACGCCGCGCAAAGGCCTGCCGACCAAGGCGGCGAGCGCGGCCGGCCCCGGGCCGAGCAATACCGGACCGAACAAGGGCAAGGCGCGAGGTGCGTACATTCGGATGGCCTAGCTCGGCCGAGAGGGTTGGGGGCGGTCGGCGCATGCTTCGAAGGGGGAAGCGCGCAGGCTCGACCGCGAGGGTCATCCAACAACGCCGGCCTCGACGCGTCCCATCGTTGCTGACTGGCTGCTCTGCGTTCGGTTCACCCGCCACCGCCGCTCAGCGACAAAGCCGCATCGGTATCGGCCAGGCACGGTCGCCCTGCGCGAGATCCGGAAGTACCAGCGCTCGACCGACCTGTTGATCGCCAAGCTGCCGTTCAGCCGAGTCGTGCGTCCCGCTCGCGCCTCGCCCCTTGCATCCATCTCCGCCAGTCGCGCGGCAGAGCTCGACTGACCTTCCAACCCAATCCGATCAACTGCGCAGGTCCGCGAGGTTGCGCTTGACTTTACAACGGTCGACGACGATGCCCCGATGCGCTGGCAGTCGTCGGCGCTGCTCGCCCTGCAGGAGGCGACCGAGGCGTACCTCGTTCACCTATTCGAAGACGCGTGCGTCCATCGGCTCTCGCATGGTCGCCTGTTTGGCATGCCAGTCGGAGGACTGACAGGCTCTTCATCAATCCCTCTGCCTGCTATCCGGTCGCTCGCTCATCGTCGCGAATCGCCCATCACAGCAACCTTTGCGGTAAGCCCCCCGTCTTGCGCTTCTGCGCACCGACCCCCAAGCGCTCGAACCTCCCCCTGCTGACCTGCCTCCCTCCTCTTGTTCACAAAGCCCTCCACGCTCGGCGAGTGACCATCATGACGCGCGACATCCAGCTCGCGAGGAGAATCCGCGGGCCTTGGGGCGGCCTCGGATGAGTGCGGTGCAGGTGGACGTTCGCTCGCGCTCGCGTGCGCGAAAGGACGACGAGCATTCGAGAGAGGCTCGGGCGCGAGGGGGTCGATGGTATTGTGCTTTCTTCAGATCGCTGCCGAGTGCACAGCTGGTGCGGAGACAAGAGCAGGCTGCAGGCGTCTGGCCACTCGCTGCTCACCAAACCTCAGCGACGAGCGCTGGCTGACTGACCGGCTATAGCGCAACTCTGGACGGAAGAAGTGCCATCAAACGAGGTCCTTGACGACGACGAGTCTCCGCTCGCACAGCGCGACGAGGACGTTGCCCGACCCCGTCTTGACGCCCTTGACGCCGAGCAGCTCGCCGTCGTCGCCCCCACCGAGCTTGACGACGCCGGACGCGGCCGTCGTTCCGCCCTGCGCGTCGCGGTAGACGAATAAGTCGCCCTGGGAAGAGGCTGTCGTTGGCGTGGAGAAAGCGAGGACGGTCGCCGGCGCGAGGGAAGAATGGAGGATGTACTTGGTCTGCCGCTTGGATGAGAGGACAAACGCGAGCGCCGGGAACGTCTTGACGTGGGTAAAGGTCGTCGTCGGCGGGCTCGGAGGCGGCGCAAAGAGAAGCGCGTCGAGCTGTCGCGGCAGGCAAGAGACCGTCAGAGTGTCATCCTGAGGAGACCGGCAAGTGGCGCCTCGGAGACTGACAGAGTGCTTGACGAGCACAGACGGCAGCTTGTCGTCAGGCTTGGCAAAGCCGTTTTGCGTCCACTCGAGGGCTGTCGCAATTAGCGCCTCGGTCCCCTGTAGGGTCCTCGCCACGAGCTGTGCGTCCCGGTCAAGGAGTCCTCCGCCGCCGCCGTCGGCGTCGACAAACGTCCAGCGGACCGGCCGGCCGACGCGTGCCTCGCCGTCAGCAGCGAGCCCCTCGTCATCGCCCTCGTCGTCGATGTCCATCTCCTCGCGCATCATGCTCGCGATCCCACCCGGAGCAGAGTCGGGCAGGTCGAGGCCGGCCGTGAAGCGGTCGAGGTCGGCGGCGATCGCCTTGCGGGCTTCGGGCGCGAGCTCCTCGGGGACGTCAAGGTAGTCGGGCGTCGTCCCCGACGGCAGGAACAGGTGCGGCCACCGCGTCTGCGGGTTCGTCTTTTCGAGCTCGAGCGTCAGGACACCGCATTCAGCGTCCCACTCCCAAAAGCTCTCGTTGGAGCGAACAGAGTCCCAGTAGGCCCGCTTCGCGAAGCCCTCGAGGCTCGTCTGAGGCGACGAGGCTTCGCCGACGAGTACCGAGAGCGTCTTGGTCCCGATCGTCGGATGGATCAGCGCCCGCGCCGTCGAAGGCGGGAGCGAGATCGAGACGGTGACCGAGGTCGACGACTGCGCCCATGAGAACGGATGCTGCGGCAGGTGGATTGCTTCCGACGACGACGAGCCTACAGCAGAGGATGTCGAAGCCGGATCCGTCGATGCGGTCGCGGACCCCGAACCAGCTGAGCTGTAGGGCTCAGACGAAGCGAGAAGAAGACGCGAACTGTTCCCGTACGCCAGATAGGGCGCGTCCGGACCCTGCAGACTCCAGAGGACGTCAAGCGTCCGGACCGACGCCGAGGTCGGCTTTGAGCCTGATACCATCTCGTCGGTGCTGCCGTCGGACGAGTCATTATCGCGCAGGCCGTCCGACCAGTCGTCGCCGAACGTCACGAGCAGCAGATCCCAGCCCTCCTCTTTGCCCCAGCCGCCGTCGGCAGCGCGCGTCCTGCGGACGGCCGAGATGAGGAGGCGCCGGTCGCCGCCGACCCACTCGATCTTGAACGGCCGGAGCTCGCCCGAGACACCGTCCGTGAGCTCGAAGGCCGGACCATGAACTGCGCTGAGCGACGCGCCGGGTTGAACGAGAAGCGGGTAGAGCCGACCGAAGCCATCTGCGCAGACGTACGTCGTCGGCGAGAGCGCCCAGACGGAGGGGTACTCTGACGGCGGCGCGTCGTCCTTCTCGAGCGGGGCCGGCAGCGAGCCGAGGGAGGCAAATTGGGGCTCAAGGTCCTGGCCTAGCTTGGCGGCCCAGATCTCCCAATGCTCATCGACCCAGCCGAGCCAACCGCCCCAGCAGGCGTTGAGATGGTCGTGCCTGATGCGGCTGCCGACCTCGCGGGCCGAGAGCGTCGTCCGACCGTGCTGGACGCGGGCCTGGGTGACGGCCGCGCCTGGGAGGTCAAACGCCCGGGTTGATGCCGTCGGGCTCGTCAACCGGTACGTCTCGAACTTGGCGTTTGACAGCTGCGGGTCGCGCGGAAACGCTTTGGACGACATGGCCGAGATGCTGGTTCTGTCGAGAGGGAGGATCGGTCGAGGTCTAGGGACGGGGCGCAGGCGGAAGGCCAGCTGTGATCGAACTGGCACGAGGGTCTCGCCCTCCCGCCGCCGACTCCCATCGCCTTTGGTCCCTCTTCCTCGCATTCCCATCTCGCCGTCGTCTCTTCCCTGCCCTGCCTTCCTCTCGGCCAGCTTCCGCAGCACACTTCTTTGGGCATGTCGATCGCTACACGACGGCTGGGAAAGGAGCTCAACGAGCTCCGGACCAAGGGCCCACCAGCCGGTGCGTGCGCGGCCCTGCTGAGACCTCCACCAGCCAGACCCCTTCGACTGACGAGGAAAGCGTTTGCTTTTGGCAGGTATCGAGCTGCTAGAGGCTGAAGACCTGTCGACCTGGGTACTGTCGATCCGCGTCCTCGGCGAGAGCTTGTACGAGGTGCGTCGCTTCCTGCCCTCTTCTGTTCCACGCCTGGCAGCTGCGCGCTGCGCGCTGACGCCTTCCCTCGGCCCGCATCGACTCGCTCCTCTACTTTCGTCCCTCTCGCCAACCCCCTGCACATGCTCGGGTTCTCTCACACGCCTAGGGAGAGGTCTTTGCACTCAGGTTTCGTTTCAGCAGCCGGTATCCGATCGACTCGCCGGAAGTGACCTTCGTCGTCACTCCGGGCGGGTACCAGTGCGTCGGCCGTCTTGCTCCGACGTCTTGGCGTCAGGTCGCCACTCTCCTTTTGACACCAATTTGCTGTTCCTTTGCCAGGCCGCCTGTCCATCCGCACTGCTACTCGAACGGACATATCTGCGCGGATGTGCTCGGGAGCGGCTGGAGTCGTGAGTCTCATACTGCGCTGCTCATATCGCGTCGCAGATGCGTGCTCCCCGCCTAGATCTGACATCCTACCCATACTTCCGTTGCTAGCTGTGCTCAACGTCCAGACGGTCTGTATCACGATCCAAAGCATGCTAGCCTCATGCAAGGTCCGTTCAAACGTTTCGGCCCGGCCAGTGGGAAGTGTCCCGGCACTGACCGCTGCCTCGCCTTCGGTCCATTTCGATGACTTGCAGAAGAAGGAGCGGCCACAGGGCAACGACCAGTACGTGCGGAGAGCACCAAAGTCGCCGAAGGATGCCAACTTTGTGTATGACGTGAGCTGTTCTCGTGCTCTCCTACCGAAGACCAGGCTTCGTCGTACTGACGTCTGGTATTGTTGCAGGACGACACCGTCTGACCTCTGCCATATAGACTGCCGCCTAGGACCGTCAATTCGCGAGCCTCCGTCTGGTCTGCATATACTTATGCCCCTCGCCGTGGCCGGCTCTGTCGTGCGCGCGACGCAGCCCACGCCGCAGACCCGCCGCCACATCGTCCCGCCTGTCTTAAACCACTCGACCCACTTGCTTGCACAACCATTCACTATGCTCCTTCGGACATCATACGTTCCGTCTGCTGCCCCCTTGAACTCGATCTCCAGCTTGAAGCGACCCATCGGCTGGTCACCATCGCTCCTAGTGCTGCTGCGCGTCGACTCTCGGCCAGCGACGCCGGGCGCGCCGCGCTCAGGCCGGTGAGATCTGGTAGCCAGGCGGTCGACCGCATCCGTCGCAAGCTCAGCAGGACCCTCGCTTCCCTCCTTTCTTTATCGCCCTCTCGCACCGCACACGACGTCCACTCTCTCATCGACTTAGACATCTCTAGACCAGCATGGCCGACGCCGCCGAGCTCGCCCGGCAGGAAAAGGTCGCGCGGGCCAAGGCCATCGTACGTCCTTCGTCTCACCCCCGGGGCGCGACTTCCTCCAGCAGCCTGGCTGCCTCTTCGTCGAGCTGATGTTCCTCCGTTTCGCTTGATCTTGCAGCTGAACAAGAAGAAGAAGGCCGCGAAGAAGGCAAAGGCCGAGCCTGCGTCGGGCGCTTCGTCGGTCGCAGCGGCGACACCATCGCTCGACGAGGTCGCGAGTCCCCGGGCGAGCGTCGACGCCGGCGACGACAGGTGCGCTCGGGCTGAGCCCGACCAAGCCGGCTACTCAGGAGCCGCCGGACTGACCTGTCTCTCTATCTTCCTTTCCTGTCACTCCGGCGAGCAGGCCGATACTGGAGGAGCCTGTCGTCGAGCCAAGTGCGGCGCCGACCGAGTCGTCGGGATCTGCCCTGAGCGCGTCGCCGCTCAAGGCGGACGACGTCGTCGAGCCCGAGGCCGCCGGCATGGTCGTCGAGCCGCCTATCGAAATGACGCCAGCACCGGAAACAAGCGCGCCGGAGCCCGAACCTGAGGCGCCAGCTCCAGCAGAGGAGCCCGCTGTCGAGGAGACGTTCGACGAGGCACCGTCTGCCGAGAAGCCTGAGCCGGCGCCCCTGTCATCACCAGCAGCGCCGCCCGCAGCAGCAACTCCTCCGGCAGCATCGACTGTCTTGCCTCCGACACCGCCACCGCAAGACACAGCCGAGCTCGACTCGCTCCGGTCGGCTGTTGACGCGCAGAAGCAGACAATCTCGGTCCTGACGACGGAAAAGACGCAGCAGGCGGCGCAGCTCGACCAGCTCGACGGGCGGCTGGATGCCGTTCAGGCCGACCTGGCCAAGCGGACCGAGGAGCTGACCGACAGCCGGTCGACGGCCGGCCGGCTCGAGACGCGCGTTACGTCGCTCGAGGGCGAGCGCAAGGACCTTTACGCCCAAGTCGAGAAGCTCACCGGCCGGACGAAGGAGCTTCAGGCGGCCGAGGGTTTCCGGGACGAGGTGGCCCGGCTCAAAAAGAGCGAGGCTGCGCTCGAGAAGCGCATCGCCGAGGCCGACGCCCGCCGGAAGGCCGACGACGAGAAGGAGGGTGGCCAGGTCAAGGAGCTTGAGGCGTCGCTGAAACGGACCCGAGAGCGCGGAGACGATCTCGAACGCGAGGTCGGTCGGCTGAAGAAGGTGCGCCAGGTGAAGCCCGACTAGTCCACTGCACGGCGACTGACAAACGCTGGAAGCTCCCCTTTCTAGGCCAACCAGACGCTCGAGTCGACCCAGCAGTCATCCAGCTCAAGCCTGACATCAATCAAGGAAGCCCTCTCAAAGCTCGAGGCCGAGCACAAGACGACCACCTCGGAGCTCGAGTCGCTGCGCAAGTCTCACGCATCGGCCGAAACCAGCAATGCCACCCTGACATCCACCAATGCCGATCTGTCGGCAAAGCTGGCTGCGCTCGAGACCTCGGCAACCAAGTCGGCCTCATCGGCGACTACCCTTCGAAAGTCGCTCGATGAGGCGCTCACCGCTCTGAAGAAGGCGGAAAGCGAGCGCAAGGCCCTTGACGGCAAGCACCAGGCGCTCACCCAGCGCTTTGAGGCGCTTCAGGGCGAGAACGGCAACCTGCTCACGCAACTCGAGGAGATGCAAACCAAGGTCGTCGACATCCAGACGGAGCGAGTCGAACTCGAGCAGAAGGCGACGACTCTCGAGCGCGACCTGCGGGCCGCCCAGACCGAGAGTAGACAGGCTACCGCTTCGCTCGGGGAGCACGAGGCTGCGGTCAAGGCTGCCGAGGCGAAGACGCAAGAGGCCGAGGCTCGGGCCAGCAAGCTGGCTGAGGAGTGAGTTGCCTGATCCTGGCAACAGATCGTTGCTCTTGCATTCTACGTCCTGGTGCTGACGCCTTTCTGCTTCTGCTTAGGATCGCGACCCTTAAGACGGAGCAGGAGGGCTCCCTTCGCTCGATCCAGGACCTCGAGCGCGACCGGAGCGATCTGCGCCGGGTGACATCGACTACCCGCAAGGAGGCCGACGACACGCTCACACTGCTCGAAGCTGAGCGGGCGAAGGCCGAGTCGCTGACGGCTCAACTGGCGGCCATCGACGAGCTCAAGTCGTCACTTGCCGCCGAAGAGACGAAGCGCTCAGAGGCGGAGAAGAGTCTGGGCGAGGCTAACGACGAGGTCAGCCGGCTCAAGGACGAGGTCGAGTCGCTCCACGAGGCCGCGGTCGCCCGCGACAAGGCTGCCGAGGCAGAGAAGGACGCTGCGGCTGAGGGCGACAAGGCCGCCGACGAGGAGCGCCTCACGCAGCTCCAAAACCAGCATGCGCTCGAGCTGTCGACGGCCAAGGGCCAGATCCGCAAGCTCGAGAGCGCCGTCTTTGAGGCCGAAAAGGCCAACTCGTCGTCGCAGCTCAAGGGTAGGTCTTGGGCAAGAGCAGCCTTGTGCCATACACCGGTGCTGACGTTCCTGCTTCGACCCCTTCAGTGCACGAGCTGCAAGCCGAGATGGAAACGCTGCGCTCGTCTCTTGCGCAGTCGACCCGGAACCTTTCGCTGCCGACGTCGGGCAACTCGTCGACCGCCGCCTCGCCTTCGCGACAGCTCTCAACCAACCCGTTCGATCACCTTTCGGCGCGACCGGTCGACGCCGACCTGCCCGCCTCGTCCCGACACGCGCGCAAGGTCTCGCTCTCGATGCTTAAGGCGCGCATGGAGACCGGTCCCGGCGGCGGACCCCGCAAAGTGTCGGCCGGCGCCATGTCGTCCCTGACCGTCGACGAAGAGGAGGAGGGCGGCGCCGACGCGGCTCGTCCTGCTCCTCCGCCTCCGGCGGCGGCTGGCGCTCTCCCAACGAGCAACGGCAAGCCGATTGGCCCGCGCATGGTCACGCATCAGTTTTCGGACCGCGACGGCATCATCTGGTGTCCGTGCTGCGAGGGTGATCTGATCGTGATTTGATGAGCTCATCGTAGTCTTTGCCTCAGAAGCCTGGCGATGCGGACGCCGCTAGCCGCTCGATCTCGGCCTGACCAAAGATGCGTCCGGGCTCAGGCGAGTCGTGCAGGGCGACCTCGATCATAGCTCGGGCGAGCGTGTCCGTCCGTGTTCTGATGGGGAAGACATTTACCAGCATCGTCAGCAAGTGTCCGGCAGGGGTCAGGCCGGAACTGCACTGACACGTATTGAGGAATGATGCGCTCCATGAGCGGGCTTCAGTGGGGATGCACGGCCTGGACGTCAGCTGAAGGACGCATCGACAGAGGGAGATCACAGCCGGACGTACGTGCAAATGTCGCCCACTCGCTCGACCCACTTGGCCCTGGTCGCCGGTCGAGCGATGACCGGAGCGATGAAGGGAGGGCGGAAGTGGAAGGCCCGGTCGCCGAGCAGGTCGGTCAGATGCTTCTCTGTCCGGCCCTTGATCCGCGCATAGGGCTGGCTGCCCGACTCGCTGTTCGTGCCAGATGCCAAGGTCAGTACAACAGCGGGCAGGAGAGTTGCCTACAGCTCGACTCACTCTTGCGTCGCGCCATGCCCGCTGAGGAAGACGAAGCGGGGCGGCTTCTCGAGTGTCTCCATCGCCTCGGCAGCCTGTCGGTGAAGAGGTGGACGGTTGGGAAGGACGTCTCGAGATGCAGCACCAGTCATCGTGCACGTACTCGCATCGCATAGTCGTGCGTAATCTCGACGTAAGCCTCCTTGCTGACGTCCTGCTGCGAGACTCCGAGCGCCCAGATGACGGCGCCGGCGTCCTTGACCCCGGGTCGATCGAGCAGCTCGCGCGAGTAGGTCTTGAAGTCAGGGTGCTCGATGACCGTCAGTCGTGAGGACTCATGCGCGGGCAGAGTGTCGGCGATGTAGGCCGGCAGCTCGGCCGACCGCGCGAGGACGGTGATGTGGTTGACGGCCGGGTTCGGGAGCAGCTGCCGGAGTACCTGCGAGCCAGCCGTGCCGGTAGCGCCTGCCTCGGCGGGCGAGGGTTAGATCAGCAACTCCCCGCGCGTGGATCGCTGGTCCAAAGCGACGCACCTGTCAGAATGATGTTCATAGCGCTGAGGAGGAAGGTGAGATGAAGAGCGACGAGCTGACGGACACTTGCTCGCCCTTTTGATGTCTCGATTGGGCCGACGGGACGACGCGCGGCGAAAGGCGATCGAGATGCGCCCTCCACCTTTCGCCCGGGCTCCTGCGCGGACGCGACGCGCGGCGCTGCAAGGACGCTGGCAGCCACGGAAAGGCGTCGTGAGAACTGAAGAGCGAGAGGTCAGTGCGAGGCGAGCCATCATCTAACGGGCAAGAGAGGCGGGACGATCAGCAAAGAGTCGTGCATATCTGACCAAGGGGCCCCTTTCTCCGTTCACACCAACAGCGCGCCGGTCGCTCCTCCTCCGGTTGATCTCACCCTCGCCGCCGCCACCCACTCTCGTCCGGTCCGCCAGACCCAAAAAGCCAGCCGGCCCAGCCGACATTCGCCGCCGGCGTCGTGCCTCATCTCGAATTCGATCAGCGCTGCGAGCGCCGAGAAGAGCAGCAGGAGGCTCGCGACGCCCGCTTCCTTCAAGCTCTGGAATGGCGTTCGCGGTCCGTCGGGCGTGTACCGGTCGAGCGACACATGCACGACAAAGCTGCCGCCGCCGACCTGAAAGTGGCGAACGTGGTCAGACCGGACGACGAAGCCCGAAACGCCGGCTGATCGGCCGTCCCCGCCCGAGTCGCAGAGGACGAGCGGTGCGGCTGTTTCGAGTGCGCGCGAGCGGGCTTCGGCGAGGAGCGAGAGTCCGACCGAGGGATACCATGTGCTTGAGGGCACGAGCGTCAGGGTGTTGCGTGAGTCGGCAAGTAGGTCGGGAAAGTTGAGGTCTGAGTGCAGGGTAAGTCGTCAGCCGCGGCACGGAAGAGGGACCAAACTCAACGCAAGGCTGCACCGTTGCAGATTACAAAGGTTGCGGAAGTTGGCCGCCGATAGTCGAGCTCGGGCGTCGACCAGGTCGACTTGGCGACGTGTTGCGGGTGCATGAGGTCAAGCATGAGCACCGGCGGCGTTTGCGTATGATGGGCGATGCTGAACGACTCGGCGACTGAGACGACGGACGCAAGAATCGTCAGCTGCCAGGTGACCGTCGAGCTAGTCGGCGAAGCAGGACGACGCACTGGGCACACGATGCTGCTTGTTATACTCGCCGATGATCTCGCCCTCGGGTCCGACCATGACGACGGCATTCCTCCGCAGGCCCTCGCTGCCGTCCGGGCCGGCGAAGCCGACGGCGATCCACGCTCCGCCGTGCCTGGCAACGTCTCCGACGGACGCAATCATTTGGCTCCAGTCGGCGTCGGACGAGAGCGAAACGGCTTCCTCGGGCCAGAGCAGAACCGTTGCGGACGAGACTTGCCGGCGGGACTCGGCGATGTAGCGGTCGAGAGCCGACGTCTCGTCGTTGGCCCTCGGCCGCGGAGGCAGGACGCAGGCGACGCTGAGCGGGGTGTGGGTTTCGAGTGGATCAACAGACAGCGGAGGGCCCGGTGCGAAGGCAGACAGGAGACCGAGGACGCCGAATAGGAGTGATGCCACGATGATGAGGACACGGTTCGAGAGGACAAGCCCATTGCCGAGTGCTGCTGGGGGTCGACTCGCCTCCGATTCGTGAATGTGGTTCGGCGGTGTGCCATTACCGGACGGCGACGGTAACAGGGGCGACCATTCGAATGTTGAAGATGCGTTTGGGTCGTCGACGAGTAGGATGTCATCGTCCGAGGCGCTGAAATACAGTGATTCTTGCGCAGAAGTAGCCGGTGCGGTCGAGAGCGCGCCATCGTTGAGACCAGCGAGCCGGAGGACCGATTCAGCAAGGACGCCGGCGACCAGAGCCATAGTGAAGTCGACGATGGGCGGACCAAAGACGGGAACGAGGAGGACGTTCGAGTCAAAAAGGGCGCCCTCAAGCGGCGTCCAGGCGGCCTGCCGAAGCCGACGAGCTAGGTTCAGCAGTCGTCGCGTGAGGATCAAAGCGGGGGTCGCACCTGCCTGCCGAGAGGTGAGACGAAACCTAGGAGCGCCCATCCGCTCGCCCAGATGGTCGGGAAGAGCAGCAGTCGGGCGACAGGAGTGCGCTGATGTAGCGGCCGCGACGCAAGCCAGACTGAGCCGCCGACGAGCGCCAGGGCGACCGCCGACAACAAACAGGCGAGCAGGCCGAGTGTCAAGATTGTATGCGAGACTGAGCGGAGCGCGCCGTGGATTGTCTTGAAGTACGCGAGGGTCAGGCCGAGGACGAGGCCGGCTGCTGGGCGCAGGGTCCGCGCGGCGAGGGTTGGCCCGCTGGCCAACCGGGCGTTGACGAGGAGGACGACGAGGAGTGTGACGACCATCGGCGCGGACGGCGAGAAGCCTAGACCGATACCTGCGAGAGCAAGGATGGCCAGTGACATGGCGTACGGCTGAAGCAGCCGGCGGAGGGCGAGGAGCTGCTGGGTCGACATCGTGCCTCGCAGGGGCTGCTGCGGACAGGGGCCAGGCGGGCAGGCCGTCAGCTCCTGACCTCGCCGGGCAGTCCAGGCTGGTGAAAGGGTCGGGCGATGCTACGCACGAGCTACTGGGGATGTCTCCGATGCGGGTGCCTTGTATAGGAAGCTGGACGTCTGCGTGAGATGGACGAGGGAGGGTCGGGTCGGCCTTGGGCCGCTGCTGCTGGCCTCGACGGCGCAGGGGCTGGTGAGTCTGTCGAGATACCTCGCCGGTCGGGTCAGGACCTGCCAGCGTCGTGAGTTCACTCGGGCGAGCGCAGACGGCACAGCCAGGGTACCGTCGTTATCACAACGCCTATCTCGGGAGCCGCTCCTCATGGTCGAGCGGCAGGTAGCAGCAGCTCCTCCGGCTCCGCCACGACTAGCCGACGCGCCCGACCCTGGGCCCTGTCCGCAGACAACGACAGCCCATCGCCCCCACTTTCCCCTCACCTCGTCAGACGAGACCCGGACGAGATGCCGCCAGCCCAGAGGAGGACGCTGGCACCTCCGTGGACTCGGACGACATTCGCCGAGACGGGCCTGCGGCTCATCCGCGAGCTCCTGTTCGACCCTCGGCGGTTCTGGCAGCTGGCGGCGCTCCTCGTTGTCGGCGAGCTCGCCCTTGGCCTCCTCATCATCCGCTTCGTGCCTTGTACGTCTAAGGCCTCCTGCACGCCGTCATAGTCAAGACTGACGGCCGTCGTTCGACCTGCCTGCAGACACCGAGATTGACTATCGGGCCTACTCGCAACAGGTCGCTGGCTTTCTCGCCGGCGAGCGCGACTACTCGCGCCTCGAGGGCGACACCGGGCCGCTGGTGTGCGTCTTCCTTCGCGACAGCCTTGTGGGGTCCAGTAGCTCTATTGTTCGTCGGCTGACTCGTCGTGCTGCTTTGCTCGCGCTCCGCTTGACTTGGCGTAGCTACCCGGCGCTGCACCTGTACATCTACACGCTGCTCGAGCGTCTGCCGACAACTCCGCCCTGGCTGCTCGCGCTCGTCTTCCCGGCCAAGCTGCATAGCCACCTTGTCCTCCAGCTAGTCTTCCTCGGCCTTTACCTCGTCCAACTCGGCTTGACGGCGACCATCTACCGCCAGGCCGGCGTCCCCCAGCTCGCGCTCGTCCCGCTCACGCTCGACAAGCGCGCGCACAGCATCTACATGCTCCGGCTTTTTGGCGACTGCTGGGCCGTCGCGCTCGTCTCGATCGCCGTCCTCATCTGGCAGCGGGGCTGGTGGAAGACCGGCAGCGTCGTCTACAGGTGCGTCTACTCTCACTCGCTTTGTTAGGACGGGTCACCTCGAGGCAGGCGCTGCGCAGCTGACACCCGTGAACACTCTCTGGCAGCCTTGCGCTCGGCGTCAAGATGAACATCCTCCTCTACTTGCCGGGCCTGCTTCTGCTATACTGGAAGGCAATCGGGCCTGCCAAGATGCTGCTCAACCTCGCGCTCATCGGCTTAGTTCAGGTGCGACCGGTCGCTCCCGTATGCTGCCGCGCGATCAATCCTGACCCTGCATGCTGCCTCCTGTCCCGCAGCTCCTGCTTCCGGCGCCCTTCTTCCTCTCCTCACGGCACAACACAGCGGCCTACCTGACGTCGGCGTTTGACTTCTCGCGCTCGTTCCTCTACAAATGGACCGTCAACTGGCGCTTTGTCCCCGAGCCGATGTTCCTCGCGCGCGAGTTCCACGTCGCACTCCTCGCAGGTCAGGCGATCGTCCTCGCCCTCTTTGGCTGGCGCTGGTGTCGGTCAGAGCGGGGCGGCGCGCTCGGCCTCGTCCGGCGGGGTGTCGAGGACCCGCTAAAGGGTGCCGCGCGGCGCTTAGTCGGCCCGAGAGGTTAGTCTTAACCCCCCCCCCCTGCCCTCAATGCGACTGCTATGGCTGACCGCGCATAACGCACCGCGGATGGCACAGAGGTCGCCGCGATCCTCTTCACCTCCAACCTCGTCGGCATCCTCTTTGCCCGCTCGCTCCACTACCAGTTCCAGTCGTGGTACTTCTACCAGCTGCCGCTGCTCGTTCACCTCAGCCGCTCGCGGCTCGCCGGCGCGCTTCTGCTCGTGCCGATCGCCTACGGCTGGGCGACGTACCCCTCGACCGAGGCGTCGTCGCTAGGCCTCGTCCTTGGTAACGCTGGCCTTCTTGCCCTCGTCTGGCTTGGTGACGCGGAGGGTCGTCGGCCGTCGAGCCCGACCTCTGACGTCGACGGCGGCGTAATTGAGAGCCGGAAGGCGCGGTGACGACCTTCGTGCTGGCTCTGGACGCATGGTCTTTCCCGGCGAGTCATTGGCCGGCTGAGGGGTGACAGCCGGGTGGTGTCAAGCATTGAGCGGCGCTCATCGGGGTGAGCTCCCTGGAAGATGGCCGACGATGCGAGAGACTGCGACGGCGACTTGACGGGCAGATGACCGGCCACGCCGGCCGTGGGGTTGGACGGGCGCTCCTCGTGTGAGCGGTTCCGCCGGTGCGGGGGCGGGGAAGGGCGCGTGGGCTGCTGCGCGGCTCTGCCGAGAGGACGCGCCTTCTTTGCTTGCCCGCCGCGCGTCCGACCGGCCTTCCCTCTCGACCACGACTCGCTCTTCCTCTTTCTCTCTCCAGCTCGCTCGCTCGCCTCTCCCTTACTTCGACGCTCTCTACCTCTCGCCAACCATGCACGCCTCGTTCCTCACCGCCCTCGCCCTCGCTGCCGTCTCGGTCAAGGCCCTCCAGGTCACCTCGCCCGACAAGCAGACCGAGTGGGGATCCTCCGGCAGCCACGTACGTCCCACTCGCCTCCCTCCCTCCCCCTTCCACCTCGCCCACAGCGCCTCGATCTTGCGATACAACTCGCTCGCCTGGCTCCTCGCCGTGAGCTCCTCTGCAGAATTACAGCCAGCTGACATCCGCCTGCTCCCCGCCTTCTGCCTCTTCTGCTGCTGTTTCTCTCGCGCCCACCCGCGTCTTCCGCCGCGCCCTTCGCGTCGCTGCCCTTGTTTTCGACCTCGCCCGCGCCTTGGCACCCACCCGCCCCCTCCTGCTCCTCCTTCCCCTTCTGCCTGCCTCGCTCCTTCACACCCCTCCCAGACCATCGAGTGGGACCACGTCTCGTCCGACCCCGACTCGTTCGAGATCCTCCTCGTCAACTTTGTGCGTCCTCGACCCTTCTGTCACCTTCTGCGGGGCTCCCCACCCGAGACGACGTGTTCGTCACGGGCAACGCGACGCGCCGTTGCTGATCCCTCTCCCTTCCCTCCTTGGCAGGCCAACTTCCCGACGACGTCCGAGTCGCTCAAGAAGGACGTCGACTCGTCGACCGGCTCGCTCTCCGTCTCGTACCCCGAGTTCGTCTCGCCTGGCTCGCCCGTCGCGACCCCTTTGCACAGCCGGTCCTCGTCCTGACCTCCCCCCTTCTTGCCTGTCTCAGCGGCTCGTGGCCGACCGGTGACGGCTACCAGATCAACTTTGTCAACCCCAAGACGACGGCCATCCTCGCCCAGTCGAACATGTTCAACATCACCTCGGACGGCGAGACCGAGTCGACCTCGGCTGCCGCTGCCTCGTCGTCGTCGTCCGCTGCGTCGTCCTCGTCGTCGGCTTCGTCGTCTGCGTCGTCGTCGTCCTCGCGCATGACCACCTCGGCTTCGTCGGCCTCGTCGACTGGCTCGGCCGCTGCCGCCGCCTCGTCGAGCGCCTCGTCGTCCAACTCGACCATCCCTGTGCGTCTAAGCCATCTGGCAGAATCGCCCTTACTAGGGACCAGCCGACTGACCTTGCTCTCACTACGGCACTTTAGGGCTCGACCAACGCTACCCCCGGCTCGGCTGGCTCGCCCGTCTTCTCCCTCTCGGGCGCCGCCTTTGTTGGCGCGCTTGGCCTTGTCGGTGCCGCCCTCGTCTAAGGACCTCGTCGCCACTCCCAGTCGCACCCGGATCGCAAACGACTGCCTCTCTAGACTCCGATCCGACGTCGCCTGCGGCGTCGTGTCCTTTGCCTTCCGCCTTTGCTGCTCTCCCCCCTTTGGCCTTTGGACATTCACACCTCCCTCTCGTCTGAGAGGCAAAGGCCGCCCCTGCCCATGTTCTCGCCCTCACCCTTCGTCCGTCGACCACCACCGCTCGTTATCGCCGACCACCACCTTCGTTCACTTCTCACGCGTTGCTCTCAAAGATCGGGCCGCCCGAACCTGTTCTGGACCGACTGTTCGCGCGCTCTTGCTATTTCTCCCCTTTTGGTCTCGGGCCGGGCCCCTCCGTTATATGATTGCATCCCTGCCTCTTCGGTGCGGCGTCTGCCAGCGTCTGTGAACGATATGAGTGCACCTCGGACAGCAAGGGGGATGAATCGCTCAAGGGACGACGTGCTCGCCGACTGCGCAGGTGCTGCTGCTGACGCGTTCCCCCTCGCCTCGCGCCCACCACCCGACGACGACCGGCACTCGCGCCTCGGCATGGACTCGACCTCGCCCTGGACAAGGCAAACAACGAGCGGTCGCCCGGCCTACCCGACGCCGACCTTTGTCCGCGAGCAGGGCTTGCAGGCGCCGACGGCTGCCAGGCCGCCGCCTCAGCCTGAGACGGAGGACGCCGGCCGATGGTACCGCGAGTGGGTCGCCGGCCATGCCTCGACCGATTCAGCCTCGCTGGCGACCCCTAGCTTGGCGACCGCGCCCGTGCCGGACCAGATTGCAGTTGAGGACGATGATGACGAGGTCATCTGGGTCCCGCAGGACGAAGGATCCGACTCGGACGTCGAGTTTCTCGAGGAGTGCCCTCCTCGGCCACCGCCACCGCCGACGCCGGCTCTCGTCCCGCCTCTGCCGGTCATCAACCCTCGACCGAAGCCGTCGTTGCTGCCCCTGCCGGACGCCGTGGCTCTCCCATCCGGACCGCTCGGGACCAACCACTTCGTGCCGTTCGCACCTCCCGAGTTGGTCGGTGGGTCAGCCTCCGCGCCGCCGAAGCGCGGCAGCAAGCTCGTCGACCTTCTCGTCCTCCCTTCGGACGCTGCCGAGGGGCCGGCCTTCGCGCCTCCAAGCTACTACGCCCTTGGGAGAGGCCACAAGGGGCACGAGATGCTCCGCTCGGCCTTCGGCTGGGACGGAGGTGCGCTCGGCCAGTCCTCGTCCACCTCCTCCGCAGCGGCGACGGCACCGACGACGCCCGCATCTGGCGACAATCCCGAGCAGCCGCCTGGGCCAGCAGCTGCGACGACTGCCCGGATCGCGCCGATCGCAACCTCGCTTCTCCCGCCCCAGCGCGGCCTGTCGTCGGCTCTTCTCTCCCAGAAGCGTGTCACGCACTCGCACGAGCAGATCAAGGCGAGCCGGCGGCGGGCGCGGGCCGAGCTCGTCTCGAGCGTACCGAGCGCCAAGGAGCGGGCGAGGAAGGATCGCGAGGAGCGTGAGTATCGCAAGGGTCTGGCAGCCGCGCTGAACGCGCCCTGAGACGTGCAGGTGTGTCGCTTGTGTCCCTCTTTCACTGGCCGCCTGAGCGTTTGCTGATCGCAGCCCACTTCTGCTTATCCGGACAGCAGTCAACTCGCCCGCTTCAGACGCTCTGGCGCTGCTTCGCCGCCATCAGACCTATCTCGTAATGGGTCGCTCGCTGGCAATTGCAGGACAACCCTCCGACCGGCTGCCCGGATGGTATCCGGTCGAAGTGACACCTTGCGCCGACGAGGTGGCCTCACCTCACAGGCGGTGACCTCTACTATCCTGCCCCCGCAATAGCGGCGCGCGCACGGAGGTCACCAACGCGACACGCCTCTGGCCCGCACCTGTCACCTTGTTTCGTCGCTCGGCCCCGTCCTATACGCCGCTGAGACCGGCGCAGATCTCGACCATCCCTCGTCACAGCGTCAGCCGTCCGGCGCGCCGGCTGTACTGCTCGCCGCTGAGGATCCTCATGAACTCCTTTCGTCGACCCGCATCGCTCTTGTCACCTCGCCGACGCGAATCTAAGCCGCTCACCGGCCCTACCGCAAGGCGATGGTCACGACGGCATGCGGCCGCCGGCTCCTGGCCGGGGCCGAGCCGGACGCGCTTGCATCCCTGCCGGCGGTTGCCTTGCCGACGCCACTTGCCTGCAAACCCGCTCGCTCGGCGCCGGCCGGCCGGCTCCACTCCTTCGACGCGCGAGTTATTTCCAGCGGCCGATGGTCCTGTTCTCGTCCACCTGCCCGCACCTGGCAGTCACGTCGAGTGCAGCCCCGCTCGCGTCGAGGGGGGCCGCCTCCGTTGTGTTTTCACTGGCTGACCCCTCTTGAGCTTACACTCCTACCACCCACCTCCCTTCTCCCTCCTCACCCACCCCTCCTCCCTCTGACGGTCTGCAACCTCCGGTCCCAACCGAGCGACGATCAGACGACAATCATACCAACCGGACCCCGACCGCCTTCGGCCTAATCTTCCGCTCCTGTGCGTCCCTCGACCCCGCAGGCTGCTGCTCAAAGGAGGACCAGCTGAGCTCCGGAGGCTCCCGAGGCTCGTCGGCTGACATTGGACCGTATCGCTGCCCCTCTCTAGCTATCTTTCTGCCCATCATGCTCTCGACTCTTCCCTTCGCCTCGCTGCTGGCGCTCGTCCCCGCGGTCCTCGCTCACGGCGACCACGGCATGCCCGACACGCCTGCGATCCGTGCGGCCGGCGTCGCCCACCGCGCCAAGTACGATGCTTGGCTCGCGGCCCGCAAGCAGAAGCGTGACTCGACATGGCAGGACGAGGCCGCCCTCCTCGGTGCGTTCTCGATCTTGATCAAAGCGGGCGTTCCGCACTGTTGTGCGAGGAGGCTGATCGAGTTCGAGTCGTTTCGCGCTGCCCTTTATCGTCGACGCTCAGACCCTTCGCAGGAGTGCGCCTACTACTCTTACGCGCCCGTCACCGAGGCCAAGGCCCAGTTCCCGACGATCTGGGAGACGGCGACCATCGTTGCTGGTGACACCGCCGCCCAGGAGAAGTTCAACGAGATCAACAGCACGCTGCCGTCGTACATTGTCCCCAAGGGCACGCACAACGGCGACTTCT
>Ga0308160_10001616_pt1 | contig 30621 bp, 48 predicted proteins | sample PhyFR1_FD_201036 | JGI IMG/M metagenome (GOLD analysis project Ga0308160, IMG submission 201036) | Phyllosphere microbial communities from UC Gill Tract Community Farm, Albany, California, United States - DLSLF.R1 | ecosystem: Host-associated > Plants > Phyllosphere > Unclassified | place: USA... | reverse complement strand
CCGAGGCCGGTGCAAATCTCTGAGCGCGCATGCTCCGTCGGCTGTCCGAGCCCGCACCCCGCCCCTCTCCCATCCGCTTTCCTCCTTCACGGCTCCCATATTCCTCTCACACACATCCGTCTCCCTTGTACTGGTATGCAACGTCTTTCTCTGAATGCTTGAATCGGACGGCAGCAAGGTCGTAAGGGGCGTCATGGATTAGGTGGAGGTAGAGGCGAATAGGCGGCGCGCGAGCCAAGAAGGGTTGGCAAGCATGGCGTCACTCGCTCGCGAGTTTGATCGTGAGGAAGAACCGACCCTTGCTGCCCTCGGTCGCATGCAGTGGGATCTCGAACATGCGGTCGAAGACTAGTGGGGCGACACAGGGAGCAGGATCAGATACCGTGCCTGTCGGCAAGCTCGCGAGCGACGACGACGCACGGTTGGCGAGCCACGACTTGGCCGTCTCGTTGCAGAGCGTTTGCGGCAGAATGAAGAAGGACGGCGGTAGACTGAGGCATCGCAGGTTGCGGAAGACGACCGACTGCAGGGTCCGGGACAGAGGGACCGAATGTGCGGGTCAGCCTGGGCAGTGCAGCAAGAGGGGCCAAAGGAGCGCTGCAACGCACCGGCTGAGGCGCACCGAAGCGGAAGCTGGTCGCGTACGCCGCCCGGAACTTTTCGTCGAGCGTGCGGGCGCACTGGGAGGGATGCGGACAAGCGGCGTGCTGTGCAGCAGGTGCAGGGACGGAGGCCGCGGTCGGTCGATGGAGCGCGTCGTCAGTGTTGCGTCGGAGGCCGCCGGGCAGCAGGAAGAACCGGAACGGCGGCACCGGCAACACACGCACGCAAATGTAGTCCTTCTCAACCTCGACGAGGCCCATCTTGAGCACCCGGTCGAGAAAGTAGCCTCGCCGCTTCTCGAGCTTCCAGCGCGTCTCGCCGCCGAGGGCCATGTACTCGTCCTCGGGCCAGTTGGGCAGCTGGTCGAGCACGTAGCGCGAGGCCTCTTGGAACAGATCCGACAGGCCAAGCTCTTCAGCCAGGGCGAGCGCGGCGAGCGGCCGGCCGGGTGCGTGGGTCGTGAGGAAGGCCGTGAGGACGGGCAGGAGACTCGGGATCTGATACTGTGGTTAGGTCGCCCAGGAAAGGGGGAGACGAGCCGTGGACGAAGAACGACGACGTCGGCCGACGATCCGTCCGAGGCAGGGCGGGAGCAGACCGACGAGGGCGGAGGAGAGAGTAATAAGGGTTTGTTTCAGGTCTCTATTTGGCGGGTGCGGAGAGGGGACGGAGACCGTGGGGCTCGCGCGACACATGCCGGCCGCGGGCCGGGGGCGCGCGCGCTGCGGCTGAGCTCAGACGACGGCGCACCTTAGTCGCGAAATGGACGAGCGGCTCGACCGTCAGCCACGTCACTCGGAGCGTAAGGTGTGGGTAGACGTGGTGCACTGGCAGGAAGCAGAGGACGTCAGACCGAGATTCGATGGATTCAGAAAAGTGGTTACGACGGACGGTAGTCGTGCAGCGGAGCAGCCTCGGACGGCGGGAGCGTGACAGTGATGTAGCTCCGGCCGAGGCCGCGACGGACCCGGACCTCGTCCTGCGGCAGCTGGATAAACGTCTCCTCGCTCGCCTTGCGGGCCCAGTCGCGCGTCGTCTGCAGCGGCGAGACGGCGGGGCTCGAGGTCGAGGCGACCGGCGAGCCGAGCTGGAGGTTCGAGACGTCGGCGTCGCTCGACGGCGTGTCAAGCGCATCGGCGGCGGCTGCAGTCGGCGGTGACGGCGAGGTCGGCGGCGACGACGGCCCTGGACCGGACGGAAGCTGGAAGATGACCGAGGCGGTGTCGGCCAAGGGTTGCGACTCGGCCCAGTCGCCCTCGATGATGCTCGCAAACCAGTCGGACGAGAAGCGCAGGAAGACGCCGTGAGCCCTGGACGAGTCGTCACCAACCGGAGGCAAGCACCCCCCCGCCAAGAGGTCAGCTCGAGCGGCGTCGATCGGCGTCGAGCCAGACAGACGGACCAGAACGTATGCCGGCCGCAGACGATGCGGACGTCGGAGGTGGGCTCGCGCTGAAACGTCGCATCGATGACGAAGCCGTCCTCGAGCTCATCGTCGTCGCCGAGGTCGGCGTCGAGCGAGAGGTCGGAGCTGTCGCCGCTCTCGGCTGGCGACAGCGGCGGGGCAGCCGCCGGCGGGCCCTGGGGCTTGGACATCCGACGCCGGTGACCAAGAGCGGGCGACGGCTGCGAGCTGGCGGCGACAACGTCAGACATGCTGTCGCGCGAGGAGAGTGGAAAGGGAAGGGATGATGTCGAGGCGAAGGAGGCGGGCGACCTTATTCGGAGGCGATCGTCGACGTCGTTCAGCCCTCCCTCTCCACGCCGCCTGCCGCTCTCGGCGACGCCGGGCGAGCTGACTGCTGCGCGCCCGAATCGCCCTTCCGCCGATTCAGAGACCCTGACGTCTTCGACGTCTCGACCCGCCCTGGAATCTGTCTACACGCCCACGGCCGACGAGCGGGACGCCCCCGCGAGCTTCCGTCCTTAGCCGTTGCTTACAGCCTTGACGGACGTCAGAGCAAGAGAGGCGCGGCCTTATTGGCACCCGCGCGCCAGCTTTGAGTCACCGCCGGTTAAATCAGTTCGATCATAACTTGAGATCAGATCAAGGCCGAGCGCATCGCAGTCGACACCAATCCGACTTGTCACGATTACGTGAAGCCGCCCCTGCCTCTCAAGACCGCGGCGTGCGGACGGCGACCTCCTCGGGCGACCGCCCGCCGACTGCCGACGCCCACGACATGCTGCCGCCTGCCCTCCTCTCGTCATGCCTGCGCCAACAGCTGCTGCCGCTGGCTCGGACAAGACTCCTCGGCCGGCCGACATGCCTCCTCGCCCACCGCCGGGCCTTCCATGCCTCGGCCTGGCGCCGAGCCCTCACCGTCTCGCCTCAGCAGTTTGACCAGGTCGTCGCGACCGCACGCGTTCGAATGGAGGAGCGCGCCCGGCTGTTGGAAGAGGTGAAGGCGTCGGCTGCTCGGACATGCCAGATCGTCACCGTGTGCTGACCAGCCGTCCTCCTGTGCCAGATGAACGCCGACCCGTCGGACGCCGTCGGAGGCCGGAAGCGCGGGCAGCGGCTCAAGGCACTCGAGCCGCTGCACGCGAGCTGGACAGAGTACGTCGGCTTGCAAGAGGTGCGCCGGATCAATGTCCTCTGCCCGTGGCTCTCAACGGAGCTCAGACGATTTACGCCTCGTTCATTACCGTCGCCAGGCTTTGAACGAATCCCTTCCGCTGCTCGAGGATCCAGACGAGTCGCTGCGGGCCATGGCGACCGAGGAGGTGGCCGAGCTCCAGCAGCAGATCGACCGGCTACTGTCGGCGACGTTGCCGGCGCACCTGCTGCCGCCATCGACCTCGGCCCACCTGTCGTGCATCATCGAGCTCAAGGCCGGCATGGGCGGGTCCGAAGCCGCCATCTTTACGCGCGAGATCCGCGACATGCTCATCCGGTACGCGACGAACAACCGTTGGAAGTGCACGATCCTTGAGTCGACGAGCGCGAGCGACACCGCTGGCGCCGACGGCCTGAAGGATTGTACGATCCGTGTCGAGGGCGATGGCGCTTACGGCCGGCTCAAGTGGGAGGCCGGCGTTCATCGCGTCCAGCGCGTGCCGTTGACGGAGACCAAGGGCCGGACGCATACGAGTACAATGGCCGTCATCGTTCGTCCCCTGCCTCACCACCCCGGTAACCTGTGCTTCTGCTGACCTCATGCGTACCCGATAGGTCCTCCCCATCGATGAGAATCCCGCCAAGGACGACCTCTCGTACATTGACGAGAAGGAGGTCAAGATGGAGTTTCTGCGCTCGTCCGGCGCCGGCGGCCAGGTGCGGACGCTTCCGCCTCAGAAGACAGCATCCTTATCAAACGCTGATCAACCACCGCTGCTCCATCTCGACCGAGAGTAGCACGTCAACAAGACCGAGTCGGCCGTCCGTCTGACACACATACCGACGGGCATCGACGTCAAGTGCCAAGAAGGTCGTTCGCAGCACGCGGTGTGTCTCGAGCACGCTCGCATCTCCCTGCGATACTTGCGCTGACCTTGCCCAACGTACTCCAGAACCGCGAGACGGCTTGGACGATCTTGCGCGGCAAGGTCCACGCGCACCGGGCCAAGCTCGCCGAGGAGGCCAACCGGGTAGTGCGAGCGTCGCAGATTCCGGGCATGGACCGAGCCGACAAGATTCGGACGTGGAACGAGCCGCAGGTGCGCCCTCCTCCTTCCACTGCCTAAAGCGTCTACGTATTGGCCTGCTGACCTACCCTGGCGCTTCCAGGATCGCGTGACGGACCACCGGGTGCCTGTGACGCTCAACAACCTGCCATCCCTCCTCTCCGGCGAGCAGCTCGGCGACGTCATCGACAGCCTCGAAGAGTGGCACCTTGGCGCGCGGCTGAAGGCGTTGATGGCGGGCGAGGACGCCGATATCAACGACTAGTCGTCCTTCTCTCGCGCCGTGTCTCCGTCTTTGTTCGCCGATCTGTAACTAGAAGTCTGCTGGGTCGAGGAGGACAGTCTGCCGGAAGGGTCGCGAGGGCCGCACGGGCCGGGCCGGCCGGCTGCGCGTGCGCGTGAGGCCGACCCTGCTGGCCGGGCGTGCTCGACGGGCCCGACATCGGTCGACCCCCATCCTGCCTTGCTCCCACCACTCTTCGAGAGCATTCGACGCGATGCAAGCTCTCCGCGATATGCTCGAGCATGTCCCGTTCGGTATCCTCGTCCCGCTTGCTGCCGCCGTGCCACTCCTCGTCTTCGTGCTCGGCCGCCTGCGCGACCGCGAGCTCGCCCAAAGCAAGCGGCGGTATGAGGCCTTCAAGGCCGGTGTCGGCAAGCGGGAGCTCGTCCTTGAGCGCATCTTCATCCATCCCGTCAAGGTCCGCTCGGAGAGCTGTTGACTGCTTTGATGTTCTCGAGGAGACTGACTCAGACTAGAGCCTCCCGACATCTCCAGAGCTGCCGGGGAATCGAGGTGCAGGAGTCGGGCTACACCGCTCTCGGCCTGGACGTGCGTCTCGCTCGTCCAGCTGGCTCCGCGGTATAGCTCACGAGGGCTAATCTCGTCCTGCCTTGACCTAGTACGACCGCCAGTGGGCGCTCATCGATGCCGAGACCCACAAGGTCGTGACGGCGCGCGAGCTCAACAAGGTACGCCGGCCCGCCAGGCGACCCCATGCGCTCCTTTGGCCGTCTCCGTCGCTGATCTCTCAGATGCTCTCCGTCAGATGGTCCTCGTCCACCCTTCCATCGACCGCGAGAAGGGCCTCCTGAAGCTTTCGATTCCTTCGGCCGGCATCGATGGCTTGCACGTCCCGCTCGAGCCGACGGCTGAAGACCTGGCCAGTTGGCCCTTGCTCGACGATGTCCGGATTTGGTCCGACACGGTCGACGCCTACGTCGTCGACGCGCCAGCCGTCCACGAAGCACTGTCGTCATTCCTTGACCGGACTGTCAAGCTTGTCATGAAGGGCCCTTCTCGCCGAGCGCTCGCCTCGCCCGCCGCCAAGAACCCTGACGTCTACGCGCTCCCTGCCCCGCTGCCGGACGATGCCCGGACGGCCTTCGCCGACGGCTTCCCGTTCCTCCTGGTGACGACCTGGTCAGCTCAGGACGTTGAGCGCAAGGTTGCCCTGTCTGCGAGCGGCGACGAGCAGTGGGCTGTCAAGCCCCCGCTCGAGGGTGAGGCCAAGCGCAAGTGGGCAGCCGGCGAGGATGACTACCTCCGCAGGACGCGCGGCAATCTCGTCGTGAGTCTTTGGTGCCGCTGTCGCGTACGCAGCAGTGTCGCTGAGTCGCCTTTCTGCTCTGTTGTAAGGTCGGCGGCAAGGGCGGGGAGGCCTGGATGGAGGATCGGTGGGGCACAGTTGAGTTCGGCGCCGAGAAGCTCGTCGTCGTCTCGATGTGCGGCCGTTGCCAGGTACGTCCCCGAGAGCCCAGACCTCGTCTGCGAGAGCGTCGCCAACCGACTTACCGCCTCGCCGTAGCTGCCGAACATCGATCCCGACACGGGCGTTCAGCATGGCTCGACGCCGTACAAGGTCATCTCCAAGTTCCGCCGGTCCGACCCAGTCTCCCGCTTCGAGCCGTGCTTCGGTGTCAACGCCGTGCCGACCCAGCCGCGAGGCCGCCTCGCTGTCGGCGACAGCGTCCGGGTCACCACAGCCAACAGCTGGGTGCGCCAGGAACGCTGAGCCACCCTGTTCTCATGGTCTTTTGTTCGCTTCCGCCCGCGATGAGCACCAGGTCGCTCAGAAGCTCATCAATCTCATCGACGCGTGGGATCCTGCAGCAGACCCGGTTCGAGTCAGCAAGGTCACAAGCAAGGGGCCGATAGCAAGCTGACGCGCACCATGAAACGCTCGTCGGCGAGCAAAATGTCCCAGAGCGGCGCCGAGAGGGCGACGTTTGCCTCGATGCCGCCCGGATCGGTCCCGTCGGCCTCCTCTGCAGGGTGATCGATCAGCGTCAGCTTGCAATCCTCTCAAGGCGACAAAGAGGGAAGCCGGTCTCGCCTTGCGGGGTGCTACCTAAGAAGGCGATCCCGTCGGGCAGGTAGGGCGAGAGCGGCTGGGAGACGATGCTCGGTCGGACGCCGTCGAGGCACAGGTGCGGGTAAGCGCCGAAGCCCTGCCACGCCGTCACGAGCAGTGGGCCGTCGCCGAGCTCAAAGTGCATCTTTGCAGCGGCCGGACCGGCGGCGACGGCCCAACGCAAGGCGGCCTCGATCTCGTTCCGCTCCGAGACGGCGCTCTGGCGACTGAGGCCGTGGACAGAGCTCGCGACCTTCCAAAGAGGCGCCTCGTGCAGCTCTTCCGGCGGAAGGATGAGCGTCGTGCCGAGAGGTGCGTTGGCAGCATAGCGCTCGGGCAGGCCGAGCCGACTGCGGACGTTGACCGGGACGTGCAGCGTCGAGCTTGGCGGGCCTTTGCGACCCTCATGTGCCCAGAGCGAGACGCGAGCGCGGAAGATGCACTGGTAGAGGTGGGCGGCCAGGGCACTGAAGGTCGAGACCCAGCCCGAGCCGTCCGGCGGGGTCGCAAGGGTCTTGAGCATGGCCAACTCCTCTCGGGTGTAGAGCAGGATGCGACCAATGTGCGGGCGAGGGATCTCGTCGCTGGCCGTGGGCCGCACGAGCTCTGGCGGCGGCGAATGCTGAAAGAGCGCCGGTGTCTGCGCGAGCGCCGCCCGTCGCTCATGGTCCGACATGTCCTCCTTCGATAGTTCCGACATGAACGACTCGATCTGGAGATCGGGAAGCTTGACTTCGAGCGCTGACCGGCCGTCGCCAAGCGCGTTCAAAATTTCGACGAGGTCACGGAGAATCTGGTAGGTCGTCGAGGCGTCGGCGGCGATGTGCAGGAGCCGAACGCCCAGGCCGACAGACCCGCAGGCGAAGCGGGTGTGCTGAAACGACACGAGAGGACCTTGACAGACGGCTTCGATGGTGCTCTTCCAGGGTGAGAGCGTAAAGTTGCCAGCCTGAGGCAGGTCGGGCAGCACGAGTCGGCCTCCGCTGCCCGAGCCAGGGCAGTCGCTCAGGCGGCTGCTGGCCCGGGCCTGGCCGAGCTCGGCTCCGCTTCCGAGCCGGTCGATCGAAGCTCTGCCGTCCGAGTCGATGGTCAGGCGGCCGGTGAGGTGCGGGTAGTAGTCGAGCAGCCGCCCGAGGGCGGTTTCGAGCCGGTCGAAAGGCAGGAGCTCTCCAATCCTGCTAGAGGCCTCCCAGACGACCGTCGTGACGACCGGGATCAATGGCGAGTTGGTCTGGTCGATCGGCCCGAGAGCGTGCGGTGTCTTGAGAGCTTGCCAAGAGGCGTCTGTCGAAGCCCGGACGCAGACGTTGGCGAGCTCCTCCAGCCCGTCGCGTCGAAGCAGCTCGACATGGTCGAGTGAGATGGCCCGGGAGCAGAGCTGCCGGTGTACGAGGTGGGTCAGGCAGTTGTCGTTCCTCGTAGCAAGGAGCATGGACCGACTTCGGGCATTACGTGTGGTCTCAGGAAGCAAGGCTAGGATGAGTCGCCGGGTGTCAGAGGTAGACCTTCAGACGAGCTTCTGATCGACGGCCTGCGTGGTGGTGGTGGCGAAGGAAGGTGACCAGCTTTGAAGACGAAGGCAGCAGGTTGCCCATCTCTCGTCGCGCCAAGTAAGACGCGTCGGCTCCGATCGAAAGGACACACGCGGCCCCACGGGCCGAGCGAGGTGACTCGCCCGGCCGGCCCAAAAATCGACATTCGCGTTCGCGAACACGAGGATGAGGAGCAAAGAGGCTGGAACGGGAGCGACATGTCTATTGTCTAAGAGGCCAAGCTTGAATGGAGGCGGGGAGGGAGAGGGCACGGCAGCGCGCGGGGTCGCGGACGCTCAGCGGCCCGGCAGGGCGTAAGAACGCATCCCGATTGAACAGAGCGTCATCGCAATGGCGATCCCAAGCGCAAGGACGAAAACGGCCTCGATGGAGTAGAGACTGACGAGAGGAGCGCAAGGGTCGCGTCAGCCAGATCGTTTGAGAGGGGAGTCGCTCGAGCAAACGCACTAGGCGGCAATCGCCTCGGTTCGGACCGGGAGATCTAGCTTTCGCAGAACGACGCTCGGCTCGGTGACGATGGTCCGCAAGACATCCGGACCGACGACCCCGCCGAGCCGATCGTTGAGGCTCTGGGTCAGCGCCCACTGCTGAACCGATCCGGTGAGGGCGACGCCGAGGACCTGGCCGAGCGAGCGGAAGAGGTACGACGATGAGATGGCCAGCGGCATCATCTCTGGCGGGCAGGCGGCGATGAGAGCGGTGAGAAAGGTTGTGATGGTGACTCTGCAGTCCAGAGACGAGGTCAGCTCCCGCGGTCGACGGAGAGGGAAACGGAGCGACGACGTACCCGCCACCCCAGCTCGCGAGCGCGCACTCCGTCGCCATGCGCCAGACCGACACGTCAAGGCCCCAGGTGGCGATAAGCGAGACGGCGGCCAGGATCGGAAAGATGGACGACACGACAGTGAGGGTCTTGTACTGGCCCCAGCGCCTCATGTGCCAGCCGGCGTAGAGCGAGGCGGCCGAGCCGGTGACCGTCGACGGCAGGAGGATAAGACCAGTGTGAGTCCCATCGTAGCCCCGCACGACGTGCAGGTAGAGGGGGATTTCAAAGAGCTGACAGAGGGAGGCAGAGGTCAGCCGTCGGAGGTGACTTGATGACGAGTCGGCTCGGACACGCACCCGAGCGAAGGTCGACATTGTGAGCAGGAGGAAGCCGATGAGGACCAGTGCCGGCGTCCAGCTTTTGAGCAAGCTCATTGGCACAAGAGGCTCGGCCGCCTTGTGCTCGACGACGACAAAGACGACCGTGGAGACGGCACATAACACGAGCAGGCCCCAGACGAACGGGTGGGAAAATTGGTAGCCAGACGCCGTCGCGAGCGAGAGCGAGAGCATGAGGGCGGTGATCGACGTAAGGATGCAGACGAAGCCGAGCCAGTCGATCCGGCAGAGCAGCTGAAAGGGAGTCGAGGTCAGGGGCTTGATGGGTACATGGACCTTGGCGAGGATAAGCGCCAAAGAGAGCGAGAGCGGGATGAGCTGCATGCCGAACGCCCAACTGACGGACAAGGCGCGACCGTCAGTCCGGATGACAAAGGGGTCGGACAACGGGATGGGCGTCAGACTTACCGCCAGCCCAGCGTGTCGCCGACGAAGCCGCCGAAGACGGCCCCTGTCGCTGCACCGGCCGCGAACAGCAAGTTGACGTAGCCCTGGGAACGAAGGGCGGCATACCGTCGAGGTCAGAGGAGAGTCTTTCTGTTCTGCGTGGCGGTCGCGCACGAACCTGGTACAGCCCCCTCTCTTGGAGAGAGACCAGGTCGGACACAATGATCGCCGTGACCGTCAGTAAGCCGCCGCCGCCGCAGCCGGAAACGAAGCGGCTGGCGAGGACGGCGCCCATGGAAGGTGCAAGGGCGCAACCAGCAGTGCCCGCGCAGAAGAGGGCCATCGAGGCGAGGATCGCCTGCCGGCGGCCGATGATGGCGGCCAGACGACCCCAGAGCGGAGTCATGGCTGCATTTCCGAGGAGATACGAGCCTCCGAGCCTGGTAAAGGGGGAGCGACGCAGCCGATCAGCCCTCTGGCGTCTGCGTCGCTGGCCGGGCACACCCCGTCGGTCTACTCCGAAGGCGAGCTCTGCGAGGTTGCCGGGCCTCTTGCGCGACCCGAAGACGCCCCCAGGAATGTCTGATGCCGTGGGAGATTGTTATTGGGTAGGGAGAAGCAGCCCGGGACTCACCAGGAAGCGAGATGGCCCGCCCGGAAGGAGGACGAGATGTCGGTCTGCAGGTTGGCAGTGACCGAGGCCGAGAGTGCGGCACAAAAGACGCTCGTCCAAAGCCCGAGGCAGACCGCCGCCACCTCCCGGAACGGACGGTGCTTCGTCTCGACGATGACGCTTGGAGGGCAGGGGTTTGGGTCGTCCGTGGCCTCCTCAGGAGGCGGAGGCGGACACTCGACGTCGGTCGGCCGACGCTGGAGCCCGGCAGCCCCGACGACAGCGGCCGGAGTACCTGGCACCGCGCCGTACGATTGTGCGGGTGCCGCGGCCTCGGACAGAAGCGCTGAGCGCGCCGTAGGCGATGCAGGCATCTCTCGAAGATGACTAGCGTAGACGCGATAGGGAGCTTGGTTAGGAGGAAAGCAAGGGCAGAGGGGGTTAGGGTCGAGGGGCAAGGGGCAAGGGCAGCTCGACCTAGGCGTAACACACGCCCTCCCGAAGGGAGGGCGTGGGGCAAGTCGGTCGCGCGCGGCAGGGTTCCCCGTCGTTTTGTGACCTTGCCTCTTTCTGCCCCCATAAGTTGGCCACCAAGCAACTTGAGAGCTTCAGACCGGCATGGATAGAAAGCTTAGACCCACCGCTCCAGCTTCGTCCTTTCAGCAGTCTCCTAGCTGTGTGTTGAGGCCTGATACGGGGTCGCTGCTTCCAGCGTCGACGCGCAGTGAGAGCTCGGCTCACCACTACATCTCTCTCCCTCTCGACCACAATCCTCTCCTGCATGAGGCCCCGTCAACAGCCTCACGCCATCCAGGAGAAGGCCCAAAGAGCATGTGTACTTTTGGGCACTATTCTCGAAGCAAGGGCAAGCCACAGGAGAGGGCAGAGGCAAGGAAGCGGGACGCACCTTGTCCGACGTTGCTGCGCTTCGACCTGGTAGAGAGCGCGTCGGCTTGGGTAGGCAGCTGTTGCCGCGTCCGGTCCGCCTTGGAGGCGGGTGTCGTCGGTTTGGAAGCTGCAGGGGTCCGCGGTGCCGTAGATAGCCCGCTCATGAGCCTGAGATGAGAGGCAAGCCGAGAAAGGACGGCAGGGCGCGGGAGGCTGGTGACGGTCGAGGGGAGCTCGGCGTGCGACGACACGCCTTCTGATACTCGCTGGGCCAACAGACCAACCACCTTCGACAGCTCGGGATCGACTCAGAAAAAGGCTAGGATCGAGCTGAGAGCCCCAGCTTTCTATCGGGGTCGGTCTCAAGCTCTCAAGTTGCTCGGTGGCCATCTTATACGCACGCGAAGTGAGGAGGGCTGAAAACGACGGGGAACCCTGCCGCGCGCGACCGATTGGGCGCACGCCCCCTACGGAGTAGGGTGCGTGTGTCACGCCTAGCTCGACCGGCGCCGGCCGTCGCCGGTCGATACGCCTTCGCTCGGCTTGGCCGGCTCGTCGTCCTACCTGAGGCTGACCAGCGACTGCCCCTCGCCCACCTCCTGTGCCTCGTCCCTGTATTGGACGACCGACTTGCGCTTTCGCAGCTGGCCTGATCGCTCTCTCGACGACGCTGTAAGCCAGGCGCTCGCCTGCCCTCTTCCGGCCATGGCCCCGCCGAGGTCGCCGTCGCCGATGCGGGCCTACCGGTCGTCATGCGACAGCGCCCGGCGGCCCGTCCTGGCATCCTACCTCATCCTCGGCTTCATCTCGTCTGGCACGTACGGCCGCGTCTACAAGGCCCGACTTCGGCCGGCGTCGACGACGACGTTTGACCCGACCCGGCCGACCCGGCCGGGCGACAAGGACGGCAAGGAGGGCGAGCTCTTTGCCATCAAGAAGTTCAAGCCGGACAAGGAGGGCGAAGCCGTCACCTACACGGGCATCTCGCAGTCGGCCATCCGGGAGATCGCAGTGCGTTGTAACTCCTAACCGCTGAGGTGTCCGCGACCACGCTGACGATCGTCTGAGCCTACGCCGCTTGCCGTCGACGCTCCTCGTCGCGCCGCGCAGATCAACCGCGAGCTCTCGCACATCAACGTCGCCTCGCTCCGGGAGGTCATCCTCCAGGACAAGTCGATCTTCATGGTCTTCTCGTACGCCGAGCACGATCTTCTCCAGCTCATCCACCACCATTCGCAGTCGCTCCGGCTGCCGTTCCCGCCCTCAACCCTGCGGTCGCTCCTCTGGCAGCTGCTCAACGGCGTCCTTTACTTGCACACCCACCACATCCTCCATCGGGACCTCAAGCCGGCCAACATCCTCGTCACGAGTGCCGGCTGCGTCAAGATTGGCGATCTCGGTCTCGCAAGGGTCGGGCGCGATCCGCTCCAGCCGCTCTGGCAGGGCGACAAGGTCGTCGTCACCATCTGGTACCGCTCACCCGAGCTCGTCCTCGGCGGCCGACACTACACGGGCGCGGTCGGTGCGTCCAAGTCCTCGGGTATTCCTGAGCAAACCATCGTCGCTGACGACGAGGCCTTCTCTCTGGCAGACATCTGGGCCGTCGGCTGCATCTATGCCGAGCTCCTGTCGCTTCGGCCCATCTTCAAGGGCGAGGAGGCCAAGATCGAGAACAAGAAGCAGCTGCCGTTCCAGAAGGATCAGATGCTGCGCATCCTTGAAGTGCTCGGGACCATCGACAGTACGTCTGCGTCTGGAGCGGAGGGCGAGCGGACCTGACCTCGCTTCCTGCTGCCCGTCCTGCCAGAGGAGCGCTGGCCGAGTCTCAGCCAGTACCCGGAGGCGTCGCACCTCGCCCGATTTGAACAGTCAGTGCCGGTCGCCGCGGAAGAGGTGTAGGAGATCGCTAACGGGCTTGAGTCTCGCTTTCCCCTTTGCTCGAGGCAGCTTCCACCCGTCCCTCGCCCACTGGTACAAGACCAAGTCGGGCCCGTCCTTCTCGCCAAAGGGCTTTGCGCTGCTCGAGCGCATGTTCGAGTACGACCCGAGCCGGCGATGCACCGCCCGCGAGGCACTCGACAGCCCCTTCTTTAGGGAGGCCGAGGGCGTCAACCTCAAGTGCGCCGTCCTTGCCCTGCTGTCGAACGCATCGGTACGCGTGCTGATCCGCCGTCTGCTGCCTCGCTACGCTCGCAGCGCCTTCCAGGGCACCCGCCTCACATACCCGGACCGGCGGGTGACCAACGACGACCTGACGCTGACGTCGCAGCAGTCGCAGCCGCTGCCGGCCTCGCTCGTGCAGCAGCAGGGCGGCGGCCTCCTCCCCCAGTCGCGACCCGGATCACTCTATCCAGCGACGGCAGGGACGGCCGCCGTTGTCGCTGCCGGCGGAGGCAGCATCCCGCCGCCGGCGCCGCCGACGAACCCACCGCCGCCCGTATACCCGCCGACGGGCCCGGGCACGGGCGGACCGACTCGGCCAGGGAGCTACCGGCCGGGCAGCACGGGCGGCGGCGGCGGCGGCGGTGGTGGTGGTGCCAGTGTCGGCGCAACCGGCAGTGGCAGCGGCAGAGGGGCGGTCGGCAAGAAGAGCCGCCTCGGCTGATGAGGCCGCGACGGAACAGCAGCGGCCGCGGCCGCTCTGCATAACGAGACTCATGACCCTTTGACGACCTCTCTTCTTCCGAAAGCGCATTGGACTCTGTTCTATGGCAGGTCACACTGGGCATGCGAGAGTCGTGATTGATCACCTAGTCGTGAAGGGGGCAGGGAGGGCGAGAGCGGTGCTCCGGTCGTGAGGATCGCGGCACGGACGCCGCCGCCGCGGTTCTGGATGTCCGACCTCCTCGGTGTCCGTGACGGGCGCGTTGGCAAGCAGCAAAGCGATACTTTGGCCAGTTATGCGGTCGAGGCGCCAGCCCGGAAGGGCGTCGTCGTCCCTTACGCACGGCCGCCACGGAGCTGCGGGAAGGAGCCGTGCGAACGATCGCGATCGGGTCAGCGCTCGACGCTCGAGAGGACTCTGCTGGGCGCGATACTGACGGCGAGGACCAGGTGGATGACGTTGCCGCTCTGGATGCCATAGCTCTTTAGCGTGTTGGTGTCGACCCTGTTCGGTCGGGGGAGGCGAAGCAAGGGTCTCGTCAGCCCAGCCCAGCCGCGCTCACGCCGGGAGCGGACGCACATTGCCTTGCCAGAGTAGATGAGCCGCTGCTGGGTGGGCGGGATGCCCTCCTTCTCCTCCATCTTGTTCTTGACGTCCATGATCTTGACAGGCAGGGGTCGAGAGGAAACGGAGGGCGGGCGAGGCTAGATCTCAGCGAGAGCTCGCCGACGACGGCCCGGTACGGCGGCGCTGACGCGCGATGGCCGACCAGGGCGACGAGCGCCGACGCACCTTGTCGTCCTCGTCGACGTCGAGCTCGATCTGAAGCAGATGGGGAAGGAGAGCAGCTGTCAGCAGGGTCGAGCGCAACACGAAGCAGAGCCTGAAGGACAGACCTCCTTGCCGGTGAGGGTCTGGCAGGCGGAGAGCGAGGTGAGGGCGGGCGGTGGCGATCGAGGGTCCTTCCGACGTCAGCAGGAAGCTCGAACGGCCTCTCGCGGGCGAGACTCTAGCCAGCGCACGACGCACCTTGACCTTGAGAAGCATCTTGCGTTGGGGGAACGGACGGGTCTGGGTTCTGGTGCTGAGGAGTGCGGTCGCAGGATGAGGTCGCAGGAGCAAGGCGCCAGACAGAGCAGCCAGGCAGCACGCCGTCCACCCGCGCGGGCGCACGCCGCGCAGCTCCGCCCGCCTTCGAGGCAGGCCGCGTCGGCTCGTCTGTCAGCCCGGGCCCGCCGTGCTAAAGACGGACGGGGCACGGCATCGGATGGGCCGGCGACAGGGTCCAGGAACGGAGAAGGCTCATCGTACAGCTAACCATCATCCTTCTCAGCTGCCCGTCGCCATCGCGTCCGGCGCCAACGAACGACAGCGTCCCTCCGACGGCCGCCCGCCCGCCGCCTCGCTCTCGTGACGCTGCAGCTCGCCTCTCCCTGTCCATCGGCGTCGCAACCCCGCCGCCGCGGCCATGCTCGCCCTCTTCACCTCGCTCCTGGCCGTCCCTGGCCTCGCCTTCGCCCAGAACGTCCTGAACCCGGGCGTGTCGAATGCCGGTCCGCCGAGTAACGCTTCGCAGCCACTGGACACACGGCTCATCTCCTTCAGCATCGAGCCGGCCTACCTCGACCAGTTCCTCGGCGACGCCGCCACGCCCAACACGCTCGTCCTCAACCTTTTTAGCGAGATCGCGAACCGGACCGGAGGCATTGCCGTGCGGTATGTGCCCGTGGATCGTCTGTTATTTTAAAGATTCAAGCGCTTGCGAGCTGACAGAGCTGTCGTCCTCTGCACCAGCCCGGGCGGCATCACCGCGTGCGTCCGTTCGGCCGGCGCACTTGCCGCCACCACTCACTGACGACCCCTTTCTTGCAGCGATTCGACCATCTACGACCCTTCCTTGACCGAGGTCGAGACCCTCGACCTGTCGCCTGCCGGCGGCGTCTACCGGACCACCTACGGCCCGGCCTTCTTCGAGGTGCTCAAGCGGCTGCCTGCCTCGACCCAGTTTGTCGCCTGCCTCAATCTTGGCAACGACTCGCTCGAGATCGCCTCAACCCAAGCTCAGGCGGCCGTTGAGGCGCTTGGGAGCCAGCTCTATGCGCTCGAATGTGCGTCCCGTCGCGCCGCCGGTGCTTGGCTCTCTTCGTCCGAGACTTCGGCGCTGACGCGCCGAGCTCCTTCCTGCAGTCGGCAACGAGGTCTGCTTCAGTCCCAGTCTTGCACCTCGAACTGATAGCTCGGCCTGACTGTCATCCTCTGTCTTACCTTAGCCCGACCAGTACACCTCGGCGCAGCGCAACTTGAGCGACTGGTACGCTCCGCAGTACTCGGCGCAGTTCGACGTGAGCAAGCGGTCCGCCTCCTTCGAATCGCCCAACGTTTCCAGGCTGAACGAAGCCCTCCTTTCATGTACTTGGCTTCAGACGTGGGCTGCCAACATCTCCTCGGCTCTGTCGCTGCCGGAACCCTTCTTCCAGGCGGGGGCGATGGCGATGGACCCGACGCCGTCTGCGCGCTTCACGACGGCCGACCTCGTTGCCGCCGGCATCGACAACACAACGCCTCGCAGGATCAAGACGTTCAGTAATCATCAATATCAGTATAGCACTTGCGATCCGGAGCGCGACGCCCTGATCCAGAACGTGACGACGCTCATCAACCACACAAGCATCACGACGTACGTCGACCTCTGGAAGCCACAGGTGGCCGCGGCCCAGTCGGTCGGTGCCGAGCTCGTCATCGGCGAGTTCTCGTCCATTTCGTGCTCGGGCAAGGAGAACGTCAGCGACACATTTGGACAGGCCCTGTGGCTCGTCGACACCTACCTCTACGCGGCCAGTAACAACATCACCCGACTATACAGCCACCAGGGCGCAACGCTCGCCCTCCAGTCGTCGACCCAGTCGAATACCGCTGGCTTTAGCTGGTACAACTGTGTCTACCCCCAAGATTCGTCCCGCAACGGGCCCAGAGGCGCGACGGCCTCCTACGTCGGCTTTCTCTTAATCGCCGAGGCCCTCGGACCGAACGCTGCCCAGAACGCGACCCGGCTGGCCTACTACCCGCTAGCCGACCAGCCCGAGCTCGCTTTCTACGCGATCTGGGATGCGACCTCTCGGCCCTCAGCCGAAGGGCCGGCCCGGCTCGTCCTGCTCAATACGGGCGCGGCGGACAGCTTGGCCGTCGACCTGGCCAGTCTGCGGCCGTCAAGCCTGAAACGGCTCACGTCGACCTCTGTCCAGAGCCGCAATGCCTCTGAAGCGACATGGGCCGGCCAGGTGCGCCGCGTTGCCTATGCCCACGGATCAGGTTTGAATCCAGGCCTTGATGCTCTCCCCTCCCTTCCCGACAGAGCTACTCCACGGGCGTCCCTGCCGGCCAGGAGATCGTCGAATCGGTCGGTACCAACGGCTCCGTCCGCCTCGGCGCGTACGAGGCGGTCCTCGTCTTCCTCGGCAACGCGACCTCGACGGCCAGCGAAGGGACGACCGTCACAAGTAGCTCGGCCGGCAGCTCATCGCCGAGCACCGGGGCCGGTGGATCCTCTGGCGGTAGCACAGGAGGCTCCGACGGCATCCGAGTCCTCGCGTCTTCGGGCATCCCCAGCCTTGTACTGGGTGCGCTGGTGCTAGTGACGCTTCTGTAAGCTTAGGGCGAGCCAGGATGCGGAGGTCGTGAGATCATGTAGAGTCGTAGATGCAAGCAGATCTGGGTGGCGCTGGAGACCCACGAGAGGGGGCAGCACGAGCAGGGATAGGTCTGAGGTCAAGAGAGCCCGTAGCTCCTCGACGTCCGTGCAAGGAGGAGTGCGAGATGACCCTCGTCCTCCTCTGGCTCGCGCTGCAGGACGGTCTCGATGTCGGCACGATGCGTCCAGAGGTCGCTGGCTGAGCGCGTCGAGGAGAGGCAAAGAGACATCTTAGCCTCCGACGGGTCAGAGTGGGTGAAGCAGGGGACCTTGAGCGAGTTGCTGGACCGAGGCGTCGAAGTGTTCGGGCGGCTAAGGGCGTCCCCTGTGTCGCCGAGACTGGACCCTCGCCCATACGGGCGCCACGTCGGCAAACTCGACGATGACGAGAAGGTAGCGATAGAAGTAGAGGGGCTCATTAGAGCACGAAGGCCCTCGGCGAGAAGCGCCGACGAACGATGCTCGAGCGATTCGATCGAGGGGGCGGGCGCGGTTGTCGAGCCGGTCGGCGGTGACTGCAAGACGACGAGGCTTCGTCAGTTGATACTGAGGATCCTCAGTAACGCGACAGACGCACCCCAGCAGGATACCCGAGCGCCATGTATGGCGGCGGAGGGCCCTCAAGCACAAGCGTCGAACGCCAGTCGGCCGAGAGGTCGCTCGTCGGCCGGGTGCGCGGCCTCCGCTGCTGCCGCTGCTGCGCGCCGGCGACAGTCGAGCGATTCGTCTCGCGCTGGCGTGGCTTCTCGAAGCCGGAGGCCGTGGAATTAGTAAAGGCGCCATCTCGCCAGAGGCGGTATACTGCGAGGCCGACAGCTGATCCGATCACGACCGCTGTGGGTGAGAAGAGCGTCGTCTAGGTCAGCCTCGGTGACCAGGGACGACAGGGGAGCCGTGCAACCGACCGGAAAGCGTAACGTCGATGAGCACGGCAGTCAGGCCTCTCCGACGCTTTGGGGCGGGTTCCGGCCCTATCATGGCATGGAAAGGAACAGGAACAAATTCAGCGATCAGAAGCATCGTCCGGCCTTTGAGCCAAACCGCTGTCCAGGCGGCACAGGGGCTCGGGCCGGCCCAGCGCGTGCTCTGCGAGTGGGCGAACGACGTACCGAGGTCGGCAGAGTGTGATTTGGTGTCCTCGGATACTCCTACGTTCAGGCCGACACTGATCGACCAGCCCCGCTTGCTGCTCGATGAAAGAGCGGCCTCTGCTCGAGCGGTCGGGTCGTCTGGAGCTGGCCGCCGGGGAGCACGCGCTGCTGCGGTCGAGGTGGCCGACGGCGAGGGGCGCTCGAGCTTGCCGTCTCGACTCGGATCGCACTGGAAGGTGAACGAGCCGGAGGGCGCAATGATGCGAGCTGGTCAGCGGTCTCCTAGGAGAGTGTCTGGCAGCCTGAAGGGCCCTCCTGGCAGTCGGCAGTCACTGGTGGAAGTCGGACGGAGCCGTCGCCGAGGTCAAAGGTCGAGCCGGGGTCGACCGCCGCCCTTGCGTCCTTCCCTCCTCACTAGGATCTCCCTTCCTTGACCGTCCAAGCAGCGCCTCTCGACACTCATACCTATCGCGACGTCGACGGCAGCAGCCATGCGGACGGAAAAGATCCCTCGCCTGCTGTACATCCGATCGCTCCTCCCGCCGGTCGCCTTCTATCTCGGCTTCGCCGCCCTCCTCCTCACATACTTTGCCCTCGCCCATGGCAACCTCCAGCCCGGCCCGACCGGCCGCATGGCCTGGCAGGCCAACGAGGCCATTCAGCTCTATGCTCCGAAGCAGGAGAATGCAGCCGCTAGCGGGTCTGCGGGCAATGCGGCGTCGCCAGACGAGCTGATGGGCGAGAGCATCGACGGCGCGCTGCCGCTCGACAGCTGGAACCCCTTGCTGCCCCACCGCACAGGTCGTGAGTCGGCCTGGAGGGCTTCGCATAGGGTCAGTGGACATATCGCTGACCTGTGCTTACCCAATCGCGACTGCCCGCCTCTCGCAGTGACCGCCATCGCCGGTAAGTGGCTCTCTGCCGGGAGCTGCGCGTCCCGAGCTGGCGGCCGCTGCACGCCGGGCTGGAGACCGCAACGACTGACCTGGCCGAACGCTCGCTACTGCAGTTAAGGCCTGCGTCTTCTGTGGGCCTTGCATCTCTCTCCTTACTCCTACAGGAGGTGTTCTTGCTGATCAGAGCACATTTCACAGCTCCCGCGCTCTTTGGCGACATCTGCGCGCCGGCGACGACACCCGAGGATGATGCGCGCTACGGCAAGTGGGTCCGGGTCGAGAAGGATCTCAACAAGGTGCGGCACAAAGGGCGGACCAGACGCCGTAGGCCAGCTCTGCTGATCCTGGCCGGGGCTGCAGATGTCGGGTCTCTGGTATCTCTCCCTCTACTACCGAAGGAGCAGACGATTCGACGGTGAGCGCGTGCGCGTGCCTCGGGTCCCTTGAACCACGCTGACGCTCGATGCCGATCCCACGCAGTACCGTACATCACGTCCATTACCATGCTCGACAAAGGCGTGCCGCTGCCGCCGGGGTACATTGTGGCCGAGGGCGACGATCTGCACTCCGGCGCGTGGCCGCGGCTGCCAGAGCAGCGGCTCGCCTACAAGCTCCGCTACCCGCCCGGCCTCAAGGCGCCCGACTCGACCGGCGACGACGACGACGACAAGGAGGAATACGCTGAGTTGATCGACGAGCAGACCGTGATGACCGAGATCGACGTCCTCTACGGCGACGCGACTCCCTGGTGGGGCTTCCAGAAGATTCAGCCGCTCATCCTTGAGCAGAGCAAGCGCCATAGAGCGAGTGTCGGCCTCGTCGTTCGGATGGGCGTGCCAGGTCTGACCCGCCCAAGCTCGGCCTTGCTTCCGCGCTCGTAACGAGCTGACCCGTCACTTGCCGTCTTAGACACCCCAAAGGCCCCCGAGCTGCGCATGTCGGCGAACGGCACCTTCCGCATCCTGCAAGTGGCCGATTTGCACTACAGCGTCGGCGCGTACGGCGTTTGCCGCGACACGCCCAAGACGCCCTGCTCTGGCGACATCGACACGGCCGAGCTGCTCTCGCACACACTCGACGCCGAGAAGCCAGACCTGGTGAGTGACGCTCAGCGATGCGTCGCTCGAGGCTCCATGCTGACAACGTGCTCACGTGCGCCTCCAGGTCGTGTTCACGGGTGACCAGCTGAACGGTGTACGTCGGGTCGCGGTTGATCGCCTGTCCTAATCGAGCTAATTTATTCGCCTTTGCATTCCCCCCCCTCAGCAAGAGACGACGTGGGACGCGATGAGCGTCCTGGCCAAATTTGCTCAGCCAGTGATCGACCGGCAGATGTCGGTCCTGTCTCTGTCGTCCCTGTGCTTCGATAGCGGCGCTGATGAGAGTCGGTCGACAGTCCCTGGGCAGCCACCTTTGGCAATCACGACGCGCAGGACGGCACGAGCAAGACCGAGCAGATGGCAGCGCTCGCAACGATGCCCTTCTCGCTCTGCCGTGCCGGGCCGCGGTCCGTCGACGGCATCGGTAACTTTCTCCTGAAGATCTTCTCGCATGACGCGTGCGTTTTCGGCCGCTCCTCTAGGGGGCTGATCAGCGACAGCCGGCTGACGACCCCTTCTCTGCCACCAGATCCAAGATGCACCTCGCCAGCGTCTACATCCTCGACTCGGGCGACTACATCAAGGACTCCTCGTCGTGGAACCCCTTTGCGACGCTCGAGTACGATTACATCCGCGTGCGTGACAGGCTGGCTCCTTCCGGTCTGACATGGCGCCCTTTGCTGATGATGCGTCACGATGTTCCTTTTGCAGGAGTCGCAGGTCGAGTGGTACTTGAGCACGTCGGCCGCTGTCAAGCCTATCCAGCGACCGTTCGTCCCAGACGGCGCGGACGACCTCGGCGGTATCTGGAGGCGCCGAGAGCGACCGCGACAGGCAAGATTGGCGCGGCAGGCGAGCAACACGACCGACGTCGCGCTCCGCAAGCCGAACGCTCTCGCCTTCTTCCACATCCCCTTGATCGAGCACGGGGACGACGCCGATCTTGACCCGGACACCGGGTGCGGCCGGTTGTCGAACGCGGGCCTTGCATGCCGCCATGCTGATTTTCCCGGTCCCTTGCAGGGTCCCGCTCGATGTCGGCATTCAGTACGAGAAGGGAGGCTCGTCCAAGGTCAATGGCGGCTTCTTCTGGAACGGCCTCAAGCAAGCGTTCACCGGCGAGTACGATAGGCAGTCTGGCGTCGCTCTGAATGAGGTCAAGGTCGTTGGCAACGGACACGTCCACACGAGCGAGAACTGCCGACGGACCGCCGGCATCTGGCAGTGCTTCGGCGGCGGCTCGTCCTACTGTGCGCACGCTTTGGAGCAGACTTCTGTCCTCGAGACCCTTGTGCTGACACCTGTCCCTCTCCCCTCGCTCAGCCGGCTACGGCCGGAAGGATCTCGCGCGACGGTTCAGGGTCTATGGTGAGCACCGCCGGCGATGGCAAGGACGCTTGCGAGGCACTAGACGGGCTGATGACCTCGTCGAACCCGGCAGACCTGTCTGAGTTTGGCGAGCGCATCTCGACCTACAAGCGGACCGAGGCCGACGAGATTGTCGACCGAATGGACCTCTTTGGGGGCGACGCTGCGCCGATCGTCTGAGGGAGGCCCGCTTGCTCGCTGTTGTACGTCTCTCAATAGATTCTATCGTCATGTCTCGACTTCCTCGCCTGTCAAAGCGGTGGCTCGTAAACAGGTCATCAGGTCGTTCAAAGGGGTTTCTTTCACTGAAGCTCGGTCGGCCAGAGCTCCCGCTTGCGCCAGCCGCCGTCGGCGCCGACCCGCGGGTTGACCGGGAAGCCGATACCGTCGTCGACGGGCCGGCCGAGTGGCAGGAGCCAGAGGAGCTTGCGCGCGCCCATCGTCCCTTGCCAGTTGCGGCGGTAGCCGACGAACCACCTGTTGCCTTCGACGTAGACGGTCCCCCACTCGCGCCTCCAGCGCTTGCGGACGGCCTCCTTCTTGCCGAGTTCGTACCAGCGGAAGCGAGCCGAGAGCGCCGCCTCCTCGGCCTCGTGCCAGTCCTGGGCACGCATCTGCTCGAGTGTCGTCACGTTGTGGAGGAGCATCCACGTGTGCGAGCCGGTCAGGACCGCGGTCAGGAGCGTGAAGAGGGCCGAGAGCGGCAGAAGCGAGATGGTCATGCCGTCCATGTCGAGGCCCTCGATCGAGACGGCGGTGGCAACGAGGATGAAGAAGGTGAAGCACGTCGACCAGAAGCAAAAGACGAGGAAGAACTGGCCGGAGATGGTTGACGCTCGGTCAGCCAGTCGCGTCCGGCCCAGGAACGGTGATCAGGTACGCACCTTGTGATTCAGCTGTCCGACCTCCTGGCCGATCCAGGGGCAGAAGTGGTCCATCCGACGGACGCATCGGCCGGTAGCGCTCGAGCTGCGGGGGGGGGGGGGCACGTCGGGTCAGCGGACTTGCGGCGCGCGCCATCGACTGCGAGGACGGCGGCTGAGTGACGCACTGGTGGGTCCGCAACGGCTTGGCGAGCTGACAGTGCTGGCACCACCGACCGGCCTCCTCCGGCCTCGGCGGCCGCCTCTCGAGCTCCTCAAACTTGGTCTCTTCGGAGCTCGTCGCGCCGGCCCGCCTGTTGCGAGGCGAGGCGCAGAGCGTGCCCTTCCGCACCTTGGCCGGCACGTTACCCGGCGCTTGCGCAAGGAGCGTGTCGTGCGGTCTCGGATCAGGATGGCTCAGTGACGTCGGAGGGAGGGGCGTCGGCGGCGACGCGGGGGAGGGCGAGGTCGAGAGGTCAGGGAAGGACGAGGTCGCGTACGACTCGTGCGACTCGCGCATCTCGATGTCGGACGGGTTCTGCTGCTGCAGAGGCTGCGAGGGAGACTCGAGAGCCTCCGATATCGGCTGCGAAGGGAAAGCCTCGTATGGCCGGCCTTCGATGCCTGATGAGACGACCTGAAGCAAGACAGGCAGCGTCAGCGCTGCCGTGCTGCGCGTCGAGCCGGCAAGCCCGCGGACAGGACGAACGTCTCGAGCATCGCCGGGGGACGCCGTCAGGACCCGGATGTAGGACCATGCGAACATGCCGAGAAGCAGGAAGAAGATGACGACGAAGGCGACTTGAGAGCGGGCCGAGCAAAGCAGGGGGGGGGGCGCGACGGTCAGTGCTGTTCGACGACAGCCCCAGTCCAGGGCGGCCGCTACCCGGGCAGACGGACCTCCTCTGCCGACAGACAGCGCTCGGCCTTGGATCATCCGCACGCAGACGCGGACGACAAAGACGTAGATCGTCCAACCGATGACGAGGATGACGAGGCTGGCGAGGACGGAGGTGTCGGGGCGGGGCACTCGTGTCGGTCAGCTGCGGTGCGGGCAGCCTCGTGTGCCGAGCTCCCGACGAGAGAGGGGACGCACCCGACGGCAAACTTGAGCGAGAACCAAGGGTCGGACCGTCCTGCCCGTGCCCTCTGCGCGTCGGGCGACTGGTCAAAGATGTCCCTGAGCGTCTGCATCCAGCCTGTCGGCGATGCTGCGACCTTCTCGGCGGTCGGCGGTAGGCTCAGGGGCGACGCTGGCCGGACGGCGGCTTGTGACCTGCCGCCGTCGGACAGGGCGAACGGTGGTTCGAGTTCATCCGCCGCCGAAGCAGCTGCAGCAGGCGCTGCTGTGGCATGCGCTGATGCCATCGATGGGGCGCCAGCGAGAGACGGAGCGGAGAGGCGGTTTGTTGTAGCAAGAAGGAAGGCAGCCAGCCGTGCTGCGGCGGTCGTGGGTCCCAGCGGGCGTTGAGGCAGCCAGCAACATGACGCACGGCTTGCAACACGTACGCACGCAGGGGCACTCGCTCCATGTCTACTCTGTGCAACATGGCCATAAAGAGCTGTCAACGGAGAACGTAGAGCACCTCGCCTCCGTTCTTCCGCGCAAACGTCTTGAGCACCTCCTTGACGCCATGATCGCCCGCCCACGGCAGGTCAAACTCGCAGCCGAGCTCGTCCGTGTGCCGGTCGCCGTCGAGCATGAGCGTCGACAGTCCTGGCGGGTAGCCGAGGTCGCCCCACGGCGTAGCCGAGGACAGGTTGGCATCCGCCCGGTCGCGTCGGCGGCGGGAGGTCGCCGAGCGCGGATGATGAACCGCACCCGGTCGGGCGTGGTCGAGCGAGAGCGATTGGCTTGAGGGCGAGGTCGACCGGCCGCCCGCAGCGCCGCCGGGTGTCGTCAGAACGGTCGTCGGCGACTGCGAGGCCGGTATCGGTGGCATCGACCGGCGGTCGTGCGTATGCTCCAACGCGCGCGACAGCGTCCGGTGCCGCGACCGAGGGACGGCCGAGGTCGAGGTCTTAGGCGAGACGTCGTACGACCGATGGTGGTGGTGGTGAAGCGGGTGGTCGCTCGCGAGGCTGATGGCCGACTCGTCTGTTGTCGGATTGTTCATGCCAGCAAGGCCGAGCGAGTGGAGGCTGAAACCGCTCTCGCCGCCGCTCAGCCGGGGCGAGCCGAAGGGATGCGGTGTCTCGTCGCCCTCGTCCGGCGAGACCTGCTCGTTCGGCCGGAAGATCGGCCACCGGTGGACGCGTCGGAGGAAGCCCTTGATGACGCCAAATGTCACGAAGCGACGGACGTCGATCCCGAGCGCGTCGACCTGATGCTCCTCCTCCCACTCGTCGATCGTCAGGCCCGGCCGAAAACGGGTGTAGAGGCGGCACAGCGTCGCCCACTCGATCGGATCGCCGTAGGCTGGTAGGTGAAGCGAGGGTTAGCCTCGCGACCCGCGGCTCCGCAGCTCAGCTGATGATTCTCTCACCGTCGCGTCGGCAGTACTCTGCGCATTCGTCCATGACGTGGTCGGCGACCGAGAGGGTCTGGAAGGACGGTTTGATGGTGTACCTGCGGGCGGAACACAGGTTAGGGAGCCGGCGAGAGCAAGGTCGGGAAGAGGGCCGCCGACGGACATGTTGGACCACCTGCACGGGCGGGATTTGCAAGTCAGTTGAGGTTGATCCAGGGTGGCAGCAAGCCCACGCACTCGAAGATGTCGATCAGCATGACGGCCTCATAGTACCTGGGCCGCCGCAACAGAGTCAGCTCCGAAGCAGCGAGCTATCCAAGGGCCCGCCGACTCACAGCAGATGTTCGACGCAGGTTCGTGCAAAGTCGACGGCGACGTCGGCCCGTTCGGCGATGTGCTTGACGTGCGACGTCCCGTCGATGAAGCGGACGACCTGCAGAGGGGCGGGCCGAACCGAGGTCGCGTCAGCATGCGGGCAGAATGAGGCCTCTGTCGATAGGGCTGCCGGCGTGCCTTGGCCATGGAAAGGTCCCAGTTAAGCTGCGGCTTGAGGTCGATGAGCGGGATCGGCACGTGCCAGTTCTCAACCTTGGTCGGACTGCGAGCGGGGCGGAGAGAAAAGCTGATCAATTTCGGAGCCGGGAAAGACCCGTTGGACGACCCCCAGACTGACTTTGGAAGGTTCGGAAAGAGCTTGATCTCGATCGACGAGCTTTGGTCGATCGGGATCGACGCCTCGGCGTAGGTGTTGAGATCCTCCATCAGCTGCTGCAGGATCTCAAACACCTTCGGTCCCGTCGCCGGCGACGAGATGAAGCAGCTGTCCTCCTGCAGGGCGAGACGAGACGGGGTCAGTCGTGGGCCGCCACGGATACGCGCGTGCCTTCGGCCCGACGCACCTCGCACGAAGCGAGCACGCGCGCGACCTTGCGCACGACCTGGTTGTACTCCTGGCCCTGGTACTTCCACCGGTCGAAGACCCAGCAGATGTTCCAGCGAAACTCGTGGCGCTCGTAGCCCTTGCGAGCGTCCTTGTCCTCGTGGAGCATCGGGTAGCCCTGGATCTTGTAGGCGCCCGAGGTGATGGTGCAGAGCCGGTTGCAGAGCGGCGTCTGAGGCACGCAGAACGAGGCAATCTGCTCGAACGAGAGCAGCGGCTGCTTGGGTGGCGACGGCGTCTCGGGGGTCAGCGGCGTCGGCGGATCGACGACGCCGTACGGCCCGCTCGCCGACGGCAGTGACTGTGGCGGCTGGCCGTTGGAAGGTGAGCGCAGAGGCTCCCGGAGCGGCGAGCGCGACCGGGGCTCATGAGGCGACCGTGTGCGCGAGGCCGAGCTCGTCCCGCTCGAGGGCTGCTGCAACTCGTCGCCTGCGCCACCTCCACCGTTGACCGATAGCGAGGCAAGCGACTGCGAGAGCGGATGCGATCCCGAGGGCGCCGCAGAAGCCGACGAAGCCGAGGTCGTGATGAGGTTGGAAGGCACCTGATCTGCGCCGGGCCGAGATGGTCGGCTCAGCTGGCGGCTCAGGTTGCTGAGGAGCACGGCGAGCGCGGACCACTCACAGAGCACCTTGGATCCACCCGACTGGGAAGGGTCCAGGACGGCGAGGAAGATGCCGATCACCCGCGGCAGATAGGAGCTATCAGAGCAGGAGGCGTGCGAGAGGTCAGCGTCTCTGGGGAGGTGCAAAGCCGCTTGCTCACTTGCGGCCCGACGACGATCTCGACGCACTCTGCCGGCTCCATCGTCAGTGCGGCCTGTCGGCGCTAGAGGGCGACCCGGTCACTCGTCAGGAGAGCGGCAGCCGGTCTCGTCTGTGGTCGATTGTGCAGGCTAGCAGTCGGCGGCGCTGTGGTGCGAGTGCCCGAGCGGGTCGGAGGGGGGGGGGTGGCTGGAGTCGCAGAGAGCAAGCTGCCTCGCAAGACGTGCTGCTCGAGCTCGGTCGCCAGAGCCGGAGACGAGCGCAAGAAGCTTACAGGAAGGTGTGAGGCGCGCGGGAAATGCCCGAAGACAGGCAGGCCGAGGCGAGAAGGCGATAGGAGAGGAGAAGCGGAAGAGGAAGGAGGAGGTCGTTGCAAGTTGCCGGCCGACGGAGGCTACCAAGGCTGGCGCGCTGCGCGGGTCCCCCGGCCCTGCTGCTGCTGCTACCCTCGCCTCATCCGAGCGGCCCTCAGTCCTCCTCGCACGCAGGCCTGCCTCCCGACCTGCTTTGAACTCTCAAGATTCTGGTACATACATCCCAGCGCAGCGTCCTTAGACCCCGGCAGCGAGGCCGCCGCTCGACGCGCACCCGTTTTCGAGCCCGCCCATCAAGCTCAGGGCGCAGGCGTCCCGATTGGTGCGAGCGGCGATGCCGCAGGCGGCTGCGGCGGGCCGGGCGAGGGGGTCGGCCCAGGACCTGAACCAGCGCCCGAGGGCGAGGGCGTCGGAAGGAGGGTCGGCGGCGGCGGGGTTGGGAACATGCCTGGGGGAGGGAGCGGCATGCCCGGGATGGGCATCCCCGGGCGCCAGCCTGGCGGAGGGGCCGGGAAGCCTGGCGGCGGACGGAAGCCGCCGGGAGGCATGGGCGGCTGGTTGAACGGCAGGGTCAAAGGAGCGACGGGGTCAGCGCAAGTCGAATGGCAGGAGACGTGTGCGAAGGGCGAACCATGCCCATGCCGGGAGGAGGCGGCATGCCCATGCCCGGCGGCGGCATGCCGTTGAAACCGCCCTGGGGCCGGAACGTCGGCGGCGGCGGTGGCGGTGCGCCCGGGAAGCCGCCCATGCCCATCGGTGGGTAGCCACCCGGTCCGCCCTGGAAACCACCGGGCCCACCCTGGAAGCCGCCTGGCCCGCCGGGGAAGCCGCCTCCGGGCGGGCCGCCGCCAAAGCCGCCTGGTGGGGGCGGGGCGAAGCCCTGCATCGGCATCGGCGGAGGGAGGGCCCCCGGCGGCGGGAGGCCGAGCATGACGGCCTTGTGGATCGCCAGCTGGCGGAGGAGCTCGGCCTCTGGGATGGCCGCGTACGAGATCTTTGGCTTCTTCACGGCCGGCGCGCCGGCGGAGCCGGGCGTGATGCCGGCCTCCTCCTCCTTGCGCGTCCTGTATTCCTTGAGGACGTCGGCCGGGAAGCCCTCCATGCCAAAGATCTCAACGTCGTAGCCGTCCCGGCCGGGCAAAGTGTTTTCGAGCCTGCGAGCAAGGGCCGAGCGTCAGCAAGAAAGAGCGCAAGTCAAAGGCCAACGCTGTGCTGAGCCCGCGACGCACGGCTCCGACTCGAGCTTGTGAACCTGCTGGACGTGGACCGCGAGACCTCCGGCCTGGATGCGGAGTCGCGGGCAGAGCAGAGTCAATGCCGGATCGCAGAGAGACGATGCGAGCGACGCACCGTGTTGAGCTTTCGCGGACAGAGGCGGCACTTGAAGTGCTTGGCCTTCTGGTGCAGCATCAGGACTGCGTGGCGCGCAGGAGGTGAGGTCAGCTCCCGAACTGAAGCAGGCGATACCGCAGCAGAGAGGAGCAAGCACGCACCTTTCTCATCCTCGAATTCGCGCTCTGGCGTGTCCGGCAGAAGGCGACATGGGCAGGTCAGAGGGAGCGAAGCGGCGATCAGCAGGCGAGCTCCCCGGAAGAGGAGCAGGAGAGCACGACGCTTGACGAGCGGCGTTGACGAGGGCCACCGAGTCAATTCGGGCGAACGCACCGCAGTAGTAGCAGACGGGCTTGTGGACGACGGTCGTCGTCTTGCTCTTGCGCTTGCGGACCATTGTGCGGAAGCGAGGGCGGTGATGGGGAGTGAGAGTCGGCGCCGCAAGGAGAGGGAGAGCGACCTGGCGTCTCGCTCGGTCGGGCTCTCTAGCCCTCTGCACAGTGGATCGGACCTGCGCGCAGTGCATAAGTCCACGACGGCGACGCTCCGAACGGCCTCATCGACCGAGCCTCACACCTCCTTCCTCCCTTCACCTCCTCTCCTTCCCTTACAGACAAACATGTTCGCTACTCGCTCCGAATACGGTCCGTGTCGTCCCTGCCAGAGCGAAGACGCTCGCTAGCTTGCTCGGGAGTCGCCAGCGCTGACGACTCGCAAGATGGGTCCGGCACGTCGTCGCTCTGCTCTCTCCCTCAGACCGCGGCGTCAACACCTTCTCGCCAGAAGGTGCGCCTCCTTGCTGCAGGACGCTCCCCTGTGTCGATGGTCGCTCGCTGACGTCCGCTCTTCGCGCGATCGTCGCTGTAGGCCGTCTGTTTCAGGGTGCGTCACCGCCAGCAGGGCTCGCTCGGCGAGCACCCGGAGCTGACCTCGCGTGAGATGGACCTGCCGCCTACCGCCAGTCGAGTATGCCATCGAGGCCATCAAGGTGCGAGCGCTCGACTCGTGTGGCCGACGTTTGGGGGAGCTGTCGCTGACGACAAGCCACTCATGCTCTCTTGCAGCTCGGCTCGACGACAGTCGGCATCCGGACGCCGTACGGCGTCGTCCTCGGCGTCGAGAAGCGAGTCTCGTCCAAGCTGCTCGAGGCGTCGTCGATAGAGAAGATTATGGAGATCGACGCCCACATTGGCTGTGCGATGAGCGGCCTGACGGCCGACGCTCGGACGATGGTCGACCACGCCCGGGTGACGAGCCAGAACCATGCGTTCACGTATGACGAGCCGGTCGGCGTCGAGAGCTGCGCGCAGGCCGTCGGCGACCTGGCGCTCCGGTTCGGCGAGAGCGTCGAGGAGGACGAGGCGCTCATGGTGCGTGATCTGTCGTGTGGACCTGTGCCATCTCGTGCGGCTGAAGCTGACTCGGGACGCTGGGCTTGTGCGTTCGTCGTTCAGTCCCGGCCGTTTGGTGTCGCCCTTCTCATCGCCGGCATCGACGAGCGCGGACCGCAGCTGTGCGTTCCCTTGGCCTCTCATCACCGGCGAGAGACGCCTTGTTGATGCGTTCCTCTCGACGACCCTGGCAGTTTTCACACCGATCCGTCGGGGACGTTCATGAAGCACGACGCAAAGGCGATTGGCTCGGGGTCGGAGGCGGCGCAGGCCGAGCTCCAGGACCAGTACAAGAAGGTGTGCCGCCTGCTTCTTCGCTGCCCGTGACTGTGTGGCCTGCTGCCGTCCGATGGAGCCACCATCAGTTGAGCGTCTGGACTCTTGCGGTTGGGAATGCTGACTCCCCTATGCTGCCCTCGATCAAGGACATGACGCTCGAGGAGGCCCACAAGCTCACGCTCGTCATCCTCAAGCAGGTTATGGAGGAGAAGCTGAACGAGCACAACGTACAGCTCGCTCAGGTCCGGGGGGGGGGGGGCGCCCCCCCCCGCCCCCCCCCCCCCGGCGGCGGGGGGGGGGGCGGGGGGGGAGGCGGGGGGGCGGAGGGAG
>Ga0308160_10001615_pt1 | contig 30644 bp, 36 predicted proteins | sample PhyFR1_FD_201036 | JGI IMG/M metagenome (GOLD analysis project Ga0308160, IMG submission 201036) | Phyllosphere microbial communities from UC Gill Tract Community Farm, Albany, California, United States - DLSLF.R1 | ecosystem: Host-associated > Plants > Phyllosphere > Unclassified | place: USA... | reverse complement strand
GCTGCCGAGCGGACGGCGCTCGTCAGGTCAAAGCTGCAGCAGTGGGTCAGGGTCTGGCCCCACCCGGAGAAGGTTGGGCGAGCCATCATCGCCTGGCTGGGCGAGTACCCGATGAGCGGCCTCCGCATGCTGCTCCTCAAGGAGCTCTTCACCCAGCTGCTCGACCTCAACATCGCCAAGGCCCGGGTGCTCTGCTGGACCATCATCCGCCTCTCGGAGCAGACGCCGGGTCTCCTCTCGGACCCGCCGCGCAACTCGTTTCAGCGCTGGCTGCTGCAGGACATCCGCGAGGCCGATTCGACGCTCTACGCGGCCCGAGTCCACATCTATGCCGAGCTCTTTGCCCTCAATCCGCCCTACAGCTACAAGACGTGCCTCAACCAGCACCTTGTCCGGCTGACCGGCCCCTCGCCGCCAACGGCCGCCGACCTTGACGCCTTCCGCACGATCCTAACGAGCCGGCTGACGGCGCTCGAGACACACGACCTGCTCGTGCCGACCTTTGCCAAGCTCAGGGCGGTCGCCGCTTCGCCGCATCTCGCACCCGACGCTCGGATTGCACTCGATCGGCTGCTTTTTCTCGACCCGCAATCACCTGCACCGAATCCGGCGGCCCCGGCCAATTCGGATGAGCGCAGCATCGTCCTCCGGCGCTGCCTTGACAAGCTCGACGAGCTCGACGAGCCGGCCGCCGACGCCGAGAAGCGCAAAGGGCATATCAAGCGCGTCTGCAAGGCCCTCAGACTCTGGTTCAACGACAGCCCTGGTCCTCTGCACGTGGCCGATTCGCTCGAGGCGACCTGCCTCGCAACGCTCGCGCTCGACCGGGCCCACCTGTTCTTCCTTCGGGGGAACGCGACCAAGTCCTTCTTCAGGTCGGTTGGGCTCGGCCTCCACAAGGCGCTCTGCGACGCCATCGTCACGTCCGACCACGCGAGCTACACGGCCCGGATCCCCGTCTTTGCCGACATGCTGGCGGCGACCAGCAATGACACCTTCAACAAGGCCTACCTCGACGGCCACCTCCGCCGGCTTCGGTCCTACCCGCGGCCGCCGCAGGAGGTCATCGCCAACCTGATCGACGTCATCCGGCCGGCGGGCGCCGATCTCGACAGGAAGGGGCTCCTCGGTGACGTCTTTGCCGCCTTCCGCAAGCTGCGCGACGAGGGCAAGCTCGACATTGGCGGCAAGATGCTCATCAACGACCTCGTCTACCTCCGCAAGTCGGGCTGGAAGAAGGTCTCTCGCTGAGCGTGGCCGACGTGCGTGCAGCTGCGAGCCCGAGGTACGCATCTCGAGCCCAAGGCTGACCTGGCTCCTCTTCTGCCGCCCGCTTCCAGCTCCATTTTTTCGCCTACACACACAGCATCCATCACTTCATCAACATCCCCATCGTCTCCTCCATCTCTACCGCACGTCTCGCCGGTTGCCGCCACCGTCGGCAGCCCGCCTACCTCCTTTTGCTCTGCCTCGCGCCCTTCTGTCGCCTCACTCTACCTCACGATCTCCACGCACCCCGCACGACCACCCTCACCTTCTGCATCATGACGTCTCTCCTCAGCAACGGTCTTAGCCTCAAGTGCCGCCCACTTCCACGGGGTCGTACGCACGGCGGGCCGGCGCGCAGCAAGCACAGCAGGTGCTCGCGCCCCTCGGCCAGCCCCCCTTTCATCTAGCCGGCGGCTTCCCTCCTTCGAACGACCACCCGACCTCGCCTGTCGCAGTCCGATCAGCAGATCAGACTCCTCGCTCCACTTCATCACATCCTGACCATGTCCTCGACGCCCATCGTCCTGTCGGGCATCTCGCGGACGGCCCTCCTCCAGCTGCTCGAGCTCGCTGCCGACGGCGCCCGGGTCGACATCGAGCTCCCACCCTCGCTCAGCTCGCTCAAGCAGGCCCGCATCCACGCGACGTGCGTCCAAGCAGGCTACCTTGCTCTTTCTCCGCCAGAGAGAGAGACCTCGACTGATCCCCTCAGCCGATGCTGGCTCTGCGACCCGGGCAGGCTCGACATCTCTGACACGGACCTTGCAAGCTGGCTGCAGGCGGAATTCGCGCCAGAGGGGCATCGACCAAGCAACTCCAGTGCGTCTTCAACCCTCCATTCCCTGCCTTTGACTCGGCCTCATGACGACCGTCTGTCCTCGCAGTAAAAGAGCCCGACCTCGGCGTCTTGTCGTCGATTGACGCCCAAGGCTTCGACCAAGAGAAGTTTCCCTTCGGCCGTGGCCGCGCCGACCGGTAGCGCCGCTGCCGGCGTCCTTCCGAATGCCGCCCCCCCCCCTTAACGAACCTCCGTCACCTGCCGAAGTCCGCGACCTACAGCGCATCGCTCGCCGGACCATGTTTCGCACCTCGTTTACGGTGCGCCGCCCTCAGCAGAAGCCGTCTGGCTATCAACCGTCCTCTCTGACCGGCCGGCTGCTGCCTTCCCTCTGCTTCTGCCTGTCCCGCTCGGAACCCAAAGTTGCCGGTCGAGTGTCGAGCTCCAGCTCGAGGTCGTACGCCATGCCGCCGTTCAATACAATCGGTCGTTCGCTTTGACCCCGGCATCGAAGAGGCTCCTCGCCAAGCTCTGCCTCGTGTCGAAGACCTGGTTGGTACGTGGCCCCGTCCCCTTTGGATCCGACCCTCCGACGCGTAGCCCTCGAACCCACGCGACTAACTGGCCACCTCGTCTTCAGACAGAGGGCCAGCGCCTGCTTTACAACCACTTCGATGGCTTATGGGAACGTCGTCAATTGTTCCTGGGCGACCCGCACCTGGGCCTCCTGGTCGAGTCGGCCAACTTCAATTGGTGGCCAAGTTGGCCGGAACTGCTCACGTGGCTGCCGATGCAGAACCTGCGGCACGTTGATCAGCTTGGGCTGAGCAGTATCGTCTGGTTAAAGTCGCTCGACGAGCACATTCGGCCGACGCTCCTTTCGCTGGTCACAGCCTTCCCTGGCTTTAACCACGCCTACTACTACTTCGATCTGCGCTTCTTGCAATGTCTGGGCGTTCACTACGGCGAAATCACCGCGATCGGCCTACGCTACACTCTTGGTCCAGATTCGATGAGTACGCTCGAGAAGATCTCGCTCGTCCACGAAAACCGGTCGTGCTCCGAGTGGTGCTCTAGTGCGCAAGACTGCCCCCAGCCTCAGTCGCAGCACAAGGCCATCGATGTCCTCTGTTCGAGTGTCCGGTCAAACCTAAACCGCTACCCGGCCCTGCGCAGGGTTGAGGTCGCCAACGAGTTCGAATCGCTTTCCTTCGCTACCCCCGCCGGCCGCCACCGCGTCCGACTTGGCGCAATTGCACCCAAGGCTCGCGCGCTCGGCCTCACCCTTGTCGACCCAGACGGCCTCCCTTGGCTCGAAGAGTACGATCCCGAGTAGCTCGCCGTACTCGTCGGCTTCCCCTTTCGATCCAGTCCGGCTTGACGGCGGACAGTCAGTGTGGGATGTATGCGCCCTCTCGCTTGCTCTCCTTCGACGTCTCTCGCGTCGCGAACGCCTCTCGATCTGTGAAAGCCTCGGTGTCTGCACGCGAAGCCTCTGGCAAGTCGTCGTAAGCGACTTGACAGCCCGTCAGCCCTTTCCATCGCGTTTCTTCGCGCCCACCGATCCGCCCTTCCGGCCTCAAGACCACTTTTCAACGCAAGCATCAGAGAGAAGGGCAAAGGACGGGGGTGGTTGTGAGACGAGCAGCAGAGCGGGGAGGCACAGGAGAAGAGGGAGGAGGGGCAGAGGGCGAGATGGGAAGGAAGGTCGGGAGTTTCTTTTGGTGAAACGGCGAGGCAAGGCGGCGACCCCTGTGATACAAAGGGGAGAGGAGGCCAGGCTGAGAGGGCTTTGACGGCCGGGGTGGGGGGACGAGGCCGTCGGACCTTGCTCGTTGAGCGCCGGGGACGACCGGCGGTCGGACTTGAGAGAGGGATATCGAGGACGGGGTTTCCGGCGGAGGCGCCGTCCTTCAGTCGCTGCTGGGTCCGTCGACGAAGGGATAAGGGGGAAGGGATTATGCAGGTTCCGGCGCTTTGGAAGGGGGGAGAGGCGAGCCGAGGCGTTGAAGATGCAGGGGAAGGGTTAAGAGGGTGGAGGGGTATACCGGGGCGGCCGGACCGAGTTTGAGGACCGTCGTACGAGTAAGTGGCCGCGAGAGGGGGAGACGGTGGAGGGGTGGACGGGTGTGGAGCACAACACGAGCGAGAGAAGTCTGGGGAGGAGGGAAGGAGGGTAGGGAGGGGGAGATTGGGGGCGCCGACGCCGTCTCGTTGTCCGCCTCGCCCTTCCACTAGCCGCAGCAAAAGAACTTGCGGAGGCCGCCCGGCCGGCCGCCCCCGCTGCCGTGGGCGCCGTCGTTGTCGGCATAGCCGCCGTTCAAGCCCTGCTGCTGGCCGGCCGGGCCGGCCTTTGCCTGCTGGCCGCCCAGCTGCTGCTGCTGCTGCTGGGCAGCGAGCGGTCCGCTCGAAGGCGGCGTCGCGTGAGCATCGTAGTAGGGCGTCTGGGCGCCTGAGCCGGCGAGAGGCACACCGCCGGCGGCGGCGGCAGAGGCGCCGAGGGGCGTGCCATCGGCGGGCGAGGTCGCGTAGGGGTGGGCGGCGAGGTGGGCCTGGCTGCTGCGTGGCAAGCAAGCGGGGACGGGCGGGTCGGAAAGCGGAAAGGGGGAGGAAGTCGCGAAAGGGAAAGCAAGAGGCGCCTCGTCAGCGGGAGCGCAGAGCACAGAGCGAAGTTGGATCTAGGAGAAGTTTAGAAACTCACGAAGGGGCCGAGACGCCACCGACGATGGCCTGCGTGCTGCCGTTGACGGCGCCGGCCTGCTGCGATGACTTGCGGATCTGGTTGGCGCGCGGGTTGGCCTGGCCAGACGAGGTGTTGCGGGCCACGCCGGCTGCGCGAGAAGCAGAAGCAGGTGGCAAGGAGGGCGTCAACGACGGATCATGAAGGGAGGAAGAAACGGCACAAAGGGGCGGGGGGGGGGGTAAGGGACGCACGTGAAACGGGCGCGCCCGACTGTGAGGCCCGGAGCCGGTCGCGTTCGGTCCGGTCGCGCTCGCGCTCAGTCCGGCTCCTGTGCTGGCGGCCCTGCTGGTCCTGGGCGGGCGTCTGGGCGAGGACGGTGCTGACGGCGTGGGCCGAGGGTCCGGCCTCCCAGCCCTTGCCGCCGTTGAGGAGCATCCAGTCGTAGACGCCATCTTCGACCTCGCCCGTCTGCTTGAGCGCCTTGGTAAAGAGCTCGCGGAGGAAGTCGTAGTCGGGCGTCTCCTCGAAGCCGAGCTTGCGGACATAGTTGAGGTAGATGGCAAACTCGTCCGGGTAGCCCTCGACGAGGTCCTTGATCGGCGTCGACTGCTTCTTTTCGCCAATCTTCTCATACTTCTGCTTATTGGTCGCCGCCTTGAGCCCTTGCCAGGGCAGGCCGACCGAGCCCCGGAGAAAGTAGAAGAAGACGTGGCCGAGCGCCTCGAGATCGTCCCGCCGGCTCTGCTCGCGCCCGAGGTGCGTGTTGATCGACATGTAGCGGGCCGTGCCCGAGAGCGACTTGCGCTCGCGGTACGGGATATGCTCTGCGCGCGGGCGGGTCCAAGAGGGCGGGGAATTGGTAAGGGACGTACAAGGACGGGCCGTGTCGCTCCGGCGAGAAGGAGAGAGAGAGGCGATCACGCACGCTTTGTCTTTGGGTCGCGGTACTGCTTTGCCATGCCAAAGTCGACGACGTGGATCATGTTGGCCGCCTTGGTGCCCGGCCGGCCGATCAGAAAGTTGTCGGGCTTGATGTCGCGGTAGATCAGGTTCTTCTCGTGGATCTGCTGGACGCGGGTGAGCATCTGCTTGGCCGTCATGACGACCGTCTTGACCGAGAAGCGCCGGCCACACATGTCGAACAGGTCCTCGAGCGAGGGCCCGAGCAGGTCAATCACGAGGATGTTGTGCAGGCCCTCGTTGCCAAAGTAGTAGACCTGGGGAATGCCGGCTGCAAACGCGGTCTCAATTAGGTTAGCCTGCCCAGGCGCCTAGCTTTGGCAGCTGGCCTCCCCCTCCCCTTCTCACCGCCCTCGGTCGCCGCGACCTTTTTGATCGAGGGGCAGTAGAATTTCAAGGACGTACTGCAGCCCGAGAGAATCTTGTAGCTTCGGTACTCGTCCCGGAGCTGGGGCGCATCGCTCTTGCGCGGTTCGAACTTGATAGCGACCGTCTGCGAGTTGAGGAGGTTGGTACCTGTGTGTGTTTTTCGGGCACGTGCGGAGAGAAGGAAGGAAAGGGTGGAGGAAGTCAATCTCGGACGCGCTTGTGGAAGAGAGGTCGCATGCAGAGTGTCTCGCGACGAGGGTGGTGTTTGAAGGGGGGCGAGTGGTTGGACGTCGAGGCGCATGCTAGACCTCCCTTCTCCGGGGCCATCTCGATATACTCGACGACGCCTCTCTCCCTGGCGGCCGGGACGCCGAGAGAGGCCCGGCCGGGCCATGGCCCAACCTTGATCCCAGTCGAGGCCGACGAAGGGGGGTCGACAGACGGAAAGCAGGACGACAATTCGCCGAGCCCTCGAACCCTCTTCGTCCCCGGCGCGACCGCTCGACGACCGGCAAGCCATCGCGGCGACGAGGCGACGGAGAGCTTAACCCGAGCTCGAGGCCGAGAGCCATGACCACGGTCGCCGCCGTCGAGAACGGAGAAACGGGACGAGAAGAAGGCGGTGGAGCAGACGAGAGGATGGGACCACAGAGCCCCCAACCTGAGCCTCGAGCTCGACCGGCCCTCGCGCGATGCCTCCCTTGCGAGCCGCACATCCGCACACGACCCCCCACCCCCCGCCCAAGCCAGACAGACCCCGGAGAAAGGGCACGGCCCTAAAGATCCCGAGGAAGGTGAAGGGTTTGTTTGCGACGGGAAGGCGCATGGGCGCTCTCTCGCCCTCCAGGAAAAGGAGGTCGGGCGGAAGGGCGATGGCGCGCGCGCGCGCGCCGGCGTTGTGCGCGCCGCCCCCGCGTGAAGAAGGGCGGCGCTTCACCCAACGGGTCCAGGGTTGGACGGCGGACCGGCTGGACCGGGGTGGGGGACATGGCGCTCGGCGGCAGGCGGGGCGTACGAGAAGAGGCGCGGGAGCAAGACGCCTCTCGACGTGTGGGAAGGCGGACGGGCGAGAGGAGTCGGAGGCGAGGGAGGGGAGGGAAGCGGAGGGCGAGAGCGCTTTGGACGGACCCTCAAAGATGACGCCGAACGAGCCCTCGCCGATCTTCTTGCCGACGCGGTAGTGGGTGCCGACGACGTTGGACGCGCCGCCGCCGCTGCTGCTGCTGCTGCTGTGGCCCTGCTGCTGCTGCTGGGAGGCGGCGGCAGCAGCGGCCGAAGACGACGTCCCTTGGACGTTGGCGGCCATCGCGGGCGGGAGGAGCGAGCGGAAGGACGGGTGCTCGGACGGACGCGGGCGGCGGAGGGAGGGCGGCTCGGGCGGCGGCGAGGTCGTCGGGGCGGGCGAGGCGAGCACGCGCGGATTCGGCAGGGCGGGCGCGGGTACGGCGAGGAGGGCGGGGCGAGGAAGGGAAGGGATGGGCTGGCTGGGCTGGCGGGCTGCTGCTGGCTGAGGGGCTCGAGAGAGGAGGCGGGCGTGGGCGGACCAGCAGCACGCGGGCCGGCCGGGGCGGAGGCGGAGTTTGGATTTCTCGCTCGGCTGCTTCAGCCCCCTTCCCCCACTCCGTCTGCCCTCGCCGCTCGCCCAGCGTCACCACCACCAGCAGCAGCTCAGCCCGACGCCGCCGACCCTCCTTCACTCTCCCTCCTGCCGCCCATGGTCCGTCCCTCCCTTCCTCTCCACCTTCTCAGCAGCGTCGACTGACCCTGCAGCCATTTCCCTCTCCCACCTCGCAGTCCTTCTTCAACAACCGCCCCCAAGCCGGCATGCAGCAGCAGTCGATCAACCCGGCCCAGATCGAGATGGCCGAGACCGAGCTCTCGATGATCTCCGACATCTTTGACCGGCTCGTCCGGAGCTGCCACACAAAGTGCATCAGCGAGGTCTACAAGGAGGGCGAGCTCAACAAGGGCGAGGGCGTCTGCGTCGACCGGTGCGTTGCCGCCGCCGCCTTGCCTGCCCTCCACTTGCCGCCGCCGGGCCTGCTGCTTGGCCTTCTCCTGGCCGAGCTTCGGGCGAGGGACGGGCCTCATGCTTCATCCCTCTCTCGACAGGACGCTGATGGCCTACCCCCCCCCTTTCTCCTTCCTCCTCACCACTCCCTTGTCTCCAATCCCGCTTACCGCGGCCGCGCACCCCCATCCCGCCCGCCGCCCTCGCAACCCTTCCTTCGTGCTCTGTCTCCTCTCACCCTTCCGACCCCCCTCACGTCACGCGTCCTCTCGCTCCGAACCCGTGGGGCGTCTTTCGGATTCTGACCGCGCCGTTCGTCAACTCGTGCCCCGCCGCTGCCGCCACCGCACGCACTCGTCCCCCTCGTCTCGCCCCTGACGGATGACCGACGACGTACGTGCACGCGTGCGTGTGTGCGTATGTGTGTCGCCGTGGGACGACCCCTTCGTACTGTCTCGCCTGTCTCGCCTGCCTGCCTGCCTGCCTGCCTGTTCCACCCCCGGATGGCCGCTCGCGCTCGGTCCCTTCACAAACTGGCCCTTCCTGCCCGCTCGGCCCTCCCTCCCACCTCGTGCGCGCGCGCCCGCGCCTGCGCTCGCATTCGATCCGCCGCCTTCGGCCCCGCTCACTTGCCTCTCTCGCACACGCGCGAACGCCCGCCCACACACATGCACGGTCCTCGAACCTCGGCGAACCCCCTCGCTCTTCGCACGCTCGAACGCCGCCTCGTCTCCCCATCATGACCGCCTCCCTTCCTCCTTGCGCTCATGCGGCTGGCCGGTCTCGCTCGGTCGCCCATCTGAATCCCCACCGCCCACTCCGCCGCCCTCCACCATCCTCCCTCGCCCCTCTCCTCTTCGGCATCACCTACCCTCCCTCCCTCGCTCTCATCCCGCTCGACCCACTCACGCCTCACCTGTCCGCCCGCCCGCCCACGCCCACCCGCCAGTTGCGTCGCAAAGTTCTTCGAGGTCAACGCCAAGGTCGGCGAGCGTCTCCAGGCGATGGGCGGCCAGGCCCAGCAGAGCGGGTCGTTCCAGCAGTAAAAGTCAAAAGAGAAAAGCAAAAAGAGTCCATGATCCTAAAAAGTACACGGCCCTCCGGTGCGGGAGGTGAAAGATGAGCCACGCATCTTGACTTGCTGAGTCTTTTGGGGGGAGACCAGAGGAAGGGGTTAGCCGACGTCGGTTGTTCGCCGAAGGAAGGGTCGGTCGGCCGCGCCGTTCGGACGCGCACCGAGCCGCTGGGCAAGACGCGGCTCGCTCCGCCTTTGCTCTCGAGCCCATCGCCAAGGGAAGCGACCGCAAAGCCCACTAGCGGGTCCGTGTCCTCACCATCGCCGACATCTGTCCGCCTCGTGGCCCGTAGAGCGATCAGCTCAGGCCTACGTGCCGCGCCCGTCGTCGGATGGAGGGTGCTGCGCGTCTCTCCCTCCCCAGTCGGAGCCGCGCGTCCTTCAGATACGGCCGGGGGGGGGGGGGGGGGGGGGGGGCCAACCCCTCCGACGTCTCGCCCTCTGCTGCAGCTTATCCCAGCGGCATCACCTCGGCAGGTCGGGCCATGTTCGCACCTCGACCACTCGCCCCCGCCGCCGCCACCGTGCCTTCCTCCAGCCCAGGCTCCTCGAGCAGCAACAGCGGCAACCACCTCCCGCCCGGCGTCGGCCAGATCCACCTGTCGTCTACCGGCCAGCTCTCGACGCTCGCCTTTGCCTACCCGCTCAAGCTCATCTCGCCCACGCCGCTCGCCTCGAGCACGAGGGCCCTCCGTGTCGTCTACCTCCTGAGCTATGGCGGCGGGCTCGTCGGGGGCGATCGAGTCTGGCTCGACGTCAACGTAGAGCAGGCGGCCAAGCTCGTCCTCCTCACTCAGGTCCGCCCCTTCCCCCCTGCTCCCCCATGTCGCCCGCTCATCAAGCAAAAACGAGCTTTTGTTGAACCTTTGATCTCCTTCCTGTGCGTCATCCGTAGGGGACGACCAAAGTCTTCCGTTCACGCCCGACCCCGCGGCTTGCGTCCTCCTCCCCCTCAGCGCACGGTCACCTCCCCCCGACCGACCTCCAAGCGTCGACGACCCGCCAGCAGCTTATCGCCCATCTCGCGCCGGAGGCCAGCCTCTTCCTCCTCCCGAGCCCGACCTCGTGCTTCGCCCGGGCGAGGTTCACCCAGCGCCAGAGGGTCAACTTGCCCGTCTGCGGCTCGGCCTCGGTCGTCGTGCTCGACTGGTTCAACTCTGGCCGGACGGCCACGACCTCGTCCGGCCCCGTCAGCTCGACAAGCGCCGGCGTGATCGACAACGGCGGAGGAGCAGAAGGAGAAGGAGGAGGAGGAGAGTCGACCGCCGAGCTCTGGGCAGCCGAGCGCATCGAGTTCTATCTCGAGCTCTGGTGGGGTCCCCATCGGGGCCTGCTCGAGCGCCTCGTCCTCTCCTCAGCGTCCGGCCCGTCGCTCGCGCCCTACACCCTCTTCGGGACGGTCGTCCTGGCCGGGCCTGCCGTCCAGACGGTCATTGGCCGGTTGCTCGTCGAGCAGGCGAGAGAGGCGAGGATCACGAGGTCGCTGAGGGAGAGGCCGGCGTTCATGTGGTCGTTGTCGATCGTCGAGCCGAGGGTCGAGGGCATGGCCGGCGGGCCATCCCCGTCCTCTTCATCGTCCTCGTCCGCCTCACCCCCCGATCCAGCGTCCTCCTCGTCCTCCTCTTCCTCCTCCTTCGCCGCCTCCACCCCGGCTCCCGCAAACCCGCCGGTGCCGGCCAACAAGACGGCCGTCCTCCGAATCTGCGCCGTCGAGGCCGAGGTCGCCAAGGACTGGCTAGCGGCCGCACTCGGCCCGGGCAAAGGCGGGTTGGCCGAGCTCGTCGGCGAGGAGATGTGGGACCGGGCGATGGGCTGAAAGGGGGGCCGACAAGACGAGCGGGCCGGCAAGATCTCGTTTGAGCTGAGGGGTCGGTCGGCTCGTAAGTCGGTATGCATTGCTCGACCTCACTTCCTGTCCTGGTCCTGCGCTCCTCCCGCTGACCCGAAGCTCCTCTTCACACAAGTCCCTCCCGCGCCGTCGTATCCAGATCGCTCCTCAGCATCGTGCCGTCCGCCAAGACTCCCTGGGACCCCCTCGACTCCTCGCGTACCTCCCACACACCAGCAGCTTGCCTTGCGTTGAGCGAGACACGGGGCTTTGGCACACGTCGCGCGCGCCAGACCATCGGCCTGGCGTTCCGCTTGACGAAAGACGTCGGTCCTCGTCACAGCCGTTCTCTCCCTCTCTCTCTCTCGCTCGCGGTCGACACTTTCAGTCCGAGGGGTCTTTGTGCGGCCGGCTGCTTCCGACGAGGGAGGGGTCGACGGACGACGTTCCCTTTTGCTACCGATGGGTGCTCCGACGGCTTCACCGTTCTGCTGTTCCAGCTGCCCGTGCGGACGTGGCCTCGGCCTCGGAGCGGATAGATGCGTTGTGCCGGAAGTGCAGCCCTGGCCTGATCAGGCTTCGACCTCCGCCCTCGGCGGCGGCGGCGGCGGCGGCGCGCGCGTCAGAGCTCTCGATGCGATCGACGGGCGACGCCATCCATCTCTCGCTGCTTCTTTCTCGTCGCCCTCCTCGGCCCGTCCGCCCTCGACGCCCATCTCCTCCTCCTCCTCCTCCTCTTCGTCGTAACTTACCAGCAGTCGTTCGCTCGCCAGCCCTCCTTCCTGCCCTTGTTCGCATGACGCCGCCCCTCAGCTGGCCAGCCTGGCTCCCCGCCGCCCCTGCCCCGCTCGCTGCCGGTCCGCTCCTCCGCCTGCCGGCCTTCCCGACCATCACCCAGGCCTCCTTCGCCGGCTTCTCGGCCTTCGCCCACAAGGCCCTCTACGCCGCTCTCAAGGACCCCAAGGCGCTCAAGGATATCTATGCCCGGGCGGGTGCGTCCCCGCATGTCTCGCTCGATCGCCGCGTGCAAGAGAGGAACTGACCCTCACCTCGCCCTCGCCTCGCTCGACCTCACCTGACTGTTCGCCAGACCCGCTCCACTCGGCCATCGCCTTTGCCGGCGCCAACTCGTTCCTCGTCTGGTTCCTCGGCGAGATCACCGGTAATGTCTCTCAGGTCGACCGCGAATGGTCCTTCCTGCCCGTCATGTACGTCCTCCTCGTTTCTTCGGTGCTCGCAGAGGCCACCTAGCCCAAGCGCCCGCTACATCCCCGGAACGAGTTGCCGACTGCTCTTGCGCTTGCCTGCCCCTACCCTCTAGCTACACGCTCCACTTTACCCTCCACCCGCTCCTGACGTCGTCGGCCCCGCGGCCTTCGTCGATCGCCGAAGTGCCCGCCTACCTGCTCGCCAACCTCTCGGCCGTCCAGCTCTTGGCGCTCGCGACCCAGCTCGCCTGGTCGGCCCGGTTGACGTTCAACGGCTGGCGCCGGGGCTTCTTCTGGCCGACGACCGAAGACTACCGGTGGATCATTCTCCGGGACAACTGGCCCAAGGGCCTCTTTGGCTGGCTCGCCTGGCGTCTGTTCAACGCCGTCTTCATCGCCGTCATCCAGAACGTCCTCCTCCTCGCCATCGCCCTGCCGTCCTACTACCTCCTCCTGCAGTCGCCCGTCGCCAACCGCGAGACGACCGTTAGCTTTGGCAAGTCGGACCTCGCTGGCTTCCAGCGGCCGGCCTCGGACCAGCCGACGACGGCGCATTACGTCCTCGCCGGCCTCGCGTTCGCCTGCGTGCTCGGCCAGTACGCGGCCGACGGCCAGCAGCAGGTCTTCCAGTCGTGGAAGCACACGCCTGCCGCCAGCCGCAAGCCGACGGCCACCTGGCGGCTCCTCGGCGGCCTCGGCGGCAAGCTCACCTTTGACCGCTACGACTTTGTCCGCGGCTTCATCAGCACCGGCCTCTGGTCCTACTCGCGGCAGTGCGTAGCCCTTCCCGCATCGCCAACGTCATGTCGCTGACCGCTTGCCGGACAACGCGCTCGTCCGCCGACTCGCTGCTGCAGCCCGGCCTTCGCTCTCGAGCAGACCTTCTGGTGGCTCCAGTCGCTCTTCCCGCTCGTCCCGCTCCTCCCCGCCCTCCGGTCCTCGATCCCGCACGCCTCGGCCGGCCTCCGGCACGCCTTCCACCAGGCCGTCCACCACCGCTCGGCTGAGCCCGTCTTCCGCGCGAGCGCACAGCTCATGCGAGATTTCCCGGTCCATGCCTTTGCGGGCGCGGCCGGTCTGACGGCCCTCTTCATCGGCTCGACGTCAGTCTAAGCCTTACTTATGCCCCTGTCCCTCGTCCTGAAGCATCGCCCGACTGATCGTCCGCCCTCCCTCTGGTCCGCACAGCCTCTTGACCGAAGGCATCACCGCGCCCAAGTACCCCCTCTACCGGACCGCCTACCAGCGCCGGGTCGGCATGTTCCTCCCCATCGAGACGTACTGGAAGCGCATCTATCACTCGATCGTTCGCGGCAACGACTGGCGGCGCTTCCGCGAGGCCGAGCTCGGCTGGTTCGACAAGTCCAAGAAGAAGACGGCTTGAGGAGGCTGAGGTCGAGCTTGTCCGTCGAAAACACGAGAAACGTACAAAGAGGGCGACGTCGTCGGACCAGCCGCTTGAAATTCGCCTGCTCATAGGAGGCGGCGCGCCCTCTCAAAATGAAAATGTCATATCCACCGTCGCCTGGGGTCGCCTCGCATCAGGCACTCGCTGGGCGGGCTTTCCGGGCGCTGACCGGACAGGCTGACAGCGGGAGATCGATGGCGCATCCATCCCGGCATCGCACCCGCCCGTGCGACAGGGCAGGGCAGGGCTTGAGGGACCGCCTGTCGCTCGACTCGGCGTCGTACTTCTCGAGCCAGGAACGGCCGGCTGGCTCGACGAGGGTGAGGCCGAGCGCTCGAGCCCTAGGCGCCATTGCACCGTGGCGGACGCGGTTGCGGCTGGTCCGCTTCGAGAAGGAGATAGGCGGCTTGCGCGCCGAAAGCACGTCGAGCTTGACTGTGCGCAAGGCCGGGTAGCGATCAGGATACGACTGGACGATCGAGCAGAGGGCGTCGATGGCCGCATGCTGAGACCCAGGTCGAGGGCAGTCCTGAGCCTGGGCGCATCGCATGGCGCACGACTGGCCAACGCTGACCCGCGTGATCTGCTCGAGCATGCTGATCACATGCGAACGGAGGACAGCAGCGACGGTCGCGGGACGGCTCTTGTGGTGGAAGTCCAGTCGCCGAAGGAAGCGCAGGTCGAGGTAGTCAAAGGGGTCAACGGTCGGAGCGACTGCATCGTATCGGGCGACCAGCGAATGGAGCGTCGGCCGAAAATGCTCGTCGAGCAGCTCGGACGACTGATCGCAGAACAGCTCGAGCTGGTCGACGTGCCGCAGGTTCGGCAGCCGCGCGAGCAGTTCCGACCATTCTGGCCGCCAATTGATGTTGACCAACTCGACCGAAAGGCCCAGATGCGGGTTGTCCAGGACGAACTGACGACGGTCCTCTGAGTCGATGTCGAAGTGTCTGTAGAGCAGGCGCTGGCCCTCTGCCTGTGAACGATAGAGAAGGTCAGTCACTTTATCTTATAAGCAAAGGGAGGACGGGGCAAACAACGCCCGGGCTTTGGACACGAGGCAGAGCTCGGCGAGAAGGGTCTCCGATGCCGGGGTCAAGGGGAACGACCGAAAGCTTCTACCGGCGACGTGGCTGTGACCTGGAGCTGGAGCTCGACCGGAAGCTCGGGGATCTGACGGTCGCGGTGGCAGCGGATGCAATGGGCAGAGAAAGGGGAAGAGGCAGCGTCCGACCGGTCAGCAAGGACGCACGCGAGCCAGATGGCATCTTCTCTTGTCGACGCATCTTGGAAGGGCAGTGAAGCATGATCTGGCGTGCGATGCGGTGTAGGTGACGGAAAGGGGAAGGCGACGGGTCGGTCGGCGAGGTGATGGCGGTCAGGAGGTCGATAGCGCGCGGTCGGTGAGCCGGCCCTTCGCCCCCCCCGCTCGGCCGCGCACGAGCGAGCCCCTTTCTCGTCCGGCGCACGGACGTCACGCTCAGTCGACCCGCGCACCTGTCCAGACGCCCGTCGGCTCGTGGAAGAGATGTGATGTTGTAGAAGTGTGCGCGGAGACAGCTGGACATGCCTGTGAGGCCGGGTGAGTGGCCGTCTCAAGAAGGCCCGCCCTGCAGCCGATGGGCGCGGCATCTCTCGACTGAGGGACGCTGCAGATCTTGGAAAGGAAAGGCGTCGCATACGATCCGGACGAGAGCGAGCCTGCCCGCACGTCGAAGGATGCTAGAAACGAAGCCGAGTGGCATGGAGGTGTGTCTGGTCGCCAACGATCGACGGCGAAACGGGCGGTCGTGAGCGACAGGCAGACGGAAGGCTCTGCCGTGATTGGTTGTTGACGGTGCCACCCGTCCAGGAGAGGTAGACACGGCCGCGCCTACGGCTGGTACTGCTGGATGAGGTCGCCGAGGATCTGGAGACACGCCGCATCGTGCTCGGCTTCGCGGAGCTCGACCAGGGCGTCGAGGACGAGGCCGCCGTACGCGTCACGTAAAAAATCGGCCGGTTCCAGCAGCCGCTTGAGCGCGTCGTAGTGGGCGGCCGTCCGCGGCCGGCGGGTGCGGATCCGCTTGAAGTGTTCCTTGAGGTGGCGATCGACGGTGCCCTCGTGGTGGGCGGGGAACTCGACGTACGACCGCAGCAGCGGCAGCCGGGCGAGGTACTTGCGCTCGTCGGCCGAGACGATGCCCTGGAGGATGTCGCGCCGGCACGTCTGGCGGAAGACCTTGTCGCGCTTTGCCTGGTCGGCCGGCCCCGACGGCGGCGCCGAGCTCTCGAGGTTCGCCGCCGGGGGATGCTGCTCGTCCTTAGTCGTCAGCCGGATCAGGACGTCGACCGCGTTGGCGCCCTGGCGGAGGAGCGGGTGCTTGCGATCGAGGATGTAGTCGACGCAGGACCGCGTGCTGCCGAGAGCGCGCGCCCTTGCCTGCAGTCGCTCGGCGATGGCCGCCGGCTCGAGCCGCTCGGCTTCGCATGCGTCGAGGACCCGGCCGTACTCGGTCGAGAAACTGACGCGGACGACGGCGGGCGCCTCGTCGCTCTCCGAGTCGCCGAGCTCGACAACGACATGGCCGGGTCCACCCGGCGACGGAGGCGACGGCGGCGCAGAGGGTGTTAGCCGTGGCATTGGAGCTGCAGGTACCAACGCGGCGTTTGTCGACGACGGCGCAAGCGGCACCGCGACAGAGTCCTGCGTTGGCGTCGGTGCTGTTGGGTCGGCTGGGGATACCGGCGGCTTCACTTTGGAAGCGGGAGGCGAGCCGGGATCGCTGGCGCCGACTGGATGCAGCAGCGGTCGCGGCTTGTCGACGTCAGCACTCGAGCCGGCCGAGGCAAACGGAGGATTGTGCTCCGCGGATGCTCGGCCATTGTTGGCCATCAGCGAGGACGGCGGCGGCGGCGGTGGCGGCGGTGGTGCACGGGATGCGACGGGATTGACGACGCTTTGCGGGAACGTGCCACGCGACGGAAGGGACACGGGCTGCAGAGAAATCGAGTAGGATGCCGCGGTCTGCGGCCAAGCATTAGGTGGCGGCGGAGGTGGAGGCGGCGACCCCATTGAGCCGGCTGCCGGAGGCCCCGGTGCCGACCAAGGTGGTCGGGAGGACGGAGGGAGCGGCAGGGTGGCCGATGGGGTGTCGGTTGGTACAGGCGCCGATAGCGGTCTCGGAGGCGGGTCGCTTGCGGCGGTATCGGCCATCTTTGACTTGACCAGGGTCGAATCCAGAGGCGGGGCTGGCTTGGTCTGCTCCGCCTTGAGCGACGTCTTGCCGGTGACGATCCGCCGGCGGTGCATGAGGCGCGCCTCGAGCGTCGTCTCGATCGCCTGCGGCAGTTTGCGCGTGCGTCGCATCTCGTCGAGCGCGGCGTAGGCGGCCACAAAGGCATCGCTGTGGGGCGCCAGCGTCCGGTAGTTGAAGAAGGAGGCGAGTAGGTAAACATCGGCCAGCTCAGGCAGCGCGAGTCCGATGAAGCGCTGGGTATGCGTCAGGAGGAGCGACGGCACGCTCGCCGGCATGTCCCAGAACCAGATGGCCTTGAGGACGGGCACGCTCTCCTCGTACTCGGCCCGCGAGCTCTGGAGAACCATGTCGCCGAGGCTCGTCCGCAGGACCTGCTTGGCGTTACAGGCGAGCGCGCCCGCCATTGTCGGCAGCATCGCGATCGCAAGGATCGCTTGGATCGCCTTGGGAAAGTTGATGACGTTGATGAGCGGGTGCCGGAGCCGAAGGATGAAGAGGAAGGCCTGGTGCAGGAGCTGGGTCCGCTGCTGCTCGAGCGAGAAGAGGCCAAAGCCGCCGCCGCCGGGCGCGGTCCACTCGGCGATGAACGAGAGCAGGTTCTTGGCCGTCTTGTCGGTGTGCATCCGGTTGGCGCCGTCGAGGTCACGCTTGAAGTGGGCTTCGATCGTGCGTGCGCAGTAGTCGGCGAGCGGGCCGATGCCAAACGTCTGGAGCGAGCTCGTCGGGTAAGGGCTTCAGAAGTTAAGAAGCACGGGTAGTATCGAGGTCAGCCTCCGCTCGATACCTCAAGAGTGCGCGAAGCTACGGACCCGACGTGGACCTCAGCCTCTGCCGCGATGATGGCATCGACCGCCCGCCCTTTGCCCTCGAGGTTGGGCTTGTCGGGCAGCAGCACCTCGACTCGGACTTCCTCCTCGTCCTGATTCTCGAGCTCGTCGACGTCGCTCGCGACCTCGCTCGCGACCTCGCTCTCGCCCTCGTCGTCGTCCGTCTCGCCCTCGTTCGGGCCTGGCTCGAGACGCGAGTACTTGGCCGCCGCCGGCTGGCTGGTCGAGGGGCTGCCGTCCGCTTTACGCTTGATCGTACCGTCCGGCGGCTTATGTGAGCTCCATTCGGGCGCAAAGTCGTCCTGGCCGGGAGGCGTCGACGGCGGCGCGGGCGACAGGCGCGGGATCGTCCGCGCCGAGGGTGCAGCGGGAGTCTCCTCGGCGACCGGGCTGGCCCTTGCGGCGCTCGTCGCCGACCGGGCGACCGAGACTGTGCTCTGCCGGCGAGATGTCGAAGAAGGCCCGGCGACGGCGTTCTCGTGCGCTTTAGGAAGACGCGGCGCCTTGGTGACAGCAGACGAGGCAAGCTCGCGGAGGCTCGGCTTCACGTCCTCCGTCGCGGACGCCTGGCCGAGGCTGGGCTCAGCATAAAGAGCGCCGTTGGGCTGGAAAGTAGGTGACGGATGCGAAGTGACAGCCGAAGAGCGCTCTGTGGCGGGTACCGCTCCAGAGGCGGCGGTCGAAGCGAGCATGGGCGCGAGTGAGTCGTCGATGTCCATCGGCTGCGCCTCGTGAGGCAGAGCCGGCGGCGGCCGTGCAGCCGAGGACGACGCTGCCGACGGCTCTTGTGAGAGAGCTTGAGTTGCTGAAGGCCCAGAGAGAAATGGATCGATGCTGGTGCCCCAGGCGTTTGGCGGAAGCCTCTCCTGTGCCGGCGAGGCGGCAGGCGACTGCTTGCTGGCACCGCCGGCGTCGGCTTGGCCCTCCGCCAGAGCAGGCGTCGGACCTGTCGACCACACGGGAGAAGTGGATGAGCAGAGGACGACAGATCTCGCCGAGCCAGCCTGCGGCGACGCACGGGTGCTCTTGGTGTCCTCTGGCTCCTCATCAGAGTCCTCGCTGAGCTCGGCAAGCCAGGCCTTCATCGCCTTGACCCGCAGCGGGATTCTAGACACCAGCGGCGGGCGGGGCAGCTCGTCAGCCCTTTCGCTCTCTCGTGAGGTTGCAACACAGGCAGCTGAGTGCACGCACCCAGAGGTGATACGCAGCTCGGTCACGCCACCGATGCCCTTGCCGGCCGGCACCTCGACGTCGAAGGTCGCCCCTGGCTCGGTGGCCTGGAGCAGGCGCAGGAGCGCGCCGCGAGGTAGGCCGGAGAACAGCATGCTCGGGCTTACTCTAGGCTCGCCCTCGGCTGGGACGTTCCTTACGTCCGACGACTGGCAAGAAACGAAGCGAGCGCAAGAAGGGGGAGCGAGAGTGTTTGACGGAGAGGCGAGAGCTTGCTTTGAAGGGCGGTGATGGTCAAGGCGAACCGTCAAGGCGTCGCACGGGCCGGCAGACGAGGACCGCGCAGCCCGCCAGCTGTGTGTGCGTCTCTGTCGCAGGCACTCTCGCTGAGACTACTGTCGTCCTTTCAACTCTTCCTTCTCGGACGAATGACAGGTTAGAGCACGCTCATGGATCGCCGCTCTTAAAGCCTGAAAAGTACTGGCCGCGGAAGTCCTTGTGGCCCGGCTGACGCACAGACAGGTCGGCCAGCCCGGCCGCGACGCCGCCGTCTGTCGCGTCTCCAGCTGCCCCGACTGCTGCTGCTGCTGCTGCTGCTGCTGGTTGCGACGCCGCAGAAGCGCCAAACGGCTCCGACTCAAAGACCGGCGGGGGGACCGGGAGCGCATCGGGCGAGAGTTCGAGCGTGATGAGACCTGTTGTGCGCGCAGGCAGGGAAGTCAATGATCAGTCTCGGCTGCCAGCGTCGATGGAGTGCCGCCGAGCGACCAAGACCCACGCCGAGCCCACTTGCCGAAATCCTCGACGCTATTGCCGACGATCGTCATGCCGTCGACGAGCGGGACGTCGACATTCTCGTACTTTTCGCTGACGACCGGGAGGAAGAAGACGAGCCGGCCGCCGGGCCGGAGGGCGTAGCGCGCGAGGCGGACGAGGTCGACTGCGAGGTCGGCGATCTCGTACGGCTTGAACGGGGGGATGTCTGACAGTTGAGCGACGGTGTTGGTCAGCACGCGCCGGACGGACGAGGGACGATCAAACAGGACGATGAACGTACAGTCGGGCAGGACATGCGACGCCTTTCCGGCGTCCGGATGGCCCTCGGGGAAGATGAAGGGCTGGCGTCGAACCTTGGACGGGTCTTTGCGGCCGATCCGTTTGGCGCCCGCTCGGACACCATACGGCGGGTCGGTCACGATCCTGCAAGACGAGCACGTCAGCCGACGAGCACTGCCGGTAGATGACGTAGAGCCCGGGGACGCACGCGTCAAACATCTGGCCCATCCGGAAGGGGTTGCGAGTCACGTCGAACGTCATGAGGTCAATGATCCGGTCCTTGGTTCCGTACTGCGTGGCCGAGTGGAGGATGCCGGGCGTGTCTGCCGGAACGAAGGGGCGAGTCAGGCGCTGCCTCTGTGAAAAGAGAGCAAGGCGAAGCTGGAGGGCGGACCGACCTTCGCTGATGCCCTCCTTGCGCGCCCGCTCGAGCCGCTTCTCGCGCGTGCTCGAGCTGACGCCGCGCATCTGCCGGCCGTCGATGTCGCTTCCCCAAGCGACGCAGCCAAACTCGACGCATGTCAGCAGCATGCTGCCCGTCCCGGCAAACGGGTCCCAGACGGCTTTGCCTGAGGCCGCGAGCGCCTGCGAGGCCATCAAGAGCGAGATGTCGGACGACATCGACGTGTTGCCGATATGGGCGCGCGACTTGAGCGAGTACTTGTGGATCAGCGCCGACGAGGGCGAGGTCGACACCTAAGAGGAAGGCAGGGGTTGAGATTTTGAATACAAGGGCGGTCAAGTCGAGCGAGGGTCAGGAGAGATCACGCACAAGCGATCCAAACCAGCAGCCGAGCGTCGGAGGTGCCGGGTCGTTTGGCTTTGCCTCCTTGCCGACCGTCCGCAGAGGGTCTGCGACAAAGGAAGCACGAGAGTTGGCGTAAGGCAGATCCGACAAGATAGTAGGGCGAGGTGGGCTCAGCGTACACTCGGCAAACAGGTGCAGCTCAACCTCGGGCTCCTTGACATCGATCTGACCCTTCAGGTCGAGATACCTCAGCGTTTTGAGCTGTTCTCTGGAAACGAGAGGCGAGTGTAGGCGTCAGCGTCGCAAAGGAGGTCAGAGTCGCTCAGACCGTCGACGAACCGGATCTCGACGCTCGAGAACGCATAGCTCTCGACCGACCACCGCCATCGCGTGCCCTCGTTCGTCTCCTCGCCACCGGCAGGGCCGATGTCGGCATCCCAGACACGAGCGGGCGAATCAGCCGGAAGGCCGCGCAGCCAGCCGTCAAGCGCGCCAAAAGATGGCGCGAGCGCATACAGCTTGTGGATGGTCCTGAGGCGGACGTAGACGTCCGGACAATGTATCAGCGAAACGAACCATCGGCAAAAGAGCGCCCGCAAGACGTACTTGACCGACACCATCCGACCACAGAGCCGGCGCGCATCGTCGACGCTCCGCAGCGCGACCGGGCAAACTGGCCTGGCCTCGATGTCCCACGGCTGGTCGCCTGTCAGGCCGCAGGCCTCGGCAAACGGCTGCGCCTGAGCGGCGGGGACCGCCCCGGGGCTGAAGGGCGCGAGATAAAACGGGATTTCGAAGAGCTGGGCAATGCTCTCTGCGGATGGCGTGTCGTGCGAGAAAGAGGCACGTCGAGGCGGCGGGGCAGTCTCCGGCGTCAGTCCTTACTGGAGCGACAAAGGGCAAGGGCAAACCGGGACGGAACTGACGCAGCTCTGGCAGGCGAAACGAGGCATGCGACGTGCCCCAGGTAATGTAGAAGAGCTGCCACTCGCTGTCGGGCTGGCACGAGCTGGCGGCGGAGCTGGTCGTCGCAACGGCGGCGGAGGGGGTTGCCATAGCGGCGTCTATCGTCCTGTCTTGCAGCGGCGACCAGACGAGGTCAGCGACTGCTCTGCGAGATCGTCTCCCAGGCCATGGCGACGGACCAACGAGCTGAGGAGTATGCGACCGGTGCGAGCTGGTGCGAGTCGCAGCAGCGAGGAAGGTCGACCTGCGCGAGAGCCTGCTGAGCCGGGGGGTTGGTCGGAAGCAAAGGTTTGCCTCCGAGCCGCCTGTACTCCGCCTCCGGGCGAGCCTCGCACTTCCGTCGTCCTCCCTTGCGCCCCCAGCCCCTAGACTCGCCCGTCAGCTCCTTCAGAAACAGCACGACTTCGCGCGCCGCCGCCGTCATGCTTCCGTCGCTGCGCATGCGGTCGCTTCGCCCGCTTGCTCGGACCGCCCAGCGGAGTGGCAATCTGGCTGCCGTCCTGCCGACGACGCTCGCTCGAGGCAGGCAGCTCGCCTCGACCTCACCCCCACCACCGCCCCGGTCGGTCGACGTTCTCATCATCGGCGCCGGCCATGCCGGCTGTGAGGCGGCTGCAGGCAGCGCCCGATCAGGCGCTTCCACCTTGCTAGTCACTCAGAAGCTTGCGACCGTCGGCGAGATGAGCTGCAATCCGTCCATCGGCGGCGTCGGCAAGGGCACGCTCGTCCGCGAGGTCGACGCGCTCGGCGGACTCATGGGCGTCGTTGCCGGTGCGTCTCGATCCCACCGGAGCTTCAGCCGGCAAAATCGGAGGATTGTAGTGCAAGGACGGTCTTGACTGACTATTGCTTGTATCCCGGATTTGCCCGGCCCGCCCACCGCCCGCGTCTCGACAGACAAGTCGGCGATCACCTACCACCTGCTCAACACGTCGCGCGGACCCGCCGCCTGGGGCCCTCGCGCTCAGATGTCGCGCGTCCAGTACAGGAAGAACATGCAGAGCGCGCTCGCTGCGCAGGAGGGTCTCAGCATGCACGAAGGCAGCGTCGAGTCGATCGTCTGGGACGAGGATGCCGACGGGTGGAAGGTCAAGGGCGTCCGGCTCGGTGCGTCTCGTGTCCCGACCTGAGGCCTGTTCGTTTCAGTGCTGACATGCCAGCAACCCTCTTGTCAAACACCGCAGAGAGCGGCGCAGTCATCGACTGCGCTTCGATCGTTATCTGCACCGGCACCTTCCTCGGCGGAGAGTGCGTCCTTCCTCGCGCGCCGCAGCAGAGGACCACCTGCTGTGCCGGGCGCCTCTCGCTGACGCTGACTCTTCGCTGGCCACCAGGTTCCACCTCGGCACGACGGCCTACCCTGCCGGCCGACTGAACGAGTCGCCGTCATCACCCTCGCTCTCGCGCTCGCTCCGCTCGCTCAACCTCTCCATGGGCCGGCTCAAGACGGGCACGCCGCCACGTCTGCTGCGGTCCTCGATCGATTTTGACGGGCTGCTCCAGCAGGTACCCGACAGCCGTAAGAGCAAGCCGTTCAGCTTCTTGCATGAAGCGGCGGGCGAGATGGACCGCGTCGGCGTCAACCTTGTGCGTGCCAGAGTCAAGAGACGCCTGAGGCGCGACGGTTGCTGACCAGCTTCTTTCCCGCGGCCATCCCCCTCGTGCGTTCCTTAGGACGACCAGCAGCCTTGTTTCCTGACTCATACCTCGCCGGCGACGAACGAGCTCGTTCGGGCGAACGCTCATCTCTCGGTCCACGTCTCGGGCACCGATTCAAAGGGTCCGCGCTACTGCCCGTCGATCGAGACCAAGGTCGCCAAGCACCCGCATCTGACGGCGCACAACATCTGGCTCGAGCCGGACGGCTATCCGAGCGAAACCGGTAAGTGTCTTGGCCCGCTTTCGTTGAGCCGTTGACTCTGCCGTAGCCAGCGCCTGACCCTGCCTCCTCCGCCCAAGACCTCGTCTACCCGTCCGGAATGAGCATCACCCTGCCCGAGGAGGTCCAGCAGCTCGTCCTTCGGTCGTGCAAGGGGCTCGAGCAGGTCGAGATGATCCAGCCGGGCTACGGCGTCGAGTACGACTACGTCAACCCGCGCGAGCTCAAGGGTGCGCCCCCCCCCTTCCCTTTCGCGATCCGACAGACAAAGAGGCAATGATGGCTGACTTACAGACGTCCATGCCGACTTTCACAGCCACGCTCGAGACGAAGAAGGTCCAGGGCCTGTTCCTCGCCGGCCAGATCAACGGCACGACCGGCTACGAGGAGGCGGCCGGCCAGGGTCTCGTCGCCGGCGTCAATGCCGGACTGAGCGCTCAGGGTACGTTCTCCTGTTTGGGCTCGCGGAAGGTCAACTGTCTTGCTAACCTCCTGCCATCCTGTCGACAGGCAAGCCACCCATGGTGCTCGGCCGGACCGACGGCTTCATCGGCGTCATGATCGACGACCTCACCATGAAGGGCGTCGCCGAGCCTTGTGCGTCGGCTCCCAACAGACGAGCCCGCTCGAGGGACCGAAGCTGACGCTCGTGCTGGCTCGCTCCTCGTCAGACCGCGTCTTCACCTCGCGATCCGAGTTTCGCATCTCGCATCGGGCCGACAACGCTGACCTGCGCCTGACACCGCTCGCTCACGCACATGGGCTCGTTGCGCCCGAGCGCTGGGAGGTCTTCGAGGACCTCCGGCAGGACATGGACGTCGGCCGACAGCTGCTCCGAGCTAAGCGACAGAGCGCCCCTGCTTGGGTCGCGGCCGGCGTGCCGATGGCTACCTCGCCCGGTACCTCGCGAGCGTCAGTCGCCCTTCCGCCTCTGCTTGGTCGCAACCTCGCTGACGACCAGGCCGTCTTCCTGTTCTTCAGCGCTTGGGATCTCCTCTCGCTCCATGGCGACCTGCGGACCTTGCCCGCGCTGACGGCGGCGATGCCCGAGCTCACTTCGCTCGACTCGAATGTCCTCGCCAGGCTCGGCCACGAGAGTATGTCCCGTCGGCTGCCCTGAGCGTCTCATCTCCGCGTCGCTGACGTTACCTTGACACACTGTCCGATCCAGAGCTCTACGAGAGTCAGACCGCCGTTCACGAAGCCGAGATCGCCAGCTTCCAGAGCGAGGAAGACTTCTTGATCCCGCCCTCGCTGGACTATGCTGCGATCAAGGGCATGTCGGAGGAAGCGCGCGACATTTTCATCGAGGCCAAGCCGGTGTCGATTGTGAGTCTGGGCGATGCAGTCTTTTGCGAGCTGTGGGCGGCTTGCTCGGAATGTTGACACTCGACGGCGGTTCCCGTCGCCCATCGTCAGGGCGCCGCTAAGCGGCTCGAGGGCATGACGCCGGCTGGCATCCTTTCTGTCATGGGCGCCGTCCTTCAGGAGAAGGCGGCGTCGGCGACCGCCGCCCACGCCGGCGGCCGTCCTGCTTCAACGCCTCGAGGAGCGACGTTCAGCGCAAGTCGTCGGCCGCAAGCGTCGCCCTTTGCTGCGTTCCGCCCCGTGGCGACTAGCTCGAGCCCCAACGTGCAGCACACCACCCGATCGCTCAGCGACGAGACGCGCCCGATCTGGGCCAGGAAGCCGCGCACGAAGGCAAAGGAGGACATGGTCCTGCCCCCCTCGTCCCAGCCAAAGCCTCGGCGAGGAGACCAGCAGTGCTCCTTGGGCCGCCACTACAGCTCCAAACCGCCCTCGAAATCGCCCGCTCCGTCGGGCAAGCACACTTGTAACGACGCGAGTGTCTTTGGCGCCGGACCGTTTGTGCCCAAGGACCAGCGCAACTACTGGAAGAGTCCCTTTGACAGCAACTATCCGCGCAACTGGAGCAGAACGCCCATCGCCGAGCGGCAGCTCGACAAGTGCCCGTCGGCCGACCCGGCCGTTATCCGCCAGACGCTACTCGACATCATCCGCTACACCAGCAGCGGCGAGCGTGGATGGCTCAGGGACTTTATCGAGGAGCGTCTGCCGCTGCTCCAAATTCCGCCCGCGCTCGTCAAGCCGCTCTTTGCGCGCTTCCTTGCCGCCGTCGAGCCCGAGCTCAGGGACGACGCACACGTTGGCTCGTGGGAAGAGGTCTGGAATCTCCACTCGCTCCAAGCCGACTACTCTGGCTACACCGACGACGCCCGGGGTGGTTCGTGGCTCTGTGCCGAGAAGCTCTGCATCATCCACCGCCTGCTCGGCTGGGCAGAGGCCGAACTCGAGGCGGCCACCCAGGGCACGACGACGATCTCGCCCGTGCTCTACCCGACGATCTACCGCCTGGCGCGGCTCGGTGAGGCGACCGACGTCCGGCAGTACGTCAACCGGTTTCCGGCCGCCCGGGCCGTCAAGCGCAAGATTAAGCTACACGTCGGCCCGACCAACAGCGGTAAGACGTACAACGCTCTGCTCGCGCTCGTCAAGGCCCCGTCAGGCTTCTACGCCGGCCCGCTCCGGCTGCTCGCGCACGAGGTCTGGAGCCGCATCAATCGCGGCACGATGGCCGGCATGAACGACAAGGGGCGCGACTGCAATCTGCTCACGGGCGAGGAGGTTCGCGTCGTCAACGAGGAGAGCCAGCTGGTCTCGTGCACGGTCGAGATGATTGGCATGAACACCGCTCCGGTCGACGTCGGCGTCGTCGACGAGATCCAGCTGCTCGGCGACCCCCATCGCGGCGGAGTCTGGAACTCGACCGTCCTCGGCGCCTGCGCGCACGAGCTCCACCTCTGCGGCGAGGACACGGTCGTCGACCTCGTCAAGCGCATCGCGGCCGAGACGGGCGACGAGGTCGAGGTCAACCACCACCAGCGGCTCGCGCCGCTCGCGGTCGCCGAAGACTCGCTCGACGGCGACTGGTCCAAGATCCGCAAGGGCGACTGCGTCATCGCCTTTGGCCGCAAGGCGGTCCACAAAATAAAGGACGAGATTCAGGACAAGACGCCGCTGAAGTGCGTCCTCGCCTACGGCGGCCTTCCGCCCGAGACGCGAGCCGAGCAGGCCAAGCTGTTTAACGACCCCGACTCGGGCTACGACGTCCTCGTCGCGACCGATGCGGTCGGCATGGGCCTCAACCTGTACGTCCAGCGTCGCATGTCTCCTATCCCGCAAGGCCTCTCATCACTGACATACCCCTCCCTACTTGCCCTCAGCGTCATCCGGCGCGTCGTCTTTACGACGATGGACCACTACAACGGCAAGAGCCTCAAGATCTCGCAGGTCAAGCAGCTCGGCGGCCGGGCCGGCCGCTTCGGTCTCCACGGCAACGGCATCACCGGCAGCATGGCGACGCTTCAACGGCCGGATCTCCAGAAGCTGGTCGAGACGTTTGCCGCCGAGAACAAGCCGATCCCGCGCGCGCGCATCTCGCTCAGCGAGTACGACCTCGCCCGCGTCTACCGCGTCCTCGGCCCGGGGACTAAGCTCGCCCAGGCTGCGACCCTGCTGTCGCTCATCGGCCGGACGAGCTCCAACTTTGTCTTCTGCGCGGCTTCGACGCTCGAACAGATCGCACCAATTATCGAGGAGGCGGGCGCGAGCCTGACGCTCGCCGAGAAGCTCGCGTTCGCCGAGACGCCGATCAACGCTCGCGTCGAGTTCAACAGCGAGTTTTTCAAGTGCATGGTCTCCGACCACGCCGCCGGCCGCGTCCATGACTTTATGGGCGGCCTCCAAGGGACGATCGCCTTCAACACGTTTGCCGCGGTCAACGATCTCCGCCGGCGCTACGAGCAGGCCGCCCTTGACTTCATCCGCAACTCGGAAAAGGTCGACCTAAAGGACTTCAGGATGCCGGCCCTGTCGGTCGCCGACGTTGAGCCGCTCGAGGAGCTCCACAACCTGGCGACGACCTACCTCTGGCTCTCGTACCGGTTCCCGTTGACGTTCCCCTACCCGGAGCCGGCCCGGCGCTTCAAGAGCGACCTCGAGCTCTCGCTCGAGTTTGTGCTCGAGGTCGTCGCAACGTCCGAGGGCGGCGACCGGACCAAGGCCGCCGTCGTCCAGCGGCTCGAGAAGCGGATAGAGGACCGCCGGCTGGCGGAGGAGAACCGCATCAAATACGTGACCCGGGGCGAGGTCGACAATTCGGCCTTGCTCGCCGAGCTGGCCGTCCCCGTCGGGCGGGCGACCGACGTCTCGCAGCTCGTCTAGCAGCCGCCTCAGCCTTTCAATGTCGTTCCTCCTTCCCTCTCTACGCTCCTGTCCGCTCGCATCTCGCCGCACCACCACCACTGCCGTCACCCTTTGCCCATCGCTCGTCCGCCTTGCGCCGACCTTCTGTTGTACTCTTGCCGAGCGCCGACGCGCGCCGTCGACCGCCCGCTTCACGACCCCCCCCCTTTTGACGCCCCAAAACCCATCGCCCGCGTGGCCCCTTACCCGCATCTCACACCGCTGCCCCGCAGACGTCGCACACCTAGATGAAATGCCTGATCCTCAGCAGCGGCAGCCCACGTCGCCGGAAGGGACCCTCAGGCTGCGCCGCACGCACCCGAGGCTCGCGCGCTCGGCCTCACCCTCGTGGACACCGCCGACCTCCCCTGGCTCCAGGAGTTCGATGGCGAGTAGCTCGTCGTCCTCGTGGGCGTCCTCTGCTAGCCACCGCGGTGGGCGAGGGCGACGCTTTGTCCTTAATCAACATGCACCCGTTCTCTCGCCTTTCGTTCTCCCCGCAGGCGCATGACCGAGGATCGTGCGCGTCTCTGGAATGCCTTACAAAAGCACCAGCGCCTGACTTCAGACGTCCGACCCCGACTCAAGCAGAGAAGAGAGGATGAGGGACCCGACCATCAATCGAAGACAACCTTCTTTCCCTGGCTCTCGACGATGCCGACGTTCTCGCGCTTGGCCATCGCGAGCGCCGCACCGGGCGCCTGCCGACCGCTCTGCTCCCACTTGGCGAGCTTTGCCGGCCGACCCGCGCGCCGCTCGCCTCCCTCATTAGGCGCAGACCGCTTGCGGTCACCCGGGGCACCGCCCGAGGAGGCGTGCTCTGCAGCCGCCGCGACGGCCTTCTCGTGCGAGGCCACCTCGTCCGCCGTAGCTGTGCCGGCAGCGACGGCGGCAGCGAGCTTCGCCGCGGCACGCTCGGCCTTCATCGGCCGGATCTTGCGCGTCGTGCGGGGTGTCGGCCCAGGCTTGGCCGAGGGCTCGTCGGCGCCGGGCGCCGAAGGGTCAAAGGAGGAGGAGGCGATGGGAGCGTTGAACGAGTGGGAACCGGTGCCGGAACGGGCGGCAGCGGAGGGCGAGGCGTACTGCGACGAGCGAGAGCGCAGGGAGAGCGAGAAGGAAAGGTCAGCTCTGCGCGCAAGTGTGCGTCCGGGGCAGACGGAGGGGGACGCACCTCCATCTTGAGCGAGCGGCCATCGAGCCGGTGGTTGCGCATGTCGACGAGCGCCGCCGTCGCCTGAGCCGGCGTGAAGAAGTCGAGGAAAGCAAAGCTGCGGTGCGGAGGGGTCCAACGTGGAGGAGGAGGGCAGTCAGCTCGGAGGCCCGCAGCACGAGCGCCGATGGCCGGTCACGCACCCCTTGCACTTTCCGCTGTCCTGAAACTGAGCCATGCGGACCTTTCGGAGGCCCGCTGCGAAGCCGACCAGCGTCTCTGCCGACGACTCTGCCCCGCCCTCCTTCTTCCCCTCCCCGCTCGCCTCCTCGCCCGCGGCGGCGGGCGCGCCATCCTCGCCGCCGGCGCCAGTCGACTCGCTCTCGGGCAAAAAGTTGCTTTTGGCCGCCTTCTGCGCATGGCGCTTGTTGTTGGCGAGCGACGTCGTCCAGTGCGCCTCAATCAGCTCGCGCATCGCCTCCTCAGTCGCTTCGAAGCCGAGGTTGCCAACAAAGAGCGTGCAGCCGACCGGGTTACGCTGCTTGGCGAGCAGAGCCTGGGCCGTTTTGGACTTCGTCTGGCCCTCTGGGAGGGAGGCGAGGGCCGCTTTAGGCGCTTCGGGCCGATTGGAGAAGTCGCTGCCGGCCTTGATGAGGAGGGCGCGGCCGTCTAAGCGCGGTCAAGTGGTGGGGGAGGGGTTAGCACGACGACGATGACGGGCGGTCGGTTCAGATTGCGCAAAAGGGACGTACGGAGGTGCCCCTCGGACAGCTTGACGGCCGCCTGCTGCGAGGCCCAATTCGAAAAGTCGACGTAGGCAAAGCTAGGTGCGCGTCAGGACAAACCACGAGGGGAGGGGCAAAGATCAGCGCTACGCTACTTGACCATCATGCGCACACGTACGCGCCCGCGCACGCCGAGCTCTGACGAGACGCACCCCTTGTTGACGCCCGGCCGACCGCCGACCGCCTTGCTCCTCGGCATGTTGACGCGCGTGATTGTCGGCTCTGGTCGGGCCTTCTTCTCCTTTGTCTCGCCAGCAGCGGCCCCCTCCTCGCCCTCGCTCTCGGACGCCGAGGCCGCGCTCTCGTCGTCGGGGGTGGCCTTCGACTTCCCCTTGCCACTGCTGCCGCCGCCGAGCGTGAGCGCCGGCCGGAAGTAGTCGCGAAGCTCGCCCTCGGTCGTCTTGAACGCGAGGTTACCGACCCAGACCGAGTACTTGCCCGGCTTCGCAGCCGCTCCCTCGGCCGCCTTGCCCTTGCCCTTCTCCCCTGCCGCCGCCGTGGTGGCTGTCGTCGTCGAAGACGAGGCGTCGGTTGCAGCGGATCCGCCGCCGGCCTTGGCTTTGCGGAGGGCTGCGCGGGACAGCGGGGCCGGTGCGTCCGGGTCAATCTCGAGGAGCGTGCCGTCGTCGACCTGGACCTTGGACGGGCCGCCCTCGACGGGTTCAGCAGGGGCGATAGCGGAGGTGTTGTCAACGGCGTCGTCCGCGTCGGACGAGGCGGTAGGAGCAGCGTTAACAAGGGACATCGGCTCGTCCGGCCTGCTGCTGCTGCTGCTGCTGCTGCTGGGCTCGTCGAGAGCGGCGGCAGCGGTTGCCGACGAGGTCGAAGCGACGGGCTCCTCGATGACGACCGCCGTCGTCTTGTCCTTTTTCTCCTTGCGCTCCTTTTTCTCCTTCTTGTCCTTCTTGTCCTTGGGCATGGCGAGAGCGTCGAATGCGGCGAAAGGGGGGTGTATGCGGGTGGCCCTCG
>Ga0308160_10001610_pt1 | contig 30760 bp, 45 predicted proteins | sample PhyFR1_FD_201036 | JGI IMG/M metagenome (GOLD analysis project Ga0308160, IMG submission 201036) | Phyllosphere microbial communities from UC Gill Tract Community Farm, Albany, California, United States - DLSLF.R1 | ecosystem: Host-associated > Plants > Phyllosphere > Unclassified | place: USA... | reverse complement strand
TGAGTCGATTGCGTTCCTCAAGCTCGGCAGATAGGGTTTGGCGAGCAAGCACCTCTTCTCCGAGATTGGCTCGCAGCCGGTCCACTTCCTCCTGAAGCTCGAGTTGTCGTTGGTCCATCCCTTCTACCTCCTCGCGATGGCGCAATTCCATCTCGTCCACTAGGTCTTGATCGATGCCTACTCGCGTCTCACTCTCGGCAAGTAGTGAGCCTTCATCGCCTCTGGCATTACGCATGATAGACAGAACTAGCCATCAGCTTGGGTCCCGAGTGGCTGTAGCTACGAACCTTTCTTGTCCCATGACCAATCGTTTGCAACCTGTTCCCTCCCCCGGAAGGCGTCCTGTAGGGAATTGTACTGGTCAAGAAGTCGACGGACAGTCCCGAGAAGCGCATCTCGTTTCGGTCCGGCGCTATAAGAAGACTCGACGTCTTTGGCGAGTCCGTTGATCCATTGATCAAGTTCTGCTAATCAGCTTCGACTCATCAGCTGCAAGCTTACCGTCAAGCATAGCATCATCTACCACCAGCTTATCCAGCACTTCCCCACCAGACATGATTGTGAAATCACAATATATCGAGGAGCTCTCCTTGATCCCCCACAAGGTGATGAAATTCAATTGAGAGATATCTTTGTTCATCTCGGCCCTCCGTTCTCGTTCGGGGAGGAGCATTGACCCAATAGCCTCGTTGAGCTGTTTGCACCATGCTGAAAAGCTACCTCCGAATTGCCTTCGCCATCGGTATTCTAGGACGAGCGAAATGTAGGCGAAAGGTAGATTATGAAGGCGTGTTAGATGGGGGAAAGCTCCCTTCGACTTGAAGTCCGTTTCGAGGGTTGTGAGTGGTTTGATCACTTCGGCGATTCGTGATTCCATATGTGCGACTTGGCGCAGATGGATATGCAATTCTAAGGTGTAGTCGTTCTTCTCATTAGCTCATCGGATTTGGAACAAGAATTAGCTCACCTTGAGAGCAGTGAGATGATCTAGGTCATTCCGCATGATCTCCTCTAATTCTAGGGTCACTTCTGATCAGCTACCGGTTTTATGTGCGACTTGTTGGCTGCGAAGCTACTCACCATCCAGGAAGTGATCGTCTTGTGAAGCTTCCGTGATGGCCCCGATAGCCTGCTCCGTACGATGTAGAGCTTGATCAAATTCCATCCTGATCACGTTGGCATTCTCTTCCGCCTTGTCCTTCTCGATCGTGGCCATTTGTAGCAGTTCATCCATCTGTTCCGCCAGTGCTCGAAAGCGTTCGGATATACAATCTGCGGAGTCAGCTAATGAACACGAACTATTCTTTTCAGCTCACCATGCGAAGCCCTGCAGGTATCAATGACCTCTTCCATCTTTCTCGCATGAATATAATCCGCCAGAGTCTTGTCTTTCGTCTCATCTTTCCCTCTACTGACCACATTCCCTGCTGAATCCCTCTTTGACCAGAAAGCGGGATGTATAGGCACCTTAGGCAATATCGCCAGATCGTTAGGAGCAGACTCGAGTAATTCAACTTGTTCCTTCAATCTCTCATCCGCCGTCCTTGAGAGGGTGTTCCATTCCTCCCTTAGCGGTGCCAAGTGATGATCTAGATTCTGATAGGCGAGAGATAGAGCTTTGTATTGCGCGGCGAAGAGGGATAGGATATGGTGAATATGATCTTGAGCCATGAAGAATGGTTGATGGGCTTCGGACAGATCTTGTATCGAGTCCGCTGCCTGTCAGTGCCGCCTCATCTACACAAGTGTGACTGACGATCAATGAGAGGAGGCAGGAACAAGTCCTCTTTACATTTCTCAGCCCATATCTCTGGTTCTGTCCAGAAGGTCTCTCGATTGAAAAGGAATAGAACCTCCGACTTGGCCTATCCTCGTCAGTCTTCCTTCACACCCATTGAGGAACACCCACTTCAGAGCCTTGTCCGGACCCTCCCCTATCCAGTGCTTCTAGCAATAAACGATCTTTCAATTCTCTTCCATCTTCTAAGAAAAGGAGGATGTTATCGCTTTCGATACCTAGGTGCGGTGCAATATCCTTCGTAAGATCGTCGACACTGCTTCGTCAGCCCTGCGGCAAGAAGGGATATGGGCACATACGTGGAATAATCCGCCAAGCTCCTTGTGAGCTGCAAGACATATCCATCTGAAGCTGCGTATATCTCCATCCTTGAATAAGAGGGAAAGGATGGGTTAGATAGTGATATGGACAATACGAAGGTGTAAGGTGGGGTGATCAGTCGAAGTCACGCGGCTATCTTCCGCGGGGCCACAATCAACGTTTATCTTAGTGCCAGTGGCAACGCTATACGTCACTATGGGCAGGATAGAGCATGTTGGGGAGGTAGCTAGGCGATGCATATATATGGCAAAGTAGCCCATCCTCCTCTCTCTCTCTCTCGGATCTGACTGATCTACTCGTAGCTATCTACTTCTTCTTGTTACTGGTCGAAGACTTTGGTAGCTCGGCAGTGTAGGGAATGAAGTCTCGACCCTGCATGTATGGTCGTAGGACTTCTGGTATACGCAGACCCTGTAATGTAAGCTTTGTACTCAAAAGGGGCAATGAGCTTACCTCGGGAGTCTGGTAGTTTTCAACGAGACAACAAAGTGCTCGTTCCGTTGCACAAAGCGTTCCATTGAGCATATGGACGAATCCAACCTTTCCTCCTTCACTCTTCTTGAATCCACATCGGACATTCAACGACCTCGACTCTAAGAAATCAGCTCGGTACATGTTTCGGGTATGTCAGCTTACGGTAATCGGTACAGTTTGAGCAGGATACAAGCTCCTTGTATTCTCCCTGGTATGGGAACCAAGCCTCCAAATCGTACTTGATAGCAGCGGCATTGTTCAATGCTCCAGAGACAATGTTGACGACCCGGTAAGGGAGTCCTAGGGACTCGTAGAATTCCTTCGAGTTCTCTACCATCATGTCGAGCATCGCAGGCGAGTTCTCGGGTTCACACACGACGAACTAGTATATCAGTTGACGAGCCTTCGTGAACCAAAGGCGATAACTCACCTGCTCAATCTTTTCAAACTGATGAACACGGAAGATACCCCATGTATCCTTTCCGTGAGATCCAGCCTCTTTTCGGAAACACGTGGAGTAACCAGCGAGCCTGTTGTCAGTGCTGGTCGCATGATGAAGGCGATGATGGCTCACTTCATAGGTAGCTTGCTGGGCTCAATATTCTCATCGGCAAACATGGCAGAGATAGGTTGTTCGGAAGTAGCGATTAAGTACTTGTCCTCTGCATCTCCTCCAGAGATCTTATCATGAGCTCGGCTTCATTGTAGGTCGGGTAGCTTACCTTGTACAATGCCTCGTCGAATTCCGACAACTGAGCAGTCTGACTCATCATATCCTTGTTCATCATGAATGGAGCCTGAACCTTCTTGTATGACTTTTTACGTAGGAAATCAAGACCGTAGTTGATCAATGCGAGGTTGAGGTCGACACCGTCATTGGTCAAGAAGTATCCTCGGTGACCAGAAACCTTGACACCTGGTTATCAGCTCCAGCCTCGGATTACGGGGTAGCTAAAGCTGACCTCGCTCCATGTCGAAAGCTTCCAGCCTGGCGAGGACCTCGTGATGCGAGATAATGCCTTCCGTCTTGTCCTCTACCTGAAGTCCAGGTTCGGTGTTACCCTTATGGTTGGGCTCGGGATGCCATACTCGTAGAATAGGGTTATCGTCCTGTCCATCAGCTCATATTTTGGCATGCCCATGAGCCAACATACCTCGGTGGTGGAGACGGCACTGTTCTTGTCGACGATATTTCCCAAAAGGAATGCCTTTGCATCCCTCTTCTTGACCAACTCGTTTGCCTTGACCGTCAACGCAGCGACCTCCTTGTCCATCTCTGCCTTCTTTGCAATAAGCTCATCGGCATTTCCCTTGTTCTTCTTGATCTGTCCAATCTCCTTGATTAGAGCATTGACCTCTCGTCTCAAATTCTCTGAATTGTAGTTTGCTATGTTGTCAGCTGCGCCCATTCTAACGAGATTCCGGCAGCTTACCCTCCTTGTGCTCGTTAAAAAGAGCCATAACCTCATCTACTAGTTCGACTGAAGCGTTCCTCTTCTTCTGCGACTCCTTGACGACATTGATGTCTCCTCCCTTTTCGGGCTGGACTAAAGGGTCAGTGCGAGCTGATTTCGAGCTGGCGTGACCCACAATGGATGAGATCAATCATTGTTTGCTGTATTGATGTATAATGAGCAGGTATGAGGTACAACGAGTGGCAACCTTCTAAGTATATGTAGGTATATATGGTCTAGTCGAGATATACTCTTGGTGGTTGTCGAGTCGCGCTCGAGATTATACTCCTTATCACTGGGCCCAGGCACAGTGGACATCATTCACACGTCATGTTGAATAAAGTTAGATTGGCAGATTTCCAGAACATGGACGTTCATCATCTAAGTGCAATGAGCGCAGAGGCATCAACATCAAAATCATCGAAGAAGAGTAAGCAGTCGAGGGATAGGGAAGAGGATGAGAGTGCTGGAGAGGGGGAAGCCTCGGTCGAGGTCAACAAGAACAAGAGGCATAGGAAAGAGAAGCGTGAGTCTACATCACGCGCAGTGGCCACATGCTGATGTCTAGCATGGGATACGGATGATATCGATCAGTAGGCCCCTCGCTCCTATAAAGAGGCAATGACTAACTATACAGCTGGAAGATTGAACCTTTCCTCCAACCTGATAAATCCAAGCATCTACCATTCACAGAAGAATCCTCATTCGCCCTCCTCTTTCCTAAATATCGAGAACCATACCTCCGTTCTGTATGGGGTCAAATCACTTCATCCCTCGAATCAGTCGGATTAGCTTGTGAACTCGATTTAGTTTCGGGTAAAATGACCGTCAAGACTACTAGAAAAACTTGGGATCCGTATGTCGTTTTGAAGGGACGGGATGTTTTGAAGTTGTTGGCTAGAGGAGTGAATGCGCCTCAGGTACGTCATTCATGATGGAAAAACAGGGGTTCACTGACTTGTAGGCTATCAAGGTGCTTCAAGATGATATCGCTTGTGATGTTATCAAGATCGGAACTCTGGTTAGGAACAAGGAGAGATTCGTTAAACGTCGTCAACGTATAGTCGGGCCCAATGGAAGTACCCTCAAGGTATGTCCCATTCGACAAAATGATTGATCAGTACTGATCCCAGGCAATTGAGCTTCTTACCGAGTGTTACGTCCTTGTACAGGGAAACACCGTCTCGGCAATGGGTTCATACAAGGGTCTCAAGGAAGTTCGACGAATCGTAATCGACTGTATGAACAATGTTCATCCCATCTATCGAATTAAGGAATTGATGATTCGACGAGAACTGGCCAAGGACCCAAAGTTGGCAGGAGAGAGCTGGGATAGATTCTTGCCCCGTATGTCTCCCTTGTACAGTCAAGAATAAGTGCTGATAATCAGAATTCCAGAAGAAACACCTCAAGACCTCCGAAAAGACGGCCAAGAAGAACGAGAAGCTCGCAGCTCGAGGACCCGATGTCAACCCAAATTCTATCCCAGTTTACCAACAATCCACATCTCAACCTACTCCTGCACCAGCACCAAAGAAGAAAACCTACACTCCCTTCCCACCACCTCAACAACCTTCCAAGTTGGACATGCAGCTTGCTTCCGGAGAATATTTCCTCAAACCACACGACAAGGAGAGGATCGAGAAAAAGCAAAAGCAGCAGAAACAGAACGACAAGGCCGAGGTGAAACGGGCTACGAGGGAGGAAGATTTCATTGCTCCCCCCGAGACCAAGGAGTTGAGTATCAAGGAGAAGAGGGAACACAAGAGGAAGAGGGCAGAGGATGCCATGTAGGTTGGGTGTTTAGTCAGATATGGCTACATGTATGCGTATTATACAAAATATGATGGTGCTCCCTACTCATCAGCTTGCAGTCCTAGGAACAGTTAGCTTAGCTGAACTCACGAGACGATGTAGATTGGGATTCTTTTGATCCGTGTTATTCTCAATAGCTGCGTTATACGTTTTAAACGTCGTCTTGCCATCCGAGTCGACTTGCATGATACTAGCCAGATTACCACATCGGTAACAGTAATTGGGTGCTGACCAGACTGTAACTAGTGAATCGTCAAACATGTGTTTGAACCCTTCCTGGACGAGCTGATGTGCTCTCGCTATCAGGTTCAGGCCGTTGATATGATTGAACTGGCATCAGTATACTATCCACCAAGAGTAATAAGGGACTAACCTCGGCAGTGACTTTGCCACCAAACAACCACCCTGCACCTCTAGGACTGACTTGCCAAGCTTCCACCTCATCCGGATCAGACCACATTAGATCTGCATGTCAGCAACTGTCTTCTAGGAGAGGTTGAGACATACCGCAGAAAGCCCCTTCATGCGGAACCTCCTGAGCTCGAGGTATAATCCGAACTTGATCAAGTGTTCTGATATCAGGTGATAATCCACCATGAACACATAAGATTGAGTCGTCGATTATCTGTTTGTCAGCGTTAGTTCGTACTGACAGGAATGTACGTACTGCTGCTAGATTTAAATGATCAAATACTGTACAACATGCTTTCCAGACTGATGGGTTTCCGTATTTCAACATACACTCATCTATCCGGTCAGCTGGAAATGGCGATTATATTGGGAGGAACGTACCGTAAAACCCATACACCTGGGTGATTTGCCGACTTTCGTGATTCCCTCTTAATAATGTTATTCTATCGGGATATCTACAATCAGCTCAAGCCTTGCTAGGAGGACAAGCTGACTCACCTGGCTTTTAATGCAAGAAGCAAAGAAAGTGTTTCCAAACTATAATAACCTCTATCAACGAAATCGCCCTATTTCATCAGTCCCACCCTCTCATCCTCAAGAGTGATTGGACGTACCATAAAGATATAACTCGTCCCAGGGGCTTCTCCACCCTGTCTGAAAATCTCTAATACATCCCAAAACTGTCCATGTATATCCCCACATATCGTCACTGGCGATTGGACGAGGTGAACATTCGATTCTTCAAGTAATAAATCCCTTACGCGTGCGCAGAGTAATTTCATTTGACGTTCGGGTAGGTGTTTGCATTTCCGGATCTAGTATCAGATACCATCATAATGGAGAGAGGGGAGAGGGTACATGTTCTATCCAGTGATCTGGGTCTGTGGACACTGCTGTTGGGACTGGCATCTTGGTGTGCGATTACAACGGGTTTTGGCCGTGGCCTCTTTGTTACGGGTATAGGTGGTGTACTTTTTCGGCGGTATATGATTATCGATGAGCTCTTGATTCTTCAAGATATCTGGTCTCGCTTTCGTCGCTGTTGTGGTAGGAGTAAGATCAGTCAATAAGTCAGGCGAGATACATCTCCTCGGAGATTGTAGATCCCATCCAGCCGCTATTTGATCCCGTCTTTTAGGTTCAGAGCAAGTCATTGTGTAGCTGAATTCTGGCAGCGATGAATGCATGCTTGAATGGTCATAATCATATAATAGTAATAGTATCGTAATTGTCATAAACATTCGTATCCCTCTAGTACCTAAGCTTTGAAATCATCCTCATACTCGGCCAATTCTCCATCATCATCCTCAAAGTAAACCCCTTTGATCCCATCTTCATCTTCCTCTGAGTCTTGTTCTTCTTCTTTGGCCGGCTGCTCGATATCGGGTCGGACGAATGTGATCGGTTCTCTAACGACGTTTTCAGTTGGCTTCGGGGCTGCATTAGTCTCGGCTGCGACGGGAGATTGACTCTTGGCGTAGTCTTCCTGGAGCTCTTTCAAATCTGGTCCAGTTACGACTGTATATCAGCTGAGGATCATGTGCTTGTGCTGATCGTCTGCGACTTACTCGAGAGGAAGACTTCCATCAGGTACTGATTATCAGCTCAATCGACGAACCAGGTTCGATAGCTTACAGAGGCTCGATTCCCCGCATTGGCGGTATACACCGGTTTGGCCCCAGTACCCCCAAACATAATCAATGCAACATCATCAAGTGATTTACTAGTCTTACTCGGCCCTTGATCCGACCCATGACCATTTTCGATATTCCCAAACAAATTAGCAGTATCCTAATATCAGCTTCTGGTCGGTGAATGTGAAAGCTTACGATGATGAAAGTCTGTCCTAGACCTGATTCATCTGCGTATGGTGGGAATTCCGATACGGTCGGTCGGAGGGTTTCGATCCATTCCACCGAAAAGAGTCCTAGTTGGATATATTTCGCGTGTTCGGCGACTAGCTTGTCTTTAGGGGAATGAAGGATCATGTCTGAAGATCAGGTTTACGTTGCAATGGACACAAAGCTGGAACCTACAGGTCGGTCCACCACCGGCTCTTTTAGAGAGGTCGGCAATCAACTTCTCAACGGTAAGAGCTATATCCTCTTGCTTGATCGGGAGGGAATTGCCATGAAGGTAATTATCTCGGTGATTGGGCTTTACTTCCCCATTTTTCGAATGAAGTAGGTGGTCTTGGACACTTCCATCAGCTACCTCAGAAATGTCAACTCACATATAATGCCCCTTATCAGTCATTTCCTCAAACTCGCCAAATAGTTTCTCAGGATCAACAGGCTGCCACCAAACGGCCGACCATCCAATTTCCAATATCACACTCTCATCCTTCTCCCATGTGACCAGGTCGAGGGCCATGAAGAGACTCCTCCCAATTCTAGCTTGAGATTCGGTAGGTTCACCCTCGGGCGGACTGTCTGGTCGGTGGGCTAATGCCGTGACGAGCCCTCCCTGGGAAGCTAGGAGAAGAGCTTGTTGAGCGTGATGATAGTGTTGAGAGGGAGTATCGGGGGTTTGATATAATGATGAGGGGGGTCGTGAGCTCTCGGGGGTCCCATCAGACTGAACGAGCGATGGAGGTTTGCCATCGGTATCAGGCTCAACGATAGCAGCTGTCCATCAGCTACAGTCCTAGCACGAATATTAGCTGACTCGCCATCCTTCTCTTCCTCATCTTTCCACCCTTTCCCCCATCCATCCTCCACATCAACCTTCTCATCCCTCCCCCACGATTTCCTCATTGGACCCCTCCTCAACCCAGGCCCCTCTCGCTCATTATCAATCTCAGCCTCCGCCCTATTCTTCTCTTCCTGTGTACCTCGCATCATCATTCCCTCCCTTTTCACGTGTTTATTGTTTTTCGTGATTCGGTGCATTTCCTTCTTGATAGCTCCTAGGGATTTGAAGATTACCGGTTCCTGATATCAGCTTACAGGTACGTGTCACGGAGAGCTTACGATAGTCCCAATGACTTCTGGGAGGAGGACATTCATAGGGAGTGGGATCCAATTATCGACCTCGACTTCATCGAAATTACATTCCTCCGGCCAAGGAATCGCTCCGCCAGCAGTCATTTCCTTGACGACCCTAGGATCTGCAAGTTGATAATGATGGATATAATATTGAAGGTATTCCAACTGTTTCAAACTAAATAGAAGATTCTGTTTCCCTGATTCGGCAGTACCTTTCATCAGCTTCTGCACGGGTTACGGGGTGAGGAAGCTCACTGATGTATAGCTCAATACCATCCTGGCCGGGCTGATGGAGTGGGTGATCTGGATGAGTCAAATCTTCGCCATTGAGTAGAGCCTTGACAGCATTTTTCTATGAATCAGCTTGGAATTTCAGATGGACAGGAGTTTCCAGCTAACTCACCTGCCATGGATTCATATATTTACACCATTCAAATAGAACGTCGATATATCGGAAATACCCCTCTTTTACATGTACAAACCCGTCCCCGTCTTTCTCCCCTCCTTTCTGGACATCCACCTTGGCGGTAGTAGTAGTGGTTGGAGGATCAGACATGATTAATGAGAAGCTATGTGGACGCTCTTGTTGATGTCGAGAGAGGAAAGGAAATGAAGTGAAATGAGGCTGATGATATGACTTTTGGATTCAGGCACGGGGTCTGTGCGGGGCAGAATGGGGTATCGTGACGCGACGTGATCTTTCTGTCTTGTACTTCTATTCTGAGGGACATGGGCATGCAAGTTAGGCATCTGAGCGAGCTAGGGTGATTGATATATGGCCCAGGGTGAGTACTAGACTTGATGGTTTGAGGTCACAGGTCAGTCTTTGGGTGGAGATCCAAGCCGGACGAAGTGAGCTTACAAATACAACTGTCAACAAAGCTGATCAAGTAGACGTCAGACGCTTATGTTGGTGCCACCCAATGATCACGGGCCACGGACCAGTCAGAAGGTACTGACAGGAGCGCTGCTCGTGGGTCTACGCCGACCACTGATGTAACGCCTTACGATCCTCCTTTCACTTCAGACCCCTTTCTTCCCTTTCAGTCATGGGGATGTTTACCTGCCCACTACTGCCCTCATCTTTGCACTCACAATTATCATCATTAAATCATAGCTCCCGTACAATCTACTAAGCGTCATTCAGATCCAAACAAAACCACTCTAGATAAGAAAATAGGCAAAATGTGGGAAGATCCAACCGCAGAGTCCAGTGGCATGTACGTCCATCCCCTGGACCTCATCAATCCAAGCTCATAGACAGGTCCCTAACCCCCTTCCACCTTATCGTATTCGGTTCCGGTGCGCTCTCATTAGCAGCAGGGAACCTCGACCTACCTCTCAATCTGATAATCGTGGTGGGGATGTGGAGGCGTCTCAACGCTTTACTCGTCATGTAAGCTTGATGACTCGGATCTGAGCTGATGTAAGGGTATTGTTCGCTCATTTCTGCTTGATGGGAGCTATCAAGAAGTATCATGAGCAAATCACCAAGACTGGGAGGTTTAGGAGTATCGACAAGGTCGTAGCTCTCAAGGGCAAGGTTCCATTGAAACCGACCGATTGGGTATGTTATCCCTTGTGTCAGAGTATGGCTGATAGAATAGGATAATGAATCTTCCCATCCATCTCATTTCCTCACTACACGAGATGCCAAGCCTCGTTTGTTCCCTTTTCCATTAGGTAAAGCAGGAGGTCAAGCTACAAAAGGCGAATTATGGTGGGAAGCAGGTAATGCCGCTCATGTGTATGTCCCCCATCCTTCCTTATAAGTAGCACATGGAGCTGATGGTCCAGAGGACACTTTAATCCGAAAGAGGATCCGGCGGAGAAAGAGAAATTGAGGTTGGATATGCTTGCTAGAGAACGGGCTAGGCAGAAGAAAGCGGATGATGCTGTCAAGCTGTATGAAGATACAAGGGCCAAGTAAGTATCGTCTCGTCGACGAGCGTATGCTGATGGTAGGTGGCATTCCCGATTGACTCATATCAAGACCATTGGCGCCATAGTCGCTATTAGCATGTGTATGTCCCTTTCTACTCTTGGGCATGGGATTCGTAGGCTGACAACCAGTCCACAGAACCTTGGGAACAGTCTGCGTAGTAGCATTCCTCTACTACATATTCGCAACCCAGCTATTCAAGCTCTTCAACCCGGAAGAACCAGAAGAAGAATTCAGACCAATGAAACCAAAAGGGTTTTCACTCGTATGTCCTAACACCATTCGAATGAACCGGGCTGATAGATAGACACCCGGTATGGCAATGACTTATATATACGAACCGAATGGAAATGGGGTAGTAGAGATTGGGCAGATGCCTACGAAAGCAGGTTCTCATCGATTGACTACTTCTTTAGATAGTCGATATGCCAGTTGAGCTATGCACGTGCATGTACTTGCTAGGTACACATTCGCTCGTCATTGAGAAGCACAAAGGATACTCCCCGTTTCAGATAGGGAACAGGGCGGAGCGGGATCAAATTATTGCCACGACAAATAACAATAATGACGCACAAGGGATCCCTACGGAAAGAGGGGTTTTGAGAAGGCGATAGTGGTCGTATTGCTCTTTACTGTTTACTATCAATAGACAGGATGTCAGGCGGGGTATCAGCAGTACCCAGTAGGCTTATTTACGCCCGTCGCAAGATAGCTTAAGCTGACGAATAGTTAAAACACTCCTAATTACGGTCTTCGAGGTAATTTTACTCAAACCTCCCTTCTATTCAAATGCTAATATCAAGTCCGTCGCTGAAGTCATCTTGCTATGTGTCGCTGGATACATCCTCTCCAGAGCTGGAGTCACCGATAAAGCCACTCAGAGGAAATTGAACGTTATCAATGTATCCCTTTTCACCCCTGCTCTACTATTTTCAAAGGTCAGTCCTGCCCCTTTTTTGGATATGAATACTGATATCAGGTTGCATTCTCATTAACTCCTGCGAAACTGAAGGAGATGTGGATCATCCCTCTTGGGTACGTTGGTTTCTGCTGAAACTAGGATCACGCTGACAGGCAGATTCGTGGTTATCACTGGGTTATCTGCTACAGTCGCTTGGGTCTTGGCAAAATTGTTCAAGCTGTCGCGATCTCAAACGTGAGCAATGGCTATTCAGGTCAAGCTGACGATAGTGCATTCGCCATCTGTGCCGCCATGTTCCAGAACAGGTACGTCGTATCCAGACTGGAGACAATGGTTGACAAACAGTAACTCCCTACCTATCGCGCTTATCCAGAGTTTAGTCGTCGAGGTACCAGGATTGAAATGGGGACATGATGATACAAAGGATCAAATGCTTGGTCGAGCATTGACCTACCTCGTCCTATACTCCACTCTAGGAATGATGGTACGTCCCTCGCCGTAAACACAGCTGATCCCAGCTCCGATGGTCATGGGGTGTCAAGCTCCTCTCGCGAGCCGATGAAGAAGTCGAGGAAGTACAATCAATTCCCGCCCCTGCCCCTGGTACCACCAACCCCAACCCATTCTCCAACTCTGAACAAGTCTTGTCGCCCGAATCGCTCGTCCCACACCCCGGAGCTGCAGAGACCGAACCTTTCTTCACCACTACCGACAGAATGTCACGAGATGAACGTGATCAGAAGAGGAATCCCACCGGAAGTCTTGATAGGATCAGGGTCCAGGAATCCCCGGAGAGATCTCGATCACCCGTTCCTTCTGTTCAATGGACCGCTGGAATCACATCCGCTCATTCGATGCAAGCCCCCGGAATGGTTCCTAGGCGAGGATCCCATCGATCTCATCGATCTGGAAGTATCCCTCCTATGCAGAGGAAGATGTCCAGGGCGGATAGCGGAAGGGAGTTTTGGGGATTGCCAGAAGAGCCCAAACGACAGCGAATCTCACTACCAGTGGAGGAAGAGGATAGTAGTGATGATGATCTCAATGATATCAATGAGGATGAGGAATGGGTGAGTCATATTTCTGTAGCCAGTGCTGATGATAGGGATCTCTGACTCCTGGATCGTTACGTCGACGACGAGAACAGCCTGCCCCACCGACAACTAAATTTGCCGCTTTCTCCCGCAAGTTCAAGACCAAGGGAAGGGCTATCTTGAAATCCGTCAATGCTTTCATGACTGTACCAATGTACGCTGCTCTACTTTCGATCTTTATCGCCATGATTCCTCCCCTTCAAAGGTTGATTCAACATATCAAACCATTCGAGCAGGCCGTCAGGAGTGCCGGACAATGTTCCAGTACGCCCCCTTTTTGATTTCAGCAATGCGCTGACAGCCAGTTCCCGTAACTCTAGTGGTCCTCGGTGCCTTCTTTTACACTCCTCCCGCACCTCCTTCGAAAGAGAATGGAGTTTCGACGTCGACAGATGCTGCCAACTCCAAACCCAAATCTGCCGCATACCCCGGAGAGAACAAGACTGTATTCGTCGCCGTCATCAGTCGAATGATCATCGTCCCATTGCTGATGATGCCTTTCCTGGCTTTAATGGCGAAATACGATTTCTTTGAAGCTGCCGCTGATCCCGTCTTCGTATTGTCTGCTGTTCTACTCGTTTCTTCCGTGAGTCGTCTTCTATACTCAATAGGTGAAAGCTGATGATAGCCACCCGCCTTGACTCTTGCTCAAATCACACAAGCTGCTTCTGGCGATGCCTTCGAGAGATTGATCTCAAAGACGATCAGCTGGTCTTATGCCGTCTTGACCCCTCCGTATGTCTCCGCTGTACCTGTTGGATAATGAGCTGATGATAGTCTGACTGTTGTGTATGTTGTGATTGGATTGGTATTTGGTAAGCTATAGATGTCCTTATGCGAGGCTGTGATTGCTATACACGCATGCACACATTGCTCTGCTGTGCTATCTGACAACTGCCACCTGCCACACCATTCACTGATGACGCGTTTGGTTAACTGACGGATCTGATGTTACTGATGTTCCTAATCCGGGTTAACCCCAGATCCTATTACCCTTACCCCGGACATTAGAATACAGACGCGCCCGGGTTAGATAAGGAATTACCCTTATCGGTAATAAATGATCTGCTGTTGACGAAGTGGGTGAGAAGGAAAGGAAGATAGGACACCGTCGTCGCCCGAAGACCTCCTTCTCTTTCATTCATACCATCACTACTACCAATACTACAGATACCAACATGATCGATCGCAATCCCTAGGGGATTCTACTCTGAGCGTATCCCCAGTACCATCCAAGTCTTTTGTTGAGATATCTAATCACCGCTATACCCGAATTGATAACCCATTATCTATCGCACGTTCATCCCGTCAGCCAATATCGCCTACATCCTAAACCGAACTTCATCTCTGTCAACTACTAGTACCCTGTCGAAACATCAAAGCGATACCCTATCGAGACCAGCAAAGCTGTACTTCGACCTCTCCTTTGTGTAACCTACCCCGGTCCTTTGTGCCCGTGATACCGCCAATCCTCACTACTGTCAAATACAATACCTTATACTCTACCACCTTCCAAGCTACAACAATGAAATACCTCGACTACCCACTCTTATCGGAACTATCCTCCTCCCTCTCGGGAAGTAATGGACCAGATGTCAAGCTTAATGTGAGGATTGAGGCGTACTCTGTTAAACCGATTGGAAAGGAGAAGAAGATGTTTAAGAATATGGAGGAAGCCTATGTATCTGAGCAGGAGGAATTGGCCGAGTGAGTTGTGATCAAGTGAACGGGGTGATGGCTGATAAGATAAGGATGAGCTTTTCTCCGGAAATGAGACAATTGGGATCATGCTTTGGGAGGCTTGACGAGAAGGAGTCTAGGTAAGTATGCCTACATGCCGGGAAGGATGCGCTGACTGGATAGAAAGGTACACTGGCTACTTGTTTCTACTCTCAATTCGGCTTTCCCCGATAACGATTACAATTCCCTTCGACCTGAACAATTCACCCGCGAACCATCAGCAATAGATGTAGTCAACTACGTTAGTAATCAACTTATTGGTCCTTCTGGTAAAGCCGCCGGTGGACCATTTGCAGTTTCAAGCCCTCCACAAGGATCATCACCACTTGGATCATCGCCAAATCCCACGCATGGGAATTTGAGCATGTACACCATTTTAAACGATATCGTCCCTTTTGACGAATGCGAGGTATATTCATGGTTCCCTGAACCTGAATATGATCCGCATGCTCAGAGTGAATCTAGTGGGAGTGACGATGAATTGGAAGAATTGATGGAGGAGGATAGGGTGGAGGTGGATGGGATGGAATTGGATGAACCGAGCTGGGGACAGGGTGGAATGGAATTGGATGATGCTCCTCCTTCGACTTCTGCTAGGCGACATAGTCATTCGGCTGCTTTGGGACTACCACCGATGGTCCCACTTGAACCGGTGAAATCAGGAGATAGAGCCAGGGGATTACTCTGGTCGGCCAATTACTTTTTCTACAGCAGGTGAGTCGATCTAATATGGTGCAGCGGCCAATATTAATGGAATAGAAGCAAGAAAAGGATCCTATTCATGACGTGCTGGTGTCGCAAACAACATTCGGCAATATCCACCCCACAAGATGGGGACCCATCAACATTCCCCCTCCCCCTTGCCGCGTCATACAGTGGTCCACCTTCTACTTTGGACTTCAAGATACCCAAAAATCCACGACGAGTAGGTAAACCACTTCATCGCCGATCCCGACCCAATCTCAAGGGTGATTACTCATCAACAATCCCAATAAGACAACCAGAAACGCCTAAAGGAACTAGGTTCGCGACATCAGCACCATCAGTCTATTCGCCCATGCACGCTACCCCGAGCCCCAACGCTGCATTTGCAAAAATGACAGCTGGGGGTTTCAGGCCTAAACAGACCCCAGCAAGGAGTTTGATGCATGCTGCTAAAGAAGCTGATGAGGCTGAGAGGGAGAGAAAGAGGCAGGAAAGGAGTGGAAGTTTGACTCCGGGACCGAGCGGGTCGGCTTTGAGTAGTAGGATGAAGGATATCAAGAAATCTGGAGTGGAGGAGAGTAGTAAAGGCAAGAGGCTCCGCGTGTGAACCTGTGGACAAGTAGAGACGGAAACTGTATCATCAATCAGATCAAGGTGTACGAATACTATATGTATGCACAGGCTGCCTATGTTACCTTTAAAGGGTAAAGGGTTAAAAGGGTCGTGTTGTTTGGGTAAGGTACTTTCGGCCACAAGTAGCTTTGCCGTGTGTGAGATGTACCTCGATAAACAAGCCGAAGCTATGCTCATCCACGCTTCTTTCGAGATACGATAGATGGCTCATCTCTACAGCTATGCAGTCCAGCCTCCTACTGCATCAGCATATATCTACTCATATATATCTATACATACTGACTCTAGACTGTCTACGAGTGGCGTTACAAGTGCTTGGAGGGACAAAGCAGTTGAAACAAAGGGGTAAAGGAAAGCAACCTTTGTGTCTGTTTACGGAGGTGTGTATGTTATCTCATGGTCAACCCTCAATGTTATACACATCTTATGCTTGCAATTATCATATACTCCTACTATCCTTCCAACTCTTGTTCATACCACTGATCATGTCCCTTTCCTTCTAGTTTACAAGATCGACCTTCCAAACGTAGTGTCACTCAATTCAACGGGTCACATAACTACACCCACATTCATTCAACCTCGAGTCGATCTCTTGAAACTTCGGATACCCTAAGATGGCTTCGGCACCTCTTCCAACCATCACCTCAGCACCACCTCAAGTTGATAAACGACATTTCTTCGAATGTGGCGACTTGACACTCTCATGGGAACAGGAATGGTACACTGCCCCCTTTTTCCTATCCTCTCGATCATCTTATGACCGCGCCGCTTCGAAAGGTGCAGCACAGCCTCCTCTTGATATCTGTCGGACGGTGGCTGCTTGTCAGAGGGAATTGGGGATTACGGTGGAAAGTACTATCACGACAACTACGAATGGAGATGGGGTGGCGATTTGGACAACGGAGACTAGGGTCAGTACGACCCGGTCGGGATTGATCACTGCGACCCCGACCAGTACCAGTCCCAGCTCGACCGGATCAACCTCGTCCTCGATAACAACCAGCAGGACTGGGATATCGACAACGAGCGCCAGTATTCAGCCATCAACATCGTCTACCTCAACATCTATATCCTCTTCATCTTCAATATCACCCTCTTCGACCAGCGCGACTCCTGACCCTTCAGCATTCCCTTCCCCTCTCGCCTTGACATCAGTAAACACCTGCGCAGGAGACTGGGACTGGCAAGCATGGGGAGTAGTCGCCAACCTCGGGTTCGGACTCATCGTCGGGTTACTCCTATGGGCAACATGGGCAATCTTACGCAGTCGCATGCCAGGATTTTACTCACCTCGAACATGGTCCGTACCCCAGGAGTAGGTGCTCCGTACTTTATTGTCCGTGAGCTGATGATAGTTCCCGCCCATCGAGACCATGGAGTTTCCTAGCTTTCCTAATTCCTTTCGCGCACATGCCCTCCCTTTCCTCTACGGCACCCCTTTCCTCGGCCGCTTTAGCTCAACGGACAATGTTTACCGGTCTCACACTTGCCGCTCTCTCTTCTTTCGTGGCGCTCGGAGCGGTCCTACCGATGTTCCTTGTCAAAGCCCCTTGTCTAGGAGAGACATCACCTCAAAATTACCTCGGAGGACGACTTGGGGCATTGACTGATTTATCGTTATTACGCCTCCTCAACGCCCTGGACCCGAGTCCCGATTCCGAGGCGACCTCGGACTTCCTGCATATCCCCATTCAGCTTCGGGCACTATCTTCCACCATCTCTCCCGCTATATCATCCGCTCGAATCAGATTAATCATCATTCTAGTCCTCATTACCGTCATATCGGTGTTTGGGGGATTATTCGCCATCGCACGAGCTTACTCCGCATTATCGAAATACCGCAAGAACTTTACCGAGCAAATCTGCGGTGGACTGAGTATGGTGTTCATCCCCAGTAAGCATGCCGCAGGATGGAACGGCTTGACGGAGGAAAAGATCAAGATCTGGCTTAGGGAACGTGAAGTCCCACAGAACGGGGATGATCGGAAAGAGTTGGAAGTGGTCGGGGTCTTTGCTGTTCCGTAGGTATGTTTCGTGGGTAGTGCTAATATTAGTGATATTGCTGCTCTGCGAGACAAGGTCGATGCTCGGGCTACTGCACTCGATAGACTCGAGGTGGCCGAGGCTAGGTTTATCCGCCATAGGGATGAACCGGAACCACCTATGAAACTCGGTCCATTGGATCCTGGATCCAAATCGTCCAGAACCACAGGAGGGGAAGTACCTTCTCTAGGTACGCCACCAATACTTGGATCGGTCGAAACTGATGGCAGGCTTCACGAGTCGACCTGGAGGCGGCATCGAGCCTATTGAAGAAGAAAAGCCCCATCCATCGGTCGACCCAGCATTCCAAACCCCCGTACCCCAACGGCCCAATACTGAAGAAACGGGCACCCGATTCCTCGAGATCAATCGTGATTCCGCTCAATTCGGTCGTCGGTTCAGAATAGGTCAGAGGATCAGAGTCGACGAACAGGGGATGTACGTCCCAGCATCCAGCCCCAGTAGTTCCGACGAAGATGGTCGTCTATCCGGCGAAGGTTTATTATCAGCGACCACAATCAGTTCAGCTGGACGCAGTACGGAAAGTTTCCATACTCCACCTCAATCTGCTATTCCTTTCCATACTCCTCCACAATCTGCTATCCCAACGAGTCCGCTTGCAACCGTACCTCCCCCTAGTGCTGGATTACAAGCGGAACGGAATCGGCATGAAGAATTCGATGCGGAGATCTCGGCTTGTCGGACGGAGTTCAAGGCGTTGAATGCGGAGATTGAGGTGTTGCAGCAAGACACCTTTTCTGGTTTATCTTCTGGACAGGCAGTGATGGGTTGGACTGTCGTAGGAAGGGGAGTCGAGTGGTTGGACCACGCCGAAGCCATCGAGGGGCATACGAAGGAAGATATTTTGTGGCAAAACGCTAACCGGTCAAATGGCGAGAGACGGTATTTTGTGAAAGTCGCACTTCTTGGCTTTGTCCTATTTGTACTAGGTACGTCGATCACGGAGTGCGTGAGCCTGACTGATGTTCAGCCATCCCATTCCTAGGCCTCACAGTAGCGACCGCCCCCGGTTTCGCCCACTACCTCACTCTCCTAGCTCCGTTGCGGGATAGTGATGGCTTCTGGACCGGCGTGGTGGAAGCGCTTGTTCCAGCTTTTGTCCTCTCCCATCTCCTTATGGCTGCTGTGCTGGCTACACAGCGTACGTTGATCCTGTCGATAGAGCTGATGAATAGGTATGTCTCGACAGATACATTCTATTTCAGCGAGTCGACAACGTGCTCTCGCATACAAAGCTACTTTCTGTTTATTAGTGAGTCCCAACACAGAAGAGAAGGAGACTTACGCTAGCTATCCGTAGCGACCATCCTACCCCTCACTATTGCCGCCCTTGAGTTCGCAGCTCAAGGTCTGACTGAAGATCTACAGCCTACTAAATCCGTTGGTGATGGTGCTGCTTTCTACAGTGAGTAGCTGTCTTGCTCCTGAGCTAATTCCAGCTTGGTTCGCTTTCGTCGTATTGCTAAATATGGCCATTATCGTTCCTGGTCTACTGCTTCTTCAGCCTTTGCGATTGATTCGGTATATGATCAGTGGGCGATCAGCTACTACTCCCCGGCGGAACTTTAGACGTAAGTCCTAATTGATTGGCGAATGTTGATAAGCAGGCCGGCAAGCGCCCGATTTCCACCCATCCATCGCCCTTGCCCCCACCCTCGTGGCAGTCTTTTACGCCGCCGCCCTACTCTTCATCTTCCCTTTACTCGCCATTCCGATCTTAATCCTCCTCTACCTTTCATTTGTGGTTGTCCATCATCAAGTCGAATACCTCCACGCCCCAAGCAAGGGGTATGAAGCCGCCACTCTCGCTCTTTGGACCATCAGGCGATTCGGCTGGGTGTTGGCTCTTCAGCCCCTTATCTATGGTCTTATTGTCCTGAGTCGGAGGGAATGGGAGATTGGAGGAATCAGTATTGGAGTAGCTGTCGTTACTGTCATTATTTCCGAGCTCGTTACCGCTGGACTCCATCCCTCACCCAAACGGAATAAACTTTCCGCCTCGACCCAGAAATCCCTCGACGATATTTCACACGCCATGCGACATCCTCCCGTCCCTGCTCAACTCACACGTGCGATATCTGGATCTTCATCCCAGATCCTCCGTTCCCGACAGTCTACTTCCTCGATGCTCCGTCGCTTGACCACCTTATTACCTGGTTTATCTCGCTTACCACCCGAATGCCCACTCCCACTTACCACTCATATTATCCACGATCTCGATTCTACCGAGCTCGCTTCTCGAACCCGACCCGACCTTGCGGATGAGGAGCAGAAATGGCAGGTCGAGGGTAATCGTGGATTAATTTATCCTCCGGAAATGACTTGTGAAATTCCGATTATCTGGTTACCGCATGATCGACATGGGATTAGCGGGATTGAATTAAATGATCTAGCGAGTAATCATGGGTTGGAAGCTATTATTGATCCACCCAAACGCCAGTCTGGGAATGATGATGATAGAAGAGGAGAAAAGGAGGTCAGGACACCTCTCATCCCATAGACCTGTTTCGTTATTTGGACATTGTTTCGGTCTTTTACTCTTTCGTATACTTTTTGGTGTTCGATATATATGCATATAATCCCTTGCCTTTGCCCTAAGATAGGTAATCAGCGAGAATCACCACTAGACCAAGTAGGAAGATTATGAGGAATCCGTCTTTGAGGGTTTGGGAGAGTAGGCTGAAATATCTTGAGGCTGTTACTAAAGGTCGAGCTAGGTTTGGGGGGATGACTGGTAGGAACGTTTGGAGGAGGGAGTGGGGTGGTGGTGGGGACTGATTGTCAGTGAGACCTTGCGCCATGGTGACGTACCTTGAGTAGCAAGAATCGAGTGGTCTGAATTATCAATTCCAATGTAGTGAATGCCCAGAAGAATGGCTATTATCAGTGACTGAACAGCGATTGATGAGAGCAGACTTACGACGACCTCCACACCCCTCGTCAAAGCACCTATACGGAAATCATCCCCAAACCTCTTTCCTCCCCTGAAATCCCCAAATCTCTCTGCCCAACTCCTTTCCACCAGCCCATACCTCCTACTTCCAATCTTAGGTTCCCACCAAATAATCGTAAATCCAACCAGAAGCACCATAGCGAGAGCATGAACCAAAGGGAATATTCGGACGATCCATGATTTCTTGGTTGGCGCTCCCATCATGCCTGGCATACCTGGGAATCCACCTGCTCCTCCAAGTCCACCGGCGCTACCCATCATTGATGCTAGATCTGGGAATCCTTGTGGTCCACCAGCTCCGGAGGGGATACCAGCTGGATCATCCATATCTCCTAGTAATCGATCTGCTGGCATACCGCCCGTTCCTCCTGCTCCGCCCATCATTTGAGCTAAGAGCTGAGACATATCGGGTGGACCTCCTTCTCCGCCTTGACCGCCAAACATGCCCATCATTGCATTCAACTGGTCGGCCATTTGTTGTTGTTGATCGTTTCCCTGGGTTCTGTTTGTAGAGGAAGTAGGTGGAGGTGCCCATGATGGTTTCGATTCGGGTTCCGTCTCGACTTTTACTGATGGCGTGGATGGTCTGCCTTATTGTTAGGGCTACCCGTGTATGGTGACTTACTAGTCTCGCCATGTTGATATAACTTGCTAGCCTCATCTCCTCTAGCGGTCTGAGCAAGCCTGTCAAGACCCGCATTCCCCCTCGCCAAGATCTTTGCTTTCCTAGCTGCTGCTCTCTTTGCTGCGTCTGTCTGTTCCCCCATCACTGTTGTGTATATCTTGTTACTGTTACTGTCTTATACTATCCCGTCAATAGCTTAGACTATAATGACGTGTCAATCCTCTTTGTGTTATATTGCCACGTGCTTATTTTTGAGTCGAGTGGCTTACCGCCGGGATCGTCAGAGCCAGTCATAACTTTTCCATTCAATCATATACCATATACTACTATAGCATATATGTCAAACATGCCAGTAGCTACTCATTCACCAGAAAGGAGTGGACCTCTTGATGATGGAAAAGTCACAGGTGTAAGCTAGTATTGTCGGAAATGTTACACTAGCTGACAAACAGTACGACCCCCTAATCCCTCCCGCATTACTTCGTCATGATGTCCCAATGCCCGCTACCGCACACAAGACCATCTCTTCATCAAGACGTACAGCCGCTTCTATTGTTCGAGGTACCGACCCATTGAGCAGATTATTGGTCATTGTTGGTCCATGCAGTATTCACGATGTCGACCAAGCAAAGGAATACGCTTCAAGATTGAGGAAGGGAGTTCAGGAGGGTAAATGGCCAGGATTGGAGGTGGTCATGAGGGTCTACTTGTATGCTACGCTCTCTTGTGCAACGAAGACTTAGCTGATGAGTAGCGAGAAGCCAAGAACAACAGTCGGATGGAAGGGATTGATCAATGATCCCGATATCGACAACTCGTACCAGATCAACAAGGGTTTGAGGATGGCTAGGGAGCTGCTTTGCGATATCAACGCTACAGGTCTACCCGTTGGATGTGAACTGCTAGATACCATCTCGTAAGCTTCATCCTCCTTTTCTGTATTCGACACTAATGGTAGACCACAGTTCATCGCAGACTGTATCACCTGGGGAGCTATCGGTGCACGAACCACTGAATCCCAATTACATCGAGAACTAGCTTCCGGTTCCGCTTTCCCTATCGGTTTCAAGAACGGTACCGATGGAAGTGTCAGTGTTGCTATTGACGCTATGCAATCCGCATCCCACCCACACAACTTTATGGGTATCAACAGCCAGGGAATGGCTAGTATCGTCAGGACAGCCGGTAACCCAGATTGCCATGTTATCCTACGAGGTGGAAGTGGTGGACCCAACTTTGCGTATGTCCCTCTTGTCATAGCAGAAACAAGCGCTAATGTACAGTTCCGAGCACGTACAGAAGGCTCTTGCGGATATGAAGAAGAAGAACCCAGGTCACTTTGCTTCCATTATGGTCGACTGCTCGCATGGAAACTCGTCAAAGAACCACTTGAACCAGCCCAAGGTTGCTGCCGACGTTGCTGCTCAGATCGCAGGAGGAGAGGAGGGTATCACCGGTATCATGTGAGCTGCCAATGGCATCTTGTTGGATATCAGCTGACGAGTAGGTTCGAGAGTAACTTGATGGGAGGAAAGCAGAGCAGTGATAATGGCCGAGCATCCCTCGCTTACGGAGTATCCATCACTGATGGTGAGTGCTTCCCCCATTTCCAGGGTTGTACTGATGATAGCCTGTGTCGATTGGGAGATGACGATCGACATGCTCAACAACCTCAACGAAGCATCCTTGACCAGGAGGGAGGTTATCGCCAAGCGGGAAGGTGCATCCAGTGGATCCAACCCTGCTGTTGAACAGCTCAAGTCCGAATAGGTTTCTTTGTCCTACGCTGTTCCAATACTCTATCACATCTCAAAACGTACATAGCTTGTATGATATATGCCTTTAATGCTACCAGACTGCTGCCTCGGTAATGGATCTCATCTTAGCGGAACCAAAATATACCATGTCCACTCGCGACGTCTTTGACCGTGACAATCACTCGTAAACCTCTGTTTGTACTTATGACCTAATTCACAATGGCGAGCTCAGAAGACCAACCAATAGCATCGACCTCGTCAACGACCATTCGATCCCTAGACGCTCTCCACACTCATCTACCATCGACAGCACCACCGCAATACCTGACCCACCATATCGCCTCCACCCTCCTCCGCAAGGGATTCCAAGGCGCAGAAGCGGGTGCCCTCGCGGAGATTGAGAGGTTACTAGAACATCGTGAGCTTCACTGAACACCAACCTGGTAGATAAGCTAACAAGTAGATCTACACGCCGTGTTTGCCGGATCTGCCGAATACGCCCATCTCGCTGGACGGGCTCAACCTAATGCTTTTGATGTATTGAAAGCCAGGGAGGAGGTTGAGATCTCGTCAGTGAGAAGGCTAAGGCGAGAGGCCAAGAGGCGTAGACCTGGTACGTTCCACTATCAAGGGAGGGAGAGGGGCTGATATTAGTGATCAAGCTCGAGAGGACGTATGAAGTTGAAGAACCCACTCGACCAACGACTTTGCAAGATCTCATGAGTCGTCAGACCAATTCAGCATTCGAAATGGACACAGATACCAAACCGAATATAAATGATACAGGACCTGGAAATGAGGGAGTGGGAGTGAAACCAATATACGGATTCGAAGGAATACCATCTCTACCACCTAAATGGACATACGCTGTTCCAGAAATCGTATGTCCCTCTCTAGAAATATGATACTGTCGCTGATAAAAGAATGAGATACGAGACGATACACCACATGGACAAATCACGAAACGAAGTCTGGATTTCGTTAAATTGACAGCTAGCGAGAGGGGGGATATACCTGCAGAATTGGGTTTGGTGAATTTCAAGAAACAGAGAAAGAGGATGGCGGCTACTTAAGACCGGCGCGGAGCTGTCGTATCATATGTGAGCCGTAGACCGTATCGTCGGAGGAACGGGAACAAGTGCATGACATGTACAACAACAGTGTGAGAGCACGACCGTCTATAATTATGTTCTATCTACACGTACAAGCATATGCTGGTCATTCTTCATCTGACCCCGCGAAATCATCCTCCACAACTCGCCGTCTGAAAGATCAGCCTCGCCTGTCATTGTAGATGGGAAACCTACCGCTTGGCGTTAGGTTGGAGAGCACTGGCATTTGCAGGTGCTTTCTTGACTGGACTAATCACTGTACATCAGCACTGCTTGCCATTGGAACAGAAGCATTTACTCTTCTTGACCTTGCTATTATCGGAAGCTGTGGCTCTGACTACTGTTGCTCTAGCGGAAGAGAGTTTGACGCTTAGTGATGCTATCTCCGCCTGGATCGTCAGTACAAATTCACCCGAGGGTGTAAGTATGAACTTGCGTCTTTCTGGGCGATCTGGGAGCGTAGGGATCGGACCTCGGCTACGGCTTAGCTAGACGGTCTCGTTGCACAGCCTCAGGACGACTCACTTTTATCGGTCGAGATTACCGGTCGAGCCAAAAGCTACTTCATCAGCTTGCGCCCGACAAGTACGACCAAATACGCACCTCGAAAGTTGCCTCGAGTAGATGAGGTACAGCGTCTGATACGTTGGAAGTGGTGAGGCGGAACGTCGAAGGATCACTCTCGGGTGGTAGGATCTTCAACTACACCATTAGCTATGGACCCCTACGTCAACGCTGGCATCTCAAGTACTCACATCCAAGGTCTCTGCTTTGCTCAGGAGCTTCTTGTAGGTCATTGGCATATCAACGTGTAGATATCCTTTACGTATAGCGTCTGCTAATACTCCCTGATCGACCTGATATCAGATTCATTGTCAGCAAGAGTAGGGAAAGGACTCACGTCTGCATCATCCAGATCAATCTGTCCTTGCCATGTAATGATAGATCTTGGTCCTGCTTTACCGCTCGTACTACTTGAGCTACTCCCGGTCCCACTCCCTTCCCCGTTGGTGTCATCCCGATCACTAACGGGAGTAGGAGCAAAGAGGTGTAAATCGATAATTGACCCCGAGTCGGGGTTGGCCGAGGTAGTCAATAGAAATCGATGCGAAGGGAGATGTATCGCCTGAACGAGGTCGACTAGTGGGGAAGTCGACATCGTCAGTGTCGAATCTACCATGTAGTCTGACTGTCAACTACTGATGTCGATGGCAGATACGTAGGTGAATAGATGACTGACAAATGACCTTGATGGTAACTTTGTAAATCTCGGCATCACGGCTACTGTGCCTTTCTCTTTCAGGGAATCTAGTCTAATCAGCAAAGCCTGGACCGGGCCAAGCAAAGTGCGCCACCACCTCGAATGTAGAAGCATGACACGTCTCATCTCATCATATAACTGGGTAATTCTAAGTGCAAACTCATACAAAACGCGGTATATATAAAACGGTCCAGCAACATCAACGCACCTAGGCAACCTAGCCGTGTGTGCTCCCTGCACCATTCTCGTCTGCCCTCTCTATCCTCCACTGATCCCCGCCCTTACCTTCCATCTCGCCTCGTCGGAACCCTAATTCCTATCTCACAGCTCACAATCCTTACCGAAACAGCACTCTACATCAAGTGCGTTTCCCCACTCGATCCCCAAAGGCCCGTCGGTCACCTCCCAGACAAAGCTTCCCCCTTCTCTAACGGTGATCTCGCACTGCGGCGTCAGCTTGGAAATCACTGTAAGCGGTAGAAGCTGGCTTACAGAAAGCTTGTTGGTTCCATCGATCCATAAGTCGAAAGGTCGGGGGTCTTTTGTGACTTCGGAGAAGCGGAAACCCGCAACCTGCTGGAATCGTCTTCGATTGGTACAGCCGAAGGTCCATTGGTGGGGATTGTCCTCGTCCAGGCATTTAGGCCACAAGGGATACATAGTGGGGTCCATTCTCACTCGTTCTCCATCCGTTTCGTTCTTCCCTTCGATGTAGAGAGCCTTGGATATAGGCCTCGCCACCACGACCAAGTCGAGGAGGTTGTGGACTTCGGCGAGGATGGCAGGTAGAGCGATGATTTGGAAGATGATAGCTGACCTCATTGCTGATTGTGCGTTGTATGATTTTGGTTGTAAATTCCAATATAAAAATGGGTGGATAAATGGGTGGATATGAGGCTATCGTGGTAGCTTTATGTACGTTCTATCAGGTCATGTATGCTCCTTTCACAATCAATCCCCCCTGAGCATGCAAGTCGAATGATGTCACATCTGGACACCCCAAAGGAAAGTCAAGCATATCCCTCATTGATCGTCTCCCCAGTCAGTGGGTTGTCCATCCGCTCCTCGATTGTATCTTGTCAATCGTTTGGATGCTCGCCAGACAACCTTTCCCTATTCACGACATGGCGTTACATCCCGGACTTTCCTTCAGCAATTTGCCATGCGACATACCCCGGGTTGCAGTGAGACCTTAGCCATGAATGCGGCCCGCAAAAGTGATGATCGACCGAAAGCTTTGGCCGGTGGCAACGTCATATCATCAGTACTGCGAGATATATGGCCCGAAATCATGAGCCCAACGTGAGACGATGGGGTTTTACGGTTAGTCATCCAAAGACTCAACCCGTCGATTGAGACTACATACTACAAGTGTAGGTGTTGTGGCTGATACGCGTGAGTCTCTTGGTACCAAGTTATGAATGATACGTCTCATCTCATCATATGATACAAAGTACAAGGGTGTATGAAACGTCTTAGAACAGCAGGATCTAGATTCGCCGCCGGTTACATTTATGACCATGTAGCCAGCGATACAATCTACGTGAGTTTCCTTTGTGCTCAGTCTGGCCCGCCTGAATCGCCCACAGTAACCCCAGAATCAGACCCAACGCCAGATCCAGATTGTAAATCTGTTGATGTCGATCGCTGTCTTCCATATTTTGCTTGCTCGTGGTAACGACCCTGGGACTGTTCTAGCGCATACTCATATCCCTTCTCCATGACCATTGCGGGATCCACGTAGTATTGGTCACACTCGATCTTGATGGCGTCGGTCTCAAAGCCCTCTTCCAAATCGTACCCCAACAGCCCCCTCTGTCCGCTTAGCACATCCCAAACAAGATTTCCAAAATTGCCCTCGCCAGTTACACTCAGGTTACACTGCAGGATTAGTCACCACCCGAAATGATTACCATTTTTAGCTTACGGTGGCAACGCCATACTGAGTTCCGATGATCATGGGTCTGGGATCTTTGGTCTTTTCCGCAAAGCTGATACGCTGGATGTAATTGACTGTCGTCCTGTCTGCGCAGTACCAAGTCCAGTCGTTGTTGTCATCCAAGCAAACTGCCTTGTCGCCTAGCATTTGCGACATGGTCACTGGCTTCTCATCTGATGACTGATTCTTTCCGGTGACCGTGACTCCCTCATAGTAAAGATTGGCGACAAGGTCCACGGTAAGTAGGCTGGCGAGGATAGCTGGTAGAGCGATGGAATGGATTAGGATGGCTGATTTCATGTTTGGTTCTGTTTGTTTGATGATTTGCTTGCGTATTGAATGTCGGGAAGACCGTTACTGTAGATTCGGTAGAGACATGGGACCGTCATATAGTCGTGGATCTTTGCAATCCGCTCAAGCAACTCCTTTCATGGGCACCCCGTTTGATCAGCGGTTCGACAGACTTTCTTGTCCATCATCCCTTGAGTGATCAATCTCCCCTGTGTTAGATATCGGTACATGATAGGAGCGTCGCTATACCAGTACATGACACACAAGAACGCCGTGGGATGAAAGGAATCACGGATCGTGACATCGTCGCATCCCTGTACCGGTCAATTTCTCCTGATCGACATCGGTGACACATGAAAGGTGTGTCGACGATCGTGGCGTATTGAGTGCGTCAATCCTTCGTGTTGACCGTCACATCCCTGCCTTGGCAATCTATATTGATTGAGATCGGTGAGATATGTAAGGAGGATCAGCAATCACGGGACCAGGGATTGGAAGTGTTTTAGAGCATCATAGACAAAAAGGGAATGTATGTACTTGCTCTATTTGTTCAGACATTTCCGTGATTCCACATCTAAATCTCTTCTTCCCCTAGCCATGTCAAACTGTCAATCGTTTCCTTTCCCTATTCCCGTCTACTTGAAGTCAGGCGAGTCGGGTGACTCTCGACATATGTATCCTATTGCAGTCGGACATTGGCGAGCTGCTTGTTGATCATTGGGATTTCTGGAACTTCTTGGATTGTCTTGACTGCCCCATCATGTTCTCGGATCATGACTGAGCCATCCTGCCTGATCAGCTTCACTCCCCAAGGAATCGATAACGATGAACGTACCTCCATACCGAAGTAAGCGGCCTCTGCCATGTTACAGAAGAGTCCAACTTCTACTACACCCGTGAACATCTTGATCCTACGTAGTAGCTGCCATCAGCCATGTCCCAGCTGAATGATGAGGAACTCACCTCAACGGGATCCTTCATCATATGTTCAGGGAACGGAGCATCAATGATGAAGTTTCCATTATCCGAAACCACAGGTCCAGCCTTCATCTTGCCCATTCTCAACCTCAATCCAGGAAGTCCATCTTCAATGTTGTATGGTGATCCGAGATCTGCCAAGTTGAGTAGGACTTTGGCGTATGCGAATGGAGTGACCTCGATGGGGATACCGTTCTTCCACTACTACTTAGTATCCTATAGAGGACATGATGGTAGACGTACGTTTGTACCAAGGACGTGAGAGTTCTTTCGGTAGTCTGCGACGATGACCCAGGTCTTTGCTGCTTCTGCCAATACTTTCTCTCGTAGCTGAGCAGCTCCTCCTCCTTTGATTGCATTGAGGTCGTTGTCAACCCTGCCTATTAGCTTTGTCACCTATCGAGCCCGAACAGCTCACTCGTCTGCACCGTCTATCGTGACGTCGAGGTATGGGTACTGGTCGACATCACCAAGGACAAGTCCTGCTTTGATAATCAATTCCTTTGATTGGAATCCTGTCGTCAGCTGTGTTTGCAAGATAGAGCTTACCAGTAGGGATGAAGACTCGGCCCTTATTCGCCTCTAGACCCTGGGCGACGATTCGGTCAACGACATAGGGAACGGTTGATCCTGACCCAATACCGATAATCTGATATCAGCCCCCTTCAATGAGTCGGACATACCTTCTGGTCGAGGTCAATGTGATCATCCACAGCAGCGAAAGCAGCCAATCGCTTAGCGGCCTCCACAGTAGGGAGCAAAGGAAGAGGCACTGAAGTTGGAAGCTGATTTCCAGGCCCGACAGGCTGAGTGGGCGGTACGAACTGTTTTATTAATCACGTCTCCTTTATTTGGTGCGAGTGTATAGTTGAAGCAAATGAGGGTAGGTAGATTGGTAAGATGGAATAAATACATACACTGCCTCGTCTGGATGGGTTTTGAGAACCGACCATTGTGGTTGTGGTTATTCGTCTAAAGGAGGACACACAACGGATTGGGTGTAAGCGGGCGCTTGGACCTCGAATTTTGGTTATTCCTTTTGGGGTAGGGGTATTGGTGATACTGTCGTCGAGCTGGCGCGAGTAGACAAGATATACTATGCGATATGCTGTGGCTTCTACGAAGTCAAGAAAGAAGAAGATGACAGGTGCATAAAGGGTTAATCTATTCCTTCTACTACCGTTCCCCGGACCGAACTCGAAATTACGTCCCGGCTATATCCCGGGGGTGTATCCCCTTCCCTCCTATGCCATCATCTACCTCTTGCTTACTAGTCTCATACTTGCTCTACCGTTCTTATGGAATAGCTAGCAAGCAGCTAGCAGCTATACTTCTCAGTAATAGCTCAGATGCATGAGCATACCCCATTCCATCACCCACTCGCAGTCACACGCCACCACGTGTGTAGTGAGAGCCCCGAAACTCGCAATGTGACCAACCGATGGACCAAATCACCCAACCCCCGAATCTAGTTTATTCGCCCG
>Ga0308160_10001607_pt1 | contig 30876 bp, 24 predicted proteins | sample PhyFR1_FD_201036 | JGI IMG/M metagenome (GOLD analysis project Ga0308160, IMG submission 201036) | Phyllosphere microbial communities from UC Gill Tract Community Farm, Albany, California, United States - DLSLF.R1 | ecosystem: Host-associated > Plants > Phyllosphere > Unclassified | place: USA... | reverse complement strand
CGGAATCGCTGCGCGATCTGGCGGGCGGCAGTGCGCGCCAGTTCTCGGTGGGGCCGCTGGCCCTGTCGCTGCCGGTCTTCGACGGCGGCCGCAACCGCGCCAACCTGGCGCTGTACCAGGCGCGCTATGACGAAGCGGTGGCGAACCATGAGAACCGTTTGCTGACGGCCCTGCGCGAAGTGGAAGATGCGTTGTCCGATGTGCAGCAGCGCCAGAAGCAGGGCGACGTGCAGGCCCAGGCGCAGGAGGCGGCGGCGCGTGCGCTGCTGGTGGCGCAGGCGCGCTACGAGCGTGGCGTGTCGACCTACCTCGACGTGATCGACGCCCAGCGCAGCACGCTGGCAGCCGACCGCGCGGCGGCGCAGATCCGGACCCAGCGCTTGCTGGCATCGGTGGCGGTGGCGCGCGCGCTGGGTGGTGGCTGGGAACAGGCGCCGGCGCTGGTGACGGTGCGGTAAGGAGCGCTGTATGCGGGCCTGCGTCGTCACCACGGCCAGGCTATTACTCGTACGGTGGGCACCCCGTGCCCACGCGGTTACGTGCGTTCGATTGCACCTGCGACTGTGAAACATCGCTCGCGACATCGTCAACGGCCAAAACGCTATGCATGCGTTTTGGCCGTTTTTATTTCGCGAGCGAATCATCGCCGTTAACGGTGCAAGGAGACACACGTAACCGCGTGGGCACAGGGTGCCCACCGTACGGGTATAGCCGCCGGCCAGAACATCGTTCCTGGTCCTGTCATGCTCTAACAGGATTACAATCCCCCGATTGCACTCACACCAACAGGGGACACATGAAACACGCGCTTGCTCCACTCATCGCTCCACTCGTGCTGGCCATGGCCGCTGCCGGCGCCGTCACCGCTGCCGACACACCCGCCACCAAACAAGCCCCCGCCAGCGTCGCCCAGCTGACCACCATGGCCAAGCGCTTCGCCCCGGTCGAACTGCGCGCCGACACCGCCAAGCTCTCGCAAGGCGACCGCGCCGCCATCGCCAAGCTGGTGGAAGCCGCAAAGATCGTCGACACCCTGCAATTGCGCCAGCGCTGGGCCAGCAACGAAGCGCTGTGGGCGGCCCTGAAAAAAGACACCACCCCGCTCGGCAAGGCGCGCCAGGAATACTTTTGGCTGAACAAGGGCCCCTGGTCTATCATCGACGGCAACCGCTCCTTCATGCCCGCCGAGTACGCCGGCATCGCCATCCCCGCGCACAAGCCCGACGCCGCCAACTTCTATCCGCCCGGCGCCACCAAGGAAGCCCTGGAAGCCTGGATGAACGCGCTGCCGGCGAAAGACAAGGAAGCCGCCCAGTGGTACTTCACCGTCATCCGCAGCGACAAGGCCGGCAAGTTCCGCACCGTGAAATATTCCGAGGAATACAAGCCGGAACTGGATCAGCTGGCCAAGCTGCTGCGCGAAGCCGCCGCCCACACCGACAACGCCTCGCTAAAGAAATTCCTGACCTTGCGCGCCGACGCCTTCCTGTCGAACGATTACCTGGCCTCGGACTTCGCCTGGATGGACCTCGACAGCCCGGTCGACATCACCATCGGACCCTACGAAACCTACAACGACGAGCTGTTCGGCTACAAGGCCGCCTTCGAAGCGTATGTGAGCGTGCGCGATCCCGAGGAAACGCAAAAGCTGAACTTCTTCGGCAAGCACATGCAGGAGCTGGAAGACAACCTGCCGATCGACAAGCAATACCGCAACCCCAAGGTGGGCGCCATGGCGCCGATGGTGGTGGTGAACCAGGTCTATGGCGCAGGCGACGGCAACATGGGCGTGCAGACCGCCGCCTATAACCTGCCGAACGACGAGCGCATCATCCGCGAGCGCGGTTCCAAGCGCGTGATGCTGAAGAATATCCAGGAAGCGAAGTTCGAATCGACCCTGAAGCCGATCACCAAACTGGTCCTGCGACCGCAAGACCAGAAGGACCTCGATTTCAATTCCTTCTTTACCCACATCCTGGCCCACGAAATCACCCACGGCCTCGGCCCGCACGTGACGAAGCAGGGCGGCAAGGAGTCGACGCCGCGGCAAGACCTGAAGGAAGCGTATTCGACCATCGAGGAAGCGAAGGCCGACGTCACCGGCCTCTGGGCGCTGGCCTACATGATGGACAAAGGCCAATTGAAAGACACGCTGGGGCAGGGCGAGGCGGCCGAACGCAAGCTGTACAACACCTTCCTGGCTTCGTGCTTCCGCACGCTGCACTTCGGCCTGACCGATTCGCACGCGCGCGGCATGGCGATCCAGGTCAACTACCTGCTCGATAAAGGCGCGTTCGTCTCGCATGGCAATGGCACCTTCTCGGTCGACTTCAAGAAGATCAAGGGGGCCGTGATCGACCTGGATCGCGAATTCCTCACCATCGAAGCGACCGGCGACTACGCGCGCGCCAAGGCGATGATGGCGCACTACGTGGTGATCCGCCCGGACGTGCAGAAGGCGCTCGACAAGATGAAGGCGGTGCCGAACGATATCCGTCCGGCCTTTGTGACGGCGGCCTCCCTGAGTGGCGCGGGAAGGTAAAAAAAGCTCCTGCGCAGTTTTTGACACGGTTTGTTGTCAAAAAGCTGCGCGCGATTGAAATATCGGCTAGTTTTTGAAGAACGGTTTGCTATAGTCGCGCCACATTTCCAGCGGGCAATAGTGCCTGCGTGCGTGCCGGCGCGGTTCCGGCGCTGTCTGGCGCTGTCCGGATACATTAGCGAGACTTCATGTTTTCTTCAAAAATGACCATCGGCGCCCGCCTGGCGCTCGGGTTCGGCGCCGTGCTGGCCCTCATGATGCTGCTGACTGCGCTCGCGGTCAGCCGCGTCGGCACCATCGATGCCACCCTCAACCGGATCAATGACGTCAACAACGTCAAGCAGCGCCATGCCATCAATTTCCGCGGCAGCGTACATGACCGCGCGATCGCCCTGCGCGACGTGGTGCTGGCCGGCGATGCGGCCGCCGCCCGTCCGGCCCTGGCCCAGATCGATCAGCTGGCCGCCAATTACGCGCAGGCCGGCGTGGCGCTCGACGCCATGTTCGGCGCGCGCACCGACATCCTGCCGGAAGAGCGCGCGGCGCTGGCCGCGATCAAGGATAACGAACGCCAGGCCCAGCCGCTGATCGCCCGGGTGATCGCCCTGCGCATGGCTGGCGACAGCGATGCCGCCCACACGCTGCTGGCGCAGCAGGCCGCGCCGGCTTTCGTCGCCTGGCTGGCCGGCGTGAACCGCCTGATCGACCTTGAGGAAAGGCTGAACAAGGAGTCGGCCGCCGAGGCGCGCGCGCTGACCGGCAGCTTCTTCGCCTGGATGCTGGTCCTGTGCGCGATTGCCGTGGCGGCCGGGGCGCTGGCTGCCTGGTACATCAGCCGCAGCCTGCTGCGCCAGCTCGGCGGACAGCCCGGTTATGCCGCCCACATCGTCGGCCGCATCGCTGCCGGCGAGCTGGACGTGCGCATCCGCACCGCCCCCGGCGACCGCTCCAGCCTGCTGTACGCGATGCAGGGCATGCGCGACAGCCTGGTCGGCATCGTGTCCCAGGTACGCGCCGGTACCTTGACCATCGCGAACGCCTCGACCGAGATCGCCGCCGGCAACCACGACCTGGCGCAGCGCACCGAGCGCCAGGCGCGCACCCTGATGGATACCGCCGCCTCGATGGAAGAACTGACCGGCACCGTGCGCCAGAATGCCGACAATGCGCGCCAGGCGAACGTGCTGGCCGAGTCCGCTTCGCAGGTGGCGGTGCGCGGCGGCGCCGTGGTGTCCCAGGTGGTCGAGACCATGGCCTCGATCAACGATTCGTCGAAACAGATCGTGGACATCATCGGCGTCATCGATACGATCGCCTTCCAGACGAACATCCTGGCCCTGAACGCCGCCGTGGAAGCGGCGCGCGCGGGCGAGCAGGGGCGTGGTTTCGCGGTGGTGGCCACCGAGGTGCGCAACCTGGCCCAGCGATCGGCTGCGGCCGCCAAGGAAATCAAGGCGCTGATCGGCAGTTCGGTCGAGCGGGTCGATGCCGGCGCGCGCCTGGTCGATGCGGCCGGCAGCACAATGGACGAGATCGTCAGCAGCGTGAAGCGCGTGACCGACATCATGGCCGAGATCAGCGCGGCCAGCGCCGAGCAGAGCGCCGGCATCGGGCAAGTGAACCTTGCCATCGGCCGCATGGACGAGGCAACGCGCCAGAACGCCGCCCTGGTCGAGCAGGCCGAAGCGGCGGCGGATGCGATGCAGGACGAAGCGGCGGCGCTGGCGCAACTGGTCAGTGTGTTCAAAATGGCACAGCCGGGAAAGCAAACTGTCGCGTTCGCGCCGCAGAAGCGGGCGTTGGCATTGCCGGTTTGAACACGGTCAAAAATATTTCTGATTGGGAAGATATTCTCGGTTCTAGAATTGCTTTAGAGCATTTGAGCTCAATGCGTTTCAGTACAACCGGAAGTCTTCCATGTCCAAGCATCTCGCCGCTGCCGCGCTGCTCGCCTGCGCATCCGTCCAGTTCGCTCACTCCGCCGACCTGACCGCCCTCGAGGGGCGCTGGCTGCAGGCGGCGGCGCCGGTCCTCTCCTATTCCCAGAAGCTGGCGCTGCCGATCGACATCGTGGTCCAGCCCCAGCCACGCGCCAACGACGTGCCGCTGGCCATGGGTTTCGATAACGGGCGCTGCAAGCTGGTGCTGACCCTGCGCGGCAATCCGCAGGCCGAGACCATCCTCGACGGCGTGCCCGATGCGCAGCGCGGCGAACTGATCGAGGCGATGACGGCGCACGAGGTGGCGCATTGCTGGCGCCACGTGCGCGGCGCCTGGAAGGCCTTGCCGGCCGGCTTCGTCGAGGTAGGCGAGGAGCGCGCCGCCAGCGGCGAACTGCTGGCCGCCTCGAAGGCGATGCGCGAGTCGCGCCGCGAGGAAGCCTACGCCGACCTGGCGGCCCTGGCCTGGACTCGCCAGCGCAATCCCGACGCCTATGGCCGCGTGCATGCCTGGTTCGAGTCGGTGCGCAAGGCGCAGCCGGTGGCGCGCAGCGGGCACGACACCCGCCTCTGGGTGGAACTGGCGCGCGACGCCAGCCGCCTGGGCAATACCGGCGCTCCGTTCGACGATGCGGCGCCGCTCTGGCGCGAGGGCCTGCTGCAGGCCGAGTGAATGTCTCCCGATGGCGGCCGCATGCGCCGCCGCAGAGCGTTCATGGTTTTTCCGGCAACGGTACGCTGTCGCACAGAAGTTGGGAGGGGTGCGGCGTTTAATGATGCCATCACAACAACCGACATGAGGGACACTGCCATGAACTCCTTGCTTGCAACCCTGCTCGCCACCGCGGCCGGCGCCAGCCTTGCCATTGCGCCTGCCCAGGCCCAGACAAAGGACGCGGCCGGTTACCGCGACGCCGTGCAAAAAGTGTCGGCCGACTACAAGACGGCCAGCGCCAAGTGCGACGCCATGAAGGGCAACGACAAGGACGTCTGCATGGCCGAGGCCAAGGTGGCCCGTGCACGCGGCGAATCGCAGGCCGTGGCCAAATATGAAAACAGCGAATCGGCCCGCTCGCACGCCCGCGAAAAAGTCGCGGACGCCGACTATGACCTCGCCAAGGAAAAATGCGACGCCAGGAACGGCGCCGACAAGGACAGCTGCATGGACAATGCCAAGTCGGTGCACACCGCCGCCCTGGCCGATGCCAAGGCCGGACGCGACGGTTCCACCGCGCTCGGCGCCAGCGGCAGCACCGGCCTGATCGCCAGCACCGACACGAAAGACCCGGCCAAGGCCGCCGCCGTTGCCAAGTGCGAACAGGCGACCGGCGGCTCGGCTGCCGGCTGCCTGGTCGACAGCAAAGGCAACGTGACCACCATGGCCAACCGCGCCGAGAACGCCACCGACCGCGCCGCCGACAAGACCCGCGCCGCCGCCTCGACCGCCGTCGACAGGACCAAGGAAGTGGCCGCTACCGCCGTCGACAAGACCAAGGCCGCTGCCTCGACCGTGGCCGAGAAGACCGGCCTGGACGGCGCCGGCGAACGCCTGCGCGCCGCCGGTTCGACCATCGCCCAGAAGACCGAGAGCGCGGTCGACAACCTCGGCGACAAGACCCGCCAGGCTGCGTCGAGCGCCAAGGAAAACACGCAGGAAGCCATGCAGACCGCCGGCGAGAAGACGCGCGACACCGCCGCCGCGGTTGCCGACCGCACCGACCGCGCGACCGACAAGGCCGCCGACAACACGCGCGAAGCAACCCGCGACGCCACCCGCGGCACTGCCGTTGCCGCTTCCGACACGGCGATCACCACCAAGGTCAAGGCGAACATCTTCAAGGAGCCGGAGCTGAAGTCGATGGCGATCCATGTCGAAACCGAGAAGGGCGTGGTGATGCTGAGCGGCTTCGTCGAATCGAAGGCCGAGGCCGACAAGGCCGTGAAGGTGGCCAAGGAAGTCGATGGCGTGGCCAGCGTGAAGAGCGCGATCAAGGTCAAGTAAGCGACTGCTGTGCTTCCGTCGCTGTCGTTTTTTACCGTCGCCCGGAGGCAATCCGGACGGCGGCGGCAGCCCGGGCTCCTACCCAACCGGGGTGGCGCGGTATAATTTTCGGGTGAATAAACTCGAAGCCTTTGGATTCATCGTGGCCCAGGCCGCCCGCGGTGACATTACCTTTCCTACCAGCGTGAACGCCGTGCTGCGCCTGCAGCAGGCGCTCGACGATCCCGACTGTCCGCTCGACGAAGCCATCCGCCTGGTGCTGGCCGAGCCGCAACTGGCCGCGCGCACCGTGGCGCTGGCCAATTCGGCCGCGTTTTCCGGTGGCGGCGGCCCGCCCGTCACCAATGTGCGCGCGGCCGTGATCCGCATCGGCTACCGCCGCCTGCAGGCCCTGGTGGCCAGCCTGGTGGTGCGCCAGTTCGGCAGCCGCATCAAGGACCGCGGCCTGCGCAGCAAGGCCGAGCAGCTGTGGGAGCACACGGTGCACGTGGCGGCGCTGGCCGGGGCGCTGGCGCGGCGCGTCACCTTCGTCAATCCCGACACGGCCCTGTTCGCCGGCATCATCCACGAAGTCGGCGGCTTCTACCTGCTCTCGCGCGCCGACGAATTCCCCGGCCTGCTCGACGACGACACCGAGAAGTGGGGCGAGCTGTGCGAGGACGTGGTCAGCCTCGAGGTGCTGAAGAAGCTGTCGGTGCCGGCGCTGGTGGCCGACGCCATCGGCGAACTGCGCCGCGGCTGGATCAACATGCCGCCCTCGAACCTGCTCGACACCCTGCTGCTGGCGAACCAGTATGCGCCGGTGCCGTCGCCGCTGGGCGCGCCGCCGGCCGAACTGCCGGCCCACGGCGACAGCGCGCTCGACTTCGTGCTCGATGAAGAGATGCTGGCCGAGATCCGCGCCGAGGCGGCCGAGACCCAGGCGATCATGGGCGGGCCGCTGCTGGTCTGATCGGGGCCAGTCCGGCGGCGCGTTTTTCAGGAACCAAGGACGAAGCCAGCCGTTCTAACGCATGAGAGTTTGTCTCGTGCGGAGCTTGACTCTAGTCGAACTAAATGGGTGTGTCCGTATCCAATTGTGATCATGGAAAACACAACGGTCGTCGATCAGACAGTCAGGTTACTCGGCATCACAGTGAAGTCGCTGCAGCTTCGGGAGTGCGAAGGACGGCTCGTTCCCGCAGAGCGCACGGCCAGTAACCGGCGACGTAACACGGAAAACCAGTTGCACACGGCATTGGAGAGCGATCATGCTCCTGGCACACCAGATCAGGCTTGATCCCTCACTTGACCAGCGCGACTACTTCACGCGCGCGGCCGGCACTGCCCGGCGGGTCTGGAACTGGGCAATGGCCGAATGGCAGCGCCAGGTGGCGCTTGGCCTGCGCCCGAACGCCATGGCGCTCAAGAAGCGTTTTAATTGCATCAAGTACACCGACCCGGACTGGCTAGACGAACACGGCCAGCCCTGGCTGCGCACCATCCACCGCGACGCCCATGCACAGCCCTTCGCCAATCTGGCCAGGGCGTGGGCCCGCTACGTCGAACAACGCCGCGCCGGCCAACCTGCCCACCCGCCGCGCTTCAAGAAAAAGGGTCGCTGCCGGGACAGCTTCTACCTGGCTAACGATAAATTCAGGATGGAAGGCATGGCCGTCGTCCTGCCCAGGATCGGTCGTGTACTGCTGCGTGAGCCGCTGCGCTGGCCTAGGAAAATCATGGGCGCCAGCGTGTCGCGCCAGGCCGATCACTGGTATCTGTCGGTCCAGGTCGAGGTGCCTGAGCGACTAGCGATGCGGTCGCGAACGGGCGATGCGGTGATTGGTGTCGATCTGGGCGTGACGGCTGCGGCGACCCTGTCCAGCGGAGAAAAGATCGCCGCGCCTCGTCCGTTAAAAACTGCGCTGCGGCGCCTTCGCATCCGCAGCCGGCGCCAGTCGCGCAAGCTGGAAGCGGCCAAGCAGGCGTCCGGCATCGCCGGACCGATGCCGAAGGGAACCCGGCTGCCGGTGTCGAAAAACCGCACGAAGGGGGCGCTGTCGCTGGCGCGCCTGCATGAGCGCATCGCCCGGGTCCGCGCCGATTTCACCCATAAGCTGACGACCCGTCTCTGCCGCGAAAACCAAACGGTGGCGATCGAGGACCTGAACGTTCGCGGCATGCTCGCCAACCACAAGCTGGCCCGAGCCATCGCCGACGTCGGCTTTCATGCCATCCGGCGCCAGTTGCAATACAAGTTGGCCCGTTACGGCACCAGGATCGTGCTGGCCGACCGCTGGTACCCGTCGAGCAAGCTGTGTTCCGGGTGCGGGATGCGCAATGGCGAGTTGACCCTGGGTGAACGGGTCTGGACCTGCGCCGCTTGCGGCATCTGCCACGACCGCGATGTCAACGCGGCCGTCAATTTGCAACGGCTCGCCACTGGCGCCCTTGCGGCGTGCACGGCGCTACCCGAGGCGAGTCCGGCGGTGACGCCGGACACTGCCGCCGGAACGGTTCCGGCGGTAGGCGGGGAAGTAACGCCTGTCAGAGACGAACACGGTCAACAGGACGGTTCGGGGCAGGAAGAATACGCTGCGCACGTTTGCGCACGTTTTTGATAGCAGGCGACCAGCCAGCTGGCCCAGACCACGCTGCGCTCGGTGCTCGGCAAGCATGAGCTCGATGACATGCTGGCCGAGCGCGAACGCCTGAACATCGATATCCAGCAAGTGCTCGACGCCCAGACCGACGCCTGGAGCATCAAGGTGGCGAATGTCGAGATCAAGCATGTCGACCTCGACGAGTCGATGGTGCGCGCGATTGCCCGCCAGGCCGAAGCCGAACGCGAGCGGCGCGCCAAGGTCATCCACGCCGAGGGCGAACTGCAGGCGTCGGAAAAACTGATGCAGGCGGCTGAGGTACTGGCGCGCGAAGGCGGGGCGATGCAGCTGCGTTATTTACAGACCCTGTCCACCATTGCGGGCGACAAGACGGCGACCATCGTGTTTCCGCTGCCGGTCGACATGCTGGGCAGCCTGATGGAAAAGCGCAGGCGCTGAGCCCGACGGCATGCCATGCTCGTCAATACAAAATTACGGAAGCATGTGACATTTCGCAAACTCTTGGTGATACTATTTGGAAATACACATTTCAGACGGGAATCACCATGCGCAATGCCAGGCTTGTCGTGAGTATTCTTGCTTTTGGGTTCGGAGCCACTGCCCATGCCGGCGTCATCGATCTGACCAGCATCATCGGCGGGGCCAACCTGTATGCCATCCACGATTTCACGGCGCCGTCGAGCGACGTCGAGGGGGCGCTGGTGGCCGGTGGAAATGTAACCGTGTCGAGCTACTCGATCAATGACAAAAAGCGCCCGGCGTTCGGTGAGTATGCCGCGATCGTGGGCGGCAACCTGACGATGACAGGGGGCTCGATCAACCATGGCGGCGTCTATGTGGGCGGCACCATGACCATGCAGTCGGCCGCCACGCCGACAGCCTTGCCGACCAACCCGGTCGACTTCGCCGCTACCGAGCAGTACTACAAGACCCTGACCCGGACAGTTGCCGGGCTGGATGCAACCGGCGCAGTGAATCCTTTATGGAGCGGGGTAAGGGTAACGGGCAGCGGCAAGGGCGGTGTGGATATCTTCAATGTCTCGTCCGACCTGTTTCGCACCTCGAGCAGCTGGACGCTGGAGCAGCTGACGCCCGGCCAGACCCTGATCTTCAACATCAGCGGCGACCTTGGCACCTTCAACGAAGGCGGCATCAGCTTCGAGCCGCTGAGCGCCTATAACGTGCTGTTCAACTTCTACGAAGCAAAGAACGTCAATGTGAAGGGCGTGATCGGCAGCGTGCTGGCGCCGTATGCCACGGTGAATGCCAACTCGGGCGTCATCAACGGCAGCGTGATCGTCGACTCCTGGAACTCGACGATCCAGGTGAATGCCAATCATTATTTCCAGGCCGTCGACGTGCCCGGTTTCAACCTGCCGCCGGGCGCCGGGGATCCGCATGGCGAGATACCGGAGCCAGGTTCGCTGGCCCTGGTCCTTGGCGGCCTGTGCGCGGCCGGCGCCGCTTATCGCTGGCGCAAGGCGGCCTGAGGCACAGGCTTGCGTTCCATGGCAAGCATCCACAGCGCCAGGCCCACGCCGGCCACGGCCATGCCGGCCGCCACCCACTGCGGCGAAGCATACGAATAGCCCAGCGTCAGCGGAATCCCGCCAAGGAAGGCGCCGGTGGCGTTACCGATATTGAAGCCCGACTGGCCGAGCGACGAGCCAAGCATCTCTGCTTCGCGCGAATGGCCAATCAGCAGCATCTGGATTGGCGGGCCCAGCGCCAGCGCGTTCGCGCCGGTGGCAAAGGCCAGCACCAGCATCGCCGGCTGCGAGGTCGCAAGCAAGCCGTTCAACAGCAGCAGGACCGTCATGCTGGTGAGCAGCAGGGCCACCGCGCGCAGCGGCGCGAAGCGGTCGGCCAGGCGCCCGCCGAGCGTCACACCTACCGTCATGCCGACACCGACCACCGTCATGATCAGCGGGATCTGGCCTGGGGCAAACTGCGCCATGTCGGTCAGCAGCGGCGCGATATAGCTGAACCAGGCAAAGAAGCCGCCGGTGCCGATCGAGGTGATCGCCAGCGCTAGCCACAGGCTCGGCTTGCGGAAGATCTTCAGGTCCTTCCTCAGGCCGGCGCTGGGCGTGGCCTCGAAGTAGGGAACCCATTGCTTCAGGCTGAGGGCGGTGGCCAGGCCAATGGCGGCCACGACCAGGAACACCAGGCGCCAGCTGACGTTGTGCCCGAGCCAGGTGCCGAAGGGCACGCCGAGCACGTTGGCCAAGGTCAAGCCGGTGAACATGGTCGCCAGTGCGGCGGCCACCTTGCCCGGATCGGCCAGGCGGCTGGCCACCACGGCGCCGACGCCGAAGAAGGCGCCGTGCGGCAGGCCGGCCAGGAAGCGCGAGGCCATCATCAGCCCGAAGTTCGGCGCCAGCGCCGACAGGCCATTGAACACGGCGAACATCAGCATGAACCAGACCAGCACGCTGCGCGGCGGACGGCCGGCCACCAGCGCCACCAGGGTCGGCGCGCCGACCACCACGCCCAGCGCGTAGGCGGAAATCAAATAGCCGGCCTGGGGAATGGTGATATGGAGGCCGGTAGCGATGTCGGGAAGGATACCCATCATCACGAATTCGGTCATGCCAATGCCGAACCCGCCCAGGGCCAGGGGAAACAAGCTTTTCTTCATCAAAATACGGGATCTTTTCTTCCAGGTTGCCCGCGACACGCCAGATGCGGTCGAAGGTGGTCGGCCACTATAGCGGCTGGCTGGCGCACAGTCAGCTTTCGTGTCGTGATGTCTGGTATTCCGTGCACTGATAGTGCCGGCGAACGCTAGTCGTCGTCGCGCAGCCAGGCAATGCGGCCATGCCCGGTCTCGTTCAGGCGCGCGGCAAAGGCGCCCGCCGCCGCCTCGGGCAGGCTGAAGGCAAACACGACATCATTGCCGTGCGCGACGTCCAGCAGCGTCGCGCCGACACCGTCGATCTCGCGCCGCACCAGGCCTTCGAGCGGGTAGGGCGCGCTGCAGCGCAGGACCGTCTTGCGGATGATGGCGATCTTTTCGGCCTGCAGCAGCGCCTGGGCTACGCTGTCCGTGTACGCCCGCACCAGGCCACCGGCTCCCAGTTTCACGCCGCCGAAGTAGCGCACCACGGTGGCAAGTACGCCTTCCAGGTCCTGGTGGCGCAGCACGTCGAGCATGGGGCGGCCCGCGGTGCCGCTCGGCTCGCCATCGTCGACCGCCGCCGATTGGCCGCCCGCCAGCAGCGCCCAGCACACGTGGGCCGCCCCGGGATGCCGGGCGCGCAGGCCGGCCACGACCTGCTGGGCGCCGGCCCGGTCCGCCATCGGCTGCACGCAGGCGATGAAGCGGCTCTTCTTGATGAGCAGTTCGTGGTGGACGGGGGTGAGGATGGTCTGGGGCATGGTGCCGGAAGCGAAACGGAAAGCAGAAACAAAAACGCCAACCCGTGAAGGTTGGCGTTTTCGCTGAATCTTTGGTAGGCCGTGCGGGATTCGAACCTGCGACCAACGGATTAAAAGTCCGCTGCTCTACCAGCTGAGCTAACGACCCGAAGAAGGCAAGATTATAGCCGGACTCTGGCGAGACGCCAAGGGTTTCATGCAAATCATGCGAAATCGCAAGATCAGGTACGGATTTTGGTGGTAAGCAGCGTGCGGACCAGTTGGCTGGCGCAGCGTTGCGGTGCCTGATGCCGCTGCATTTCCACGCTGCTGCGCGCCGAAACAGTCTGCTTGCTCAGGTTTCGACTTCCTTGTCTTCTTCCTGGGCTTCATGCATCGCTTCCGGTTCCAGCTTCTCGGCATCGACGTTCAGGCGGATAAATATGCCCCAGCTTGCCAGCAAGACCCCGGCGGCCACGCCGATCGAAGCGACCTCGGGCAGTAACTCTGGTTTGGTGTGCAGGAACTGGAATACGCCGATCAGGCACTCGACCGCCAGCGACACCACCACCACGATCAGGAAGCGCGACAGGAAGCGGCGCACGCGGGTCGGCGCGCTGGTATGGACGGTACGCTGGACTTCCTCTTCGAGCACGGTCTGGCCCAGTTCGAGGGCGGCGACCGCGATGGTGACCAGGCCGACGCATTCGAGGATCACCTGGAAGCGTTCCTTGACTGCATGGTCTTGACCGGGACCGATGGCGGTCCAGATTTCAATTCCAGCCAGCACGATCAGTGCGAAGCCGCAGGTAAAGAAGAGCAGGGCGGCAAGAACGTAGCCGACGGTGCTGAGTTTATGGAGTGCTTTCATGAGGATGCCTTGTGTTCGAATTTGTGAACACTTTAGCATCATTGCAACGAGGCACGCGTTCCGCTACGCGCTGCTTATACGGTGACGCCGGCGACAGTGAAAACGACAACGCCAACCCGCGGGTTGGCGTTGTTGCTTCCCGCCTGGCAAATCGATCAGGCGGATTTGCGGCGGCGCGAAATGCCCAATGCACCCAGGGCAAGGCCGACGAGGGCGATGGAGGTGGGTTCAGGAACGTCTGCCACAACTGCGGTTTCGCCGGCCGTGATCGACAAGCCCGTATTTTCGTAGCCGTACGCCGCCACTGATGCAGGGAAACCATTGCCTGCGGTCGTGTTGATCAGTGCCCAACCGTAATTCAGGATGCCAGTGGTTTCGTTGAGGAAACGCAGGCCGACATATTCCGAGCGGCCGGCCTGGAACGAGTCGCCCCGGGTCTGGTACTGGTTAAATTGGCCGGTCGAGGAGATCAGGTCGCCGAACTGCAGCACGCGCGCTTGCGCTGTGGTGCCAGGCGTGCCGGTAGCAAGGATGCCCGATGGTCCAGGGGCGCCATAGAAGGTCAGGCCGGAGTTGTTATTGTAAGGATTGAAGTCGTAGCCAGCAAATTCGGTGGTGCCGTAGACGCCCGTGACGAAATTGAAATACACGCCGTCGATGTTGTTAGGAACATTGACGGGCGCAGCGCCAAAATTGACCGAGATGATGGCGGCATGGGCTGCGGGTGCGAGGAACAGCATGGCAACAGCGCCAGCGAGCAGGCTGCGCGCGATTTTAGACGTTTTCATGAGTTTTCCTAGTTTGGGTTTGAGTGACTCACGCAGCTCTTGAGCAGGCGCTTATTTGTCAATCAGCAAAAATCGAACCAGGTAATCCATTCTCAATGGAATCAAGTGCTTGTATGTACATTGCTGATATTTTTTTGCCTGAATGTAAAAAGTTTCGACAAATAAATGATTCCTACCGCGATTTTTGCGGTACGGCTCCGGGATGTGTTGCAGCACGGTGTTGGTGTCGGTTTGCTGTCACAGCAAACCATGATTTTGCTCAACAATGATCTGACTCAAGGTAATGCCGGGATCGGGCGGCATGATGACAGATGCTTTTCTGCACTTTTGCACGACGTCATTTTGTCTGTACCGATTACCGAGGAGTGCATTTGGTCATGAGCATGGCATTGACCCAGCGGATTGCTGCCGCATTGTCCGAGTTTTCGAGCACGCGCCGCTTGTATGAACTTGTCGTTGGCGATGGACGTTCCGGTCCGCCAGCCGGCAGCCTGCTGGTGGAGGCCTTTGTCGCATCCGATGGCCTGCAGGAAGTGGGCGTGCGCGACATCATCGTGCTGTCGACCAGCATCCACATCGATCTCGATGGGTTGCTGGGCGAACCGGCCGAGTTGGAAGTCTGCCTGGCCAATGGCGAGCGTGAACGCTACGGCGGCGAGATCTGCGAGGTGGCCATGCTCGGCAGCGACGGCGGCCTGGCGCGCTACCGGATCCGGCTGTCGCCCTGGATCTGGCGCCTGGGCCAGGTGCGCAACAGCCGCGTCTGGCAAGACAAGCGCGTGACCGAGATCGTCGATGCCGTGTTTGCCAGCTACCGGCCGCTGGCGCGCTGGCGCTGGAGCGCGGATACCGGTCCCTTCCTGCGCGACACCCTGCCGCGCACGTATTGCTGCCAGTACCGCGAATCCGACCTCGATTTCGTGCGCCGCATCCTGGCCGAGGAAGGACTGGGCTGGCGCATCGAACAGGATGCGGACGGTCCGATGCTGGTGCTGTTCGGCGACAGCAGCCATCCGCGCGCATTGCCCGAGGACCTGTCGAGCGCGGCAAGCGGCAGCGTCCGCTACCACGCGGCGCGTTCGGTCGAGCAGGACGATACGGTGCAGGCCCTGACCGCCCAGCGCCGCCTGCAAGCCGCGCTCACCACGTTGCTCAGCTATGACTACAAAGCCAAGCAGATCGTCGCAAGGGGTTCGCCATCGCGTCTTGCGCATCCACGTCATCTTCCCGTGCTCGAGGCCTTCGACGTGCCGGGGCAGGAGACGTTTGCGACGCTTGCGCAGGCGCGGCACTACACCGACCTGCAGATGGAAGGGAAGGAGGCGCGCGCCGAGCTCTGGCAGGGCCGTTCGACGGTGCGTACCTTACGGGCCGGAACGCGGCTGAAGCTTGCCGGGCTGCCTGTGCGCGCACGTGGCAATAACGCGGCGTTTGCCCTGACGCGCGTGCTCAGCGTGGGCGTCAACAACATGCCGCCGCCTGCGCAGCACGCCCTGGCCGAACTGTTCGGGCCGATTCCCGAGCTGCTCGAGGAAAGCGTGCAGCGCGACTGGCCGCAGGATGTCGCGCTGGCCATCGCGCAGGCCCGCGAGACCGGCTACGCCAACTGCTTCGACGCCATCCCCGCCGACCTGCCGTGGCGTCCGCAACTGCCGGGCAGCGACGGCCGCAGCAAGGCCAAGCCGACGGCCCACGGTTCCCAGAGCGCCATCGTGATCGGCCCCGATGGAAGCGACCAGCCGAACGGCGCCAACGAACTGTATTGCGACCGCCTGGGGCGCGTGCGGATTCGCTTCCACTGGCAGGACGAACGCAACGCCGGCTGCTGGGTGCGCGTTGCCCAGCGCCTGGCCGGCGGCGGCATGGGCAGCCAGTTCCTGCCGCGCATTGGCCAGGAAGTGCTGGTGCAATTTATCGAGAACGACATCGACCGCCCGATCATCGTCGGCGCGCTCTACAACGGCCAGGGCGAAGGCGGCATTGCGCCAACGCCGGGCGGACGGCGCGATACCGGCGACCGCTCGAAGGTCTTCACCTTCGCACACGATCACAACACTTCGGCCCAGGGCAATCTCGCCGGCGGCAACAGTCCGGTGTGGCACGGCGCGTCAACTGACGACGCCGGCCACCGCAACGGCGCCGCGCAATGGGGCATCCGCAGCAAGGAATTCGGCGGCAGCGGGTACAGCCAACTGCTGTTCGACGATACCGACGGCCAGGGGCGGGTGCAGCTCAAATGTACGCATGGCGCGACCGAGCTGAATCTCGGGCACCTGATCCATACCGCGGATAACTATCGCGGCAGCTTCCGCGGGCTGGGGGCGGAATTGCGGACCGACGCGTATGGCGCGGTGCGGGCGGGGGCGGGCTTGCTGGTGTCGAGCTACCGGATCGCGCATGCGGACACATCACGCGATCCGGCAGGCGAGAACGCTGCGCTGCTTGGGCTGCTGAGCCAGGCGGCCAAGCTGGCCGAGAGCTTCAGCTCCGCTGCGACGACGCATCAAACGGTCGGACTGGCGGCGCAGCTTGGCGTCGACAAGGGCAATGCAAGCTTGCTCGATGCGCAGTCGGCGCCCTTGAAAGCCTTGCTCGCGGCAATGTCGGGCATGGTGGGCACCGAGTCGCTGGAGGCCGCGCTCGCGGATGTCAGTGCGCGCAATACCGCGGCGGGTATGGACAAGGTGCCGCATTCGACCGGCCCAGTGATTGCAATTGCCGCCAAGGATGGCTTTGGAGCGAGTGCCGGGCAAAGCCTGCAACTGTCGAATGGCGAGACGGTTTCCCTGATGAGTGGGCAGGACACGCAGTTCTTAACGGGCGGACAGATGCGCATGCATACCGGGCAGGCGATTGGCGTGCTGGGCGGGGCGGTGAAGGCGGGCGAGGGCGGTGTCGGGCTACAACTGATTACGGCGAAGGACGATATCGATATTCAGGCGCAGGGCGATGAGCTGAAGGTGCAGGCGCGCGATGAGGTGAATGTGATCAGCGCGAATGGGCATATCGATTGGGCGGCGGCGAAAAAGATCAGCTTATCGACGGCAGGCGGGGCGAATATCACGATCGAGGGCGGGAATATTACGGTGCAGTGTCCGGGGAAGATTGTGGTGCGTGCGGGGAAGAAGAGTTTCAGTGGGCCAGCTAAATTAGATTTTCCACTTCCAGCTTTGCCGACAAGTGTTTGTGTTGAGTGCTTATTAAAAGCACAAGCGGCTGGATCACCATTTATTTTCAGATGAATAATATATCTCCTATAGATTTCTGCAAAGCTATTCAGAGCGCTGCAGTTGATAGTCCAGAGCAGAACGTCTATCTGCTGCTTGATCAGGCAGGCTTGCCCGGAGTTTATCAAGAACTGCAAAAACATTCTGTACCCCGGGTCACCTTGTTTGACGACACAACAGAAAAGTCTGCTGTGACCGTTGCGCCGGTTTTGATGCTAGCTGCAGAGCACGGCGTGCTAATAGCGAAAAAACGTCTATTTCACTGGCTTTCCGAATATGCGAGCGACACCTCTTCAACTATCGTCTTAGTCTCACCACTTCCTATGGAGGCAATGAAGATAAGGCTGAGTTTGCGCCTTGAGGCTGAGTTGTCGGAGAAGATGAGCGCGATATTTCGATTTTATGACCCAAGGATCTTAACAGCTCTCACAAGTATTTTCGACGGTGTCGAGCGAGAGGCGTTCCTTGGCTTGGCAAGTGTCTGGATCTACCCAGATCGATCGGGTCGGCTGGAAACAACCAGAACAAAGTTCAATCTTGATGATGAGTTCGTGGCGCCGTTAAAGCTTCAAGCAAATCAAGAATTCGCATTCTTGGAAGCTTCTGAAGTAGATCAAGTCTTGGACCTGCTCCGTACAGTCATTCCACGAAAAATGAGGGAGTTTTCCGTTGCTGAGCAATTTTTCCTAGTAAAGGATCTGGTGTCCAAAGCAAAATTTGAAGGCATTGAGTCTATCTTAGGCTGTTCGATTTTTTGCAGTATTTTCTTGCGAGGTGGCTCCAAAGTTTTGGATTCTCCATTATGGATTGACATCATGAAAGAACTGAAATGCGGAGCAGGGGATATGACAAGACTCGATGATTTGATTGAGGATTTATTTTTGGAGCGCATATGAAAAGTAATATTCATCATGGCAAGCCATTTTTGCTCAGGAAACTTTGTATTCTGATTTTTTGGTGTTGGGTCTCGTCAGTATCCAGCGCCGAACAAAATCCAGACAGCAAGGAAAATAGCGAGTGGCTGTTAGGTCTGGTTGGGTACAATTATACCGATCGTGAAATTGAAGATTATAGCATTGACGGTGTTGGCGGAGGGCATATACGAAAGAGTTCACCTACTAGTGGAGGAGGTGGAACCACATGTTGCGTGCGCTTGTTAAAAGAACTTAACGGAACGGTCCAGGTCAAGGTGCGTTGGCAAGTAGATGGATGTCGATATCTGATCAAGGACCTCGATGGAAATTCTGAGGCGGCGAGGCACTTTTTCTATCGAGAGGAAGAAGTAAGCGTCACTATACCCCCTGGCAAAACTATTGCGTATTTGGAAACGCATTTTTATCCGAATGGTCGACCTCAAGTTCGCCTAACGGAATATTCATCCCTGCCTGCACTCGCGCTGGACAAGAAACGACCAGATCGTTCGCTCTTTCCGAGGTGTAAAGATGACCAGCAGCCAGAATGACAAAAGTGTGGGAGATTCGATCTCTCCTTCGTTCAAACCTACCGAAAACGCGCTTCGAGCCGCTGTTATACAGTCTGAAAGTGTTCCAGTCGATGAAACTCCGCGAAAGTGCCAGCTCGTGAGTTTCTCTGGAACGGCATCGGCATTCAAAAATGCCAGCCTTCAAAAAGGTGTGATGGGAAGCTGTAGACGAAACCTTTGGATATCCTACTTTTTCGACGGTACTGGTAATAATATGGAAGCGGATCTTGGCTTGGGTAAACACAGCAGCGTAGCGCGGCTCTATCGTGCGCATGTAGAAGAAGATCCGATCGCTGGAATTTGGCGGGTTTATATTCCTGGCTTGGGAACAAACTTTCCTGCAATTGGAGACGAGGGAAAGATGCTGGGTCTCATTTCCGGAGCCGGGGGAGATGCACGGCTTGCATTTGCAATTCAAGAATTCGACCGGCTTCTTGCGAAATCTTTAGCAAACGGAACGGCCCCAACAAATGCTGTACTCGAAATAAATGTAGCAATTTTCGGTTTCAGTCGTGGCGCAGCGCTGGCTCGCGCGTTCAGTAATAACCTCATGCGCGAGCGCTGCGAATTGCGCGAAGGGAAGTGGAAATTAAAAAGCAGTAGCTCCCATGTCCGGTTCCGGTTCATGGGATTGTTTGATACCGTTGCTTCTGTTGGTAATACCATGAGCAGGAATAATATGGACTATTATAATCCTGCGATCTCGGATGTTAAAGGAATGATTAATGAAAGACATAGGGACTATCCTCGCACGCGCCCGATAGAACTGGCTTTTGCTAGAAGAGGTGCTCCAGGCGCAGATCCAGCCACGGGGAGCTATACTGGACACGATAGCTGGGGAGCAAAAATGAGGATCCATGAAACAGTCGAGGACGTTAGACATTTTATTGCTGGACATGAAATTCGAAATTCGTTCCCAGTCGATAGCATCAGCTTTTTTGACAAGGGAAGATTTGTCAAACCATCGCACTTTCACGAAACCATCTACCCAGGCGTACACTCTGATATAGGTGGTGGATATACGCCAGGGGAAGGTGGCCGTGCATTACTTCCGTCGCAAAAATTTTGCCTGATTCCGCTGAACTTCATGTATAAATGTGCTGTTCGTAGTGGCGTTCCTATGGTTGCAGAGTTCAAGAAAGCTAACGTCGATGACTTCAGCATACATCCGGCGTTAGTGAGTTCATATAATCATTACATGAAATCCATAGCGGGTGCGAGTAGCATTGGCGACCTGATGAACCATCACCGGCGGCTGTATTTTGCATGGCGATTCAGAGCAATTAAAAAGAAACTGGCAGGCGATACAACTGAAGCAGAGGCGATTCGGCATCATGATGTTCGTTTTGCACAGCGCAGAAACTCCATGTCTTCAGAGGTAATGGAAGCTCGGAGAAAAGAAGTTCAGGAGAATTCGTCTTTGAATCACTTAATCAATACACGCGAGCTAGAGGATCGAGAGGAGATTTCATTGCCTCTGGATGAATTGAATAGGAAAGTGGGCGGCGTTAGTGATCGCGATATAGCCCTCGCGCGGCGAAAATATAATGTTGCGCGTTGGGAAAGAATTAAGGCCGAGGCAAAACAGAACACCATTCCGGATATGACAAGGCTCCAGACATTCGTTGATCTTTATGATAATCAATTAATGGCGGATGTGGCGGCGATTCAGAGAGAAATGCAGCCGGTTGGACGAAGAGCAGAATGGCTAAAGCATAGGAGAGACTTGCGTCCTCAATACAGGGCCTTAATCGAAGCCTGGGAAGATGAATTTGAACACAATAGAGGATTGAAAGACGAGGAAATTATTCGATTTTTCGATCACTACGTGCATAACTCACTGGCAGGGTTCGCGAAAGACGCTACGCTGCCGTCAGATCCGCGAGCTGTCTTTGTAGGCGGCGACACCAAACTCCTATACGCTAAACTGGATGCGTATGGATCAGTTATGGAAAGCGACTCCGACGTTGCATAACGGCGAGTGCAGAAAACAAAAAAGGCGCCATGATCACTCATGGCGCCTTCAATGCTGCTGCTAAATTCGTGGTAGGCCGTGCGGGATTCGAACCTGCGACCAACGGATTAAAAGTCCGCTGCTCTACCAGCTGAGCTAACGACCCGAAAGAGGCAGTATTATAGCCGGCGATTCGGATTTGTGCCAGAGGTAAGTTGCGTCACCCGCCAGACAGGGCCGACGTCACCTTCAGCACTTCCTCCGCCGTGGTCACACCCTCCATGATCTTCATCGCCCCGGCAATGCGCAGCGGCTTCATGCCGTCGGCGACGCTCTGCTGGCGCAAGGCCGCCAGATCCGCCGATGCGCCGATCCGCTGCGTGAATGCTTCCGTCACCGTCAGCAATTCGTACAGGCCGGTCCGCCCGCGATACCCCGTCTGCCGGCATTCCGGACACCCTATAGGCCGATAGGCCGTGTCCGGCTTCGGCAAGTTCCACGCGCCGCCGATACTTTGCCAGACGTCGTCGCTCAGCTCGCCATCGGGCGCCTTGCACGCCGGGCACAGTGTGCGCACCAGGCGCTGCGCCATCACGCCGATCATGGTTGCTTCCAGCAGGTAATCCGGCACGCCCAGTTCCAGCAGGCGCATGATGGCCGAGGGCGCATCGTTGGTGTGCAGGGTCGACAGCACCAGGTGTCCGGTCAGCGCCGCCTGGATCGCCATCTCGGCGGTGGCCAGGTCGCGGATCTCGCCGACCATGATGATGTCGGGATCTTGCCGCATCAGCGCACGCACGCCGTCGGCAAACGACAGGTCGATGCCCGGCTGCACCTGCATCTGGTTGAACGAGGCCTCGACCATCTCGATCGGGTCTTCCACCGTGCACACGTTGACCTCGTTGGTCGCCAGCGCTTTCAGGGTCGTGTACAGCGTGGTGGTCTTGCCCGAGCCGGTCGGGCCGGTCACGAGGATAATGCCGTGCGGACGATTGGTCAGCGCATCCCAGCGCTGGGCATCGGCGGGCGGAAAACCGAGTTCCGGCAAGGTTTTGACCACCACTTCCGGATCGAAAATCCGCATCACCAGCTTTTCGCCAAACGCGGTTGGCATGGTCGACAGGCGCAGCTCGACTTCCTGGCCGGCATGGGTGCGGGTCTTGATGCGGCCATCTTGCGGGCGCCGCTTTTCGATCACGTCCATGCGGCCCAGCAGCTTGATGCGCGCGGTCATGGCCAGCATCACGGCGGCCGGCACCTGGTATACCTGGTGCAGCACGCCGTCGATGCGGAAACGGACCGCGGCGAATTCGCGTTTCGGTTCCAGGTGAATATCGGAAGCACGCTGTTCGAAGGCATAGCCCCATAGCCAGTCGACGATGTTGACGATATGCTGGTCATTGGCGTCGAACTGTTTATTTGCCTTGCCCAGTTCGACCAGTTGCTCGAAATTGTTGCGCAGCGCGACATCCTGGGCATTCGTCTTGCTCGCATCACGGATCGATTTGGCCAGGCTGAAGAACTGGGAAATGTACTGGGCAATATCCAAGGGATTGGCCAGTACCAGTTCGATGCGCCGGCGCGAAATCCTGGCGATCTCGTTTTCCCATTCGATGGCAAACGGATCGGCCGTGGCCACGGTCAGGGTCGTGGCGCTCATGTCGACCGGCAGGATATTGAAGCGCGCTGCGTAGCTGGCCGACATCACGTCCGCCACGCGGGTGAAATCGATTTTCAGGGGGTCGATGCGAATGAAGGGCAGGCCGACCTTGGCCGCGCACCATTCGCTGAGAATGTCGAGGGTCAGCAGGCGGTGCGGCGGCTGGTGCGACAGCAGCTTGCATTGCGCGACGGCGGTCAGCGGATGCATCGAGCCGGCCGCGTTTTTCAGTATGCTCTGGGCCTGGGCGAAATGCGCCTTGACCTTGTCTTTTTCGACGATGCCGTCGGCCAGCAGCCAGGAAAAGATCGCCTGCAGGTCCAGACGCCGCGGCCGCTGGGACGGGCGGGGGAGGGAAGCGGTTGGCGGTGCGTTGGCGTTCATCGATCCCTCTATGGATTGCGCTGTCAGCGCGATGCTTCAATACCCTTGACCCATGATTTGGCCGGCAGCTTGGTGGCGGCCACGATCTGCGCCGCGCGCGCAGCCAGTGCCGCGCTGTCGAGCTGCGGCGCCGTCTTGAAGCACAGCGCCACTACATTGCCGTCGTGGACTTCGGGCAGGCAAATCACCTGGTCGAAAGCGAATTTCATCGCCTTCAGGTTCTTGTTATAGCTTGGATGGTCGCCGAACAGATTCACCGTCATGATGCCGCCGGGCGCCAGGCAGTCGTTGCAGGCGCGGTAGAACTCGGGCGTGTCGAGTACCGGGCCCTTGGCGGTGGCGTCGTACAGATCGCATTGCAGCACGTCGAAGGCGCCGTGGTTTTCCGGGTCTTCGACGAAATCCAGCGCATCCATTTCCAGCACGTTGAAGCGCTCGTCCTCGGGCGGCAATTTGAACATGGTGTGACAAATTGCGATGACCGATGGATTCAGTTCGACGGCAGTGACCTGCGCTTGCGGGAACTGGCGATAGCAGGCTTTGGTCAGCGTGGCGGCGCCGAGGCCCAGTTGGGCGATGCGGCGCGGCGTTTCGATGAACAGCATCCAGGCCATCATTTGCTGGGCGTATTCGAGTTCCGGCCAATCGGGTTTGCGGATGCGCATGGCGCCCTGCACCCATTCGGTGCCGAAGTGGAGATAGCGGACGCCGTCCTGTTCGGACAGCGTCACGGGCGCGAATTTCGGTTTGCGCGCGGGGCGGCGCGAGGATTCGGCGAGTTCGATGGATTTACGTTTGATGAGCATAGGACGACCTGTTGAATCGGCCTATTATCGGGGGAGGGGTTCCCGCTGCGCAAGCGCAACGGGATTGAAGAGGCGGCGCGGAGAAGGAGGGGGCGTCCTCCGAGCCGTGACAACTAGACTACACCAGGCAAGTGGGCCTGATTAATACTGCTGATCCGGCTCCACCGACACGCGCAGGCGGATGCGGTTGCCCGGGTCGCGGCTCATGAAGGCGGTGTGGTTCTGGCCGCGGTATTCGTAGGTCACGTCGTAGCCGGTGGTGCGCGATTCGAAGGAATCGACGTTGCGGCACTGGCGCACGGCCTGTTCCTGCACGCCCTGGTCATAGTTGCGGCCGTTGTTTTCCACACGGTCGCCGACCACGGCGCCGGCGATCGCACCGGCTGCGGCAGCCGCCACTTTACCGTTGCCGCTGCCGACCTGGCTGCCCAGCAGGGCGCCGGCGATGCCGCCGACTACCGAGCCGCCGGCGCCGCGTTGCTGCTGCACCGGCACCTGCACGTATTCGGTGCGGCATTCCTGGCGCGGCTGGCGGATCTGTTCGACGCGCGGTTGTACCCGCACCACGCGGCCGAAATCCTCGAAGTCGGCAGCCTGGGCGAGCGGCAGCGCGCACAGGCCCAGGGCGGAAATCATCAGTTTGCTTGTCATGTTCATGCTGAACCTCGTTCGTCCGGTGCTGTTGGTAAGAGCGGATTTTTTTTCATCCACGGATGTATGTTAATCCCGCTGGCCGCGTAAAACCAATCTACGTGGCAACAAAATGTAACAGCCAGCGGCAGCGCAACCGTGGCGAGCCAGAATGGCAAAACACGCCAAATTACGCGGATTCCGACCGTCATGCACCAGTTTTATGCAATTTTCTGCTGCAAAGTCACATTCGGGTTGCTTCGCTAGGTACAAAACGTTACCCTTACACAAATTAGGGTTTATTGGCGCGTGGAAACGATTTAGGAGAGCAGCGTTGCCGCCCGGGCGTGCATGGTGAGCAGTCCCCGGCGATTCGAACCACTACACCAGGTCGACTTGAGGGAAAAATGAGTTTGTTGATGAGAGTGCCGTCCAATCTTGTGCAGTCCATTCGGGCCTATCGGGTGCCGGAACTGCAGGAAGAGGCGGCGCGCATGGGCCACCATTTCCTGTATGCGCATTGCGCCAACGCGTTGACCAAGCAGCAAGTGTGCGCCCGCATCGGCGAACAATTTTACTTCCCTAAACCCTCCAGCAAGAATTTCGACGCTTTACGGACCACGCTGACCGAAACGATCCACGGCGCGGGTCCCCAGCCCGGCTTCCTCGTCGTGCTGGAGCAATTGCCCAACACGCAAAAGTTCGACAAGGAAGCGCGCGAGACCCTGCTCGACGTGTTCCGTGACGCGGCCGAATTCTGGGCCGAGAAGCGGGTTCCTTTCCGCGTTTTCTATTCCTTCGAAATCGACGCGGCCGGCCTCGAATCCGGCCCCTCATCCAGCCTGTAGCCAGTCTGTAGCCAGCCTCTAGTCAGCCGGTCAAGGCGGATTTCGGCTTTTCCATACCACAGTTGCGCCACGCGCATACGGTACAATGCGCGCTATGAAAAACATCGTCATCCTTATCTCTGGCCGCGGAAGCAACATGGAAGCGGTCGTGCGGGCGGCCCGGTCGGAAGGCTGGCCGGCGCGGGTGGCGGCAGTGATCAGCAACCGGGCCGACGCGGGCGGTCTCGCGTTTGCCCACGCCCACGGCATCCCGACCGCCGTGGTGCCCAGCAAGAATTATCCGGACCGCGCCAGCTTCGACGCCGCCTTGCAGCATGAAATCGACCGCTTTGCCCCCGACCTGGTGGTGCTGGCCGGCTTCATGCGCATCCTGACCGCGCCTTTCGTGGCCCATTACGAAGGGCGCATGCTGAACATCCATCCTTCGCTGCTGCCGGCCCATCCCGGGCTGGACACGCACCGCAAGTGCCTGGAAGCCGGCGAGCGCGAGCATGGCGCGACGGTGCATTTCGTCACCGCCGAGCTCGATCACGGCCCGATGGTGGCCCAGGCGCGCGTACCCGTGCTGCCCGGCGACACCGAAGCCAGCCTGGCAGCGCGCGTGCTGCTGGAAGAACACAAGCTGTATCCCTACGCCGTTCGCCTGTTCATCGAGGACAGGCTGAGCATCGAACAAGGCGACGTGCGCATCGCACAGCCCGCCTGATTTTTATACGTATCTGATTCAAGGAATTCCATGAGATTGCCACCAGCAATTCTCGGCAACACCGAAGAGGTGCTGCGCGAGATCTTGCGCTTTACGGCCCCGGCCGACGTTACCCTGTCGCGTTACTTCAAGGACCACCAGCGTCTCGGCCCGCGCGAACGCGGCGTGGTTGCCGAAGCGGTGTACGCCGTACTGCGCAATAAAACCTTCTTTACCGAGTTCGGCGGCACCGGCGGCACGCCGTCGATGCGCCGCCTGGCCCTGCTGGGCCTTTCGGAAACCGTCGGCATCGACGCCCTCGGCGGCCTGCACGAAGACGAAACCGCCTTCCTGACCCGCATCAAGGAAATCGACCGTAGCCTGCTGCCGCCGCTGGCGCGCGCCAACATGCCGAAGTGGCTGTTCGACAAGCTGGTCGCCCAGTATGGCGAAGCCGATGCCCAGGAACTGGCCGCCGTGCTGAACACCCCGGCCCCGCTCGACCTGCGCGTGAACGCCATCAAGGCCAATCGCGACGAGGTGATTGCCAAGCTGGCCGAAGCGCCGATCGTGGCCGAGCCGACGCCGTATTCGCCGCTGGGCCTGCGCGTCCAGAAAAAGCCGAACCTGCAAAGCCTGCCGCTGTTCAAGGATGGCGCGATCGAGGTGCAGGACGAGGGCAGCCAGGTGCTGGCCCAGATCCTGGCCGCGCGCCGTGGCGAGATGGTGGTCGACTTCTGCGCCGGCGCCGGCGGCAAGACCCTGGCCCTGGGCGCGACCATGCGCAACACCGGCCGCCTGTACGCCTTCGACGTGTCGGAAAAGCGCCTATCGAAGCTGAAGCCGCGCCTGGCGCGCAGCGGCCTGTCGAACGTGCACCCGGTGCTGATCGCGCACGAGCGCGACGCCAAGATCAAGCGCCTGGCCGGCAAGATCGACCGCGTGCTGGTCGATGCCCCATGCTCGGGCCTGGGCACCCTGCGCCGCAACCCGGACGTGAAATGGCGCCAGCCGGAAGGCGCCGTGGCCGAGATGCAGGAAAAGCAAGCGGCGATCCTGGACGGCGCCGCGCGCCTGCTCAAGGGCGGCGGCCGCCTGGTGTACGCCACCTGCTCGCTGCTGAACGAAGAGAACGACTTCATCGTCGAGCAATTCCTGGCCTCGCATCCGGACTTCGAGCTGGTGCCGATGAACAAGGTCCTGGCCGAGCAAAAGATCGACCTCGAGATGGGCGACTACCTGAAGCTGTTGCCGCACAAGCACCAGACCGACGGTTTCTTCGCTGCCGTGCTGGAGCGCAAGCCGATGGCTGCGAAAGCGCCGAAGCCAGAACCAGAAGCTGAAGCGGAGTAAGCCCCACCGTGCGCAACATGCCGCTGACCGACCTGCTGCAGGACCTGCTCGAGGACATCAGTAACCCGCGCATCTTGTGGCAGGCGCTGGCGATTGTTGCTGCGGTGCTGGTCGGCCTGCTGCTGGCGCGCCTGATCCGGCGCAACTGGCTGCACGAGGACGACAACGCCGGGGCCATCCGCCGCATTGGCGTGGAAGGCTTCGGCCGCGTGCTGGCGCCGCTCCTGATTACCGGCGGCGTGTGGCTGGCCAAGGGCATCCTGTCCCAGTACCAGAACGTGCACCTGCTGGCCGTGGCCTTGCCGCTGTTTGCGTCGATGGCCCTGATCCGCATGGTGTTCTACCTGCTGCGGCGCGTGTTTGCGCGGCGTGGCCCGCTCGGCACCGCGCTGCAGACCTTCGAAAAAGTGCTGGCGCTGGTGGTCTGGGTCGGCGTTGCGCTGTATCTCACAGGGCAATGGCCCGACATCCTGCATTTCCTCGAATACCGGCAAATCCCGCTTGGCAAGAACCATGCGTCCTTGCTGGCGATCCTGCAGGCAGTCGCCTCCGTCGTTGTCCTGATGATGCTGGCGCTGTGGGCCGGCGCCGCGCTGGAAGAGCGCCTGATGCGCCTCGATGGCATGCACAGCTCGCTGCGCGTGGTGCTGGCGCGCATGGGACGGGCGATATTGATCCTGGTATCGGTGCTGGTCAGCCTGGGCCTGGTCGGGCTCGACCTGACGGTGTTGTCGGTTTTCGGCGGTGCGCTCGGTGTCGGTCTTGGTCTCGGCATGCAGCGTATTGCCAGTAACTATGTGTCCGGCTTCATCATCCTGTTCGAGCGCAGTTTGTCGATCGGCGACCCGATCGCTGTCGACAAGTATGCGGGCCGGGTAGCGCGCATCAATACCCGCTACACCGTGCTGCAGGCGCTTGACGGTACGCAGACCCTGCTGCCGAACGAGATGTTGATCACCGGTGTCGTAACCAACCAGTCGGGAACGAATAAAGCGGTGCGCCTGAACACGAAGATCACGGTGGCCTACGACAGCGACCTGAACGAGGTGATGGCGCTGCTGGCGCGCCAGGCCGACGAGGTCGAGCGCGTAGTGGCCGAGCCGGCGCCTTCGGTGCAGCTGAACGCCTTCGGGCCGCATGGCTACGAACTCGAACTGGGCTTTTCGATCGTCGATCCGGAGAAGGGCAGCGGCGGCGTGATCTCGGCCGTGAACCGGAACATCTATGCGCTGGTGCATGCCGGCGCTATCCGTCTCGGACTGCCACCGCAGAATCCGCCGGCACCGGCATGAGAGCAATGCATATTCACCAACAGGATGGCGCACGTTAGGTAAAGAAGCGCATTTATATGCGTTGTTCGTGCCGTGCGTCATGAGAAGTGCGTAGAATGCGGGGTTGTTTGGCCGGCGCGTGCGCGCTGCCTCGCGCGACTGCCTCACAGAAAGATCGGCGCGCAGTACAGTCTGACCTTAACTTGGAGCAGTAATGACCTTTAGCAATATCCTGCATTCGGTGCTGGAATTCATGACGACCGGCCTCGTCGGCCTGAGCGCCTGGGAAGTCGTGATCTACACGCTGGTGGTGACCCATATCACCATCGCCGGCGTCACCATCTACCTGCACCGTCACCAGGCGCACCGCGCGCTGGAACTGCATGCGATTCCGAGCCACTTCTTCCGCTTCTGGCTGTGGCTGACCACGGGCCAGGTGACCAAGGAATGGGCTGCCATCCACCGCAAGCACCACGCCAAGTGCGATACCGAGGAAGATCCGCACAGCCCGCAAACCCGCGGCATCAAGAAAGTGCTGCTGGAAGGCGCCGAGCTGTATCGCGTCGAGAGCAAGAACAAGGAAACGATGGAGAAGTACGGTCACGGCACGCCGGACGACTGGATGGAGCGCAATGTGTACACCCGCTACAGCTGGGCCGGCGTCTCGGCACTGCTGGTGATTAATTTCATTCTGTTCGGCGTGATCGGCATCAGCATCTGGGCCATCCAGATGCTGTGGATTCCGATTACCGCAGCCGGCATCATCAATGGCCTGGGCCACTGGTGGGGTTACCGCAACTACGATTGCAACGATGCGGCCACCAACATCTTCCCATGGGGCATCCTGATCGGCGGGGAAGAGCTGCACAACAACCACCACACCTATGCCACCTCGGCCAAGCTGTCGAGCAAGTGGTACGAAATCGACCTCGGTTGGGCTTATATCCGCGCCATGGAAATGGTTGGACTGGCAAAAGTGAAGAAGGTTGCGCCGAAGCCGAAGCTGGCCAAGGACAAAGCGGTAGCCGACCTGGAAACCCTGCAGTCGGTGATCACCAACCGCTACGATGTGATGGCCAAGTATGCCAAGTCGGTCAAGCACGCCTTCCACGAGGAATTCGAGCACCTGAAGCACAAGGCCGAACTGGAGGCGCGCTTCCTGAAATCCTCGCGCAAGCTGTTGCAACGCGAGCCGGGCAAACTGGAACTGTCGCAAAAAGCCCAACTGATCGAACTGTTCAAGCACAGCAAGGCACTGGAGACCATGCACCAGATGCGCGTGGAACTCGGCGCCATCTGGGAGCGTTCGCACTCGACCCGTGACCAGCTGCTGCAGCAATTGCAGGACTGGTGCGCACGTGCCGAAGCCTCGGGCATCAAGTCGTTGCAGGAGTTCTCGCTGCGTCTGCGTAGCTACGCATAAGCGCGATTCACGCTGAGTTCACGTTGAGAAAGCGGCTCCTTCGGGAGCCGTTTTTTATTGGCAGGCGGGTAAGTCATGCGAGCTGCATGGGTACTGTCGAGTTTTCTTACACCACCTCATGTCAATACATCCGGTATTCCTTTAAGTAACTGATTCCAATGGTAAATATTTTTTAGGCACAGGAATTGCTTATAGTTTCATATCCGCAAAATCGTTTTCCACTAATAAAGAGCTAATGATGAAACTCCTGAGCAAGCTGACCTGTGTTGCCGCCCTGGCCTTTTCGTTCGCCAACGCCAACGCTGCCGCAAACAGCGCAGTCATGAACGATTGGGTCTTCAATCCGAATGGCGGCGGCTTTGCCAAAGGCCAAACCATCAATGAATACCTGGACATCAACGGCAACGCCTTCATCCAGCTGACCCCGACCGGTACGAATTCCTTCTCGTTCGTCGAACACGCTGTCTTCAATCTGAAGCAGGCCGACAGCAATGGCGCCACGTTCGCGTCGAACTATGCCGGCGGCAACATCAGCGCGGTCTTCCAGGCGACTGGCACCGGCACCTTCAATGGCGCCTTCACGTTCACTGGCGGCAGCATTACCATGTACCAGAATCCGGTGAACCAGTACGGCTCGACTGTGGGCATCTATGGCGCCAACCAGGGTACGGCGATTGCCACATTTACCGTGCTCGCCGGCGGCGGTGGCCTGGTGGATGCAAGCGGCAAGCCTACCTCGAATGGCCAGGTCAGCGTGCTGGCGTCGGCTGAAGTCGGGGCATTGAAAGAGGGTTATTTCTTCAACAGCAAAGGAAAGGATCTGTCGACGGAATCCATCCTGTCGTTTGCCTTTACCAATGCGAACAATATCGGCAAGCCGAGCCAGACCCTGGTCAATGAGCTGGTGTGCGAGTTCTCCGGCTTCAAAGGCAATGGCTGCAAGAAGAACACGACCTACGCGAACAAGTCGGGCCAATACTTCCTGTTCTCGAACAATGGCCAGTTCAAGCTGGCAACCGAAGTGCCGGAGCCAGGCTCGCTGGCCC
>Ga0308160_10001606_pt1 | contig 30899 bp, 21 predicted proteins | sample PhyFR1_FD_201036 | JGI IMG/M metagenome (GOLD analysis project Ga0308160, IMG submission 201036) | Phyllosphere microbial communities from UC Gill Tract Community Farm, Albany, California, United States - DLSLF.R1 | ecosystem: Host-associated > Plants > Phyllosphere > Unclassified | place: USA... | reverse complement strand
TCGGCGGGGTGGTCACATTGGGCTTCGCCACCGGCGCGCTGCGCTTGAAGGAGCCGAAGTACTTGGCCACCAGCGCCCGCGTTTTGACCTTGTCGATGTCGCCGGCGATCACGATGCTGGCGTTGTTCGGGCCGTAGTAGCGGGTGAAGAAGTCGCGCACGTCGCCCAGCTTGGCATTCTGGATGTCGGCGTGCGAACCGATCACCGAGGCGTAGTAGGGGTGGTTCCTCGGGAACAGCGCGTGGTTCATCGCTTCTTCGACGATGCCGTAGGGACGGTTCTCGACGCTCTGGCGGCGCTCGTTGCGCACCACGTCCTGCTGGTTCGACAGCGCGGTCTGGTCGAGCACGTCGAGCAGGTAGCCCATGCGGTCGGCATGCACCCACAGCGCCAGCTCCAGCTGGTTCGAGGGCACGGTGTCGTAGTAATTGGTGCGGTCGTAGTCGGTGCTGCCGTTGCTGTCGGTGGCGCCGGCGCCTTCCAGCAGGCGGTCAGCCATACCGCGTGCTAGGTGTCGGGTGCCGGCGAACATCATGTGCTCGAACAGGTGGGCGAAGCCGGTCAGGCCGGGCGCCTCGTTGGCCGGACCCACGTGGTACCAGATGTTCACCGCGACGATGGGCAGGCGGCGGTCCTCGATCAGGATCAGTTCCAGGCCGTTGGGCAGCGTGGTCTTTTCATACGCGACCTGGGGCAGGGCGGCGGGGCCGGCAGCAGGATTCTGGGCCGGTGCGGGGCCGGCTGCAATCGCCAGCGCCAGCATCAGGGAAGACAGCAAGGGTAATCGGACGTTCATGCGAACTCCATGATGGACGGCTCAGTGACAGCTCAGTGACAAACCTCGGCGCCGCGGTCCCGCTCGGGCAGCCCCAGCGGCGTGAGGCGGGCAGACTCCAGGAATTCCCATTCGTAGCGCCCGTCCAGCAGGCGCAGTTTCAGCACGCCGGTGCGGCCGCTGTCGCGCATCTCGCTGTTCTTCACCGTGAGCAGGAACGGCGTCGGGTAGGCGCCGCCGGTGCCGACCACGAACTGGCGCATGCCGCGCGCGCGGTCCAGCTTATTGTCGGCATCCTGCGGCGCGAAGCGTTCGTAGTCGTGGTCATGGCCGGACAGCACAAGCTCGGCGCCGGCCTGCTGCAGCAGGCGCCAGGCATCGCGCATCTTCGGGATGCTGCCATGGCCGCCCGAGCTGTACAGCGGATGGTGCCAGAAGGCCAGCGTGCAGCGCGCCGGGTGGCTGGCGAGATCGGCGCGCAGCCATTCGATCTGGGCCGCATGCTCGGCGGGCGCCAGGTTGCTGTCGAGCGAAACGATGTGCCAGCTGCCGAGTTCCAGGCTGTAGTAGCCGCGGCCGGCGCGCTCGCCGAAGTAGGCGAAGTAGGGCGCGGCCTTCGGCGTGTAGTACTCGTGGTTGCCGGGCGCCGGCCAGGTGCGGTCCTTGAACTTGCCCCAGGTCGGGCCGTAGCAGTCCGTGAATTCTTTGGCCCGGCCGTGCGGATAGGTGTGGTCGCCCAGCGTCAGCACCACCGCTTGCGGGTCGGCGGCAAGGCCGGCGGCGACGGTGCGCGCGGTGTCGGCCGCCGCCGACCAGGCCGGGTCGCTGTAGGCGCATCGGGCGATGTCGCCGGCCGTGTAGACGGTGATGCCGCCGCTCGATTCAGCTGTGCCGGTCGATGTGCCGGCCGCTGTGCCGGCGAACGCGGCGGCGCCCAGCAGCAGGCTGCCGGCCGCCGCGGCCAGGCGTAGCGCGAGAGCCGGCATCCTCCTTACTCGAGGAAGCGCAGCAGGCCGGCCAGCGCGTGCTTGACCGTCTGTTCGCGCACAGCGCGGCGGTCGCCCTGGAATACCAGGCGCTCGGTATAGGTGGTGCCGCCTCTGGACCAGCCGAAGCAGACCGTGCCGACCGGCTTGCCCGGCACGGCGCCGGTCGGGCCGGCGATGCCGGTGGTCGAGACGGCGACGTCGGCATGGCTGTTGGCAATGGCGCCTTCGGCCATGGCGCCGGCCACTTCCACGCTGACGGAGCCGAACTGCGCGATCAGGGCGCCCGGTACGTCCAGCATCTCGCTCTTGGATGCGTTCGAATAGGTGACGAAGCCGCACTCGAACCAGCCGGTCGAGCCGGGGATCTCGGTGACGGCCTGGGACACGCCGCCGCCGGTGCAGGACTCGGCGGTGGCCAGCAACAGGCCTTTCGTCTCGAGCAGCTTGCCGACTTTGGCTGCAAGTTCAAGAATATCGTTCTCCATCTCGTCTCCCCTCTGTTGTAGGCTGCGCCGGACCATTCTAGCGCGCCTCGGTCCGGTGTGCGCTAAAAACCTTAAGCAAAAAACATGCAGTAAAAGATACTTGTAAATACGGTGTCGTTCCGTGCGACATCATCGAAAGGGCTGCTGCTATCCTGCTCGCCTGCCGGGCCGGTCCCGGTGTTTCCCTCATTGACGCAGGAATGACATGCCGTTCGAATGTTTGCGCAGGGCCGAGGCGGCATGATCGGCCAACGCTCGATCCGCACCAAGCTCGTCACGATCGTGATGTCGACCACGCTGGCAGCGCTCGCAGTGTCGGTCGGCACCGTGGTCGCCTATGACCTGCGCGGCTACCAGCGCGCGCTGCTGAACGATCTCTCGACCCAGGCCGAGCTGGTCGGCCACATGACCTCGGCCGCGCTCTCGTTCGACGACCCGCGCCTGGCGCGCGAAAACCTGGCCATGCTGCGCTCGCGGCCCAACGTGCGCGCGGCCGCCATCTACGACCAGAACGGCACCCTGTTCGCGTCCTACCTGGCGCCGGGCGAAACCAGTACCTTCCCGCCGCATCCGGAAGAGGTCGGGCATGGCAGCAAGAGCACGGTGCGCGATGGCGACGAACTGGTGTTCTACAAGTCCATCGTCGAGAACGAGGACCGGCTGGGCACCGTCTATTTGCGCTCTACCAACCAGCTCATGGGGCGGGTGCGCGACTACCTGCTGATCTGTATCGGCACCACCCTGCTGGCATTGCTGGTCGCCTGGCTGCTGGTGCGCCGGCTCGGCCATACGATCACGACGCCGATCGACGCCATTACCAACATCGCCCGCGAAGTGGTGGCCAAGCGCGACTATTCGCGCCGCGCGCCGCGCATCAGCCAGGACGAGGCGGCGGCGCTGGTCGATTCCTTCAATGCGATGCTGACGGAGATCGAGCAGCGCACGCTGGCGCTGGAAGGCTCGAACCGCGAGATCGCGCGCGAGGCGCTGGAGCGCGCCCTGGCCCAGCAGGAGGTGATGCGCCTGAACAGCGAGCTCGAGGAGCGCGTGCACGAGCGCACCATGCAGCTGGAACTGGCCAACTCCGAACTCGAACTGGCGATCGAAGAGGCGCGCAACGCCAACCAGGCCAAGTCGGCTTTCCTGTCGTCGATGAGCCACGAGCTGCGCACGCCGCTCAACGCCATCCTCGGCTTCGCCCAGATCCTGGCCGCCGACAACCTGCCGACCACCCCCGAACAGAAAAAGGAATTCGCCGGCCATATCCTGAAATCGGGCCGCCACCTGCTCACGCTCATCAACGAGATCCTCGACCTGGCCAAGGTGGAGGCGGGCGCGCTGACCTTGTCGATGGAGCCGGTCGGCCTGGCCGAGGTGCTGGCCGAGTGCCGGACCATGATCGCGCCGCAGGCGGCCGCGCGCGGCATCCGCGTGAGCTTCCCCGACAACGCCGCGGCCCTGGTCCAGGCCGACCGCACGCGCCTGAAGCAGGTGCTCCTGAATCTGCTGTCGAACGCGGTCAAGTACAACCGCGAGGGCGGCGAGGTCACCGTCGAGTGCGTCGCCTGCGGGCTGGACCGGCTGCGCCTGTCGGTGCGCGACACCGGCGTCGGTTTGCGCCCGGACCAGGTGGCCGCGCTGTTCCAGCCCTTCAACCGCCTCGGGCAGGAGAACGGGACGCAGGAGGGCACCGGCATCGGCCTGGTGTTCACGCGCCGCCTGGTCGAGATGATGAAGGGAGACATCGGCGTCACCAGTACCCCGGACGTGGGCACGACCTTCTGGATCGAGCTGTCGGCCGCCGCGCCGCTGGTGCAGCTGGTGGCGCCGGCGCAGATCGAGGCCGGCCACGCCGATGCAGCCCCGGACAGCAAAGCGCCGCGTCCCATCCTCTATATCGAGGACAACCCGGCCAATCTGCGCCTGGTGCAGGAGATCCTCGCCTTCCGCACCGACCTGACGCTGCTGGCCGCGCCGGACGGCCACGCCGGGCTGGCGCTGGCGCACATGCACCGCCCGGCGGTGATCCTGATGGACCTGAACTTGCCCGGCATGAGCGGCTTCGAGGTGCTGGCGCAGCTGCGCCGCGATCCCGCAACCGCGCATATTCCGGTGGTCGCCCTGACCGCCAACGCCATGCCGCGCGATGTCGAGCGTGGCCTGTCGGCGGGATTCGCCCGCTATCTCACCAAACCGATCGACATCGAACAATTCAATGAGGCCATTGACGGCGTGCTGGCCCAGCGCGCCGCAGAAGAAAGGACAGCCCCATGAGGTCAGCTCTATGATTTCGCCTACGGATATCCGGCGTGCACGCATCCTGGTCGTCGACGACGAACCGGTCAACGTGCAGCTGCTCGAATTCCTGCTCAAGACCACCGGCTACGAACAGGTCTCGAGTACCACCGACCCGCGCCAAGTGGCATCGCTGCACCTGCAGCACCGCTACGACCTGATCATCCTCGACCTGCAGATGCCGCACATGGACGGCTTCCAGGTCATGGAAGCGCTAAGGCCGATGGAACTCGAATCCTGGCTGCCGGTGCTGGTGGTGACAGCGGAGCCGGACAAGAAGCTGGCCGCCCTCGAGGCCGGGGCGCGCGACTTCATCGGCAAGCCCTTCGACACCGTCGAGGTGTTGACCCGCATCCGCAACCTGCTGGAAGTACGCCTGTCCCAGAATCAGTCGCGCGAGTACGGCGCACGCATGGAGCGCAAGGTACGCGAGCGGACCGCCGAGCTGCAGCGCTTCCGCGGCGCGATGGACGCCACCGCCGACGCCATTTTCCTGGTCGACGCGCGCAACATGGCAATGCTGGACGTGAGCGACGGCGCCTGCCGCATGCTGGGCTTTTCGCGCGACGCGCTGCTGCGCATCGACCCGGTGGCGCTGGGCCTCGCCGAACGCGCCCAGCTGGAACGCTATGCCGACCCGGAGTCGGGCAAGCGCGAACACGACATCGTCGAGACCGAACTGCTGCGCTCCGACGGGCAGGGCGCGGTGCCGGTCGAGATCAGCTGGCAGCTGCAGCAGCTGGACCAGATGCGCATGCTGATCGCGGTGGCGCGCGACATCTCCGAGCGCATCCACGCGGCCCAGCGCCTGAAGCACATCTCGAACTACGACAGCCTGACCGGCCTGCCGAACCGCACCCTGTTCTTCCAGACCCTGCGCGACAACATCGAGCTGGCGCAGGACAAGAACTGGCGCATCGCGGTGCTGTTCATCACCCTCGACCGCTTCAAGGTCATCAACGATTCGCTTGGCCCGGCGCTGGGCGACGAGCTGCTGCGCCAGTTCAGCACGCGCCTGGTACGCTCCCTGCACCATCGCGACAGCCTCGGACGCTTGGGCGGCGACGAGTTCGCGCTGATCCTCACCACCACGCCCGAGCAGAAGGAAGAGGAAGCGGTCAGCGTGGCCAACGAGGTCCGGGAAGCGCTGCGCGCCCCGTTCGACCTGAACGGCCAGCAGGCCGCGCTGACGGCCAGCATCGGCATCGCGATGTACCCCGACGACGCCCGCGACCCCGGCACCCTGGTCAAGTATGCCGACGTGGCGATGGTCCGCGCGCGCGAGGCGGGCCGCGACGGCTACCGCTTCTTCACGGCCGGCATGAACGAGCAGGTGCTGGCGCGTCTGGACCTCGAGCTGGCGCTGCGCGGCGCCATCGACGGCAAGCAGTTCGAGCTGCACTACCAGCCCAAGCTCGACCTGAACACGGGCCGCGTCAGCGGCGTCGAGGCGCTGCTGCGCTGGCGCCGTCCCGATTTCGGCCTGGTGTACCCGGCCGAGTTCGTGCCTGTCATGGAAGAGACGGGGATGGTGGTGCGGGTCGGCACCTGGATCATCGACGAAGCCTGCCGCCAGATCGCCGCCTGGAACGCCCAGGGCGTGCGCGACGTGCGCATTGCCGTCAACGTCTCCAGCCGCCAGTTCGTCGAGGGCGACCTGGAAGGCGACATCCGCGCCGCGCTGGACAAGCACAAGGTCGATCCCGGCCTGCTCGAGCTGGAGCTGACCGAGAGCGCGCTGATGTCGAACTTCGAGCACACGATCCAGGTGCTGGAAAGCCTGAAAGCGCTCGGCATCCGCATTGCGATCGACGATTTCGGCACCGGCTATTCGAGCCTGGCCTACCTGAAGCGCTTCCCGATCGACAAGCTGAAGATCGACATCGCCTTCGTGCGCGACATCACGACCAATCCGGACGATGCCGCGATCGCGCTGGCCATCATCAGCATGGCGCACAGCCTGCACATGCAGGTGATTGCCGAAGGCGTGGAGTCGCGCGCCCAGATGGCGCTGCTGCGGCGCCACTTCTGCGACGAGATCCAGGGCTTCCACTTCTCACGCGCGCTGCCGCCCGAGGAGCTGGGCAAGTTCGTGCAGGACAACCGCGCCCAGCCGAACCGCCCGGCGGCGGACGACCGCAACGTGCAGACCATGCTGGTGGTGGACGACGACGTCAACGTGCTGGCCAGCCTGCACCGGCTGTTCCGGCGCGACAATTACCGGGTGCTGACGGCGGCCACGCCGGCCGAAGCCTTCGAGCTGCTGGCGCTGTACCACGTGCAGGTGATCCTGTGCGACCAGCGCATGCCGGTGATGAGCGGCATCGAGTTCCTGAGCAAGGTGAAGGAGATGTACCCGGACACGATCCGCATCATCCTGTCCGGCTACACCGGCGTCGACACGGTGCTCGACTCGATCAACCGCGGCGCGATCTACCGTTTTTATACGAAGCCGTGGAACGACACCGAGCTGCGCGACAACGTGCGTCTGGCGTTCCGGCAGTACTGGCTGACGCATGGGCCGTATGACGATCGGAAGACGCCGCGGAAGGCGCAGGTGGCGTGATAGAAAGTTGTCGTGCCGGGCATTGCCCGACTCGACTTCCCGCGCAGGCGGGAATCCAAGTGCTGTATGCTTTGCGTTAGCTCACACCAACTTGGGTCCCCGCCTGCGCGGGGACGACGTATCAGGCGAAATGGTCCCAGCCGCGCAGCTGCAATGCCAGCGGCGCGCCGTCCGCATCGACCAGGCGCAAGCCCGGCTCGGCCTCGATCCGCCCCACGCGCGTCACCGGCGTGTCCGACTGCATCCCGGCCGCCAGGATCGCCTCGCAGTTGGTTGCCGGCGCTGTGAAACACAACTCGTAATCGTCGCCGCCTGCGGCCGTAAAGCGCCGCCGCAACTCGCGCGGCTGGCGCGCCAGCACGAGGCCAGCGGGCAGCGCGTCGATATCCAGCACCGCACCTACCTTCGACGCGGCCAGGATGTGATTCAGGTCCCCAACCAGTCCATCCGAGATATCCAGCGCCGCATGCGCCAGCCGTCCCTCGGCGAGCAGCCGGCCCAGGGCCACGCGCGGCGTCGGCGCGTGCAGGCGTGGCGCCGCCAGCTGACGGTCCGCCTCAAGCAGCGGGAGCTCGCCCAAGGCATCGGCCAGCGCCAATCTGGCATCGCCCAGGGTGCCGGAAATCCAGATGTCGTCGCCTGCGCGCGCCGCATCGCGCCGCAGCGCCGTGCCGGGCGCCAGCTCGCCGAAGATCGTGATGCAGATGTTCAGCGGGCCCTTGGTGGTGTCGCCGCCGACCAGCTCGCAGCCGTGCGCATCGGCCAGCGCGAACAGGCCGCGTGAAAAGCCGTCCAGCCAGGCCGGCTCGGCCCCGGGCAGGGCCAGCGCCAGCGTGAAGCCGAGCGGCCTTGCGCCCATCGCCGCCAGGTCCGACAGGTTCACGGCCAGCGACTTGTGCCCGAGCGCGAAGGGGTCGGCACCGGCCAGGAAATGCCGGCCCTCGACCAGCATGTCCGAGGAGACGGCCAGCTGCATGCCGGGCGTGGGCGCCAGCAGGGCGCAATCGTCGCCGACGCCGAGTACGGTGCGGCCGGACGCGTCGCGGCGCCCGGGGCGGGTGAAGTAGTGTTTGATGAGGTCGAATTCGGAAAGCATCCCGCGATTCTAATCCGCCGCCCGCCGATCGGCCTTGTCAGACGGCGGCGAGGTCCGCTACCGTCATGCCCAGCGCGATGCGAATGCCCCGATCCGCGATCGTTCGTAGCAGAAGCAGGTAAGCGTCCACCAGGCGCGGTTGACGGCGTAGTTCGAGCGCCGCGAACGGGCTGGTATCGAACAGTGTCAATGGGTCGGCCGGGTCGAAGGCGGCGCGGTCGGCAGCACCGAAGTGCGGTTCGGCGCCGGCCAGTGCCGTGCTGTCAAATTCGGCCAGGTACAGGTGGAAGCATGCCAGCAGCAGGGCGGCGTGCAGCGGATCGGCATCCTGCGCTAGCAGCGTGGCAATCGTCTTCGAGTGAAACACCGGGATCTTGGCCGCCCCATCCTGGGCAATGCGTGACAGCTGGTCTGCCACGGCCGGGTTGGCAAAGCGATCGAGCACCATCTCCTTGTAGGCTTGGGTAGAAACCCCGCGCGGCAGTTCAAGGTAAGGAATGACGTCGCGTTCCATGAAGCGTGCGAGCAGGCGGCGCAACAGGGGATCGCGCATCGCCTCCGGCACGGTGCGGTAGCCGCACAGCAGCGCCGGATAGGCGAGCAAGCTGTGCGAGGCATTCAGCATGCGCCCCTTCAAGGCTTCATGCGCATGTACTTCGTCGCTGAACACGGCGCCTGCCGCCTCCAGGTCGGGACGTCCGTCGCTGAAGCGGTCTTCCAGCACCCATTGACTGAAAGGTTCGGCGACGGCCGGCAAGGCATCCTCGGCCTGCAGCAATTCTGTGATTCGTTGGCGCTGCCGGTCCGAAACGCCGGGCGCGATGCGGTCGACCATGCTGTTCGGGAAGGCGGCATGGACGCCGATCCAGTTCGCCAGCGCCGGATCGAGCGCGCGGGCATAGGCAAGTACGGCGTGGCGTGCCGTATCGCCATTGTTGCGCAGGTTATCGCAGGAAAGCACCGTGAAGGCCGGCAGGCCAGCGGCACGCCGTCGGCGCAGCGCGCTGACGATCAGGCCGAAGGCGGTGCGCGGTGCGCGGCCGGTGGCATCGCCTGCCAGGTCGGCGGCAACCGCCGGCTCGTCAAGGCGGAAGCTGCCGCTGGCTTCGTCGATGTTGTAGCCGCCTTCGGTAATGGTCAGCGAGACGATGCGGATTTCCGGACCGGCCAGCAGCGCCAGCACCGCCTCCGGATCGCGCGGGGCATGCAAATAGCCGATCATCGCCCCCACCACCTGCGCGCGGGCGCTGCCGTCGGCACCGAACTCGGTCACGGAATACAGGCAGTCCTGGCGCGCATAGGCATCGGCTTTTGCGCTGGCTTGCGGGCCATCGCCAAGGCCGATGCCGACGATGCCCCAATTCTCGTGCCCAGGAAGGTGCAGGCAGCGTTCGATGTACAGGGCCTCGTGCACACGGTGGAAGTTGCCGACCCCGATATGGGCGATGCCCGGCTTGACGCGGGTGCGCTCATAGCCTGGCAGGGCCGCGACGGCAGTCTGCGGCGGATAGTGCAGGAAGTGCGAAGACAATGGCGGACGCGCCGCCCGGGAAGCAGCAAGCATGGCTTCTCCTTGAAAATGGTGCAGCTGGTGGAATCAGGCCTCGGCCGGCGCGGCCATGCGCGGGGCGCGGTCGAAGCGCCATTTCATGATCAGTACGGACGAGGCGAGCAAGAGCGTGACGGCGTTGTTGACGGCCAGAGGCCAGGCCTGGATCACGATGCCGTAGCACATCCAGAGGAATACGCCAAAGCAGAACGCCATGTACATGGCCATGGAAATGCCGCGGGCGGAACGCTGGCGCCAGACCAGCAGCACTTGCGGGATGAAAGCGGCAGTCGTGCAGAATGCCGCGACATAGCCCATCAGTTCAATAGAAATTTGCATGTCGAAACCCCTTTCTCATTACATGCTTTTGGAAATGCGGCACGGAAAACAACGGTTCGCCGGCGCCGGGGAAGGGGCTATAATAAATCACTTAAGTTGATTTAGTCAAACCGTACTACTGCATCCGCGTCTAAAAACCGGCTATTCTTCGCGATCAATATCTTAAAATTCAACAATGTCTCCACAAGCTTCCGACCCTCACGCATTTCCTCAGCCCCTCGGGTCCAACCATGTCGGCATGCGTGAACACAATGAGCGCGTACTGCTGCAGGCAATTCGTTTGCATGGCAGCCTGCCGAAGGCGGAACTGGCGCGTCTCAGCAAATTGAGTACCCAAACAGTGTCGGTCATCGTCGATCGCCTGCTGGTCGACGGCCTTGTCGAGCGCCAGGCAGCGCTGCGCGGCAAGCTGGGGCAACCTTCGCGGCCGATCGCACTGCGCCCGGACGCGGTGTATGCGCTCGGCATCCGGCTCGGAAGGCGCAGTCTGGATCTGCTGCTACTCGACTTTGCCGGCCAGCCGCGCTGGCGGGCAAGTGTGGCTTACGCTGTGCCGCAGGTGGAGCAGGTGTTCGACGAGATCGGTCGCCAGCTCGAACGGGCGCGGACTTTTCTTGGCGAAGATGGCGCGTCACGTCTGTGCGGCATCGGCATGGCCGCGCCCCTGTCTTTCGACGGCTGGCAGGATCTGCTCGGCATGGATCCTGCCGACGCCGCCGACTGGGCGCAGGTCGATATGCGCGCGCGTCTGCAGGCAATGACGTCCTTGCCGGTCGAATTCGCGAAGGACACGGCCGCTGCCTGCGTGGCCGAGCTGGTGACAGGGGCAGGGCGCACGCTCGAGAATTACCTGTATATCTACATCGACGTACTGGCCGGCGGCGGCCTGGTGATCGACAGCCAGCCTCACGGGGGGCGTCATGGCAACGCCGGCGCAGTCGGTTCGATGCCGCTCGGCTTGTCCGCACGCGGCCAGGCAAGCCAGTTGCTGGAAGAAGCCTCGCTGCTGACGCTGGAGCGGATGCTGGCCGAGGCCGGCCTGCCGGCCCTGGAGCCAGGCGACGAGCGTATGCTGCAGGCGCCGTGGGCCGGCGCAGTCCGGGACTGGCTGGTGCGCGCCGCCGACGCCATCGCCTTCGCCGTCTGCAGCGGCACCAGTCTGCTCGACCTGGACGGCGTGATTCTCGACGGCGCCTTCGGACGGGATCTGCTTCGCGCGCTGCTGGAAGAGGTCGAGGCGGCGCTGGCGCGTTACGACTGGCAGGGAGCGGCGCGACCGCGGATAGTGGCCGGACAGGTCGGCGCCGATGCCAAGGTGGTAGGGGCCGCCTTTCTGCCGCTGCACAGCGGTTTCGCACCTGCGCACGATCTGTTCCTCAAGGCGGCGCGGCGCTGAAACGGCTGTACTTTGACCGGTTGGCGTAGCCGTTGGTAAAAATACGTACACGATTAGAGGATTCACTCTGATAAAATCACAAGCCCCCAGTCAGTCAGTAGGAAGGCCTGCAAAGCATGGATTCGTCAATCGACAAAAAAGAAGAACTACGCCAACAACTGCGTGCTGCAGCGCTCGAATACCACCAGATTCCCCGCCCAGGCAAGATCGCCGTCACGCCCACCAAGTCGGTGCTGAACCAGCGCGACCTGGCGCTGGCCTACTCGCCGGGCGTGGCCGCACCCTGCGAAGAGATCGTCAAGGACCCGGCCAACTCCTATAAGTACACGGCGCGCGGCAACCTGGTCGCCGTGATCTCGAACGGCACCGCCGTCCTCGGCCTGGGCAATATCGGCCCGCTGGCATCGAAGCCGGTCATGGAAGGCAAGGGCGTGCTGTTCAAGAAGTTCGCCGGCATCGACGTCTTCGACATCGAGGTCGCCGAGAACGACCCGGACAAGCTGATCGACGTAATCGCCGCGCTCGAACCGACCTTCGGCGGTGTCAACCTCGAAGACATCAAGGCGCCGGAATGCTTCTACATCGAGCGCAAACTGCGCGAGCGGATGAAGATCCCGGTCTTCCACGATGACCAGCACGGCACCGCGATCATCGTCGGCGCCGCCATCCTGAACGGCCTGAAGGTCGTCAACAAGGACATCAAGAACTGCAAGCTGGTGGTATCCGGCGCGGGCGCGGCGGCACTGGCCTGCCTCGAACTGATCGTCGACCTCGGCTTCCCGATCGAGAACATCTGGGTCACCGACCTGGCCGGCGTGGTCTACAAGGGCCGCACCGAGCTGATGGACCCGGACAAGGAGCGCTTCGCCCAGGAGACCGAACTGCGTTCGCTGTCCGAAGTCGTGCACGATGCCGACATCTTCCTGGGCCTGTCCGCCGGCGGCGTGCTCAAGCCCGCGATGGTGGCGGCAATGGCGCCGAACCCGCTGATCCTGGCGCTGGCCAACCCGAATCCGGAAATCCTGCCGGAAGACGCGAAGGCCGTGCGCAGCGACGTGATCATCGCCACCGGCCGTTCGGACTACCCGAACCAGGTCAACAACGTCTTGTGCTTCCCGTATATCTTCCGCGGCGCGCTGGACTGCGGCGCGACCACCATCACGCGCGAAATGGAAATCGCGGTGGTGCATGCGATCGCCGAACTGGCCCATGCCGAGCAGTCGGACGTGGTAGCTACGACCTACGGCATCTCGAACCTCTCCTTCGGTCCGGAATACCTGATCCCGATGCCCTTCGATCCGCGCCTGCTGACCCACATCGCGCCGGCGGTGGCGAAGGCCGCGATGGAAGGCGGCGTCGCCACCCGTCCGATCCAGGACCTGGCCGCCTACGCCGAGAGCCTGCAGCAGTTCGTGTACCGCAGCGGTTCCTTCATGAAGCCGCTGTTCCAGGTCGCCAAGAGCGCCCCGGCCGAGCTCAAGCGCATCGTCTACGCCGAGGGCGAGGACGAGCGCGTGCTGCGTGCGGTGCAGGTGGTGGCCGACGAAAACCTGGCGCGCCCGATCCTGGTCGGCCGTCCGAAAGTGCTGGAGCAGCGCATCGAGAAGTTCGGCCTGCGCCTGAAGCAGGGCGTGCACTACGACGTCATCAACCCCGACTTCGACGAGCGCTACCGCGACTACTGGCAGACCTACCACCAGATGGTGATGCGCAAGGGCGTGACCGTGGACATGGCCAAGCTGGCGATGCGCCGCCGCCATACGCTGATCGGCGCGATGATGATCCACAAGGGCGACGCCGACGGCATGATCTGCGGCACCTACGGCACCACCCACGCGCACCTGGAATTCATCGACAAGGTGCTGGGCATGCGCCCGGGCGCCAACGTGTACGCGGCGATGAACTTCGTGATCACCGAAGAACGCCAGCTGGCGATGGTCGACACCCACGTCAACGAGAACCCGACCGCGGAAGAGCTGGCCGAGATCACGATCATGGCGGCCGAGGAGCTGGAGCGCTTCGGCATCACCCCGCGCGCGGCGCTGCTGTCGCATTCGAACTTCGGCACCTCGAACAGCGAATCGGCGCAGAAAATGCGCGCCGCGCTGGCGCTGGTGCAGCAGAAGGCCCCGAACCTGGAAATCGACGGCGAAATGCACGGCGACGCTGCGCTGGATTCGAAGCTGCGCGCGAAGATCATGCCGCAGTCGACGCTGAAGGGCGACGCCAACCTGGTCATCATGCCGAACATCGAATCGGCCAACATCGCCTACAACCTGCTCAAGACCGCGGCCGGTAACGGCATCGCCGTCGGTCCGGTACTGCTGGGCTGCGCGCGTCCGGTGCACATCCTGACGCCGTCGGCGACCGTGCGCCGCATCGTCAACATGACGGCGCTGTGCGTGGTGGATGCCGTCTCGGCACGCTGAGATTTAACATTTCAGTGCATGAAAAAAGGCCGTTCGCGGCCTTTTTTCATATGCGTTTGCCATTTTGATTGTCGGAAAAATGTAGAAGTTCCGTACACCTGAAGAACTTGTAATGATCCTTGAGGCATACGTAACAATGCGTAATCACGCGCCGTCGGTTAGCGGTTTCAGGTGATAATAGTCAAGCATCAGTTGTATCTTTTGCACGATTTCTCCCGTGCAAGGGTTCTGGCATTGGCTCTGTTACAATCCGGGGTTTGTCGGAATGTTATCTGGTCCGGAATCCCTAGCGCCTGCCGCCTGCTGCGGCGGCATCCTCGACCAGCACTGAAAATACCAAGAACATGCAAACACTGAAACGAGCCCTGATTACCGGCATTACGGGACAGGATGGCGCTTATCTTGCGCAACTGCTCCTTGAAAAAGGTTATCACGTGACCGGCACCTTCCGCCGGTCCAGCTCGGTCAACTTCTGGCGCATCGCGGAACTGGGCATCGAAAACCACCCGAACCTGTCGCTGGTGGAATACGACCTGACCGACCTGTCGTCCAGCATCCGCCTGATGGAAACCTCGCGACCGGATGAAGTCTACAACCTGGCGGCGCAGAGCTTCGTCGGCGTCTCCTTCGAGCAGCCGGTCACCACCGCGTCGATCACCGGCCTGGGCGCCGTCAACCTGCTCGAAGCGATCCGCATCGTTCATCCGAAGGCACGCTTCTACCAGGCCTCGACGTCCGAAATGTTCGGCAAGGTGCAGGCCGTGCCGCAGGTCGAAAGCACGCCGTTCTATCCGCGCAGCCCGTATGGCGTGGCCAAGCTGTATGCGCACTGGATGACCGTCAACTACCGCGAGTCCTATGGCATCTTCGGCAGCTCGGGCATCCTGTTCAACCACGAGTCGCCGCTGCGCGGTCGTGAATTCGTGACCCGCAAGATCACCGACTCGGTCGCCAAGATCGTGCTCAACAAGCTCGACGTGCTCGAACTGGGCAACCTCGACGCCAAGCGCGACTGGGGCTATGCGCGCGAATACGTCGAAGGCATGTGGCGCATGCTGCAGGCCGAGCAGCCGGGCACCTACGTGCTGGCTACCAACCGCACCGAAACCGTGCGCGACTTCGTCACCATGGCTTTCCGCGGTGCCGGCATCGACGTCGAATGGAAGGGCCAGGCCGAGGAAGAGACCGGCCACTGCGGCCGCACCGGCAAGCTGCTGGTGCGCGTGTCGCCCAAGTTCTACCGGCCGGCCGAGGTCGACCTGCTGATCGGCGATCCGACCAAGGCCCAGCGCGAACTCGGCTGGCAGGCCCATACCACACTCGAGCAGCTGTGCCAGATGATGGTCGACGCCGACCTGCGTCGCAACGAACTGGGTTTCTCGTTCTGACATGAACCGTATGGTCACGCAAGAGGTCGTTGGCCTGGGCGAGCCGCGCGAAGGCGAGGGCAAGCGTGCCCTGATCACCGGCTTGCGCGGCTTTACCGGCTACTACATGGCGCGCGAGCTGAGCGCCGCGGGCTACGAGGTCTACGGCACCGTGCTGCCGGGCGAGTCCACCGGCCCTGACATCTTCGCCGTCGACCTGCTCGACCGTTCCTCGGTGGCGGCGGCGGTCGAGCAGGTACGGCCGGACGTCGTCGTGCACCTGGCGGCCATCGCCTTCGTCGCGCACAACGATGCCGACCAGATGTACCGCGTCAACGTGGTCGGCACCCGCAATCTGCTGGAAGCGCTGGCGGGAGGCAGCCACAAGCCGTCCAGCGTGCTGCTGGCTTCTTCCGCCAACATCTACGGCAATGCCCGCGTGCCGGTGATCGACGAAAGCGTGGCGCCCAATCCGGCCAACGATTACGCGGTCAGCAAGCTGGCGATGGAGTACATGGCGCGCCTGTGGATGGACAAGCTGCCGATCGTGATCGCGCGCCCCTTCAACTACACCGGCGTCGGCCAGACCGAAAACTTCCTGCTGCCGAAGATCGTCTCGCACTTCCGCAAGGAGGCGCGCCGCATCGAACTGGGCAACCTGGCGATCGCGCGCGATTTTTCCGACGTGCGCACGGTGGCCAAGAGCTACCGCCGGCTGCTGGCGGCCGCGCCGAGCGGCGAAGCCTTCAACGTCTGCTCGGGGCAGCCGCATTCACTGGAAAGCCTGATCGACATGATGAGCGAGATCGCCGGCTATCGCATCGAAGTGCACGTCAACCCGGCCTTCGTGCGCGCCAACGAAGTGCTCACGCTCACCGGCAGCAATGCCAAGCTGGCAGGAGTCATCGGCAGGATAGCCCCGACCCCGCTGCTCGACACGCTGCGCTGGATGTACACGGCGTGAGTGGACTGCGAGTCGGCCTGGGAACGACCATGATCGAACCGGGCTTCACTGGCGGACGGCTGGACGGCATCGGGGTCTACACCCAGGCCCTGCTGCGCCACCTGCCGCAGGCCGATTGCGAGGTGCAGCCCTTCTCCTGGCCGGAAGGGCAGACGCCGCCGAGCGCGGGCCAGGCGCTGCCGCAATCCTTCGGCCGCGCCACGATGGTCGACCTCTTGAGCCCGAGTGCGCACCGGGTCCATATGCCGCTCGACGTGTTTCATGCGCCGGACTACCGGGTGGTGCGGATGGATTGCCCGGTGGTGGCGACCCTGCACGACGCGCTGCCGATCAGGCATCCGGAGTGGTGCAACCCGCGCCTGCGCGGACTGAAGAACTGGCTGCAGCGCAAGGCCGCGCAGAAAGCCGACCACGTGATCGCCGTCTCGCAGTATGCGGTCGAGGAACTGGTCGAGTACTTCGGCGTGGACGAGCGCCGCATCTCGGTGGTGCCGAACGGCGTCGACGAAGCCTGGCTGGAAGCGCCGGCGCCGCAGGCCGTGGCGGCGACGCTGGACACTTATGGCCTGCGCCCGGGTTATTTCCTGTTCGTCGGCACGCTGCAGCCGCGCAAGAACGTCGAGCGTCTGCTGGACGCTTACCTGGCGCTGCCGCAGGCGGTGCGCGACGAGCGCCAGCTGGTCATCGTCGGCAATGCCGGTGCGCGCTCGGAAGGGCTGCTGCGCCGCATCGCCGCGGCAAGCCAGATTGGTGCCGGCGTGCTGTGGCTGAACCGCCTGACCGACGGCGGCCAGCTGCGCCACGTGTATGCCGGCGCCGGCGTGTTCGTGTTCGCGTCGCTGTACGAAGGTTTCGGTATTCCGGTGCTGGAAGCTTTCGCCGCCGGCGTGCCGGTGGTGACGTCCAACGTGACCTCACTGCCCGAAGTCTCGGGCGGGGCGGCGCTGGAAGTCGATCCGCTCGACACGGGGGCCATCGGCGAGGCGATGCTGGCCCTGGTGCGCGAGCCCGCGTTGCGCAGCCGCTGCATCGCTGCCGGACGGGCGCGCGCGGCCGAGCTGACCTGGGGCGCGACGGCGCGCCGAACTGCCGCCGTTTACCGCTCACTCATCTGAAGATTTAGAGATCTAGCGATTTAGCCATGCGTATCCTTCACTTCTACAAGACCTATTACCCCGATTCGGTGGGCGGGATCGAGCAGGTGATCCGCCAGATGTGCGTCGGGACCGGGCGGCTGGGGGTGCGCAACCAGGTGCTGTCGCTGTCGCGCGAGCCCAATCTCCAGCCTTTCGAATTCGAAGGCCACATGGTGCACCGGGTGCCGCATAACTTCGAGCTGGCGTCGAATGCGGTGTCGGTGCAGGCGGTGTCCGAGCTGGCGCGCATGGCGCGCGATGCCGACGTGGTGCATTACCACTTCCCCTGGCCTTTCATGGACCTGGCCCACTTCCTGGCGCGCGTGAACAAGCCCAGCGTGGTGACCTACCACTCCGACATCGTGCGCCAGAAGGCCCTGCTGCGTTTTTACCAGCCGCTGCAGCACCGTTTCCTGCAGAGCGTGGACGCGATCGTGGCAACCTCGCCGAACTACCTGGGCTCGTCCACGGTGCTGGACCGCTACCGCGACAAGACCCGCGTGATCACTTTCGGCCTCGACAAGAGCAGCTATCCGGAGCCGGAACAGGCGCGCCTGGATGCCTGGCGGGCCAAGGTCGGGCCCAAGTTCTTCCTGTTCGTGGGCGTGCTGCGCTACTACAAGGGGCTGCACATCCTGCTCGACGCGGTGGCGGGTACCGACTACCCGGTCGTGATCGTCGGCGCCGGCCCGATCGAACAGGAGCTGAAGGAGCACGCCGAGCGCCTGGGCCTGAAGAACGTGATGTTCGTCGGGAAGCTCGACGACCTCGACAAGGTGGCGCTGCTCAAGCTCTGCTATGCGGTGGCCTTCCCCTCGCACCTGCGCTCGGAAGCCTTCGGCATCTCGCTGCTGGAAGGCGCGATGTTCGGCAAGCCGATGATCTCGAGCGAGATCGGCACCGGCACCACCTATATCAACATCGACCGCCAGACCGGCCTGGTGGTGCCGCCCTCGGACCACGAAGCTTTGCGCGAGGCGATGCGCACCCTGTGGGACGATCCGGCGCTGGCCCAGGAGATGGGCCGCCGCGCCGAGGCGCGCTACTGGCAGCTGTTCACCGCCGAGCAGATGGCCGACGGCTATGTGAGCCTGTACCAGGAACTGGTGGCGCGGCGGGAAGAGGTAGGGTTGACACCGGCGACGCGCCTGGGCTGATTACGCCGCCTTCAGTTCCTGCGGCTCTTCCGCCCAGCGCTGGCGGATCGCGCGGATCGCCGGCATCTGGCCGAGGAACAGGTCGACCAGCACCGGATCGAAATGTTTGCCCTTCTGCTGGACCAGGAAGTCGAGCGCTTCCTCTTCGGTCCAGGCCTTCTTGTAAGGCCGCACCGAGGTCAGGGCGTCGAATACGTCCGCGATCGCGGTAATGCGTCCTTCCAGCGGAATCTCTTCGCCTTTCAAACCTTTCGGATAGCCGTTGCCGTCCCATTTCTCGTGGTGGGTGAGGGCGATGTTGCGCGCCAGCGCCAGCATGCCGTTCGGGTGCTCGCCGATGATCTCGGCGCCGATGGTGGCGTGGCTCTGCATGATCTTCCACTCGTCCGGATCGAGCGGTCCCGGTTTCTGCAGGATGCGGTCGGGGATGCCGATCTTGCCGACGTCGTGCATCGGCGCCGCATGCAGCAGGTCGTCCGCTTCCGCTTCGGTCATGCCGGCGGCGAGGCCGAGGATGCGCGAAAAATGGCTCATGCGGATCACGTGCAGGCCGGTTTCGTTGTCCTTGTATTCGGCGGCGAGGCCGAGGCGCTGGACGATTTCCAGGCGCGATTCGCGCAGCGCTTCCATGCGCACCAGCGACAGGTGGGTGCGCACGCGCGCACGCACGATCGGCGGGCTGACCGGCTTGGTGATGTAGTCGACCGCGCCGGCTTCGAAGCCTTCGACTTCGTCGTCGGTATCGGTCAGGGCGGTCACGAAGATCACCGGAATGCTCGCCGTGCGCGGATCGGCCTTGAGGGCGGCGCAGACTTCGTAGCCGCTCATGCCCGGCATCATGACGTCCAGCAGGATCAGGTCGGGGGCTTCTTCGCGCACCAGTTCGAGCGCGCGCGGGCCGTCTTTCGCAAAACGCAGGCGGTAGTGGTCCTGCAGGATCTGGCGCAGCAGCTGCAGGTTGCTTGCTTCGTCGTCGACCGCGAGGATCAGCGGTAGGTTGACGGTACTCATTCGGTCATCTCCTGTGCCATGTCGTCAATGGCGCCCAGCACGGCATCGAGCTGCTGCAGGGCCAAGTCAAAATCAAAATCGGCGATCGCTGCGTGCACCTGGGCCGCGCGCGCTGCCAGCGGATGGCCGGTCAGCGCCGCCGCCAGGCCGGCCGAGGCGGCATCGTCCAGGCCGCCGCGGCGCAGGGCCTCGCGCAGGACGTTGCCGGCACGTTTGGCCCGTTCCAGGTCGACGCTAGGCCCCACGGCCTGCACGGCTTTCGCGGAAGGCGCCGGCTGGGCCGCACGGATCTCGGTCAATGCGCCGTCCAGCGGTACGCACAGCTGGGCCAGCGTGTCGTGCAGCGTTTCTTCGGCGCCCGGATACAGCTTGCCGCTGTCGCCGTCGACCAGGGCTTCCAGCTTGCCGAGGGCATCGGCCAGCAGTTCCAGGCCGAGGTTGGCGGCCACGCCGCGCACCTTGTGGGCCAGCATGCGCAGGCTGCGGTAGTCGGCGTGCGAAGCCTGTGCGGCGAGCGCCTGGGCGACGCCGGCGTGCTGGGCTTCGAAGTGCGCCAGCGCTTCCATATAAGCGTCTTCCTTGTTGCTCCAGCGGCGCAGGCCGGCCTGGCGGTTGAGCGGCATGCGTTCCTGGGCCGGCAGCTCCGGATCCGGCTGGGCGCTGCCCAGGCCCAGCACGCGCGCGATCTCGTGCGACAGCGCGAACCAGTCGACCGGCTTGCCGGCGAAGCCGTCCATGCCCGCCTCGACGCTGGCGCGGCGGTGTTCCGGCAGCACGCTGGCGGTGGTCGCAATGATCGGCACGCGCTTGCGGCCGGCGCTTGCCGCCTGCTGGCGGATCAGGCGCGTGGCAGTCAGGCCGTCGATCTCCGGCATGTGGAAGTCCATCAGGATCACGTCGAAGTCATCGCGGCCGGCCAGCTCGACCACCTGGGCGCCGTCGCTGGCGGCGGTCATGGTGTGGCCGCGGCGCGCCAGCAGCAGCTGCAGCAGTTCCTGGTTCTGCGGCACGTCGTCGGCCACCAGCACGCGCAGCGGCGGCAGGGCGGCCGGGGTGCGCACGCGCGGCTGCTGCGGCGCGAAGCGCGCCAGCACCAGCGGCAGCACCACGTGGAAGGTCGTGCCCTGGCCCGGTTCGCTCTCGGCCCAGATCTTGCCGCCCATGAGCTCGACCAGCTGTTTGCTGATCGTGGTGCCCAGGCCGGTGCCGCCGAAGCGGCGCGTCATCGAGGCGTCGGCCTGGGTGAACGGATCGAAGATCGCCTGCAGGCGTTCCGGCGCGATGCCGATGCCGGTGTCCTTCACCTGGAAGTGCAGCTGCTCGCCCTGCAGCTCGGCGCGCAGGGTGACGCTGCCTTTTTCGGTGAACTTGATCGCGTTGTCGAGCAGGTTGGTCAGCACCTGGCGCACGCGCAGCTCGTCGCCGCGCAGGCAGGTCGGCAGGGCCGGGTCGTAGTGGACGTCGACGTGCAGGCCCTTGGCGCGTGCATTGGCCGCCAGCGTCGACGACAGTTCGTCGATCAGCGACAGCAGGTTGTAATCGTTCTGTTCGAGTTCGACCGCGCCTTTTTCCAGCTTGGCGGTGTCGAGGATTTCGTTCAGCAGGCGCAGCAGCGCGCGGCCGGAACTGCGAACGGTATCGAGGTGACGCCGCTGCTCGGGCGCCAGTTCGCCGTCGAGCAGCACGTCGGTGAAGCCGAGGATCGAGTTCATCGGCGTGCGGATCTCGTGGCTCATGTTGGCCACGAAGCTGGCGCGTGCGGCGGCGGCCTGCTCGGCGGTTTCCTTCGCTTCGCGCAGCGCGTCTTCCATTTCGCGGCGCTCGGTGATGTCGAGGATGACGCCGTCCAGCCAGAACAGTTCGCCGGCATCGTTGCGCACGCCGGTGCCGTTTTCCCACAGCCAGCGCACGCTGCCGTCGGCGTTCAGCAGGCGGTACTCGACCAGGTAAGGGCGGTCTTCGCGCAGCGCGGTGGCGACCGCTTCCATCACGCGCACGCGGTCGGCGGCGTGGATCAGGCCGTCGAAGCTGCGGCGCGCCGCGGCGCCGGGCTGGCGCGCGATGAAGTCGCCGCTGGGGTAGCCGGTGATGCGTTCGACCGCATCGCTGATGAAGACCAGCGGACGGTCGCCTTCCAGCAGGCTGCGGTAGGAGATGCCGGGGATGTTGCCGATCAGGGAACGGAACTGCTGCTCGCTGGCGCGCATTGCCTGCTCCATCCGGCGGCGCTCGGTGATGTCGGTGATGAAGCAGACGAACAGGTCCTTGTCGTCCATGCGCGCATGGCCGACCGCGCGGCGGATCGGCACGATGCTGCCGTCCTTGCGGCGGCCGGTGACGTCGGCGCTTTGTGCGGTGGCGGTGATCTCGCCGGTTTCCAGCGCGCGCAGCAGGCCGGCCTGCGACGATTGCTCCTCGTTGCCGATCAGGACGCGGATGTGCTGGCCGACGATCTCGTCGCGCCGCCAGCCGTAGATGCGCTCGGCCGAGGCATTGAATTCGAGGATGGTGCCGCCGGCGTCGACGGTGACCACGCCGTCCACGGTGGTAGTCAGCAGGGCGCGCATCCAGGCTTCGCTGCGCGACAGTTCGCGGAACAGCTGGCGGTAGCGCAGCAGGCCGTTGGCGCCGAGGACGAAGATGGTGAAGGCGACCGTGATCAGGGTGATCGCCAGCGCCAGGAAGGTGTCGGAGGCCGCCTTGTGCGGGGTCTGGACCGCGCGGCCGACGAAGCGCGCCGCTTCCATGCCGGTGTAGTGCATGCCGGCGATGGCGCAGCCCATCACGACCGCCGCCAGGAAGATGCGGCGTCCTTCGCTCAGGCGGTGCGACAGGCTGGAAAGGCCGAAGCGCACCCACAGCGCCAGCGTCGCCAGCACCACCGCGACCACGATCGACAGCAGGAACATGCCGAGGTCGTAGTGCAGCTCGAGGCCCATCTGCATGCCCGCCATGCCCGCATAGTGCATCACGCCGATGCCCGCGCCGACCACCACGCCGCCCGCCAGCAGGCCCCAGCCGCCCAGGCGTTCGCGCGCGATCAGCCACAGCGCGACGAAGGAAGCGCCGATGCTCGGCACACCCGAGATCAGGGTCGCAACCGGGTCGTAGTCGACATCGGTGCACAGGTCGAAGGCCAGCATGCCGATGAAGTGCATGGCCCACACGCCGGTGCCCAGCGCCAGGCTGCCGCTGCCCAGCACGATCCAGCGCTGGCTGCGGTTGACCGAGGCCTGGCCGGCGACAAGCAGCGCCATCCAGGAAGCGAAGATCGCCACCAGCACCGACAGGATCACCAGGCCAGGCGTGTACATCCCGTAGCTGAGCAGGGATGGGTCGTCGGGCACGTTAAATAATGAAAACAGCATAAATTTGATGAAAGTGACGGCAAATGTTGGCGGCGGGCACGCAAGTATGTCACTTTCTCACAGGAAAATGTTGTCGCACAAGCAGATTGGTTGGGCCTAATGCAAGTGCATGTCGCGTCAGCGCCACCAAATTGACGAAAATTGTCGAGTTGTCACGGATTGCCGTCGCTAATATGTTGCTGGTATGCTGGGTGCACAGGTCGCTGCCGGCCGGCAGCGCTGGCAATGAGTGCGCCATGCGAACCAAAACCGTCATTGTTGCCGCCATACTTGCCCTCGGCTGCACCGCATCGCAGGCCCAGCCGGAGCCGCGTTTGTACCTCACCACCGAGGCCGCGGCGCCGCACAGCATGCTGGAAGGGAAACGCGTGATCGGCATCGGCGCCGACACGGTGCGCGAGATCATGACGCGCGCCAATATCGACCACACCATCGAGCTGCTGCCGTGGAAGCGCGCCTATACCGCGGCGCTCGAACGCCAGGACACCTGCGTGTTCTCGACCACCCGCACGCCCGAACGCGAAACCCTGTTCAAATGGGTCGGCCCGATCGGCGAGGCCGACTGGGTCCTGATGGGCCGCGCCGACCGCAAGCTGAAGCTGGAGACCCTCGACGACGCGCGCCGCTACCGCATCGGCACCTACAACGGCGATGCGCGCGACCTCTACCTGCGGGCGCGCGGCTTCGACGTCGATCCGGCGCCGAACGACCTGATCAACCCGCGCAAGCTGATGGCCAACCGCATCGACCTGTGGGCCGCCAGCATCCGCCGCGGCAGCGCCACGTTGTCGCGCATGGGCTATGCCGACAAGATCGTGCCGGTGCTGGTCTTCAACCGCATCCGCGTCTACCTTGCCTGCAACCGCGCGGTGCCGGATGCCCTGACGGCACGCATGGGTACCGCACTCGAGTCGATGGAGCGCGACGGCGCCCTGGAGCGCATCCTGCACCGCTACGACGACTACGGCACCACAAGGAACCGCTGAGCTGCCGCGTGCGACCCGGCGCGGGTCGTTTATGTAGATGTAAAGTCTGCAACCCAGTTCTCACTCGACTCGTGACGGCTTCCCTCATTCCGACCGACCGGTTCTCGCTCGCTTCCCTCAACATGCTGTCCTGCGTGACACCGTCCTGCGCGTATGGGAAGAGCAGGTGCGCGACACGCTGCCGCGCGCCGGCAAGCTGAGCGAACCCGTGCTGATCGACACCATGCCGGTGCTGTACGAACGCATGTGTTCGACCCTGACCCCGAACTATTTTGCGCGCGACGGCATCGACGTCTCGACCATCGGCGCCGAGCATGGGATCGAGCGGGCGACCCTGACCGATTACGACGCCGAGACCATCTTGGCCGAGTTCCAGGTCTTCCGCAGCGTGCTGTTCGACATGCTGGATGCGCACGACGTGCCCCTGACCGGCCCGGAGCGGCGCTCCCTGCACATGACCATCGACATGGCCGTGCGTGAAAGCGTGCGCGCCTTCATCGTCGCCGGCAACTCGATGCGCGAACGCTTCGCCGGCGCGCTCGCGCACGACCTGCGCCAGCCGGTTTCGAACATCGCGATGGGCGCGCAGCTGATCCTGCGCCTGAATCCACCGCCGGCGATCGCCGACTGGGCCGGCCGCATCGTCAAGAACAGCGAGCGCATGACGTGCATGCTGAAGGAGATGCTGGATGCGCTGGCGGTCCAGTCCGGCGACAGCCTGAAGCTCAGCATGAGCCGGTTCGACATGCTGGAGATGGTCGAGTCGGTCGCCGAACGCGCCCGCGACTACCAGGGCGCCGACGTGCGCGTCATTGGTGCCGCCGTCAGCGGCTGGTGGAACTATGCGGCGCTCGAAAGGGCGCTCGAAAACCTGCTGAACAACGCCCAGAAATACGGCGACCCCGGTGCGCCGATCGAGATCCACCTGGGCGCCGAGCACGAACGCGCCGTGATCTCGGTGCGCAACCAGGGCAAGCCGATCCCGGCCGGCGAATTCGAGGCCATCTTCCAGCAGTTCGTGCGCTCGAAGGACGCCGGCGCATCGCCGACCGGCAGCTGGGGCATCGGCCTGCCCTACGTGCGCACCGTGGCGCAAAGCCATGGCGGCAGCGCAGTGGTGTTCAGCGATGCGGCGTCCGGGACGGTGTTCGTGATCGACGTGCCCCTGGATGGGCGGCCGTATCAGGCGCAGGCCGCCTGAATCGTTGACTATCCGATAACCCGGGATTATCTTGAGGGGTTGCCGGCCTGCGCCCGGCTTGTCCTCGAGGATCCCCATGCCAAGTGCCACCCGGTTTCTGAGCGTTTCTCCCCTGATTCCCGCCCGCGACGTCGAGGAAGGCATCGCCTTCTACCAGCGCGCGCTGGGCTTCGAGCTGTTCTACCGCGACGCCGAGCCGGCCCAGTTCGCGATCGTCGGCAGCGAGGGCGCCAAATTGCACCTGTTCGCCAGCCAGGACAAGCACCTGGCCGACTGGACCAGCCTGCGGATCGAGGTCGACGGCATCGATGCGCTGTATGCGCGCTGCGGGGAGGCGGGGTGTGTGCATCCGAACGGACTACTCGGGGTGCGGCCCTGGGGGACGCGCGAGTTTTCGGTTGTCGATCCGAGTGGGGTGTGTATTGCGTTCGTTGAGCAGCAGGGCTAGGTTTGCCTGTTGCTGGGTGTGGGTGGTGCCTCCGGCCGGAATCGAACCGGCACGCCTTTCGGCGCTTGATTTTGAGTCAAGTGCGTCTACCAATTCCGCCACAGAGGCTGCAAGCGCAGGCGCGCATCTTAGCACATGCGATGCCAAAAAGACCAGTGCGCGCGGACTGTTCCGTCGTATCATCTCGCGATGAGGAACAAGAAGATACGCGAAATCATCCTTGGCAAGGCGCTCGACCCCATGAAGAGCGAGACCCGCCACTCGATGGCGCTGGTCGCCTTCCTGGCCTGGGTCGGGCTGGGCGCAGACGGTCTGTCGTCGTCCGCCTACGGTCCCGAGGAGACCTTCCGCGCGCTGGGCGCCCATACCCACCTCGGCCTGTACATGGCCGTGGCCACCGCGGTCACCGTCTTCATCATCGCGCTCGCCTACAACCAGGTCATCGAACTGTTCCCGACCGGCGGCGGGGGCTATCGCGTCGCCACCAAGCTGGTCGGACCTTACATGGGGCTGGTCTCGGGCTGCGCGCTGATCCTCGATTACGTGCTGACCATTGCGATCTCGATCGCCTCCGGCGTCGACGCGCTGGCGTCCTTCCTGCCGCTCGGCTTCCAGCCCTATAAATTGTGGGCCGAGGCCTTCTTCATCGCATTGCTGATCGTGATGAACCTGCGCGGGCTGAAGGAGGCGATCCAGATCCTGCTGCCGATCTTCCTCGGCTTCGTCGCCACCCACCTGGTGCTGATCGTGTATGGCATCGTCGCGCACGCCTCGAACCTGCCGCAGCTGGTGCCGGGCACGATCGCGGAGACGCGCGCGCTGGCGGGTAGCATCGGCTGGGCCGGCGTGGCCGGGATGCTGCTGCTGGCCTATTCGCAGGGCGGCGGCACCTATACCGGCCTGGAAGCGGTATCGAACAACGTCAACCTGCTGGCCGAGCCGCGCGTGCGCACCGGGAAGATGACGATGTTTTATATGGCGCTGTCGCTGGCGGTGACGGCCGGCGGCATCATCCTGCTCTACCTGCTGTGGGAGGCGCAGCCGGTGGCCGGCGAGACCCTGAACGCCACCACCTTCCGCCGCATCATCGCCAGCATGGGCCTTGGCGGCGAAGTGCTGAACCAGATCCTGCTGGCGGTGGTGCTGGCCTTCGAGGCGGGCCTGCTGTTCGTGGCCGCGAATACCGGCTTCCTGGGCGGGCCTTCCGTGCTGTCGAACATGGCGTCCGATTCCTGGGTGCCGCACCAGTTCCGCTACCTGTCGACGCGGCTGGTGACCCAGAACGGCATCCTGGTGATGGGCGTGGCCGCGCTGGCGATCCTGTTCTGGACCGGCGGCCAGGTGACCTTGCTGGTGGTGCTGTATTCGATCTCGGTATTCCTGACCTTCGCGATCTCGCTGTTCGGTCTGTGCCTGTACTGGTGGCGCCACCGCAAGGATGCACGCTGGGTGCGGCGCTTCCTGCTGTCGCTGACCGGCTTCGTGATCTGCGCCGGCATCCTGGCGATCCTGCTGGTCGAACGCTTCACGCAGGGAGGCTGGGCGACCGCCCTGATCATCGCCGCGATCGCGGGCCTGTGCATTTTCATCCGCAACCACTACCGCGAGACCAAGCGCGCGATCCGTTCGGTGGACCGCGTGTTCGCCAACCAGCCCTTCGGACCGGAGAAGGAGTCCGTCGATCCCGATCCGGAAGCGCAAACCGCGGTGTTCATCGTCGGCACCTCGCGCGGCGGCGGGCTCCATGCGCTGCTGTGGGTGCTGCGCATGTTCCCCGGCCACTTCAAGAACTTCCTGTTCGTGAACGCGCGCACGGTGGATGCGCATGCCTACGGCGGCGAGGGCGCGCTGGAAAAGATGCGGGAAAATGCAGCGAGGACGCTGGAATACTTCGTCGACTTCTGCCAGAGCCACGGGATGGCATCGGCATCCTACATCGGCTTCGGCACCGATGCGGTGGAGGAGGTGACCCGCATGTGCGAGCAGATCAACCGCGAGTATCCGAACTCGATTTTCTTCACCAGCAAGCTGATCTTCGCGTCGGACAACTGGTTTACACGGCTGCTGCACAACCAGGCGGCGCTCGCCGTGCAGCGCCGCCTGCACCTGGAAGGATTACAAATGGTGATCCTTCCTATGAAAGTCTAATTAGCAATCCATCTGCCGGCGCAGCGCCCGCAGCGCCGGCACCGGGCCCGTGACTTCGAGCGCATGGGCGCGCACCGTCACGGCGATCTCCTTGCCGCCGCGCGCGCGGTAACGCACGGCGCCGGGCACGCGTTCGGCCGGCGCGTAGCCGAGGCGGCCCAGCGCATCGTCCAGCGTGACGACCAGGTGGCAGGCTTCGAAGCGGGTGGTCACTTCGAAGCGGCCGGGCATCATCATGCTCATCATCGGCAGCAGGCCGCCGGCCAGCACCGGCACCACGATATAGGCCAGCGGCGCACCCGGGTCCACCTGCTTGAAGATGAACATCAGCGCCGGCAGGCCCAGCGCCAGCGTCAGCACCAGCATGGCCACGCGTTGCGGCGAGCCGAGGGGAGAGGGGAGGCGGGCCTGTTCCGGGACGCGCTCGATATCGGAAAACGTCACGCTTTTCATGATGGGCTCCTTGGCTGGCAATGCCGCCGGATAGCGGACACATCCATCATTTTGATAATCTAGGCGGGCGGGGAATTGATCTTTCTCAAGCGAGCCTTTGCCGAGAATGAAGTGTTTGCGCTGAGGAAATTCGCGGGCCAAAAATACCACGCTCTATCGAAAAACGGCTGAGATTTGTGCGCAATCTAACAGTTGATGGGTAAGCGCGAACTTATGCTGGTATCAAGGATCGGTGTCAATACGCCGGCTCCCCGGATAGTAAGTCCCGACAACTTTCTCAGGAACTATCATGAAACTGAAATCTCTCGTTTTAAGCGCCCTCATCGCGGGCGCGGCGGCCGTCTCCCAAGGCGCCGCTGCCCAGGCGATCGACCGCACCGTTCCGCTAGCGACAGCGGGCGACGGCGTGGGCGGCTTCAACGCGCATTTCGGCGATACCTTCACGGCCTCGACCGTCGGCAGCACCTTCAGCGACGTCTTCACCTTCAACATCGGCTCGCCCTTCGACGCCGCTGCCTCGGTGACCTCGTCCTTCCTCAACACCCCGCAGACCAAGGATCTGCTGATCACCGGCTTCAGCCTGTACCGCTACGATCCGGGGACGATGGCGGTCCTCGGCACGGCGATCGCCGGCATCAACGAAACCGGCTTCGGCTCGCATCCGACCGATTCGTGGTCGCTGTCGGCGTATGGCCTGAGCAGCGGCTACTACGCGCTGAAGGTCGACGGGCGGGTGCTGGGCACGGGCGGCGGCGCTTTCGGCGGCGACCTGACGGTGTCGCCGGTGCCGGAGCCAGCTACCTATGGCATGCTGCTGGCGGGCCTCGGCCTGCTCGGCGTGGCGGCGACCCGGCGCAGGCTGGTACCGCGCAGGATCTGAGCCCGGCGCGTCCGGACATGAAAAAGCCACCTCGTCGGGTGGCTTTTTCGTTTCAAGGCTTCGTCAAATCAGCGCCGCTGGTACAGGCGGAAGCGCTCGTCGCGGTCGGAAGGGCGGCGGCCTTCCCACAGCATGGTCCAGTCGCGCGGACGGAATTCTTCCAGCACGACTTCGCCGCCGCGCGGGCCGTCGCCGGTCTGGATGACGCTCTGGCGCGCGGCATCGGCGTGCGGGTTATCGGCGCTCTTCCTGAGGCTGTCCTGCAGCAGCAGGTAGCTGCACTTGCCGCCCTCGACACCGGCGAAGGGCAGGTGGCCGAAGTAGGCGAAGGAAGCGCGCTGGGCCGGGCCGACGTTGGTCTCGATGCAGTCGGCGTTGGCCGGCAGGCGCGCGGCGATCTGCTGGGCCACCGAGGCATAGCTGCGGGCATAGTTCAGGTCCGGCAGGAACAGGGTCATCAGGAGCACCCACAGCAGGATCAGGCCGCCCGAGGACAGCACCACCGCGCGCCACAGCACCGAAGGCTGGCGCGACAGGCGCCAGTGCACCAGCACGAACCAGCCAGCGGTGGCGGCAGCGGCAACGACGAAGGCGACGACGCCGAATTCCGGTTTGAAGCCGGGCACCAGCTTGAGCGCGTTCTTGGCGAATTGCGCCGGCCAGCCGGTCAGCTTGGCCACCCAGAACAGCCAGATCACGCCGCCCAGCAGGGTCAGCACCATCACCGAGAACCAGTCGATCGCATTGATGGTGCCGCGCTTCATGGTCGGCAGGCCGAAGGCCGCCATCAGCGCCATCGGCGGCAGCAGTTTGAGCAGGTCGCCGTTTTCCGGCACCGGATCGCACAGCACCAGCAGCACCAGCAGGCCGACGAAGCAGGTCGGCAGGATGATGTGCAGCATGCCGTGCTGGCGGCGCCAGGCCCAGGCGGCCCAGGCGGCGAAAGGCCAGGCTGGCCAGCAGAACCAGATGCCGACGCGGAAGAAGGCCTTGATCGAATGCCAGCTCGGCACGCTCAGCTGGCCGGCGTTCCAGGCCAGCCACTCGCCCACCGGCGACATGTTGTAGGGACGCGCCAGCAGCGCGGGCAGGATCCAGACCAGCATCACCAGCAGGGCCGTGCCGGCGGCCAGCGCCAGGTTGCGCAGCACCGGGCGCGCGGGCAGCTTCAGGAGGTGGGTGCACAGGACCAGGGCGCCCAGCAGGACGATCGGCGAGGCGATGCCGCGGGTCAGCGCCAGCGCGCCCAGCACCAGGCCGGTGAGCACCGCGTTGCGCCGGGACGGCTCTTCGATGTAGCGCACCGAGCGGTACATGAACCAGGCCAGCAGCGAACCCTGCAGGGTCACGGCCAGCGTCTCATGGCTCTGCAGCAGCAGGCCCAGGCAGCCCAGGTAGATCAGGACGGCGGTATCGGCCAGGGTACGGCCGTAATCGTCGGGTTCGGGCTGGCCGCCGAAGGCCAGGCGCAGGGGCTGGGCTTCCGAACGCCGGCCCAGATGGAAGGCGGTCTGCCACAGCGATACGGTGCCCAGCACGAACAGGCCGATGGTCGACATGCGCGCCGCCAGCACGTCGCCCAGCAGCCAGCCGAACAGCTTGATGCAGATCGCGCCGAGCCAGAAGGCCAGCGGGCCTTCCTCGGGCGAGGGCAGGCCGGCGATGTTCGGCAGCAGCCAGTCGCTGACACTGCCGTGCGCCATGGTCCACATGATGCCGAAGCTGGCGGCGTCTTCCTTCCACGGGTCGCGGCCGATCAGGCCCGGCAGGATGTACAACAGGCCAAGTGCATACAGGGCCCATCGTGGCAGCGCGAGGGTGGCGGCGGCAGGGAGGCGGACTGGTTTCATCGATAGTGTTG
>Ga0308160_10001605_pt1 | contig 30928 bp, 32 predicted proteins | sample PhyFR1_FD_201036 | JGI IMG/M metagenome (GOLD analysis project Ga0308160, IMG submission 201036) | Phyllosphere microbial communities from UC Gill Tract Community Farm, Albany, California, United States - DLSLF.R1 | ecosystem: Host-associated > Plants > Phyllosphere > Unclassified | place: USA... | reverse complement strand
ACAACCTCGTCACCTTCCTTGACATCGGCAAACTCGTCGAAGGAGATTCCACATTCCGTTCCCTTCCTGACCTCTCCTACCTCCTTTTTGAGATGTCTCAACGTCTCAATCGTACCTTCATATACAATTTCCCTCTCCTTGCCCTCTCCGGCAGAACGAAGGATTCTAACTTTCTCGGCTTTGTTGATGATTCCGTTGGAGACCCTACATCCAGCAACCATGACTGTTCCCTTCTTAACCTTTACAGGGAAGAGCTGTTGAACCGTTGCTTCGCCTACTACTCTTGATTCGATTTTGGGAGGTAAAAGAGCTGCGACTTTACTTCGAACAGTCTCGATGAGGCGGTAGATCACTGATTCGAGGTGAAGAGGAACATTCATATCTTTTGCCTGGTTCTGGAGGGATCGCGAGCAGTTGACCGAGAAACCAATCACGGTAGCTAAATGTTAGATCTATCCCTATTCGACGAACATGAGACATACCCTGTGAAGCTTCTGCCATGGAGATATCAGACTCGCCGACTTCCCCGACACCAGTATGAATGATCTTGACACCAGCCTCCTTGTTGCCGATACCCTCCAGACTGCCCACCACAGCTTCCACGGTCCCACTCACATCTCCCTTGATAATCAGTCTCAGCTCCTTGAATGCGTCCCGCTCTGCGACTCGGGCAGCTTCGGCAATAGCAAGTCTCTCGGCCATGTGAGCCTGGGTCAAGGTACCACCAGCAGCCAGAATAGCTTCTTCATCCGCAGCTTCCCTTTCTGCCCTCAGGCGTTCCTCTTTACGCTTAGCGTTGATAATCTCGACATCGGCCATCATCTTTTTACGCTCGATTTCACGTATTCGATTCGTCACTGCCTTTTTGGCTAGATCTTCATCTTTCGCCTCGAGGAGCTGGTCGCCTGCAGAAGGGAGTTCTTTCCATCCAGTGGTTGAGATGGGTGTACCTGGGGGAGCGGACTTGATTGGACGAGAGAGCGAGTCTTGCATCTGACGAACTTTGGCCCAAGTGTTTCCGGCTACAATCACCGATCCGGCCTGTAGTGTACCTCGAGTGACTAAAACGGTAGCAACGTTGCTAGCCATCAGCATTGTTTTGCAGCTCAGCTTACCCTCTGCCTCTGTCGACTCTTGATTCGAGCACATATCCCTGGACCTGTCCATCTTGACGACCTCGTAGATCTCGGACCTCTGCTATAGTGGACAAAGTTTCAACCAGACTGGCCAAACCCATCTTGGCCAAACCAGAGACCTTGACCGAGGGGATGTCTCCGCCATCCTCCTCTAGCAAGATCCCCTCGGCTCCGAGTGCCGACTTGACCTTGGTCTGCTCGTCAGCCCAGCCCATCGCTCTTCGCGTGACATACAAAGTCCAATCCAGGCTTATCACACTTGTTAATTGCTACCACCAGTCCAACACGGTCATTCTCGCTCTTTACCAGATTCAACACTTCCTTAGTCTGAGGCATAACACCATCATCGGCGGCAACGACCAATACTACGATATCGGTGACTGATGCTCCTCGAGCCCTCATAGCTGTGAAAGCAGCGTGACCAGGCGTGTCGAGGAAAGTGATACTACTGTCGGATGTCGTGGAAGTCGTGGCGATTAGAGAAGAGAGGGGGACCGAGAAAGCTCCGATATGCTGAGTGATACCTCCTGCTTCACCTGCGGCTACGGACGTGTGACGGAGGGAGTCGAGGAGTGTCGTTTTGCCATGATCTACGTGACCCTGTCTTGTCAGCGGCAGAGCATAGAATGTCACAGAGGCAGCTTACCATGATAGCAACAACAGGTGGACGAAGTGGTTGAGATTCGTTCGAGGTTGGGTCCGCTCTGAATGTTAGTGAGGACAAGTGATACATGATAGACTTACTCGGCGAAGATGTCGAAGGCTTTCTCGTCATCGACGACCGGGTTAAAGCCATACTCCAAAGCGATATTACAAGCATCCTCAGAAGTCAAGACTGTGTGTGTATGAGCGACAAATCCTCTGACATGATACTCTGCAGCTCACAGTAGTCTGGTCTTCGCTGATCCTCTTCCATACCTAAACGCATCATACGAGTTTGAAGATTGACTGCATGTCAGAATGAGCTGCACAGCTAGGACTCACAGATCTTGACTCCAAATATATCTGCCAACCTCGAGACGGTCACCGTAGAAGGCACATATACCTCCTTCTCAGTCTCCTTGGCCTTCTGCATCCGTCTTGGCTTATCTGCCTTTTTCGCTAAATCCAACCGTGAATTCCTATTACTATCAAGTTCCCTCTCCTTCCCCTTCTTCGATCCTTGTCGACCGTGTCCTCGATCTAATGAGAAATCTCCTCCGCCGCTGGCCTTTTTTACCGCATCGAAAGATCTCGATAGACCTTTTTCTCCGGGTTTCAGACGCCTTCCATGTCGTGTATCCAGCTCCGGTTCTTCTTCATTATCGAATCGTTCTGAGATTGACAGTCGACGGGTCGGTGCCTTCTCGTCCCCCTCTTGAGTATTCCTTTTTGCCGGCGCAGCTGATAAGTTCCATTTCTGCAAGTTACTCGCCAGGTCGCCGCCGTCGGGTTTGTCCTGTGTCCCGCTACGTGCCGACGGTGTCCTCGGTCCATTTGACTTCTGACCTCCTCGGGGCATCATGCCAAAAGAGGGCATAGGGCGGCGACCAGACGGACGCTCCCCATCTCGAGGTGGAGGACGAGGTGGTCGAGGTCCGCGATCGTTACGAGGAGGCCGACTACCGGAAGATGAAGAGCCAGCCGGTTTTGACCAGTCTGTAACAGGTAACGGTTTACCATTCTGAGCCGGTGACGAGATGGTCAGGCATGCCCGAGAAAAGCTTGACGGACCAGCCTGGTAGAGTCTGGATGTATTCAAACATTTACCTCCTCTACAGCAAGCTCCAAGCATAGCTGTGTAATGATTTTGGGATCGGTTGGCGGTAGGTAATGCAATGATATACCAACTTTTTGTGACCTCCATCGATCCACGTGGTCAACACGTTCTCTGATAGTGACGTTGTTTCCGACGGAGTTGCCACTGCTCATGTCGATCAGACTTTTGTTGACGGAACAGGGGTCATCTTACTGCTATTGTACGAGTACTCCTGTCATCGTACCCTAATATACCGACACCCGGTCCGTCGATGTACCATAATATTTTCAGCTGCTATACACACCGTTGTTAGATACGGACACGATTCGAACTACAGTGACAACTATCATGACTACCGCTCTCCACCGATCGCAACCCCTCCCTTACCCTTTGGCCCGCCATGTCGATCGCACACCTTCTCCAACTCCATCTCACTCTTCCTCAATATACTCGCAGGCTACATCAATAGACTCGTTGGGAGAGATGCCACGAATCAACCAGGTTCGCCCGATGTACGACTCCAGTGCTTCATTAGAAGACAAGATGAATAGGGACTGGCAGTCCTCGAGCAGTAGTGCACTCTCAGATGGAGAGGAGGGAATGGAAATATTACTGGATGAGCCAATAAAGAGGCAGGAGAAGAGCAAAATGGATCCAGAAGACCAGGTGGTCAAGTTGGAGCGTAAATTCCCAGAAGAGGAGGATGAAGAGATACTGAAGGAATCGAATTCTAGATTCGTTCTCTTCCCAATTAAGTATCGAGAGGCAAGTCGGGTCGTCTTCTGATTGATTAGAACTGACAGGCAGATATGGCAAGCGTATAAAGCTTCTCAGGCTAGTTTCTGGACGGCAGAGGAGCTGGATCTGGGTCATGACCTCATTGACTGGAATGACAAGTTGACGGAAAATGAACGATTTTTCATCCTTCGTAAGCTTATCCTTTCTCAGAGATACAACAGCTGACTGTCGAGGTATACTGGCTTTTTTCGCTGCTTCGGACGGTATCGTAGGAGGTAAGTGCCTCTGAGCGCTAGCGAATTGAGCTGACTTTCAGAAAACATCATTGAGCAGTTCTCAATGAATGTTCAGATTGCCGAGGCGAGGGCGTTCTACGCTTTCCAGTCAATGATGGAGCAAGTCCATTCCGAGACTTATAGTCTTTTGATAGAGACCTACGTGAGGGACACACAAGAGAAGGATTTCTTATTCAATGGAATGGAGAACAGTGAGTCGACCTCTTGCCGTTCAGAGCCTTCAGCTAATGGCAGTTCCTGTTATTCAAAAGAAGGCAGAGTGGGCACTGAGATATATCACTCCTGACTTGGTGAGATACTTCTTTGTTCAATCAGTCGATCGTGCTGAAGATCAGCCATTCCGAATACGATTAGTCGCTTTTGCGTGTGTAGAAGGGATCTTCTTCTCGGGATCGTTCGCCGCCATCTTCTGGCTGAAGAAGCGAGGTCTCATGCCCGGTCTGACGTTTTCGAATGAGTTGATCAGTCGAGACGAGGGAACTCATACGGTAAGCTAAAGCGTTCCCGTATCGAACAAAGCTGACACCTAGGACTTCGCGTGTCTCGTAAGCTAGATGACCCTTCAGATGTTCAAGCTGACATTTCTAGCTATACGACCACCTGCATCACCGATGCTCAACGGAAGAGATACATAGCATTGTTTCCGAGGCTGTCGAGCTGGAGAAGGAGTTCCTCACGGAGGCTCTACCTTGTAGTCTCATTGGTATCAATGCCAAGGTGAGCTATATTTCGATAGTGGTCCCGATGAAAAGCTAAATAATAGCTCATGGCGCAATATATCGAATTTGTAGCTGATCGTCTGGTCGTCGCGTTAGGTTGTTCAAAGATATATGGCGTATCCAACCCATTCGATTGGATGGAGCTGATTTCCCTACAAGGGAAAGCCAGTATGTCCTCTATCTTCTACTCAGATCTTGGCTGATATCAGACTTTTTCGAATCCAGAGTATCATCATACCAAAAAGCGAATGTATCAGGCTCAAACACGCCCGGGCCCGCAGGTCAAGAAGGGGACGGACAATCACGCAGAGCCTTCAGGACAGATGTAGATTTTTAGATTGAAACATAGTAAGAGAGAACGAGATAGACAACCCACTTCAATAATCACATCTCTATCAGTTGTAGCAATAACATGTATCATACAGTCACCACTGCACATCCGGGCCACGAACGGCACTACATAATGGCAACAGTAAAGTCCTGGCGAGCCAGACTGTGGAGATACCTGCGATGAAGTTCTTGAGTCCCGTCGTAAGGTGATGACTTATCTGCGGCCACGGACGAGTGGGGTCTTTCCACAACTCACATGCTTTCGATTGATGATCCGTTATGATGATCGCAATTGCTCGACAGACAATGGCCATCACTATTTGGCCAATCCTGCCGTTTGTTCGTACACGGCTTCTCATGGATCGAGGCGGCTTGGCCTGACAAACCGGCTGTCGGAGAGAAATCAGTGACGAAGAGCTCGGTCATGCTCACTGGACTTATTACCTCGCCAGCAGGAAGCGGAGCGGTCTAACGAATAGTAAGATAAACGGTTATATCGTCACCTCAGGACTCTGGTTGAACGAGGCATGTAGTCTCTCCATAATTTGCCCTTGAAAGTGCCAGACTGATCCTCAGTCTTGCGATTGGAGACCTGAACCAGCATGCCAAGAGTGGACTGAGAGCATTGGACGGTTCTCGGGATCCCATGTTGAGTTACACAAAAGGCTTCGACAGGTCAGTTTCGTGCTGGGTCAAAAAATGCTTTTCGACCCGATTGTCGCCCAAGTCAACGCAGCTTGCGACAACTGTCTTAATACTGCCGATCGAAATGCCTCGTATCGATCCCGAAGGCTTCATATAGACATGCAGTAGTGAAGATTATGAATGACAAATGACCAGTTCACCAGTTCCGGAATCAGACGCGTAACTCACCACCTATCTGAACTATTATCTGTTTCTTGCTTTCAACAATCATGTACTCTATGCGGACCCTTTTGACTCTGCTGTAGGTCCAGACGTACCATGAGGGCAGTCATGAGCTGACAGACAGAACACTGCTGCCGCTTTCCTTGGCATTGGATCTAGTGGGACGGATTGAGCTACCTGCGAGTCAGTCTTCCACCGGTCTCCTTCTGAATCGCTATCGCTGATCCTGTTAGACGCCACGCTACCTGCTAGTAGTCGTGTCAAGCTCAATCATGGGATCAACGGCGCCTGGGTCAAGGCAGATGGGACATTCACGATAGAGGGAGTCGAGCAGGGATCTTATGTTCTCTCACCGTCTGTTCCAGGATATACCGTTGCCAGTGTAAGCTAAAAACTCCTCCCAAAAGGCGCAGCTTATCGTTAGGTTTTGATCTCTATCGTCCCCGATACCAGTATCGATACATCCACTTCCGAGATCGTCCATATCCAGCCGTGGCACCCTACCAAGCTCTCCAATGACCCTCTCAAATCCCCATCACTCCCCTACCCATTCATCCTATATGGAAGACAGGACGACTACTTTATCCCTGCTCCAGGAATGAATGTTATGGGTCTATTCAAGAGCCCTATGGTTCTCATGATGCTGTTCAGTGGTGTCATGATGTATGCTATGCCGAAATTACAGGTAGGTTCGCTTCCGTAGATGAGATACTGACTTCTAGGAATCGCTAAATGACATGGATCCAGAGTCTGCTCAGGATATGGCAGAGGCCAGGAAGAAGGTCGAGGCGATGAAGACTATGGATTGGGCTGGCGGGTGAGTCACCTCGTCTGGGCACAAGGCTTTACTGATCATAGTCTCTCGAATGTGCTTTCAGGAGCGCCAGCAGCCGAGACCCCAGAGCGAGCGACCACGCCTTCTGGTGGTAAGAAGAGAAGGGGAAAATAGTTAACTATCAATACGACTAGAATGCAATCAAATCGAAATACATCGTGTATGGTACAATGTACAAATATCTGTCGGTCTCGTATTCTCGTCACTAATCCTCCCATTCACTGCCAAACTCTTCCATATCCTGATGAAGCGAGTACGCCTCCATCACACTGAACTCGGACAGCCCATCCGAATCTGAATCAAGCAGAGATTCGGGTGTGTTCGCTCCGAATGGCGATGCAATGGGACTCGCCATGGTGTCAACATCGATAAGAGGCATGACAAGCTGGGTGTTGTCGATCGGTCGTGGTCTTGGCCAATTTGCCGGTTGTGCATCTGCCCATTGTTCCAGTGCAGCGAGAGCTTCGACGGGAGTGACGATCTTGATAGCTCGTTCCTCTCTCAGTGTCCACCCCTCAGTCCTTGGTCTCATGCTTTCTCCGACGATTTTTCTAACGTCCGCCTCACTTCTATCGTGAAATGTAAGATGCACCTCGTCCAGCTCACGTTCACCGTCGATCTCAACAAAGAATTGAGTACCTTCGATTCGCGCGAATTCCCCATCTTCGAGAATCCGAGTAATGCCAAAAGCGTCAAGCTTGTTAAAAAGGCCCATCATATGCCGAGCCGCGCGATTATTGAATATTCCGCCAGCTCGCAGGTTGTCGAGATTGGCAAACCTGGTTCGACCTAATTCACTGGCCGATAGCGGTTCGGCATGAGGAGAGTCAAAGATCTCATGGTAGCTCCTTCCGATAGGGATGGTGAGGGTAGTGTTGATGCCGCTAGTGACGAGTTGTTCGGGTTGCAAGAGGTTCTCGGGCAGGGCAGGTCCAGCTGCAGCACGTCGGCGAGGGAAAAGTGTATCCATCCTCTCTTGATCGATACTAGAGGTTGAAGCTCGTACCGATCGCTTGATAGCTTTGGTGTAATTCTGAGGCCTGTTGTAAGGCTTGTATTGAGAGCGACCGGGCAGAGTCTTCTCGGTATCTTGATCGATCAAGGAAGCTAGAGCGCGTAAAGCCATAGGCACTTTGCCATGTAAAGCTTGCTGAGGTCCGGCAGAATATGACCTGGCTGATCCGAGACCAACGTTGGATGCGAATGGAGTGGTAGGTCGTCGAGCAGCCGTACGTATACCTCGGCTAGCCTGAGTGAATGGCTGATGAAGTCGATTGAGCGTTACTGCCTTGTTGAAACCCCTTGATAGTTGATTACCAGAGGATGTGAAGGCGTAGGCTGGATTCAATTCGAGTAGATGTACTGGAGTCGAAAGAGATGGGAATGACTGGTGAATAGCCCTGACAACTTTTCCAGGAAGAGTGGTCTTTATAGTATTGATGTTGGGCGGTTTAACTTTGGTAAGTAACCGCCCAGCCTGGCGAGCCAGGGTCTGCCAATTGGCAGACTGGACGAATGGGGGCATGATAGCTGAGGTATGCCTAGAGCATAAAAAGGTGGATTGTCAAGTGAAGGCAGATGAAGGGGTGAATGTTTCGGCTATATAAGATCGCCACTTGATCTACTACTGTTCATCTAAAGTGGAGGTCAAATCCGGCAGACACCTACTCATCATTCCGGCACAAATAATTGATTCCGAAAGGTATGGAGCCGGAGAAGTCCGATACACTCCGGTAGATCACTGGATGGATAGGTTCCATATAACATAATTGCAAAGCTGCATGAAATCGATGTTACAAGACCATGGTCAACCTCGCTATGGTCCATCTACCTGCGGGAGATGGCTCCGACTCCTGCCTTTTGGTTCTTCTGTAGCTTTTCAGACCCTTTCGTCATTTCAACCTTTTGCATACAGATCGTTCTTATCTGCTGCTCTTGGGAATTGTCTGCAGGCCAAAGGAGCACTACGAGATCTACCAGGCAGCCCATAACTTACCTGGCAGCAGCCGACAAGCTCGCGATCGTCCGACGCTTTGGGGACCACCAAGACTCCCTCCTTTCCTCCAACGAACGATGTCCCCTTCTACCGCTTGCGCCATTGTTAGGACCGACAAACTGGATGGCGGAGGTACCCTCTTCATGAGGAAGACCCTGATACCCGACTCATCTTGGATAGTCCCGGCTCAGGTTGCAGGTCGAATACACTGGACGAAGGGCTTACATGATCCGCTATTCCGTCTGTCAATCTAATGGAATCAAAGGTGGCTGCTGGTGAACATGACACCTAGGTCAAGACGAACCGGATAGCAGCGATCTCTCTGGCGTGTATTCGTCGTAGAGCATATTCGTCAATGTATACAAAAGGTGCCAGACGTGCATTGGGGCGCACTTGATACGTATGAATATAGCGAGCCCGCTGCGAAGGACCGTCTCGCCCATGTGATGACCTATTCCAGGATGCCGAGGCGACAGCATGGCCTGGTTGAAGCTGGCATTGTGTACAATCGAGTGATCGGTCGAAATCGCGATCCTCGTTTCTTAGGTTTCTTGGCTGGGGCTTGAGTCGAGATTGGGCATCTCTGCACTAATATCAGCTTTGCAGTACTCTGAGACACTGGGTGTTTGTCGTCGACAAGTGAGGAAAATTCAGCTATGAATGGCCGCTTGTCCATGTGATGACAGGCACTGCATGGTACCCTTTCCTTTCCCTTCACGAAGCGACATGAGCCGATTTTGGCCCTCTGCCCCAACATCCGTCGTTCGTAGGATGTATGAAAGAGCGTACATGATGTTTGCTGGCTAAGATCACGTACCGTTCGATTGACATAGCTTACCACTCGGACCTAAGCCGCCGTGAATAATCCTCTCAACCACTCCGCCTCTTTCTCCATCACCTCCAGACTCCTAGGCTTCCTATCCTCATCCTTAGGAGTTCTCCACTCGGAACCTCTCTCCTCAGATTTCAGATTCCCTTCAAGTTCCTTCTCATTCTCCTCTAGAGCAGGGTATATACGATCGTTATCACCGTCAAAATCCGTCGATTTGCGTGGAATGAGATGGACATGTACATGTGGTACGGATTGACCGGCTTCCTTTCCATCTTGTATTGAGATCGTTAATGATTGAGCATTATATGCATTCTCGAGGACTTTGCCGACATGTTGTACAGATAGGAAGAGGTCGGTCACTTCCTCTGGGTCGAGATCGGATAGTCGAAAGACAACTCGGCGGGGTATCACAAGCACATCTAGTCGATTAGCTAGTGACGTTTTAAGACAGTTGACTCACGGCCTGGAAGTAGTGGCTTCAAATTGACAATTCCAAGAGATAAACGCGAGATGAAAAAGACTAACTTGGTTCAGCAGGCACCAATATGTCTAGCCATACACCGACCACTCACCTTGCCTTCCTACATCAAAGGTTGAGAACAAAGGTATCATATTGGGAGAGCATAAAGGCATAAAGGCCTGAAACGAAGTGCAACGCGTGAGCGACTTCACTGCACGCGCTGATCCTAAAGACAATCGGCAAGAAGCAAAAATGATATCCCCGGTGTGAATCGAACACACGTTTTCTCGGAACACTCGAATGAACAAGCTGATATGTGATCAGATATCGTAATCTCCACAACGAGATTTCCTAACCACTAGAAGACGGAGATGCTGAAAATGGGCGATTTGCAACATATCTGACCCGTGGCGCCAGAAAAGAAGGCGTCGCTAGAATCGCTCTGCACACATCGAATGGGAATACATCGGTCTTTCAACCCAAGCTTAGGCTCAGAGACAATATTGCTGCACGTATATGGTTCTTAGTTACCTTAGAATACGATATGGTGAGAGCAGAAAGTCAAAGTAAGGGCACTGTGAAGATGTTCATAGGAATAGGGTGAAGGGTGATAGACAGTCCATCGCCCTCGTCACCTAGAGACGTGATTATACATCGCGAGCCGCAAACGCGAGAGAAGTCAAGTCAGACGCGATGAACTGGGTCAGCTCTCATTGATATAATCGTATGCTGTGGTTGTTCGGCCGAGGAGGATTCGGTGAGGCAATGTGGTTGATCAGTTGTATTTTCTCAAAACCCATTGGACCGAGTATGGGCAGATCCGCTCTTCCGAAACAAGGATGTATCGACTGCATCTCGGCGTCTCAAGATCTGGGGCACTAACAAAGTCGAACATCTTCCGCTCGGGGGGCTGGACAAGGTCGACACACCCTGCGGGTTGCGCAGGGCCATACTGTATACTGACGGAGGTCCCTCGAGTGTCTCACTGTCAATCAGTGTACTCTCAATAGATATGCTGTCCATAGGCCTGATCGATCCTTATCTCTTTGTTCCGTCAAATGCTCTTCATAGAACTCCGAACATGTATGTGAAGAAGTGAGAGTGCAATGTTGCTGACCGTTGCGTAAATGATTTCGGGTCGTAGTCACGACTCGCAAGCATTTACTACGTGATTCATTCATTGCTCTGCCCGTCGGAGGAGGCTTTTTATGGTATCCAGTGCAGTGATGCAGCAAGAGCCACATAGGTGAGGGCAACACCCCATACACGACGGTCGCACTATCGCCTCGCCGAGAGGTCATCAAGCGAGAGCTTCCCCACTAGAAGCTCCGCTGACAGCTCTCTGTGCTTGTATCGATGCTGTTAGCCTGTGTCGTGGGACTGGACTAACGACTCCCAGCGGGATAGCGCTCGCTTCGGGTCAATCTTATACTGTATCGCCTATATGAGATACGTCATGCAGACCCATACTTCATGCCCTCTGCCAGCTTTCTCGACCTAAACTGCCTCTTGTACTTTCTCCTCTCATACAGCACATATCCAACTACGACCAAGGTGATCACCACCAGACCTATCGTCAGTCGACTTACAAGTCGGACTCACCTCCAAATACTCCAAGACCGATAGGGAGGACTTGCATCTTCTGACCTGGAGTTGATGTCTACCTTTAGCACTGCACTGGAGAGGGGAGGACTCACGATACTGGCCGCTGCTGCCGCCAAATCTGCCGAGACGACACTCGCGCTGTTACTAGCTGGATTGAGGATGGATGCGCTCGGGATACGCTAATCATCAGCTGACAGAAGGGGGTTACTTACGGTGATGGTCAGAACGTCGGTCATGGTCGGGCCTGGAGGGGAATCGGTTGGCGAGGGCGGAAACAAGTTGGAGCTGGTGTCCAGAGTGAGCTCGCTAGTAGTGCCAGAACCTCGGCCAGTATTATCACTCGAAGTTGAGGATTCGACTGTGGCTGCGACTGTCAAGGAAGCAGTGATGGAAGTCGGGAATACATCGTCTGAGATGAAGGTAGGAACAGTCGTGGGTATCATCTCAACAGGGGATGCAGTCGTGACCAGAACATCAGTCAGGCTCGAGGTCGACTCGCCGCTCGCCGATAGAGTCGCTTCGATGGAAGATGTCAGCAGGCTAGAAACACCGGAAATAGAGGTCGGATCGACGGAGGTGAAGTCGGCCGAGGACGGGTCGGCAGGTGAATACGCCACGACTGAAGGAGTTTCGGACGCGAGCGAGGATTCAGCGAGGGATGGAGGATTGTCAAGTCGAGTAGAAGCTGAGGGGTCACCAATTTCTGAGAACGTCTGTGAAGCCGGTGAAGACTCGATTGAGGTGGTGACCGAGGCTAATGTGGAAGCTGGGGTAGACGAAGAATCAGTTGTGGCGGAGCTCGTTTTCACCATGGTAGGGGACCGACCTGAAGTGGTCGAGATGGCGATACTGGCGCTCGGGTCCGACCCAGTCGGTGAATTTGACTCTCCAGCGGATCCGGAACTACCCATCCCATCCCTATTCATCACTCCATCCACTAGAATCATACAGAATCGTTGACTCGGGTCGTCTACCAGAACCAAACATTTCTGCTCAATCACCCCTACTGATCTACCATCAGCGAAACCGGTGTAAATACGTACGCTTCACTAGAAGTAGTCTCCTGATATACCGCCAAGGTAGTTGCTCCCTCCGGGATGTCTCGTCTGAGAGGAATCGCCGCCAGCGCTACTGGACATACAATCAGGACTGAAAGCAACATACTCGACCAGCGAAAAGATCAGAATGGGTGAGGGAGTGGTGAGTAGTGGATCCATGCTATTCATGCTGGTCAATAGCAGTGATGAGAAGTGATACCTTGACGACGGTAGTGACACTGGTCAAGGACACGAAACGTCGACCGGCAGCAATATAACCCGGAGAAACGGTAACCAAGTCGACCGCTGCCAAGTGCCGTTCACACTCACCGTTGCCAAGTGTCGACGTATGTCACGTGAGCCGTTTGAGGGAACAAGCCTGGAACTCAGGTCCCAGATCCAATTCCTTCAATCTCGTTCTCCCAGGAATCTGCATGCTGTAAACCTCAAAGGAGGCTTCTAATTGATTTACGTATTGTATGCTTGTCATTTGCCGTTATTCAGACGTCGATCTGCTCGAGCCTGCGTGGAAGGGTACACGTACACGTGTATCGTACACGGGGACTATTGGCTGTTTTCTTGCTTGCTTACCTTACCGGGTGAGATCGGAATCGTCTGTTGCAAGTGTAATTTTCCAGCCACCAGTTTGACGGCGGCCGGATGCAAAGAATAGTGATATCGTACACCGCTGACGAGCCAAGCTGATTGATGCATGACGCCACATGTTCGGTATTTACGTATTGCTGCTTGCTCCTTTCCAGGTTCAAAAATAACTTGTGCAGTTTGAATTCGTCATCTTGTAATGTTCTGGTCTAGCCCCATCCTGTGCCCTGAATAGCGGAATCCCGTTGTTGTTTACCCTTAATATCCGGTGTATTGCTCAAACGAGTAATAATTAACCCGAAGTCTCAAAGGAGGCGAGACAGCTTGAGTGTCGTCCAAGTCGTCCAGAGGATTGGTGGATCCCATCTACACCTATATACCTACGCTCTTGTCTATATCATACCGCTCGGCTCTCGATAGTCACGTGAGGGGCAGTCACATTACGGAACCAGTGCAGAAGACGATCGATCCCAGAACGTAAAAGCATCGGAAAAATCAATACTCCACCGGACCGAGCTCACGCGTTGTAACTCATTTCGACATCTCGACTTGATCACCTTGGTTCATATATATACATCCATCTATACATATCGATAAAACGTCCGTGTAAACAAGGACTAGACCGCCACACGACCCTTATAAGCCATCCTTTAGACTCGACCCGAATCGGATGAAGACACGGCACCCGAGCTATCTATAAATACAGCCTTCGCCCCCGTTCCACCCCCTGGCCTCGATATAAATAAGTCAAATTCGACAAACTGGGTTACTCCTAGACACAGCCCATGAACGGTCGGAAGGAATGCGTAAACGCAGAGAGAGAGATTATGGCTACGATGGGCCGAGTATAGGGTATTGGAATAGAACAAAGGATTCCAAAGACTATAATGGGATTACCGAGGTCGAATCGGGGCCATCAAGGATCACCATTGATGACCTTGAGCGAATGGAGCGTTCTTCAACTCCATCTCGCTTCAGAAATTCTATTCGTTCCAACAGTGTCCGAAACACAAAGGTGCGGATAGCGCTTGGACTGGCTTTACCATTCTTCACGCTCGCCGCTGCCGCTCCACCCTTTAATCCCGGCAGCCTCGTCGCTACACCTACTCCTTCACCGACACAATTGTATATACGACAAGAAGCCGAGTCGCGCATAGATGAGGAGGAGATCGATTACGATATACGATACCTCACGTCCATGTCGACACCCACGCAGGCGCTTCCCACCAATGTCTATGTAGTCGCAGAGACTAGGCTACCGTTTTATTTGAGTCAGGATACACAAGGATCATGGACAAAAGTGGACAATGCCTGGTTCCTCTATGGCCGGCAGGCGGGGGTATGTTGATTTTTTACAGTAGTGTGAACAAGCTGATTCCAGGTCGCCACTGCAAACTTCGGTCCTGATGACGATCCGATTGCGACTGCTGTGCCTACCTCATACGAGGGTGATGCTTCCCAATTCGCAATAACAGATGCATTGCCACCAGGGTGAGTCACCTTCTATTGTACAGGGCCTGACCTGACTAATGATTAGATGGGGAATCGAAGCAACACGCTCAGAGTTTTATAGAACACCACTCATTGTAGCCATGAGTGTCATTCTAGCCCTCATGATTGTAGCCGGAATCATATTGTAAGCACTTCCTACAAGTCCCAAACTGACATCAGTATCGTCATCAAGAGACGTAAAGAACACCGACGCGCGAAACGCCGTGCAGCTCGACTGAGAAGAAAAGCATTAGCTGCCGCTGGATTAACAGAAGAGGATGTCAATAACAATGGAGGAGATAGCGCGCTCAAGGAGAAGCTGGCCAAAATTGAAGGAACGACTACACCGAAACCGAAAAAGGAACGAGGACCAACATCGGTGATACGCACCAAAGTCAGATCATGGAATGCAGGTGTTTTACGCCGCAGACATATTCAAGCTGGATTAGGACCTAGTCGGAGTCACACGCCCTCGATTGAAGTTATTGAAGAGGATAAACCGGATGATCCGAATGTGCAGATTGAAAGACGGTCTAGCGACACGAATCGAATACCTAGTGATGCTTCTCAGACTAGTGCCGAACGGGGTGGAACGACTGGAAGTCCAGACAATATCACCAGTGACGATACCAATACCAACGAGACTTCTTCATCTGGTTTCTCGCGATCAGCAACTCAACCTCCGACCGCTACCTATTTCCCACCGGCATACCGCCCTGCTTCCGTACGAAGTCTTCAAGTTCACCCGTCCGGTTCATCAAGCCGTCCAACACGTTCTTCTAGCCAAGATCAAATGCCTGCACCTGTTGTTGAAAAGACTACCGCGCCTGGATACTACCCTGCCCCTGCCACTGAGGATTCCGAGGTGGCATTGGCCGTTGCTAGTCGGAGTGATGGGAAACAACGCATGGACGCGCCACCGCCGGATGAAGAGGAGGAACAGAGGGTTAGACATATTGCCACGGACGATAAGCTGGTATTGGAGCGGATGAGGCTAGGCGGATCAGCACCGCCTCAACAAGGGATAGATGAGGATGGGCCTTCAGCGCCAACTGTTGAAGTGGACCAAGAAGGATTCGAGTTACATGACCATCATGACGAACTCGCACATGATCCGACCGACCTCGCTCCGGTCGTTGGTGAATCTTCCTCATCGTCATCTCTCCCTGCCCCGCCACAGCGCCAGATGCACCGAGTCTACTCCGAGGCCGATTTGGCCGAGACCGGTATAGATGAATCTCACCTCTTGCCCTCTGCGCCTCCGCCAGCACATGAGGATCATCTGGCACCTTCCGCCCCGCCATTCCTTCCCGAGGAAGAGGAAACTACGCCTACGGCACCCTCCTTTGAACTCGGCGACGATGACGATGAAGAGGCATCAGAAATCCCGTCTCATGCGTCTCAATCCGAGGAGCAAGCCCAGTCGCCACTCAGGGCTACCGCGGAAATAGAAACGGATCATTCTAGGAATCCATCGTTACCGACCTACGTCCCGTGACCATAACATGACACAAAATCCTAAATTTGGTAGTTGTATTAGTATTAGTAAATTTCTTGGGTCTTGTTGATAGTATTTTTTTTCATCACACCACAACCACAAGATGGTCATTGTAGCAATATTCATGCACGTTGTACGCTTCCTCTTTCCCATTTGCATGCGTTTTAGAGTACACGTATACTACGCTGCGAACAGAAGAAGTGATATGAAAGAAGGTTCATCAGCTGATGTGTGTGGGTTGTGCCTGATTCTGAGGATTGTACAAGTTAACTTTGATTTCCTTTCTCTTAATTACACTTTATACGACGCGTCTTAGATGATTCTGCTAGTCTCATCATCTACCTAGCGTATGAATTATACGGGCGACAGCAGCAAGTCAATCGCACGATGCCAAAGGAAAGCAATCAGTTGAAAATGAAAGGCGACAGAACGGGCGAACTGGACCTCAAGCCTTCCCGACCGACTGCGTCTTCTTCCAAACACGCGAACCGCAAGCACTTATCCGATACTTCAGATAGCTCCGATGATGAGGTTCGACGCAAAGTGATGAAGAAGAAGAAACTGAAAGTCACTGCTAGACATACCGCTTCCCTTGAAGAGCTACAAGCTTCCTCGCCTCCGCCTAATTCGTCGTATACCAATAAGAATACAAACAAGCAGTCCGAGAAGAATGGATCACGGGTATCTCAAGCACCTCATCCATCTGGATCTAGTAAGATCAAGAAACCTCAAGCGAGGGCGGGGGGAGTGTTTGGAGGTACTATCAACAAGATATCTAAACCCCAACCTAAACCCGCTTACGGTCCATTTAGCGGAACTATCAATAAATTCCCATCCAATCCCAGACTTCAACCACAACCCCAGGGTATACCGATTAAGCGCTCGGCACACCTACCTCCTGGACCTAAATCCAAAGTCAACCCGAGTCGGCCTGATGGTAATGGTAAACGCAAAATTGGCGGCTTGGAGGCTGTCAAGGATACTTTGAGGAAACCAAAAGTACCGGTTGTAGAGAAATCAGCTGCTCAAATTCAATGGGAAAGGGACAATGGGCCGGATGCGCTCGTTCTTAAGAAGAGTGAGAAGGAGGAGAAGGCTATCGAGTTGTTTAATGAGGAAGCAAATAGGTTCTTTGAGGAAGCAAAGAATTGTCCCAAACCTGTCGAGATTGAGCGGTATGTTTCGTTATTGCTTTTTCCCTCACCTCACAGGCGGCGAAGCTGATGATAGACCACCAGTACTTGTTGTAAAGGATAAGCAGACAGAGGCTTTACAGGAGATAGTGGCTGGAATCGAGGATGAGATGGGAGATGAAGCGTTGACGCCAGAGGAGCAGGAATATCTAAAGAATTATTCGGATCCGAATAACACATGTCCCGTATGTCCTCATTGGAGATAGGTCTGCAACTGATGATAGTTCTGCGATCATCCGCTTCCTATCAATACGGAACTGAAACCCAGCATGTACAAACAACTATTACGATACCGTACTAGAATACGAGATATCGGATTAGAAGCGATTGGATGGGATCGACAAATCGATTTCTGCAATGCACACAAGTACCATACGACGACCATTCCTCTTGGCCACCGAGCTGGATATCCGAAATCGATCGCTTGGATGGATTTATGGAAGAAATTGGAAGTATCATGGATAAGAGATAGGATTGCGACGATGGTCGAATTACCGACGACTTCGCCAATGTTTCGATATTACTTTTCGGCAGAAGAGGAGAAAGAGGGTGGGGAACCTGAATGGTCTAGGTTCTATATCAGCGCGACTCCTGCAGATCATCTCTCCGCTGGATAGTGAGTCACCCCTGCTGACGACATAGAAGCGGATAGCTGATAGTAGTTACGGTGATCTTGGCACCAATCTGATCAGACAGTATATCACTGATCTAGTCGATTGGGGTTATCTACCCCCTTTGGATCATTCATCGCGATATCATCCCCTCGGATCACAGGATTTCGTTTCCAGAGTCCTCATACCCGAAATCGCAGTCATGTTGATTCAATCGGACCGTGGCCTTCAACCAGAGGGAGACATGATTTTTGAGGACGAAGGTTATACGCAAGCTCAGGAGATTCGGAAGAAAAGTACAGTCTACGGCAAAGTAGCATATTACGATATGGACTCGACTTTACCTGATGAAATCATGCCTGAATTCAGTCTGGCTTCGAAATTCAGGAAAGAGGAGTTAGAGGTACTAAGGGGACAAGGGGAGGGGAAGAAGAAGGGTAAAGCGACTATAGTGGATTTGACGGTGGAGGAAGAGGATGCGGACGATTCTCGAGCTGGTCCATCAAGCCCGGTCATGCCGGTTCGACTCCAGTCTGAAGTCGAGCTCGATGATAGTGATTTCGAGACCGGCGACCCGACAGAAGAAGCCTTCAAATCATCTTCAAGCGTCGCCAACTCCCAGATTACCGAAGTTGAAGTCTCACCGCGAGCCCGAGATGGGAGTTTGACGCCTGTACCGCTTTCCAATCAACGAGAGACACCAAGAATAGCAAGCCGACGCGACTCTTCCATCGCCGAGGACGAAATTCCCTGCTCATCCCAATCTATGCTCAGCTCGGCCAGCTCAAGCCCTCGTAAACGATGTCGAAAGAAGAGGAAAGCGGAGGCGGAAGCTGAGCAGAACGAGAGGGATAGGCACAGTGCCAGTATCAGCGTTTGTACGTCACAAGAATCATTTGGAGAGTTTGATTTCACTTCTCAGGATTTGGGGAGATTGGACGCGGTTGTAGCTGCACAGTAGTGTGTATGATTTTAGTCCATCATCAATAATACCTGTCATAGTTGTCGTTTTCGTTGTACTGGTATCGATTGTACAATATTATATGATATGATAACACGGAACGGAACATGTACTCCCACGTGAGAACTACGTCATTTCCCATTGCGGTATAATGTGATATAATTACTTAAAGTAGTATATTCCTACTCCCGGCTTGATACTCCCGAAGCCTCCCCTTCCCCATTCAGAGTACTACTGCATCGTCTTATCCATCTAGATACTCTACTCTACTCTAACACATTACACTACCATCACATACCTATCACAATGTTGACAGGTACTCTATTGCTAGCCCTAGCGGCAGCTACTTCGGTCGATGCGGCTGTTCACCGGTACGTTTCCACGTACCCCTTCCCCCACCCTTTCAGTCAACGGGCAACGCTTCGTCATCGTTCAAAGTGGCGTATAGCTGATATGTAGAATGCAATTGAAGAAGCTACCCATTTCTCAGACTTCCCTCAACCCCGATGGAAACGATTTCAGGCCTTCTCCAGAGATGGAAGCCGAGTTCTTGAAGCACAAGCACTTGGGTTTCCAGACCCCCGAGTGGCTCGAGAATGTCGGTCAGAAACCCCTCATGGGCTTCGGTGGGGAGGGTAGGAAGATGCCTTCCTTGTCTCAGGTCGATGAGGAGGCTAGGGAGAAGTTCTGGGCCATGATGGTCGGTGACAATCATAATCAGAAGAGGATGGTTAAGGGTGGTCACGGTGTTCCCCTCTCTGGTACATCTATCAGATAGCATTTGAATATAAGCCGAGCTAATCCACAGACTACATGAACGCTCAGTACTACGCTCCTATTACTGTTGGAACTCCTCCTCAGGAGTTCAAGGTCGTTCTCGACACTGGATCATCCAACCTTTGGGTTCCTTCCACCGAGTGCAGCTCGATCGCTTGTTTCGTGAGTTCTCACCTCCACTTCTCAACTTCCCCGCTTCTTGCACCGATTCCCCTCGATCCCATCTGGTTATCCTCCCTGCGGCTACCCTCCCCTCGTCTTGCGATTGATCACGCTAACATCAGCTACACAGCAAGTACGACCACTCTCAATCCTCCACCTATAAGGCCAACGGATCCGAGTTTGCTATTCAATACGGATCCGGATCCCTCGAGGGTTACGTCTCCCAAGACACCGTCGTCATTGGTGATCTCCGTATCAAGAACCAGGACTTTGCCGAAGCTACCAAAGAGCCCGGACTCGCATTCGCTTTCGGTAAATTCGATGGTATTCTCGGTCTAGCCTACAACACCATCTCTGTCAACCACATTGTACCCCCTTTCTACAACATGCTTGACCAGAAGCTCCTCGATGAGCCTGTCTTCTCTTTCCGACTCGGATCCAGCGAACAGGATGGAGGAGAAGCCATCTTTGGTGGTATTGACGAGAACGCCTACACTGGCAAGATCGACTACGTTCCCATCAGGCGAAAGGGATACTGGGAGGTCGAGTTGGAGAAGATTGGTTTCGGAGAAGAGGAGCTCGAGTTGGAGCACACTGGTGCTGCCATCGATACCGGAACTTCTTTGATCGTCATGCCTACCGATGTCGCCGAGATGCTCAACAAGGAGTAGGTCGCTCGCAATCTTGCATGAGATAATAAGCTGATGAGTAGGATCGGCGCTACCAAGGGATGGCAGGGACAGTACACTGTCGACTGTAACACTGTCGAGTCTCTACCCGAGATGTCATTCAGCTTCGGTGGCAAACTCTACAAGCTCAAGGGATCCGACTACATCCTAAACGCCGGTGGAACTTGTATCTCGTCCTTCACCGGAATGGATATCCCAGCTCCTATCGGTCCCTTGTGGATCATTGGAGACACTTTCCTCCGAAAGTACTACACTGTCTACGATCTCGGTAGAAACGCTGTTGGTTTCGCTCCCGCCAAGTTGTAGGTACAATGATGGACTTTGTTGTGTTGCATGAAGGGTCGATATGGGTATAGGCAGGAGTGAAGTAGAAGACAGGAAGGCAGAATGAAGAAGGAAGTAGGAAGTAGGTAGTGAGGTTTCGTGTCGCGTACATAGCTATGGCATCAATCACTTTTTCCACAGACTAGCAAGTTTCCTTCCACTCAGGACAATGTCGTTGAATGTCGCCACCCCACCCTGGGTTGTTCCTCGGCCAGCACCGAAGTAATCAACCGACCTCTTATCTGCCACTACGTATAATAAGGCTGCATAGATACACGACAGAGTATACATACTACCAACACTCAGAATTATATTAGTATCCCGTCGTCCATAGATAGGCTTTTAAACAGAGCAAGAGTAACGCATCTAGAGCGAACGCCATCTCGTACCTGGCCCGGTCTACCCTCATTGACCGACACCCACATCTTTACGCAACAGCTTATACATCACAGACTCGTCGCAGCTTGCTATTGAACGAGATTTAGCTGCGACCCAGTACACGACAACACATGCGACCAGAACGACCAGAACGACCATAGCTTGCGAAGACCGATTGTTTATCGAGTTTCCCGCTTATCACGGGGATGTCACCGGAGGTTAAGACGTCTATAACGTTACCTACACCATAGAGATAAGAGGACCGGTCATACGACAGGGATCATCATAATGACTAGTCATATTGATGAGCTAGATCGTCGGAGAGGAGGAGAAGATTCGGAAATCGGAACCAGCCATTCATTCTCGGCGCCTACACCTTATAATACCTATTTCTCGCCTTCGGTCAATGATCCTGTAGACGACTATGATCACCTGAGTACGCCGGCCAAGTCTTCTGGGAGTGTTTCATTTGAAGCATACCCTGGAGGAGGAGGGGATAGGGACGGGGATGTATCGTTTGGACCATCAATATCATCGCCAAGCCGTGACCATGATCATGATCATGATCGCTCGACCACCTACTCGGCCTCACACGCCTCTGCCCATCTTATCTCGCCGACTCGCTCATTCGATCCGACCATGTCCGTCTTACCTCCTTCCAATCTATCAATACCAGATCCGCCATCAAGACTATCAAGTGCAGGTATCAAATCATCTTTGATGCCGCTCAGTGATGTCGGATCTTCATCATTTAGTGAATCTTCTTCGAAACCTAGATGGACTTGGAAAGGACGGAAGAAGGCTAAATTGGAGATGACGCAGGATGATAGGGATGCACAACGGTTAAAGCAATTGGGGTATGATGCTGTCCTGGGAAGGGAGTATAATTTCTGGTCCAGTCTGGCTATCACCACACTCAACATTGGGGCTTTGCAGGCGAGTCACGCTGTTTCTCTCCCCGTCCTGACCTTAGCTGACTATCAAGGGGACTGTATTAGCAGTGAAGAATACGTACGAGTACGGCGGGCCACAAATGATTGTATGTCAGCTGCATCGTAATGGTCGAGCTGACTTCTAGTTGGTCGCTTGGCCCATGTCTGGACTACTATCATTCTTCCTCACTCTCACATTATCAGAGCTGGCAAGTGCATATCCAGTCGCAGGAGCAATGGCATCATGGGCTTGGAAGTGTGCTCGGGGTGGAGTGGGAGGCGAGAGGAAATGGGGTTGGTTATTAGGTGGAGTCGTTCTCGCTGGGCATGCCGCTGCTGTATATTCACCTTTCATCACCAAGTGTGACGCTCATGCTAGGTCGTCTTGGTGACATGGGAAATTTGTGATATCATCTCTGGAACAATGGCTATGGCCACAGACTATGTTCCGCAGACATGGCATTCAGTGCTTTTCTTCTTGGTACGTATCACATTATCACATTGGCGCTATATTAACGGATAGGCAATCTTACTCTTCCTCGGATGTGTCGGAACAACAGCAACGGGGAGAAGCCATAAATTCTGGATCTGCGGTGGTAAGCCAACCTTTTAGAGCTTTCGTTCCTGTTTCTAATGATATAGGTATATACGGGTTAACAGTATGGGCTATACTCTGCATTACCATCTTAGTATCCGAAGTCAGAAAGGGAGGCAGTATTCGCACCGATCGATTTTACAATAATTCAGGATGGAAGTCGCAAACATATGTCTATTTGCTAGGATGGCAGTATTCCACTATTGCCAGTGGTGTCGTGAGCAGTCTTTCATCTGAAATGTCGTACATCGCTGACGTATACAGGACGCATCTGCTCAGTGAGCTAGACTTTCATAGAAAGTTGGGATTAAACTGATACTCTAGTATGGCCGAGGAAACTAAGAATCCCTCTAGAAATGTCCCAAATGCCATGACGGGATCCATGATCCTGGTACGTCTTGCATAATCTGGAAAAGTTTAGCTGACCAGATAGACATACGTGCTTGCCTATATTGTACGTCGGATGAAGCTAGAGCTTTACCTCTATCGAAGCTGACTTCTAGGCCATCATCCTGCTACTTTTGTCTATCAGCCCGGAAGATGGAACAGATATTTCCAATCACCACTTCCCATTCGTACGTCCTCAGTCAAGATCGCTCGACGCGTAGGCTGACATCCAGGGCTTTGTCCTTTCTCGAGCAATCTCTCCCAAAGGAGCCGTGGCGATTATCGTCCTTCTCATATTCGTCTTACTCCTTCAGGTTCTCGCACAACTGCAAGCCTCCTCGAGATTCCTCTTCGCCCTTGCTCGTGATAATGCCCTGCCCTTCTCAGCCTCGATCAGGAAGACCAATGCCAACAGAGTTCCCGTTATTGCACATTGGTTGGCTATATTTATCTGTATGCCTTTTGCTTTCTTGCTCATTGGCGGATTGAGGACTTTGAGGGGTGTTCTTGCTGTTACTTGCTCTTCGTTGGCTTATACTGGTTATGTGAGTGATCCTTTGGATGGTAATATGATTTAGCTGACGATTAGATCACGCCAGTTATCCTATATCTGCTGTCAAGAAAGAATTTACAGCTGGAGGGCAGGACGAGCTGGTCGTTGAGGAAACTAAGGTATGTTATTCGGATTCAGTACTGACATGCGAAGCTGATCGACAGTAAACCTTTTGCTTGTATCGGTGTACTATTCGGTTTGGGAGTCATCATTGTCCAAACTCTGCCGGGAGCTACCCCTGTGACCGCTCGTGAGTCCGCATCAGATTGTGCTTATTTCAACCTGATCTCCAGGGAATGTCAGCTGGAGTCCGCTTGTGCTGGCGAGCACAGGTGTTCTGACAGTCGTGACGTGGTATGCCTACGGTCGTAAACATTACTCGGGTCCAATTCGAGCCGTCACAAAATGGGAAACAGGTGTCGAAATCGACTTGGCATCAACATTAGGCCCAAAGTCCCGTCCATCAGAACATACAAGACCGAGCAATTTCGATGTGGGCGATGTCACGAACGATATGGAAGTGGATATCGATAGAAAAATGGACATGGACCCGAATTTGGGGATAGAACCAACAGTGACGGCTGCTAGGTCTTGGTCACTGGATGATGATGAAGCTACGGGCGAGTGGGCGGACGTGAGTGTGTTGGAGAGTGGGAGTCGGAGTAGAGGGATGGGTATTGAATCTGGGATACGGAGTCGGCGTGGGTCTTCAGTTGGACATCAGGCTTGATTTTGGTGTTGTGATGGGTTTTCATTTCTTGTATATTAGACTAGCTCAATCGTCCTGGGAGCCATAATGCAGACACTCGCTGTATTGGAGAATCGTCGTATGGCAGGATATGGTCGACTCCGGCTAGACCGTGGGAGAGAAGCACGTCCATTGACGCGACGAGATAACTTGATGTCCATTCGACATGAGTCTTTCGAAACCACTCCTACATCGACCACATGTACAAGACAACATGACAGTCAGATTTTGCTGTTCTCATCTGGAAGATCCGCAAGCTTCGCTACCTCCAAGCTACCCCTCGTCCTCATCATCGTGCCATCCCCTGACCTCACTGTATTTCTGTGAAGAATGCGATGCCATCCGATGCAACCTCTGCGTAGGGGTCGAGATCGCGTCGTACTTCTGTCCCAATTGTCTCTTTGACGTCCCGAGTGCAAGTGTCAGAACAGACAGGAATAGGTGAGTCTTCAGAGCTGACATGACCTGCGGAGCTGATGGCAGGTGTGCAAGAAATTGTTTCTCTTGTCCGAGCTGCGAGAGTTCTTTGGCTGTCCAAGCCAGTGATAGGAGGCTAGATGATGGGACTCTGGAGAGTGGAGCACCTTACATACTCGCTTGTGGTGGGTGTAGATGGACAAGCAGAGAGGTCGGATGGGAATTTGAGAAACCAACTGGTCTAGCTGGTATGTTGCCCTCTAACCGTAGGAGTCGTATGCGCTGATCAACAGCTCAATTACAGAAGATCAATACACAGCCAGAGACTGTTCAAAGCGAATTCGATGCCCTCAAAGATCATTTAGAGGGGTATATCACCACCGCCGTACCTGCCCCAACACCCAGACCAGGGAAGGGGAAACAACCAAGTCGACATATATCCCATCTGACACAAATGGCCGCCAAAGCTCTGGGAAGAGATGTCCCGGGCATGATGGGTAGGCCTAAAAGGAATCAGGGGCTGGATAAGGGGAAAGAAAAAGCAGACTGGGATGAGCTGGAGCCACACAAGACAGAGAGGAGCTGGAGGGGAACACTTGATACAGAAGAGGAGAATAGGGCTGGGCTGGAGATGATGTGGGGGAAAGCATGGGCGGGAGAAGGATATGGTGCGGCAAAGTACGTTGATCGATTCACACAGCTGATCGTTGAGCTAATGAGCAGATCGCTACTGCCTGAACGTATCAGGCTACAGACCAAATTGACCAAACGATGCCCGGAAGCTAGTTGTCGGCATCTCCTCATCCAACCTGATACCAAATCAACCAGGTTCAAAATCAAAATGGTAGCGATGAGCTACTTACCGGCCATCGAGCTAGGGCGACGCCGGCATCGGATATCGCTGGATCAGCCCGGATCGGCGGACACACCAGAAGACCTGGAACGACGTAGACGAGATCGACGACGGACTAGAGTACCCGCCAAAGAGGAGGACGAGATTATGACGAGACCTCTCAGAGCTGGCGAGATCGTGAGTGTGTTAATTTTGGTCCTGTCTGATGATCAGTACACCTTCCAATTGGCATTCATCAACCCGCTATTTGATCCTATTCAAATTCGCCTAACCCCTTCCAGTCGACGAGATCCACATGCGACTTGTCAAGTCTTTGTGCCTGTTCCCCATTTCACTGTGCACGCTCAAAAAGACGCTTGGGCCTATGATGAAGAGGAAGAAGAAGAACATGGATCGGAAGGCCACTCTGAGGAGGGTAGCAGTACTTTTAGCGGACCAACCAAATCGTCAATCAGCGGTCCAGGAACTATGGGTAAGAAATCAAGATTAAGCGTCTTAGGTGGATTGGGGGGTAGTGATAGGAAGAAAAAGGATCATGGAGTGGAGAGGAAAGGCAATATCTCGAAGGTTGGGGTCGAGGTTGAGATCCTGCCTGATGCCGTGGGCTTGGTCGAGGTGAGTCATGCCGTCATGCCGAGCTGATATATAGGCAGACATGGAGATTAGGTATACGTATCGAGCTGATGAAGCGCAAGAAGGGGAGGACAAGGGTAAGGAAGCGTTCAAGACGTTCACTTTCTGGATCCGAGTTGCTTTTGGGACGGTGGAGAGTGGTTGACGCAGGCGAATACTGCTACTCAAGAAATGCATACGGACGCAAGCTATTCTACTATTAATGCTATAAACTACACAATACTGACTGAAGTGATGGTGACATCCTCTCTGAGACTCGCTCAAGCTACGGCATTGACCTTCTTGGTGAAGGCGAAAGGGACAGCAGACGCATACCCGACAACGGAGGTAGACGTAGCGGTCCGACTCCTCTGCCTCGTCCTCAAAGGCGGTGCGGCGCACATGCCGATCGAAGACAAATTCGATAGACTCGACATCATCGCCAGACTCGACAGTGGTATTTGAGCATGGGCACACGCGATGACCGCCTCGATCGTTCGGCTTCGCTGGCGGGTACGGAGGGGTGGAGCTTTGCAAAGACCGATCGAGGAAAGATTCGAAAGGGACGAGACCATGGCCAAGCTGCATGCAGGCACAGCGCGGAGTATTGCGTGATAGTGTGGCTCGTGCTCGACGACCGCGGTGAATTTGTCAGTCGTATGGACCTCAGAGTCGTTCGGTGAGGGATAGCAGCTTGTCCCTGAGGAGTGGGAATGTATTCGAGTGTTGCCAGAGAGTCCTAACAAGGGGTAAATCATCGCCATGACTATGAAGAACAGCGTTTGGTACTTCCCTCGAGTTTCTGTATGCGACATGGAGATCCTCCGGAAGACAAGGTATCCAGCTTCTAGCGATACGTATAGGATACAAAGAATTACGATGTGGCACGAGGTCATCGGGGTTGAGTTCATGGCGGTGGAATGGGGAGATACTCTTGAAGATTGAACACGATATGTATATGGCTACAAGTTAATTGTCTCGCCAGAACTCCTCTTCCGGGTTGCCCTGCACGGGCTGCCAGTGGATGTCTCAGTGGTCGGATTCGCTCATGTGCTGATATTTGCCACTTTGTATCGCCACATCAGACCACGTGATTAGCATGAGATTGCCTGGACGCGAATCAACCGATAACTGAACCAAGACGCCTGTCCTGCTCATATCTACGTATACATCATAGCATAAGTCAGAAGCAGAATGGCGACAAGGGATTATTCCGATTCCGAAGATGACTTGGAGTCCAGTGGTCCGACAAACGATATCAGTCATGATGTTGCCGAGAGTGCTCCACCACAAGACGGTGAATCGTCGAGCAAACCGACCTCGTCAAATCTCCGTATAAAGGTGTGCACAATTGTTTGACTATCAGTATGGGACCAGCTAATGTGTGTTCAGCTACGGGCTGCTCGACTGCCGTCCCACGAGCGTTCTTCGCTATCCCCTCCACCACCTCTCACCCTCAAATTCGGGTTACCACCTTCAGCACCTCACACGTCCCGGCCTAGCAAGGCGGAGAGAGCCGCCTACTCTTCATCAGAGGATGATGAGGCCGGTCCGTCCGTCCCATCGGTAAAGCCCTCTTCCAAAGCCAAGAAACCAAGGTTGTCGAGGGCCAAGAAACGGCCTGCAGAAGCAACTGCTGCTTTGGTGCCACCTGTCGGTCAAGCTGCCGGAAGGAAAAGCTACGATTGGCTTATTCCTTCATTCGCTGGTGCAAGTCATGCTGGGCCTTCTGGACGCGATATGCAAGAGCCGGCAAAGAAAATCCCTAGATTGTCGGAAACAAACGATTTGGAAGAACAACCCATGGTTATACAGTCTTCGCCTGCCCAGGAGAAAGAGAGCAAGAGGAGCCATAAGAAGAAAAGGGATAGTGATGTGGTTGGACCTGGGAAAGCATGGAGAAAGGGAATCAAAAAGTGCGTCTGATCCTATTGTCGCTTACGAGTACGACTGACAGACAAGGGGAGTCATGAGACCGACACGCGATACCGGAATTGAGACGCCCATGGGAAGTACACCTGGTAATTCCAGACCAGGAAGTGTGGAGGGGACCCCAGAAGAAGGTGAGTTGTCGGATCATAATTGTGGTCCAGACGCTAATATCGCAACAGAAGAGTCTAGACCTATCGTTATTCCAGTCGAGCACGTGTCAGTCGCCGATGGCCCCTTTGTGTTGGCGGATCCTAAAGAGATGACTGTCTTCGCAAAACCCATCGTAGCGCCTAAAATGATACTCAGTCAATTTCCAAAGGTGAGTTGCCTCTTTCCACACTAGACGGTTCTGACAATCCAGGTGACGCCATATTTCCTGCCCAACAATGGTGGTGATTCTGGCCCGTTTCCTCGAAAAGAAAAGACGAGATCGTGGAAAAACTCCGAAAGAGAGTTCGTAGGGATTGGAGGTGGAACGCTGAAATTCAAATCTTGGGTCAGGGGTTAGTGGCATCTATTCATCATACTAGCTCCGAGAGCTGATGTCGATAGGTCCGCCAGGTGATTTGACCAATGTTCTGAAAGCAGAGAAGGACGTCCAGGACATCAAAGCAAAGGCAAACAAGGAATTGGCCGATTCGAAGCCGAAAGCCAGCAAAGAAAAGGAGAAGGATGGAACAGAGGCGAAGCCAAAGGCCACGAAAGAAAAGGACGAAACAAAAGTCAAAGCACCCAAAGATGATAAACCAAAACAACATAGAACTATCGCTATCGCTCCTCGACCACGGGCCGACTCTGGCTCCGATGCCACGCCACCGGTACAAGTCAACCCTTCACCATCCAATCCGGCACACTTCGACCCAGTGCCTACGACGGAAACGTCGGCTGGACCGGCGGCGTTGTCGCCTGTACTCCCTGCTGAGAGGGAATTGCCCACTATCCCAGCTCCTGCCGCTCAAGAAAGGCATGTCTGGCCATCAGTCCTGGAACCAGCCCCACAGGGCGGACCTGCCCCCGTAGTGACGTCGGAGGGAACTATATTCCACTTTGGTGACCCGTCATCCGCGCACCCAGCGGAGCCCGAGCACTCCATCCCAATGCCGGATGTAACTCAGCCGGGCTGGACCTCAGACGGGACGGGATTAAGCAGGAAGAATGATGGCGCGAAACACGTGCCTGCCAGCCACGAGAAGGGGAAGCCCCCTCCGCAGCCGCGGTCGTCTCCCCGGGACAAGTACGCGCCCCTTTACACAAACAAGCTACCGATTAATGCCTTTCCAGATGGAACGGTCGAGGTCGACAACCCCGAAGTGGCATCAAAATTCCCGAGGAGATCGAAGTTGGCTCAAGAAATTCGTCAAGAGGATGGTCAAGCAGAGTAGGAGCATGTGACATTATACTTCTTGGATATCGTGTAATTGTACAACAGTCATGTCGAATTATGGTAGAGTACGGAGCATGTAAGATAACAGACCTATCGACGCGCGATGGCAATAACAATGTCTCTTCCCCAGCCTAGTCTCCATTCAGCCAATCGCTTCAATTCCCGCCATTCTCCTCCATTTGGATGTTCTGCCCCTGGAGGCAGGTAGACTATGTAATCTGCCTCCGAGAGAAGACTTCGGAACAACGATCCGAGCAGCAACGAAAGCAGGCAACAAATGATCAAGCCTTGAGGTGTCAACAAGGCATGGATCGCTGCTGGAGTAGTAGTAACGATGGCGGTTCCGACACCATCTTGAGATGTCAAAGAAGACTTTGCCTCGTCTCCAGGAACGAGAGATATTATCGGGTTAATTGGTGACGGTGGTGCAGTAGAAGGCGCAGATATCGAGAACCGGTTTAAGCGAGGGTAGGGGTATTTGTATTTCCAGAAATTATAGCGTGAAGGTGGAGCAAGCGTGTCATGAGGTGGAGGTACGATTTCAGATACCTCCAACTGAGTCGTCAGCTTAGCTTCTGGCAGAGCGAGGTCAACAAACCCTTTCCTCCAGAGGCTCTACGTTAGGATCCGGTGAGGAAATCGTCACATTATCCTCGCTTATTGCATCGAGGGCTCTTGGTGGAGTCTCGGACATGAGCTCTGTGGCTACTGCCAAAGGTCTTTCGAGACTCTTAGATCCCGGTGTGTCCCGGCTGAAAATCAGATTGAAGCACGCATATGCGGACTGTAGTGGACTCACTTGACAAGCTGGGACAGCTTGCTCTCGACGCCTTTGAAAGTCCTGATTTTCCTCTCATCTTCCACCGTGATGGTACTGTCACCCATCATATACTTGGCTTCGCCGCCTTGTTTACGAGTCTTCAGCCTGAGCTGAACGACCGCTCCATCATTCAAGAGATCAAGGTACCATCGTGGTCGAGGCGCTGGTGCTGATTTGCCGGTAAGCGGATCGGTGATGGGCGCCTCAAATTCCGAAGTTGGCAGTGTAATGCGTAGCAGATGTCGAGCCACAGCGGAGGGATCAAGCGACGCCGATTGCAAGACCGACGGCGCCAGTGCGATCACGCTGATATTGAAGGGAAGGTCGAGCTGCTGAGGAGGGAGGCTGAATGGCATGATCGATTCCGAGGTCCGAGAGGAATGCAGCGCGACTGGTAGAGCGATACCGCGAACTGAGAT
>Ga0308160_10001604_pt1 | contig 30950 bp, 27 predicted proteins | sample PhyFR1_FD_201036 | JGI IMG/M metagenome (GOLD analysis project Ga0308160, IMG submission 201036) | Phyllosphere microbial communities from UC Gill Tract Community Farm, Albany, California, United States - DLSLF.R1 | ecosystem: Host-associated > Plants > Phyllosphere > Unclassified | place: USA... | reverse complement strand
CGGGAAGACATCAGGGAACTCTCCTTCCAAGGCATCGCAAGCTCCAAATTGTTGGCTTGCGGTGATCATAAAAGGTGTTACCTATGTCCCTAGCAATGTGTTACCTATGTCTCTGTGTCAAACAGGCACTCCGTGCCCACGCGGTGACGTGCGTGTCCTTTTGCCTGCGACGGCAACGGTTCGCTCCGCGGCTCAACCATCGATGCGAACGCCAACGAGACGCTCTTGGCGCGGCCGCCGAACCGCAGCGGTTTCGACAGAACCAATGCAAACAATGATCATCGTTCCGCGTGGGCACGGGGTGCCCACCGTACGGGACACGCTGCCGGCCTTGATGCCGCCACGAAGCGTGCAATTGTAGGGTGGGCCCGGCTGCGCAAGGCACACCGTGCCCACGCGGTTATGTGCCGATCCCTTAGCCCGCGGCGGTGACTGTTCGCTCCGCGCCCCAAGCATCCCGACGAAGGCGAGCGAGTCCATCAATCCCGCCGCGAGGCCAGGTGCAGGTGCGGCCGCGGATGTCGCCTTCTCTCTGCCGCGACTTCGAGCGCCCCGTCCTGCGTCACCAGCCGCGACCAGGTCTTCACCGCACCTGGCTTGGCATCCGGCGCCGGCGCGGCCGCAGGAGCAGGCTCGCCCGCCGCCACCTCGTCCAGCCTGAACGCCGCCACCGCCCGCGACAGGGTCAGGGCCTGCATCTGCAAGCTGCGCGCCGCATCGGCCGCTTCTTCCACCAGCGTCGAATTGCGCTGCGTGACCTGGTCCATCTGCACGATGGCCTGGTTCACTTCGTCCAGGCCGCTGGCCTGCTCCAGGCTGGCCGAACTGATCTGGCTGACGATGTCGCCCACCTGCTGCACCGACATCGCCAGCGTCGCCATGCTGCTGCCGGCCTGCGCGGCGCAGGCGGTGCCGCCCTCGATCTCGGCCACCGAGTGCGCCACCAGCTCGCGGATCTCGCGCGCCGCGCTGCCGACGCGCAGCGCCAGCGAACGCACCTCGCCCGCCACCAGCGCGAACTCGCGCCCGCCCTCGCCCACGCGCGCGGCCTCCAGCGCCGCGTTCAGCGCCAGCGTCCCGGTCTCCACCGCGATCGCATCGATCGTGCCGACGATTTCGTCGACCCGGCGCGCACTGCCCTTCACGGTTTCCATGGTCGTCACCAGGCGGTCGACCACGCTTTCCCCTTGCAGGGCCACGCTCGACGCCGACTCGGCCAGCCGGTTCGCGGCCTGGGCGCTGTCGGCGGTCTGGTGCACGGTGGCGGCCAGCTCCTGCATCGACGAGGCCGTGTGCTCGAGCGAATGCGCGCGGAACACGGCGCGCGTGGTGAGGTTCAGGTCGCGCAGGGCGATCTCGCGCGAGGCGCTGCCGATCGAGCGCGCCGATTCGAGGATGGTGCGCAGCGTCCCGTTCAGGTTGCGGATGCTGGCGTCGAGCGCGCGCGAGGTGTCCGCGATCTCGTCGTTCCCATATACCCGGTCTTTCACGGTCAGGTCGCCGCTGGCCAGGTCGACCGCCGCCGCGCCGATGCCGCGGATTTCCAGCAGCAGCGCGCGCCGCACCGCCATCGTGATGCGCAAGGACACCAGCACCGCCAGCAGGATCACGCAGGGCGTGGCCAGGGCCATGGCGCGGAAGTCGCTGGCCGCGCTTTCCGAGGCCTGCTGCGACAGCGCCTGTTCGTGCTCCGACAGCTCGCTCAGGCGCTGGGCCACCACGGCAAAGGCGCTGTCGGCCTTGCTCATGGCGTTGGCGCCGATCGACTGGTCGTCGCGCACGATCTCGAGCACGTCGCTCACCGCCGCCGTATAGACGCGGTAGGCATCCTGCGCCCCGTCGACGTAGCGGCGTTCGGCGCCGCCCAGCTGGGTCATCTGGGCCAGGCGCGCCAGGCCGGCGCTGGTCTGGGCGTGCTGGCGGTCGATGCCCTGCATCAGCGGAGCGATCCGGCTTTTCGGAAAGCTGCCCGCGATCCAGGTCTGCAGCTGGTAGACCTGGGCGTGGCCGCGCTGGGCCCCTGCCACCAGCTCGCTGGCGGCGCGCATGTGGGCCGCGCGCTGGTTGACGATGACTTCCAGCGAGGCGTTCTGGCGCACCATTGCGTAATAGCCGCCCGTGGACAGCAGCACCAGCAAGACCAGCACGACGGCCGGCGCCAGCAGCAGCTTGGGACCGATCTTCAGGCGGGCTAGCATGGGAAGGCGGCGCAGGTGAGGGAGGAAGGCACGGCCGGCCAGGCCGCGGCGGGAGAGAACGGAAGAATCGTCATAAGGCCCTCGATGTCGTCAACACGCAAAATTTCTTCAGCGCATTTGACCAATCTAAGTCATCCGTCCGAGCGCGCTGTTGCGCAAAATCAAGACCTTCCCGGCCATGCGCCCCGGGTGTGGCGCCATGGACAATTGCGGCAGCGCAGTTAAACTAGCGCCATGAAGAAGATTGCCGTCCACCTGGCCCGGCACCGGCGCCTGCTGGCGCTCGGCGCGCTGTCGCTGCTGCTGCACCTGCTGGCCCTGGCCTGGATCGGCGGACGGCGCGACCTCGATGCGCGCCAGGCGCCGGGCGTGGCACTGGCGCTGCGCCTCGACCGCTCGGCGGCGACAACCCCATCCGCGGCGCCGCAGGCCGCTGCCGAACCGGCGCCAAGCACCACGCCCGTGCCCGCGCCCGCTGCCCAGGACAGCGTCGTGGCTGCGGACTCGGGCGCCAGCCTGCCTCCGCTGCAATCCCTCGTGCCGGCGGCGCCCGAAGCCGGCCAGGCCGCGCAGCCTGCCGCCCTGCCCGGCCGCGCAGCCAGCCCGGCCCCGCCCGCGCTGGGCGACCCGCGCGGCGCCGCCGTCCGGCAAATGCCGGGCCGCTACCAGGTACGCATGCCGCCGCCGGCGCGCCTGACCTATGCCGTGACGCGCACCCGTCCCGGCCGCGCGCCGCAAGCCGGCGACGAGGCCCAGCTGGTGTGGGAAGCCGGCGCCGGCCGCTACCAGCTGCGCGTCGAGGGCGTGCTCGGCCTGCTGGAAAGCGAAGGCGGCGGCGACGACGCCGGCATTGCCCCGGTCCAGGCCAGCGAGCACCAGGACGACGGCAGCGACCGCATCACGCGCTTCGACCGCGCCGCCGGCCGCATCGCATCGAACGGCGCCGACGACCCGCTCTACCTGGGCAGCCAGGATCGCGCCTCGCTGCTGATGCAGCTGGCCGGCATGGGCATGGCCGCACCCGAGCAGATGCAGGGCGTGATCGAGGTGATGGTCGGCGGGCCGGACGGCGCGCAGGCGACGCGCTTCGAGGTGATGGGACCCGAACGCCTGGCCACCGGCGCCGGCAGCCTGGCCACGGTGCGCCTGGCCGAAGTGACGGAACCGGGCCGGCGCAGGCTCGAACTCTGGCTCGCGCCCGAACGCAACTGGATGCCGGTGCAGCTGCGCGTGACCGAGCCCGATGGCAGCGTCGCGAACCAGGTCGTGACCAGCATCGACACCACCCCCGTCGCCGGCGCCGCGGTCATGTAAGGCTCAGAAGGTCATTTCCAGCGTCGCGCGCAAGGTCGGGCTCTCCGGATAGGTCCAGCCGCGCCGCTCGATGCCGCGCACTGGGTCGATATACGCGGGCTCGAAGAAGTTGTCCTCGCCGAGCAGGTTCGAGCCCGCCAGGCGCAGCTGCAGCGTCGGGCTGAAGCGCCAGGCCGCATAGGCTTCCAGGTCGGTGCGCGCATGCGTATAGAAGCTGCGCTCCGCCGACGGATCGACGCGTCCGCCGCGCCGGTGCGCCAGGCTGGCGCCGCTCGTCAACGCGCCGCGCTTGTAGTCGAGACCCAGGTTGGCGGTGAGCGGCGTCTGCTGCTCCATGCGGTTATAGGGTCCGGGCACCGAGTCCACGCGCGACCAGTTGCGGCTGACACTGGCGCGCAACTCAAGCGCCGGCGCGTCCTCCATCACGGCCGACAAAGGGAACTTCGCTTCCAGCTGCAGCGAACGCAGCGCGGCGCGGTCCTCGTTGGCCGGAGTGAAGATCCAGCGCAGGCCGTCGAAGTAGATGCGGTTGCTGGTGTAGTTGTCGATGCGGCGCAGCGAGGCGCTGGCCGAGAGCATCGCGCCTTCCGCCCAGTGGCGCTCCCAACCCGCATCGATGCCCCAGGCCAGCTCCGGCTTCAGGTGCGGGTTGCCCTGGTAGTCGGCCTCGGTGGCGCTGTTGTTTTCCCATGCATAGCGGCGCGGCACCAGGCTGTACAGGTCCGGCGCCTTGTAGGTGCGGCTCAGCGCCAGGCGCAGCTGGTCGCCCTTTTCACCGGGCAGCTTCCACAGCGTCTGCAGCACCGGGCTGAAGACGCTCGAACGCACCCGCGCGGGTTCGAAGGTGTTGCCGCTGACGCGCGTGCGCACGCCTTCCCAGCGCGCGCCGAGATACAGCGAGAGTTGGGGGTTGACGGTCCACTCGTCCTGGGCGTAGACGGCGGCGCGCGCGACACGTGCGTCGAAGGTCTCGCGCGGCGGCTGGGCGGGCGGCAGCACGCGGACCGCATCCTGTTCGGCGCGCAGGTCCTCGCTGGCGTTGAACCGCGCATCCCAGCCGAACGCCAGCACGTGGCCGCCATCGAAGGCGCGCGTGACTTTGCCGGTGCTGCTGGCGCCGCGCGCATCGGTCTCGGTGCGCACGCTGCCCTCGGTCTCGGGACGCCCAAGGCCGTCGACGCCGCTGCGCTCTACCCTCGTATCCTGCCAGCTGCGCTCGACGCCGAGCTTGGTTTCCAGCTTCGCGCCCGACGCCAGGGTGCCGCTCCAGCGCAGGTTCGACGACAGCGTGCGGTCGTCGAAGGCGCCGAGGGTATGCAGGTCGGGCGTCGGCGGCGGCGCGCCGGCGCTCGTGGTCGTCAGCGCGTGAGCGTGGTTGCGGAAGCTGCTGCCGTTGGCCAGGGTCTCCCACTCCACCGAATCGCCGTCGTCCAGCGTCCAGCTGAAGCGCGGGCCCAGGTTCAGGCGGTTCATGCGGCCGCGCTCGGCGATCACGGTGTTGCGGCGCATATCGACAATGCCGTCCGGCCGGGTATTGGTCTGGTAGCTGCGCGATGCGCGCGCGAGGGCGTCGTGGTTGCCGCCCGCCGACAGCGACCACGAGGCACGCTCGCCGCGCTCGGCCAGGTCTGTGCTGAAGGTCGGCCCGCGGAACTCGTTCGAATGCATGTAGCCGAGCTTGGCCTCGCGTTCGCTGCGGCGCAGCTTCTTGCGGGTCACGATGTTGATGGTGCCGGCCACCGACTCGGTCGAGAACTCGGCGCTGGCCGCGCGCAGCACCTCGATGCGCTCGATCGTCTCGGGCGACAGGCTGTCCAGCGTGAAGCCCGCCGGCGTGCGCTCGCCGTCCAGCAGGATCTGGGTATAGCCGCCGGCCAGCCCGCGCATGCGCACTTCCTGCTTGCCGTTCGCGCCGACCGTCACCGTCACGCCGGGTATGCGCCTGAGCACGTCGTGCACACCCGTGTCGCCGTAGCGTTCGATCTCCTCGCGCCGCACCACGATGCGGCTGGCCGTGTCGTCGCGGCGCGGGTCGTAGCTGGCGGCCGTGCCCTTCACTTCCACCTTCTGCACCGCTTCCTCGGGAACGGTTTGCTGGGCCAGTGCCGGTGCAGACAGCCCGGCGGCAGCGATCAACAGGTAACGGGGGTGCGGCAGGCGCATGCGCGATTCTCCAGTCGTTATTCATCTTGTTGGAATAACTATATGCCGGAAAGTAGCAACATGTAAACCTATCTCGGAACTATTTATTGCTATTCTATAGCAATGCTTTCGGCAACTAGATGGCAATCACGTAAAAGAAAAGGCGCTGTCACCGTTAGCTATGGATGAGCAGTGAACTGTTGAGTTCATTCATGGTCCAACCCGTCTCGCTATCGATACGGGTCGACCATGAAAGCACCGCGCTTCACGAAGTGGTTTGCAGCTTTGCCCGCACTGAACGGGCCACAGCGGCTGCGCGTCCTCCACGCCTTGCGGCCGGCTGCCGGGCTGGACCAGGTGCTGGCGCTGATCGCACAATGCCGGTCGGCTGGGCGTTGCTGCCCGCATTGCCAGTGCGAACGCTGGCACCGGCACGGCCGCGCCAACGATCTGCAGCGCTACCGCTGCTTCTCGTGCCGGCGTACCTTCAATGATTTGACCGGCACCCCGTTGGCGCGCCTGCGGCTGCGTGGCAAATGGCTCGCCTATCTCGATGCGCTGCTTGCGTCGCGCCCGGTGCGCGCGGCGGCGGACACTGTCAAGGTGCACCGTAACACGGCTTTCCGCTGGCGCCATCGCTTCCTGGATCGGGTGAAGGAAGACCGCCCGGGTTGCCTGAACGGTATCGTTGAGGCCGACGAAATGTTCATCCTGGAATCGCAGAAAGGGTCGCGCACGCTCGACCGGCCGGCGCGCAGGCGAGGCGGCGCTGCCAGCAGGCGCGGTATCTCACGCGAGCTTGATTGCATCCTCGTCGCGCGCGACCGCAACAAGCAGACCATCGATGCCGTCACCGGCCGCGGCCCCGTCAGCAAAGTCCAGCTGGAGCGCCACCTGCTGCCGTTTTTGGACCGAGACGTGCTGCTCGTGACAGACGCGAACGCGGCCTACCGGGCTTTCGCCCGCGCCCACGGTATCGCACACCAGGCCGTCAATGCCAGCGCCGGCGAGCGTGTCCGCCCGACCCGCAACGGCGCCATTCATGTGCAGAACGTAAACGCCTATCACCAGCGTCTTCGCGAGTGGCTGGCGCCCTTCCATGGTGTCGCGTCACGCTGGCTGCCGAACTACCTGGGCTGGCGCCGAATGCTCGATGGCGGAAAGGTGACTTCTGCCGATCAATTGTTTCGCCTTGCAATCGGGCTCATCCATAGCGAACGGTGACAGCGCCCAAACAAAAAGCCGGGCAAGCCCGGCTTTGTTCATGTTGCGCCTCAGCGGCGGCGCGCGTTCGGATAGATATCCGCCCCGGCTTCGTTGATCTGGCGCCGCAGGTCGCGCCGCTCGTCGGGCGTGAGACGCCCTTCGCGCCGGCTGTCGCGGCCATTCTGTTCCTGCATTTGCTGGCGGCGCTGCTGGTCTTCCATCGCGCGCTGCTGTTCGCGCATCTGGTCGCGCTGCTGATCGTACATGCGTTGCTCGCGCGGCTGGTCGATCTGCGGCGCCGGGAAGCGGTCGCCACGCGCTGACGGCGGTGGCGGCAGTTGGGCGTCGTCGCGACGGCCATGGCTCTGTGCATGCGCGGCGCCGAGGCCGACGCAGGCGAGCATGCAGACGGCGAGACCACGGCGCGCCAGGCGGACAAACCGCTGGCCCTGGGCCAGGGCTGCTGCATTGGTGTTAGTGAGCGCGTTTGTCATGGTGTTCCTCTTCCGCGATGCCGGATAAACGGATAAGCTGTATTCGATGGGTCCAGTGTATGTGGAATGCTCTTTGGGTATAAGACCATTTGGGTAAAGTTTGTAACACAATGTAATGCCCCGTACATAACACCCGAATTCAAAGCGCAGAGAAGTTACCATAGCGATACGAATCTGACAAATTGACAGCATATGAATACATCTTCCAACTCGAATCCCGCCACCCCAGTCAGCACCGGCGGCCATAGCGCGAAGATCATGGTGGTCGACGACGACGTGCGCCTGCGCGACCTGCTGCGCCGCTACCTCACCGAACAGGGCTTCCAGGTCGTCACCGCCGAAAGCGCGCCGGCCATGAACAAGCTCTGGCTGCGCGAACGCTACGACCTGCTGGTGCTCGACCTGATGCTGCCGGGCGAAGACGGCCTGTCGATCTGCCGCCGCCTGCGCGGCGCCGGCGACCAGACCCCGATCATCATGCTGACCGCCAAGGGCGAAGACGTCGACCGCATCGTCGGCCTGGAAATGGGCGCCGACGACTACCTGCCCAAGCCCTTCAACCCGCGCGAACTGGTGGCCCGCATCGGCGCCGTCCTGCGCCGCAAGGGCCCGGACGAAATCCCGGGCGCGCCGTCGGAAACCCCGCAGACCTTCGAATTCGGCCAGTTCGTGCTCGATCTCGGCACCCGTACGCTGAAGAAGAACGGCGAAACCGTGCCCCTGACCACCGGCGAATTCTCGGTGCTGAAAGTGTTTGCGCGCCATGCGCGCCAGCCGCTCTCGCGCGAGAAGCTGATGGAACTGGCGCGCGGGCGCGAATACGAAGTCTTCGACCGCTCGCTCGACGTGCAGATCTCGCGCCTGCGCAAGCTGATCGAACCCGATCCATCGAGCCCGCTGTACATCCAGACCGTCTGGGGCCTGGGCTACGTGTTCATCCCTGAAGGACAGCCGCGCTAGTGTTTGCATCGCCCTCCTCGCCGCGTCCCGGGCGCATGCCCTGGACGCGCAGCGGCCTGTTCTGGCGCACCTTCTTCCTGATGTCGCTGCTCACGGCGCTGTCGATGGGTTCGTGGATCGGCATGCTGAACGTGTTCCAGCGCGGGCCGCAGGTCCAGCAGACCGCCGAGCTGGTGGTGTCGGTGGTAACCATCACCAAGGCCGCCCTCACCCACTCGGCGCCGGAGCTGCGCCGCGAGCTGCTGATGGAACTGGTCTCGAACGAAGGCATCCGCATCTTCACCCTGGAAGATTCCGACCAGGTCGACCCGCCGCCGGCGAACGCCCTGATGCCCGACATCGCCGCCGCGGTGCGCGAAAAACTCGGCCAGCACACCCGCTTTTCCAGCCGCGTGAACGGCATGGCCGGCTTCTGGATCAGCTTCAGCATCGAAGACGACCAGTACTGGCTGATGCTCGAGCGCGAACGCCTGGCCGGCCTGACGCGCATCCAGTGGCTGGGCTGGGCCAGCGTGGTGGGCCTGCTCTCGCTGCTCGGCGCCGCCCTGATCTCGAGCCTGATCAACCTGCCGCTGGCGCGCCTGACCGCCGCCACGCGCGCCTTTGCCAAGGGCGAGAAGCCGGCCCCGCTGCCCGAAAAAGGGCCGCAGGAGATCATCGAGGCGAACCGCAGTTTCAACCAGATGGTCGAGGACTTGGCGCAGGTGGAGAAAGACCGCGCCGTCATCCTGGCCGGCATCTCGCACGATTTGCGCACGCCGCTGGCGCGCATGCAGCTCGAAGTCGAGATGGCGCACCTGTCGCAGGAAGCGCGCGAAGGCATGCAGTCGGACATCGCCCAGATGGACGCCATCATCGGCCAGTTCCTCGACTACGCCAAGCCGACCGAAGCCGCGACCTTCGTCGCCGTGGATTTGTCCGGCCTGCTGGCCGACAGCGCCATGCACGCGGCGCGCATGCCCGACGTGCGCATCGCCACCGACATCGATGAAGGCATCGTCGTGCTCGGCAACGAGACCGACTTGCGCCGCGTGATCAACAACGTGGTCGAGAACGCGCGCCGCTATGCGCGCACCCCGGATACCGAGCACACCGACATCGATTTCGCCTGCCACGTGCGCACCACGCCGCAGGGCCGGCGCGCCGTGGTGGAAATCGGCGACCATGGTCCAGGCGTGCCCGAGGACCAGATCAACCAGCTGCTGAAACCCTTCACGCGCCTCGATACGGCGCGCGGCCAGGCGAATGGCGCCGGGCTCGGCCTGGCGATCGTCGAGCGCGTGGTGAGCCGCCACAATGCCGAACTCACGGTGCGCAATCGCGAAGGCGGCGGCCTGCTGGTGCAGCTGGCCCTGCCGCTGGCTTCCTGACGCTTTTTTCTTTTTAATGCCATGACCACATCCCTGCAGTACAGCGACGTCGAACAGGCCGCCGCACGCATCGAAGGCGCCGCCCACCGCACGCCGGTGCTGACCTCGACCACTTTTGATGCGCGCGCGAACGCGCACGTGTTCTTCAAGTGCGAGAATGTTCAGCGCATGGGCGCCTTCAAGTTCCGCGGCGCCTACAACGCCATCGCGCGTTTTACGGACGCGCAGCGCGCGGCCGGCGTGCTGACCTTCTCGTCCGGTAACCACGCCCAGGCCATCGCCCTGTCGGCGCGCCTGGCCGACATCCGCGCCACCATCATCATGCCGAAGGATGCGCCGGCCCTGAAGGTCCAGGCGACGAAGGAGTATGGCGGCGAAGTGATCTTCTACGACCGCTATACCGAGAACCGCGAAGAAATCGGCCGCCGCCTGGCCGAGGAGCGCGGCATGACCCTGATCCCGCCCTACGACCACCCGGACGTGATCTGCGGCCAGGGAACGGCGGCGAAGGAACTGTTCGAAGACGTCGGCCCGCTCGACGTGCTGCTGGTGCCGCTCGGCGGCGGCGGCCTGCTGGCCGGCAGCGCGCTGGCCGCATCCGGCCTGGCGCCGGGTTGCAAGGTGATCGGCGTCGAGCCGGAAGCCGGCAACGATGGCCAGCAATCGCTGCGCAAGGGAGAGATCGTGCACATCGGCGTGCCCGACACGATTGCCGACGGCGCCATGGTCACCCACATCGGCACGCACAACTTCGAGGTCATCCGCCGCCGCGTCGACGACATCGTCACCGTCAGCGATGCCCAGCTGGTGGAAACCATGAAGTTCTTTGCCGAGCGCATGAAGATGGTGGTCGAGCCGACCGGTTGCCTGGGCGCGGCCGCGGCGCTGCACGGCGTCACTCAGGTGGCCGGCAAACGTGTTGGCGTGTTGATCAGCGGCGGCAACGTCGACCTGTCGCGCTTCGCCCAGCTCGTGGGCGCCTGATGGAATTCATCCAGTCGGCCGAGCTGCCGCCGCCGGCCGGGCATTATTCGCAGGCCGTCGCGGCCGGCGGGCTGGTGTTCTTGTCGGGCATCCTGCCGGCGCGCGCGGACGTCGATCCTGCCGTCGCCGGCTTCGAGGCCCAGTGCGCCTCGGTATTCGATCAGTGCGAGAAGGTGCTGCTCGCGGCCGGCTGCGGCTTTGGCGGCGTGGTCCAGTGCACGGCCTACCTCGTGGGAGTCGAGCACTGGCCGGCCTTTAACGCCTGCTACGCCGGCGTGTTCGGCGACCACCGTCCGGCGCGCGCGGTGGTGCCGGTGCCGGCCCTGCACCATGGCTTCCTGGTCGAAGTGCAGCTGGTGGCGCAACGGCCCTGATGCCGTATGGCTGGCTTAACTCAGGCGTGGTTTTTTTGACAATTAACTACCCAGGGTGAGTCACCTAACAGAAACAGGCGGCCTCGGCCGGGAGAATGGCTCCATCGAACAAGGAGCCAACCATGAAACACCTGGCCACTCTCAGCCTGACCCTGGCGGCCCTGGCCGCCGCCCCCGCCGCCCTGGCGGGATCCGAAATCCTGAAATGCGTCGACGGCGCCGGTAACGTGACCCTCACGGACCAGCCATGCGAAAGCGGCGCGCGCGCCACGCGCATGACCCTTGCCAGCCCGAGCCCCAGCGGCAGCCCGGCCGCCCAGGACGCCGACCCGGCCATCGTGGACGCCACGCCGGCCGCCGACGCGCATCCGATGGCTGTCCAGCGCTTCGCCGCCTCGCCGCGCATGCAGCAGCAGCACGACTGGCGCCCGCGCATGCCGCCGCGCGACCGGCCGCTGGCGCGCGACGTCGCCACCCTGAAGGCGGCGCGTGCCCAGTTGCTGCTGAGCGACGCGGACCGCACCCGGCTGGTGACGAGCCGCTGACCTGGGCTCTGCCCTGCGCTCAGCCCATGCGCATGAAACCGCGCAGGTCCAGCGCCCCGCCGGCGCCCAGCGTCGGCAGCATCTCCAGCAACTCCGCATCTTCGATGAAGCTGGCCGAGGACGGCGCGCCCAGCATGCGCTCCGGCGCCAGCGAGCGCGACACGGCCCAGCCCTGCACGTAGTCGACGCCGATCTCGGCCAGGGTCTGCACCGTGGCCGCATCCTCGGCCCACTCGGCGATGGTCTTCATGCCGAGGTTCACCCCCAGGTTGACGATGGCCTCGACGATCGCCACATTCGCCGGGTGGGCGTTGATATTGACGATGAAGTTGCCGTCGATCTTCAGCACGTCGGCCGGCAGTTCCTTCAGGTAGGAGAACGAGGTATACCCGGCGCCGAAGTCGTCCAGCGCCACCTTCACGCCGAAGTTGCGCACCTGGTCGATGAAGCGGCGCGTGTTGTCGAGGTCGTGCAGAGCCACGCTTTCGGTGATTTCCATGCACAGGCGGCTGGCCACGTGCACGTGGCGCGCCAGGATGTCCAGCGTGTCCTGCACGAAGCGCTCGTCGTTCAGCGAGGCGCCCGACAGGTTCATGCAGACGAAGCGCGTATGCGGCAGCTTTTGCACATTGTCGGCAATCCAGGCCAGCGTACTCGACAGCACCCAGCGGTCGATCACGCCCGCGCGCCCGCACTTCTCGGCCGCGCCGATCAGCGGGCCGGCCGGCATCACGTTGCCATCGGGTCCGCGCATGCGCAGCAACACCTCGAAGTTCAGCGACTCGTGCGGCGTTTTCAGCGACATGATCGGCTGCATCTCCAGGAACAGGCCGTCGGTCGCGTTCGGCCCCTGCAGTTTCGCCACCAGGTTCAGCTCGGCCTCGCGCTCGTGGAAGGCGCGCGCATTGCGTTCGTACACCACCAGGCCGTCGCTCGACTCCTTGGCTTCGCGGCAGGCGCGGTCGGCGGTCGAGATCGCGTCCTTCATCGGCATGCCCTGCGACACCTCGATCAGGCCGACCGAGCCGCGCACATGGAAGGCCTTGTCGCCAACGCGATACGGCGTGCTGCCGATGCGGTCGACGATGCCGCGGCAGATCAGCGAGGCCAGCGGGATCGCCGTGTCCGGCATCACGATCACGAATTCGTCGCCGCCGACGCGGCCGATCTGCTGGCCGCCGGCCAGCATCATCGCCATGCGTTCGCACACCTGCTTCAGCACCTCGTCGCCGGCCGCGTGGCCGAACAAATCGTTGATCAGCTTGAAGCGGTCGAGGTCGATGTAGGCCACCGACAAGGGCTTGCCCGAGGCCAGCGACACGGCGGCCTGTTCGAAGGTTTTCTCGATACCGCGGCGGTTGAAGACCTTGGTCAGCGGATCGTTGTTGGCCATGAAGCGCAGTTGTTCGGTGGCCTTGGTCTTTTCGGTGATGTCTTCCAGCACGCCTTCAATGCGGCCATGCGCCAGGGTCGCGCGCACCAGGAAACGGCGCTCGCCGTCGCGGTTGGCGATGTCCATCTCGATGTTGGTCTGCAGGTGCACCTGTTCGCGCAGGTGGAACCAGGAATGGTCGTCGAAGAATTGCTGCCACAGGATGCGGCCCGGCCCCGACTTCGCTTCGGATGCCGGCAGCGCGCAATCGAGCATGCGGCACAGGGCCGGATTGGCCGACAGGAAGGCGCCGTACAGGTCGAGCGTGAACAGGCCGACCGGCATCGCCTCGTAGGCGTGTTCCAGCTCGGCCTGGACCGCGATCCGCTTCTGGGTCTCGAGGCGCATCTGCTCGGCCACGGCCAGCGCGGCCAGCAGGCTCGACGCCAGCGCGGCGGTGACGCTGTTGACCACGCCCAGCATTTCGCGCAGGCCGACGGCGGCGGAAATGACCTCGGCCAGGGTCGACATGAAGGTGACGGCGAACGAGGCCGCGAACCACATCGCCACCCGCGCCTGGGCATTGCGCATGACGCCGAACAGGCCCACCGTCATGAGAGCCAGGCCGGGGGCGACCAGCACCCACATCGCCGGCAAATAAATGCTGAATGGCAGCAGCAAGGCCATCGGCAGCAGGCACAGGCACAGCCCCTGCGCCACCCGCAACGGCACCGCCAGGCGGCTGCGCGCCAGCTCTTCGCCGAACAGCTTGAAATACAAGGCCATGGTGGCGATGCCGTACAGCGCCGTGGTGACGGCGCGGCTCGGCGCCAGCCAGGCTTGCGGCAGTTCCTGGCCCAGCCACTGGATGTCCCAGCCGGCCGAAATCGCGCCGACGCGCAGGTTCAGGATAAGCCAGACCGCGAACTGCAGGTAAAGCAATTGACGGTTGATCAGGGCGGTGATCAGGATGAACAGGCTGAGCACGATCATGCCGCCGTCGAGCAGGCCGGACTTGCGGTGGAACTGCTGGATCGACAGGGTCATCTCGCCGGCCGGCCATTGCACGGCGCTGACGCGGGCCGGGCCGGTGAAGCGGGCGCGGCAGACGACTTCGGCCGGCATGAACTGGGGCTTGAGCACGAAGCCGGCCTTGGCCGGGCTCAGGGCGCCGCTGGAAGCTTCATGCGAGGCGAAACCGAGGACTTGCAGGGTGGCGCCATCCCAGCAGCGGATGTCGATCGCGTGGCGCGACGGGAATTCGATGACTTGCGGACCATTGCCCTGGGTGTGGGGACGCAGGGCGAACCACAGCGGGGCTTCGGAAAGATGGGTGTCGTAGCGCTCGACCGCGTGGCGATGGGCGAGCTCGTGCAGGGCAGCCTCGGGGGCCATGCCGGACGCCGGCCCCGTGCCGCGCTCGGCCAGCACGCGCAGCGGCAGGACCACGTCGTCGCGGGCGACGTAATGGCTGTTCCAGGACGCCAGTGCCAGGATCGATACCAGCGCCACGCCGATCGGCACCAGGTAGACCGACAGCAGATGCATCACCGCCGTCAACAGACGGTCGCAATGCGCGGAAAACGAAGGTCGTGCTGGCGTGGAGGGCTGGGGCATAGGCTGGTCGAATCAGGCGGACAAACGCCAGCCTGCTGCCAGCGCGCTTCACCCCCTTAGGATACAGCCTGGGCTAGATGCCGTCATGCAATATTTGGTCAGGCAGCGGCCAGCTGGCCCAGCGGCGCCGAAATCGGCACGTGCGGGGCGGCAGGTGTCGCCTGCGCGCCACGTTGCAAGGAGACCGGACTTGCCACGCCGACATCGATGTCGGGGTGGTGGGTGTGGCGGAAGAACTTCAGCAGCGGGTGCTTGGCCGCCGTCCAGCGCGCTTCGCCGCTGGCGATCTCGAAGGCCATCACGCGGTGCGGCATGTTGCCGGCATGGCGCAGCGGCACCATTTCCTTGTCGCCAAAGACATCGGTGAACATCAGCTGTTCGTAATGACGGTCGACCGGGGCGCGGCCGGCGATGACGGCGTACTCGATGCCGGTCTTCTCGAAGTACTCGAAAAAGGCTTTCACCAGCGCCACCTTGACCATGTGGCCGATGCGGCCCTCGCCCACGCCAAGGCGCTCGACCTCGCCCAGGTTGCGGCCTTGCAGCCACTCCGGCAGCACCACCGATTCCTCGATGTGCAGCGGGTGGTGGATATTCGTGCGGATGCGCGCGGTGCCGAGCGGCGTGCCGTCGAGCTTGTGCTCGGCCAGCAGGACGACGGTGTCTTCTTCGTAGTCGCAGGCTTCCGGCAGCGCCAGCGAGCGGGCGAACTCAGGCACGTGGCGGGCGTAGGCGGCGTGGCGGATGGCAACGGCTTTCTTCAGGCTGTCCTCGTTCTCGACCCGGCGAATCGTGAACGGCAGGCGCTCGGTCGACATTTCCGGGCGGGCAGGAGTTGCGGAAAACATTGCTGGGGTACGCATATCCATGACGGGACATTCCTTGGTGTGAAAGTTGGCGTTGGGCTTTGATGTTGACCATTATCAATCTTTCAAAACAAAGCTAAAGGCTGAGCAGAGGTGCTTTTTGCCTTCAATTCATCGTTCTTGGAACGTACGTGCTAATACCCAGATAACTTACCCGCTCAGCAATACTCCTTTATCCAGGTTTTACAGTGGACGTGCCGTACCCGAGACGCGGATCGAGCCGCCCGGCGCGGCGTCGAAGTTGGCGCGCAGGCGCGAGCGCATGCCCATGTCCTCGCCCTGCACCACGTCGATCTGCCCGCCATGCGGCCAATCCATATCGCGCAGGTAGCCGGCCAGGGCCGCGGTGCCGGCGCCGGTGGCCGGGTCTTCGTAGACGCCGCCGGCCGCAAACGGATTACGCGTGTGGAACAGCGTTACGGATTCGGCCCAGGCCAGCACCACGGTGACGATGCCGAGTTCGCGCATGAAGACGCGGCCGGCATCCAGGTCGTAGCGCATCGCCGCCAGCAGGGCGCGGCTGCGCAGGGCCAGCACCAGGTGGCCGGCGCCGCCATGGGCCAGGGCCGGCGGGATGCGCGGGTCGAGGTCTTCCTGCATGTAGCCGAACAGGGCCAGGGCGCGTGCGATTGTTGCCTGCGGCGCGGGTGTGCTGCGCGTGGGCGGCGATTGCAGGGCGGCCGAGACCAGGCCGCCCTCGCCGTCCTCGCGCCGGCCTTCGACCGTGATGCGGGCGTCGTTCAGCGCCAGCGCGAACACGCCATCGCCGTTGGCGGCCGCCAGCGCGGCGCCGAGGGCGATGGTGGCGTGGCCGCAGAACGGCACCTCGGCCTCGGGCGAGAAGTAGCGGACGCGGTAGCCGCCCTCCCCCGCTGCGGCGTCCAGCGGCGCGGCGAAGGCGGTTTCCGAATAGCCGATGGCGTGGGCGATGCGCTGCATCTCGGTGTCGGCCGGCAGGGCTGAGCCGATCCAGACGCCGGCCGGATTGCCGCCGTCCAGGCCGTCGGAAAACGCCGCGATGCGCTGGACGCCGGCCACGTCGATATGCCCCTGGTCCTGGGTCGCCGATTCAGAAAATTGCATGATTGACTTGAAAAGAGTGATGGGAGTGCTGCCTTCCTGGCAAGATCGCTGCCTGGGTCAGGGGTAATGTACCGGCTTGCCCAGCGTTTCCGGCAGCGGGATGAACTCGGTTTCGCCCGGCACCTGCGGGAAGGCGCCGTTGCGCCAGTCCTGGCGCGCCTGCTCGATGCGCTCGGCCGAGCTGGCGACGAAATTCCAGGACAGGTAGCGCGGACCGTCCATCGGCTCGCCGCCGAGCAGCATGGCGCGCGTCGCGCCCGGCCCCGCTGCGCGCAGGATGACCTCGGTCTTCGGTTTCAACACCACCAGCTGCCCGGCCTCGAAGACGCCGTCGCGGCCGAGGTCGAGGCTGCCCTCGACGATGTACAGGGCCTGCTCGTGGTACTCGGCCGGCATGGCGATGCGGGCGCCGGCTTGCAGGGTCAGGTCGACGTAGAACATGTCGGAATGGGTCGGCACCGGGGCCTTCCTGCCCCAGTAGCTGCCGGCCACCACGCGCGCACTGACGCCCGTGTCCTCGATGAAGGGCAGTTCGTTGACACCGACGTGGGCAAAGGCGGGATCGCTTTCTTCCACCGCACGCGGCAGCGCCACCCAGCATTGCAGGCCGAACAGGTCGGAGCCTGCCTGGCGGCGTTCGGCGCCGGTGCGTTCGGAATGGACGATGCCGCGCCCGGCCGTCATCCAGTTGACTTCGCCCGGCTTGATCGGCTGCACGACGCCCAGGCTGTCGCGGTGCATGATCTCGCCGCTGAACAGGTAGGTGACGGTGGCCAGGCAAACGTGCGGGTGCGGGCGCACGTCCAGGCCCTGGCCGGGCGTGAACACGTGCGGCCCCATCTGGTCGAGGAAGACGAAGGGGCCGACCATGCGGCGCTGGCGGCTGGGCAGTGCGCGGCGCACCTTGAAGCCGTCGCCGAGGTCGTGCGTGGGCGGAACGATGACGATGTCGATGTCGTGCATGCCGTGGTCGTGGTCTGGGGTGTCCAAGCTGCCTCCTGTGGATGGGTGAATGGCGCGCGCATGGATGCGCCGGTTGCCGCACAGTCTACGCGTTTCGCCATTCTCTTGTGTACATGCCCACCTTCCCGTTGTACTGCTGAGCTAACGCCTCGGTTATAATGCCGGCACCCATTGGGGAGTAGCCTGCTTTCGTCAAGAAAGTTCCCGTATCAACATACTCGGCCAGCATCGACAAGTGCCGTGGTACGGGCAGCCAAGCGCGCGTCATCGATACCACGACGCGCCCTGTCGGTTGGCAAGACCTTTGGCAAGCCTGCGTGCGGAGTTCGGGCCGCGCGGGCCTGCCTTTGCGTTCGCCCGACAGAAAGCCCCCCATGAATGTCGCCGCCACCGCCTCCCTCGCCCTGGCCATGTCCACCGATGCCTTTGCCGCCGCTGTCGGCAAGGGCGCCGCGCTGCAACGTCCGCAACTGCGCGAAGCCTTGCGCACCGGCCTGATCTTCGGCGTGATCGAAGGCCTCACGCCGCTGCTCGGCTGGGTCCTCGGCAACGCCGCCGCGCCGTATGTCCAGGCCTGGGACCACTGGATTGCCTTCGTGCTGCTGGCGGCACTCGGTCTGCGCATGATCCGCGAAGGCTACAGCGCGCCCGAGCTCGACGAAGACAAACCCGCAAGCCACGGCTTCTGGCGGCTGGCCATCACCGGCGTGGCGACCAGCATCGACGCCCTGATCGTCGGCGCCGGCCTTGCCTTCATCGACGCGAACATCGCCGTCACGGCCGCAGCGATCGGCTTCGCCACCTTTGTCATGGTGACGATTGGCGTGATGCTGGGCCGCGGCCTTGGCGCCCTTGTCGGCAAGCGCGCCGAAATCATGGGCGGCCTGGTGCTGATCGTGATCGGCAGCGTGATCCTGTACCAGCACACGGCAGGCGCCTGAGTGCAGCGGCAGCCTGGTTCGGGGCTGCCGTTCAGGGCACGTCCAGGCGTTCAGGCACTCAGGCGCACATGCTCTTCATCGCCTCCTGGATTTCTTCTTCCGACACGTCGCGGATATGCTGGGACAGCGACCAGCGGTGGCCGAAGGGATCTTCGACCTGGCCGTAGCGGTCGCCCCAGAACTGGTCGGCCAGTTCCATCTTGACCGTGGCGCCGGCGGCCACGGCCTGCTCCCACAGCGCATCGACGTTCGGCACCGACAGGTGGATGGTGACGGTCGTCCCCTTCAGGCTCAACGGGCCAAAGGATCCGTAGTCGGGAAACTCGTCGGCCAGGAACAGCGCCAAATCGCCGATGCGGATCATCGCATGGCCCACTTTACCGTCGGGCATGAGCGACCGCATGGCTTCGCGGGCGCCGAAGGCCTTTTTGTAGAACTCGATCGCCTCGTTGCAGTTGGCGCAGACCAGGTGCGGGGTGATCGTGCGCATGCCTTCTTCAACCGGTTTGACTTCAGCACTCATGTTGCGCTCCTTTCAGGATAAGCCGATGGTGTGTTTTTATACAGCTGTTCGAGCGTAGCGCCGGCTTGAAGTTCTTGCAACCGTTGCTTGTGCTGCGTTGCGCCAAACGAACGCGGCATCGCTGGCCGTGGACGCGTTAATTGTCCAGCACCGGCTCCAGCTCGCGCGCCAAAAAATCCACCAGCGCCGCCACCCGCGGCGCCAACGCCCCCTGCTTGTAGAACACGGCCCAGACCGGCTGGTCCCAGGCCAGCGCCAGCGCCGGCAGTACCGGCACCAGGCGCCCGGCGGCGATATCGGCGCGGGTCAGGAAGTCCGACAGCGAGGCGATGCCGGCGCCGGCCAGCGCCAGGTGGCGTACCGTTTCGCCGCTCGATGCGGTGACGGCGGGCTCGACCGTATAGCCCTCGGCGCCGTCCCGGGCCAGCGGCCAGGTGTTCAGCGAGGCCGGCTTCGAGAAGCCCAATAGGCGATGCTGGGCCAGCTCGGCCACGTTCGCGGGCGTGCCGTGGCGCGCCAGGTAGCCTGGTGCGGCCAGCACGCGGATACGGCTGCTGCCGAGGCGGCGCGCGTTCAGGGTCGAGTCCGGCAACTGGCCGATGCGAATCGCCAGGTCGGCGCGCTCCTCGATCAGGTCGACCACGGTTTCGCCGCTGGTCAGTTCCAGCTGCACCAGCGGATAGGCGTCGAGAAAGGCCGGCACCAGCGGCGCCAGCAAATGGTCGAGCGCGGGCGTGGCCGCGTTCACGCGCACCAGGCCCGAGGGCTGGGAGCGGCGCGCGGCCGCCTCGGCTTCGGTGTTGTCGAGGTCGGCCAGGATGGCGCGGGCGCGCTCGAGCAGCCAGGCGCCCTCGTCGGTCAATTGCAGGCGGCGCGTGGTCCGGTGCAGCAGTGTCATGCCCAGGTGCTTTTCCAGGCGCGCAATGGTGCGCGAGACACCCGACGGCGTCTGCCCGAGCCGCTCGGCAGCGCCGGAAAACGATCCCGCATCCATGACTGCGGAGAATGCAATCAATGCCTCTACGTCGATCATTCATGACTCCCAGTCAAAAGTGTATTGTAGGGCAAAGGATTTTTCGCGGGCGACATTCCGTTCAGACTGCAGTCCATTCACAAACAATGGCTACAGGAGAACAATATGCCACTCGCTTTATGGGCGCTGACACTCAGCGCCTTTGCCATCGGGACGACGGAGTTCGTCATCGTCGGCCTGATCCCCGACGTTGCCGCCAGCCTCGGCGTCTCGCTGCCCTCGGCCGGCCTGCTGGTCAGCCTGTACGCGCTTGGTGTCGCCGTCGGCGCGCCGGTGCTCACCGCCCTCACCGCCCGCGTGCCGCGCAAGCGCCTGCTGATCGGCCTGATGCTGCTGTTCACGGCCGGCAATCTGGTCGCCTCGGTGGCGCCCGGCTATGCGGCCCTGATGGCGGCGCGCGTGCTGACCGGCCTGGCGCACGGCGTCTTCTTCTCGATCGGTTCGACCATCGCCACCAGCCTGGTGCCGAAGGAGAAAGCGGCGCGCGCCATCGCCCTGATGTTCACGGGCCTTACCGTCGCCCTCGTTACCGGCGTGCCGCTCGGCACCTGGATCGGCCAGCAGTTCGGCTGGCAGTCGACCTTCCTGGCCGTTGCCCTGCTCGGCGTGATCGCCATGGTCGGCAGCATGCTGCTGGTGCCGTCTTCCATCGGCGCCGGCAAGCCGGCCGGCCTGGCGGCCCAGTTCGCGGTGCTGAAGAAGCCGCGCCTGCTGCTGGTGTACGCCATCACCACGCTCGGCTACGGCGGTTCGTTCACGGCATTTACTTACCTGGCGCCGATCCTGCAGGACGTGGCCGGCTTCGCGGCCTCGAGCGTGGGGCTGGTGATGCTGGTGTACGGCGTGTCGGTCGCTGCCGGAAATATCTGGGGCGGACGCCTCGCCGACCGCAAGGGGCCGGTGCGCGCCTTGCAGATCGTGTTCGCGCTGCTTGCGGCGGTGCTCGCCGTGCTGACCTTCACCGCGCCGCATCCGGTGCTGGTGGTGGCCACCGTGCTGGCCTGGGGCGCGGTCGCCTTCGGCAATGTGCCGGGCCTGCAGCTGTACGTGGTGCAGCGCGCCGAACGCGATGCGCCGCAGGCGCTGGACATGGCCTCCGGCCTGAACATCGCCGCTTTCAACCTCGGCATCGCGCTCGGCGCCTGGGGCGGCGGGCTGATCGTCGCACACCTGGGCCTGCTGGCAACGCCGCCGATCGGCGCAGCGGTCGTGCTCGGCGCCCTGCTCCTGACCACGCTGGCCGGCCGCCTCGACCGGCGCGATGCCAGCACCGCGGCAGCCCGGCCGCAGCGCTCCGCCGAACTCGTTTAACCCACTGAAAAAGGACATCACCATGCACATGCCGACCATCGGCGCAGGCACCTTCCGCCTGCAAAACCAGCAAGCCATCGACAGCGTCGCCAACGCCCTCGACCTCGGCTACCGCCACATCGACACCGCCCAGATCTACGGCAACGAAGCCGAGGTCGGACTAGCCCTGGCGCACAGCGGCATCGCGCGCGGCGAGGTCTTCGTCACCACCAAGATCTGGACCGAGCACCTCTCCGGCGAGGCCCTGATCCCGAGCCTGGAAGAGAGCCTGCGCAAGCTGCGCCTGGACACGGTCGACCTGACCCTGGTCCACTGGCCTTCGCCCGGCGCCGCCGTCAGCGTGGCCGAATCGATGCGGGCGCTGATGACGGCGCGCGAACGCGGCCTGACGCGCGCCATCGGCATCTCGAACTTCACGATCCCGCTGATGCGCGAAGCCATCGATGCGGTTGGGGCGCAGCACATCGCCACCAACCAGGTCGAGCTGCATCCCTACCTGCAGAACCGCGCGGTGGCCGCGTTTGCACGCGAACACGGCATCCACGTCACCGCCTACATGCCGCTCGCCTACGGCAAGGCGATCGACGACCCGGTGATCCGCGCGATTGCCGAGCGCGTGCAGGCGACGCCGGCCCAGGTGACGCTGGCCTGGCTGCTGGGCAAAGGCTACGCCGTGATCCCGTCCTCGACCCGGCGCGCCAACCTCGAAAGCAACCTGGCCGCGCATCGGGTGCGGCTGGACGCGGATGACATCGCCGCCATCGATGCGCTAGAGCGCGGCGAGCGCCTGGTCAGCCCGGACTTCGCCCCAGCGTGGGACTAAGCGAAACCAAACGAAACCAAGCGAGGTTAGTCGTCCAGTTCCGGATAATGCCGGAAGATGCCTTCCTCGTTGAACGGAATGCGCCGCTCGGACGACAGGTAGGCGGCGATGCGCGGCCGCTCGGCCACGCGGCGGCGCAATGCCTCCAGCTGGGGATGCTCGGCCAGCACGCGCGCCGTCGCTTTCGGGAAGGCATACTGCAGGCCTTCGAGCACCTGGAACAGCGACAGGTCCGCGTAGGTCACGTCCGGCCCCAGCAGGTAATCCTTGTCGCCCAGCACGCGCGCGAAATAGCCGAGGAACTTGGGGATGCGCGCCGAGGTGAATTCCTGCGAACGGCGCAGCGCCTCGGGTTTCTGGTCCTCGTAATACGCATTCATGCCGGCCGGGTGGTGGGTGTCGTGCACCTCGCTTACCACGTCGGCAATCGTCAGCTGCAGTTGCTGGGTCCAGAAGCGGCCGGCCTCATCCTGCGGCGCCAGGCCGTGACGTTCGCCGAGGAACATCAGGATGGTCGAGGTCTGGCCGATCAGCAGGTCGCCGGCGCGCAGGAAGGGCGGCGCGAACGCGGGCGTCGGGCCTTCCTTCATTGCCGCCGTCAACACATCGACGCCATGCGGCCCGCGCGCCACGTCGGCGTAGTCGACGCCTGCTTCCTCGAGTGCCAGCCGGACGAATTCGCCGCGGCCCTGCAGGCTCGGCCAGTAATACAAATCGTAAGCCATGGTGTTCTCCGTAGGTGAACCGGGAGTATCGAACAAAATCCGGCGGGAGCGCGCGCGGCTCATGTTATTCTTGTAAGAAACATGTCATTACGTTTGACAAGAATCAGAGCCGAAGGAGCAGAAATATGTTCGCGATTTCCAGTCAGAGCATCGGAAAAATTGCCTCAAAGAATTTATTTCCCTTGAGCAATCTCACCGCCCGCATGGGGCAGCTGAGCCACCATAAGTTTGCCTGACACCGCCACCTACGGAACGCGACCATGATTTTCGCCCACCTCGCCAAGTACTGGACGGCCCACAACGGCCGGCTTTCCCTCCCCTCGCGCCTGAAGTCGGTGCTGCGCAGTGCGCGCGTGCTGCTGTACTGGGGCGACCATGCATCGCTTTGCCAGCTCGACGTCGTGCGCAACTACGTGGCGGCGCCTTCGAACGACGACCTGTTCCATCACCTGAGCCACCGCGACTACCTGGTCAAGGGCTTGTCGGCGCGCCAGCGCGTGCAGTGCGTGCTGTCGCACTACCGTTTCGAGGAAACCAGTTTCAACGCCGCCTACAAGCAGGCGGTGTATGCCGGCGGCGGGCTGGCGCTGTGGCAGATGGAGGCGGCCGGCAGCCAGTTCCTGATCCGCCTGGAGATGGCCTCGCGCATGAATGCCGAGGGCGACCTGACGATTGCCCTGGTCGCCGACGGCAAGGTGCTGCACCGGCTGTCGTTCTCCTGGGTCGACGGCGCGGTGGCCGGCCTGCCGCCGGGGCTGCTGCCCTTCGTCACCCGCAACCAGGGACGCTGGACCGATTCGGGCGTAGCCTTCGAGGCCTTCGAGAACGCCTTTCCCAACAACTCGCCGAGCTTCTTCTGCTTCGCCGCGATGCAGGGCGTGGCCCAGGCCGTGGGCATGGAGCAGGTGGCGGGCGTGAAGTGCACCGCGCACCCCGCCTACGACCCGCTCGACGCCAAGCACTTCGCGAATGCCTACGATGGTTTCTGGAAGATCCTGGGCGGAGTCGAGCTGCCGGGGGACACCTGGCTGATCTCGCTCCCCTTCTACCTCAAGCCGCTGGCCGACATGCCGTCCAAGCACCGCAAGCGCGCGGCGCAACGGCGCGAGTACTGGCGCGCGATCGGGGACGCGGCGAAGTCGACCCTGCAGCGGCATTTGCTGCATGCGCGTGCGCACCATGAGCATGCGGCGCCGCTGCGCGAAGCGGCCGAGGTGTAAGGTGGGTACTCGTACCCACCGCTCGTACCCGCGCATACCGCACCACGCCACGCATCGCATCCGGCCGGCCGCCGCAACCCGGTGGGTTCGAGAACCCACCCTACAACATCGTTGACAAACCGACCACTGCGCCATACACTCGCGCTTCGCTAGGGGTCCTGGAATTCGCGTTCCGGGTGAGAGATACCCTTCGTACCTGATCTGGATAATGCCAGCGAAGGAAAGCGCAACGCAGTTCCCATCCTCCTTGCCCTTCCCCCACGTTGGCTCCGGCTTTATCAAAAGCGGCGCCGGTGCGCCGCTCGAAACCCGAGCACACAATGAAACCAGTTTTGCAGTATTCCCTCCTCGCCTGCGCCGTGGCCCAGGCGTTCGCCGTTCCGGCCCATGCACAAACGACCGACGCCATCCCCTCGGTCGTCGTCAGCGGCAGCAAGTGGACCGTCAGCGACCGCGCCAGCATCGGCGGCTTTGCCGACATGGCTATCGTCGACACCCCGGTCTCGATCAGCGCCTTCAGTCGCGAGCAGATGCAGGATTTGTCGATCCGCAGCGCCACCGACGCCCTCGCCTACGACGCCTCGGTCGGCGACGCCTACAACGCCGTCGGCTATGCCGAGCAGTTCTCGGTGCGCGGCTTCATGCTGAACCCGAACTCGGGCTACCGCAAGGACGGCATCGCCATTTCCGCCGACACCCAGATCCCGCTGGAGAACAAGGAGCGCCTGGAACTGCTGAAAGGCGTGGCCGGCATGCAGGCCGGCCTGGCGGCGCCGGGCGGCATCCTGAACTTCGTCACCAAGCGCCCGACCAGCAGCGACCTGCGCTCGGTGACGGTCGAAGCGCGCGAGCGCGGCACGCTGTACGGCGCGGTCGACCTCGGCGGCCGCTTCGAGGACAAGCGCTTCGGCTACCGCGTGAACGCCGCCGCCGAGCGCCTGCGTTCCTATGTCGACGGCGCCGACGGCAAGCGCCAGTTCGTATCCGGCGCCTTCGACTGGCAGATCTCGCCGGACGCGCTGCTGCAGCTGGACGCCGACTTCCAGCACAAGGAGCAGGTCACCGCGCCCGGCTACCAGCTGATCCGCGGCGTGGAACTGCCGCGCGGCGTGAATCCGAAGACCCTGCTGAATGCCCAGCCCTGGACCAAGCCGGTCGACACCGACAGTGCCAACTTCGGCCTGCGTTTCGACTACCGCCTGAACGCCGACTGGCGCGCCACGGTGACCGCCAACAAGCACTGGTTCAAGCGCGACGACTACACCGCCTTCCCTTACGGCTGCTCGAACGAAGGCGACGGCTTCTACCCGGGCTACTGCTCGAACGGCGACTACGACGTGTACGATTACCAGAGCGTGGGCGAGCGCAGGACGCCGTTCGGCGTGCAGACGCAAGTCCAGGGCCGCTTCGCCACGGGCGCCCTGCGCCACGTGCTCACCGCCGGCATCGGCTACGCCGAGCGCCACAACAGCTGGGGCGACTATGTCTACGACTACGCCGGCTACAGCAACATCTACCAGAACCTGGTCGTCGATCCCGCACCAGGCAACCCGAGCACCGGCCCGGTCAGCGAGCGCTTCACCGAGCGCGAACGTTCGCTCTTCGTGCAGGACATCCTGACCTTGACGCCGGACCTCACCCTGCACGCCGGCCTGCGCTACACCAAGATCGACAGCACGCAAACGCCGGAACTCGCACTCGGCCCGACGTCGAACAAGGACAGCTGGCTGCTGCCGAGCGCGTCGCTGGTCTATGGCATCACGCCGCGCTGGAACGTGTACGGCACCGTGGCCTACGGCCTGCAATCGGGCGGCGTGGCGGAGATGGACACCACCAACCAGAACCAGGACCTGGGCCCGAACCGCTCGAAGCAGTTCGAACTCGGCACCAAGGGCAACTTCGGCGACGTGGCCTTGAGCGCCGCGCTGTTCCAGATCAGCACCGGCCTGGAATACGTGAACGCGGCGAACACCTTTGTCCGCAACGGCGAGCAGATGCACCGCGGCTTTGAACTCGCGGCCCAGCGCGGCAGCGGCGCCCTGACCTACGGCGCCACCCTGATGGCCCTGCGCGCCAAGCAGCAGGACACCGGCGACGCCCTGTACGACGGCAAGCGCGTCACCAACGTGCCGGAACTGAAGACCACGCTGTGGGCCGACTACGCGGTGCCGATGGTGCCCGGCCTGAAGCTCAGCGGCCAGTGGCAGTACGCGGGCAAGAAGTCCTTCGATCCGCAGAACACGGTCTACGTGCCGGGCTACCACGTGTTCGGCCTGGGCGCGGCATATGGCGTGAAGATGGGCGCGACCAGCGTCACGCTGCGTGCGCGCGTCGACAATTTGTTCGACAAGTTCTACTGGCGCGACGTCACCCAGCAACTGGGCGGCTACCTGCTGCCGGGCGCGCCGCGCACCTTCCGCGTGTCGGCGCAGTTCGACTTCTAAAGCGCGGCCAGCGCTTCCTCCACCTGCCGCAGTCTCTGCGGCAGGTCGCCCTGCACCAGCAGGTAAGGGATGCCCCTTTCCTGCAACTCCGCCAGCACCATGCGGTGCACCAGGTCGCGCACTTCCTCCGATTCGCGCTGCAGGCCGTCCGGCATCCAGGGTGTGTCGGTGGCCGTCACCAGCGTCAGCGCGTAGTCGTGGCTGCGCGCCAGTTCCTGCAACTGCGCATCGACGCGGCCCCAGTACACCCGGCTGTACAGAGCCGTCATCAGCGGCGTGGTGTCGCAGAACAGGACATCCCGTGCCTGCAAGGCCGCCGCATCCTCGCGCGTGCGCTGGGTGCGCGCGATGCCGAACTGGTCGTCCTCGAAAGGCACGCGGCCCATCGTGTCGACGAATTCGCGCAGGTATTCCGGCACCCACACGGTGCGGTAGCGCCGCGCCAGCGCCTCGCACAGGGTCGACTTGCCCGAGGACTCGGCGCCGAGAATCGCAATACGCTTCATCGGTCCGCCCCTGCCTTTACCTGCGCAATGTTGCTCCAGGCACGCAGCCCGCGCGCCGCCAGCAGCACGAAGATCGCGTACAGCACCGCCGTCACGTGCAGGTCCTTGAACAGGTAGAGGCCGACGTACAGCACGTCGACCACGATCCAGATGACCCAGTTCTCGACTTTTTTACGCGCCAGCAGCAGCTGGCCCACCAGGCTGCCGGCGGTAAGGAAGGCATCCATGTGCGGCACGTCGGTGTTCGTATACGTCTTCAGGAACCACGACAGCGCCAGGAAGCCGAGCGCCCAGCCGGCCAGCGCCCAGGCCCAGCCGGCACTGCGCAAACGGGTGACCACCAGGCGCGTCTCCCCTGTTCCGCGCAGCCACTGATACCAGCCCCACACCGAGGCGGCGATGAACACCAGCTGCAAGCCGCTGTCGCCGTACAGGCGGGCGTCGAAGAACACCACCGCATACGTGGCCGACGAGGTGATCGAGAACAGCCAGGCCCAGTGGTTCTGGCGCACGTTGAGGAGTACGGTCGTCACTGCCAGGGCAAACGAGATCAGTTCGAGGGGCGTGGTCGGGAAGCCGAAGATCGCAAGGGTATCGTTCATTGAGGCAGTCGGGCGAAGGCACAGCGGAGACGGAGCATGTTCGAAGCGGCGCGAACGAGGGCCGCCAGGGTTCTGCAACAGCTAAGCAGGCGATTATGGGAGCTGATGGGGGAATGCGCAAGGCTGAGTGTCCGAATCCGGACACCGGTGTTCGCAGCCGGTCAGCCCGGGTCCTGGCAAGCGGCGCCGCACGGGGCAAGACATGCTGGCACGGCCCTTGCAATAAGGAGGCCATGGACCAAGCCCTCGACCCCGTCTTCCTCCGCCGCCGCAAGCATATCCGCCTGGCCGCCGGCGCCCTGCTCTTCGTCGCCCTGGCGGCCGCCTGCTGGGGCATCAACCGCCTGCTGCGTCCCAGCGTGGCCGCGTCCGACATCGTGGTCTCCACCGTGCGCAAGGGCGACGTCGCCAGCACCGTCAACGCGTCCGGCGTCGTGATCCCGGTGCACGAGGAAGTGGTGGCCAGCCCTGCCGCCAGCCGCGTGTTCAGGGTCCACGCCAAGCCGGGCCAGCAAGTAAAGGCCGGCGAGCTGCTGCTCGAACTCGACGACCGCGACGTGCGCCTCGCGCTCGACGCCTTGCAGGAGCAGCTGGCGCAGCAGGAAAACCGCATCAACCTGCTGAAGCTGGAGCTGGACCAGAAGCACAAGACGCTCGCCAGCAGCATCGAACTGCTGGAGCTCGACCTGCTGTCGGCGCGCGCGCGCCAGGAGCGCAACCAGAAGCTGCGCCAGAGCGGCCTGGTGTCGGGCGAAGACCTGCTGGCCTCGGAACTGAACGTCAAGCGCACCGAGATCCAGCTGCGCCAGCAGCGCGAGCAGATCGCCGACAGCCGCCGCGCCACAGCCGGCAGCATCGACGCCGCCAACCTGCAAAAGGCGATCCTGACCAAGCAGATCGCCCAGCAGGAGCGCCTGCTGGCCCAGACCCGCGTGAGCGCGCCGTTTGCCGGCATGCTGACCACGCTGGTGCAGGAAGAAGGCGCCAGCGTGGCCGCCGGCCAGCTGCTGGCGCGCGTGTCGGAGATGAACAACTACCGGGTCGAGGCGACGCTGTCCGACTTCCATGCGCGCCTGCTGACACCAAGCCAGAAGGTGCGCGTGGAGCAGAACGGCGAGATCCTCGCCGGCCGCGTGCACACCATCCTGCCCGAGATCCAGAACGGCACCGTCAAGCTGCTGGTCGACCTGGAGCAGCCGCACAACCCGCTGCTGCGCAACAAGATGCGGGTCGACGTGAACATCGTCACCGAACAAAAGACCGGCGCCCTGGTGCTCGACGCCGGCGCCGCCTTCAACGGCAGCGGGCCGCAGCCGGCATTCGCGGTGCGCGACGGCGTGGCGCGCAAGACCACGCTGCAGCTGGGCGGCGGCGACGGCAAGCTGGTCGAGGTGGTGTCCGGCGCGCGGCCGGGCGAGCGCTTCATCGTTTCCGACACCAAGGCCTTTGCGAATCTCGACAGCATCCGCATCACCAACTGAATCCAAATGAGGGAAAAACATGATCCGACTGAACAAGGTCAGCAAGACCTACCGCACCGACAAGGTGGAAACCCTGGCCGTGAAGGACGTCGACCTGCACGTGAAAAAAGGCGAGTTCGTCGCCATGATGGGCCCCAGCGGCTGCGGCAAGAGCACCCTGCTGAACCTGATCGGCCTGCTCGACCGCCCCGGCGAGGGCAGCATCGAGGTCGGGGGCATCCCGATCACGCGCTACCGCGACAAGCAGGTGGCCAAGCTGCGCAACAGCACCTTCGGCTTCATCTTCCAGAGCTTCCACCTGATCCCCGACCTGCGCGTGATCGACAACGTCGAGCTGCCGCTGCTGTACCGCAGCATGCCGGCCGGCGAACGGCGCCGCCTGGCGCAGGAGGCGCTGGAAAAGGTCGGCCTGGGCGCACGCATGGACCACTTCCCGAACCAGCTCTCGGGCGGCCAGCAGCAGCGCGTGGCCATTGCCCGCGCGATCGTTGGCCGGCCGCAGGTGCTGCTGGCCGACGAGCCGACCGGTAACCTGGACAGCAAGATGGGCGCCGAGGTGATGGACATCCTGCTGAAATTGAACAGCGAAGGCACGACCGTGGTCATGGTCACCCACGACGAACACGAGGCGCGCCGCACCAGCCGCATCGTGCGCGTGTTCGACGGCCAGCTGGTCGCCTGAGGAGAAGCCATGCTCCGCAACTACCTGCTCACCGCATGGAAAGTCTTCATGCGCCGCAAGCTCTTCACCGCGATCAACCTGGTGTGCATCGTGCTCACCCTGGTCGTGCTGATGGTCGTCACCACCCTGCTGGAAACCGCTTTCCGCCCGTCCGGGGTCGAAGGCAAGAGCGAGCGCTTCCTGCAGATCGTCATGATGCGCATGGACAGCCCCGACGGCGGCAGCGTCAGCACCACGCCGCTCGGCTACAAGCTGATCGAGAAGCACCTGAAGCCGATGCCCGGCGTCGAGCGCGTGGCTGCCGCCACCCTGCCCAGTGGCGCCGCCGTCTACCAGGGCGAGCGCGTGAGCGAAATGCAGATGCGCCGCGTCGATGCCGACTACTGGAAGATCCTCGACTTCAAACTGCTTGCCGGACGCCTGCCCACGAGCGCCGACGATGCCGCCGGCCGCATGATCGCCGTGCTGAACGCCACCACCGCCAAGCGCCTGTTCCCCGGTACGCCCGCCGCCGCGGTGGGCCAGCACATCGACGTCGGCGGCCAGCAGTTCGAGGTTGTCGGCGTGGTCGAGGATGCGATGCACGTGAATGCCTTTGCCGATATCTGGGCGCCGATCAGTACCTTCGCGTCCTCGGACTACCGCAACCAGCTGACCGGCATGTTCGTGGCCCTGATCCTGGCCGAACGCAGCGCCGACCTGCCGCGCATCCAGCGCCAGGTGGAGCAGATCGCCAAGGGCATCGTCCAGGAAGACCCGAAGAAATGGGCCAGGACCCGCTTCTGGGCCGACAGCAAGCTCGATCTGTTCGCCCGCATGACGGTCGGCAGCAACGAGAAGCTCGAATCCGGCGCCGGCCTGCTGCTGGCCCTGATCGCCGTGGCGATGCTGGTCTTCATGCTGCTGCCGGCGCTGAACCTGGTGAACCTGAACACCGGCCGCATCATGGAGCGGCGGGTCGAGATCGGCGTGCGCAAGGCCTTCGGGGCCACCAGCACCCAGCTGGCGCTGCAGCTGGTGGTCGAGAACGTGCTGCTCTGCCTGGCCGGCGGCCTGCTGGCCCTGGTCGCCACCGCCGGCGTGCTGGCCTGGCTCGAGCACATCCAGCTGATCGACTACATGCGCTACGACCTGAACCTGGCCGTGTTCGGCTGGGGCATGCTGATCGCCA
>Ga0308160_10001602_pt1 | contig 30958 bp, 29 predicted proteins | sample PhyFR1_FD_201036 | JGI IMG/M metagenome (GOLD analysis project Ga0308160, IMG submission 201036) | Phyllosphere microbial communities from UC Gill Tract Community Farm, Albany, California, United States - DLSLF.R1 | ecosystem: Host-associated > Plants > Phyllosphere > Unclassified | place: USA... | reverse complement strand
TTTTCTGCCTCCTCCCCCACTCCTCTCGCGATGATCGACAAACACTATATCTAAAACCCAACCACGACCAGGCCCCCGCGGCTTCATAACCCGCGGGGCTCGAAGAGGAACCTTACAACGGTAACTGAGCGTCAAATTCCCCACACCAAACTTCCCGTTCTTGCCGCGACACGCGGCCGTCGTTTCTGCGCCCGTTGCCGATCACTGACCTGTCCCCTCCTGTTTTGAAGACTGCCTGCAGCGATCTTCCTCTCATGACGTGCCCACGAGCGACGTCCTGCTTGCCTGCGATCCGATGTCACTCACGCAACACACCTCTTGGGCTGCTGCGCGAGCTTGCGTCAAAGGAGAGCTCAAAAGAAGCAGGGCTCGGCGTCGAAAGCACTGTCGTTCGCTCCTAGGGAGATTTGTGTGCCCGGCGAACGCCTTGGTCATGCATAGAGGAGTCGCGTCCGTGCGACAGAATGGTAAGAGTTTCAAGCAGATAAGCTGCCCCTGTGCGTCTACTGCTGCTGTCGCCTGCTGCCGAACCGGCGGCGGACCTGGCGCAGGAGGGTCGCCTTGGGGTTGACCGACCAGGTCGAGGCTGCAGGGGACGAAAGGGACGCGTCGTCAAGAAGGAGTCGCATACCAGGACCGCCTGCTGTCAAGAAGGACGCACCGGAAGCGACGCAGCGACCCCGGGTGCATTGCATGACGTCGTCGCCGCTGTCGAGCGTCGTGCAGTCGACGGCGTCATCGTCGCCTGGGCAGCCACCGCAGCTCTCGAGGCTCGTCAGCGTGTCGAGGCAGAGCGAGCCGCACTGCTTCCAGCCGAGACCACGGGCGGCACAGGCGTCGGTCCGCCGGCGGGCGACGGCAGCCGCGCGGTCGACGGTCGAGCCGGCCGAGGGGGTCGGTCCCTCGATAGGGATCGTCGCGCCGGCGACGCAGTCGTTGAGCTGAGCCTGGACATAGAAGATGCCTGCGGGTGCACGAAGGTGCGTCAGAAAGAGGGCGTTGTAGATGGGGTGCGGACCAGGTGATGACTGCCTACTGACCCTGGCGGTCGTCAGTGTGAACCGAGCCGTCGGCACGGGTGATGCGCGTCGCAAAGTCGCCGACATTGGCGGCGCCGACATCGGGCACAAAGACGCCGTAGTACTACAGAGCGAGAGGGCGTCGGGTCAAGGCTCGCAGACAATGATCAGACACAGCCGGCGGGAGGGGCGGTACGGACGATGAAGGGCGTGCCGTCGCGGGCGCGGCGGTACGACGCCTTGATCGGCGTGCCGTACGTCGTCTTGGTCGAGTCCTGTCGAAGACTTTCGGTCAGCACGGCGATATGGGCGATATGATGTGGCCGAGGACGAACAGAGGCAAGGGTGTAGAGGAGCTCGACCCGGTCGGCGGCGTTGAAAGGGCCGAGGACCTGGATCGTCACGTTGAGCCCGAGGGTGCCGGTGGACGGCGACCTGTAAAGGCAGGTATATTCCGCGCCCGTGTCCTGCAGGAGGGTACCAAGACGAATCAGCAGCCGGTGGGTCTAATAGCTGCGCGACTCGCTCAGAGTCGCCGACGTACGATCATGACTGACAGAGGGCAAAGCCGAACAATTGTCAGTCCTGTCACGAGAAGCAGCGAGCAGGAGGACTAGGGGGACAAACTGCTGTCGTCAATGGCCTCGGTCTCGGTGCCCTCGGCGCTCGTGTAGAGAGTGCCGTCGCCCATGCGCAGGGCGACCTTGATGGCCGAGATGCTGGAGTGTGAGCGAAAGGGTACGGGCACGGTCAATAGGGGAGCTAGGCTTAGCACGCGACGGTCACTACTCACCCCGTGATGGGGTCGACGCCGGGCGAGCGCTGGGGCGAAGGCGCAAGAGAAAGGTGTCAGGCTCAGAACACGGTTCGAAAAGAGAGCGCCGGACCAACGGTTGAAAAGTCGCGGATGGAGATGGGCTTGCCGTTGCTGAGCGTCCGGATTGCGCGGGGAAAGATGAGGTTGCTGTCGGTGCCGACCGAGCCGTCGCGGGCGAGGTAGACGATGTCGAACGACTGGTAGGGCACATTGAAGACGCGTGCGCTGGCCGTCTGCAGGTGGTAGATGCCCGACCTGAGACTGGTCCGGAAGCCGACGGTGACGGGCCAAGGCTCGAGCGGGGCCGTCAACGTTTGACCTCCCGGGATGGCTGCGGGGGGGGGGGGGTCAGGTCGCAAAGGTCAGCGCAGAGCTTGGACCGGGGGTTACCGGACAGAGATAGACTGACCGTCGTTGAGCATGCGTGAAAAGACGGTGTTGCAGTCGGTGAAGAAGGCGTCCTGCGAGGCGGCATAGCGGTTGAGGGTGACGTTGCCGTCGCTCGAAAACAGCCGCGAGTCGGAGCTCGTCGCAAGGTTGGCTGCGTTGGCGGGCTGGCCGAGCGGGTTGACGAGCGAGCCGTTGACGTACTCGCGCGCGACGACGTTGTCAAACGTCGTCCGGGTCGAGTCGAAGCCGGCGTGGTTGGCCGAGGTGATGCCAGGGTTGTTGACCCGGTGAACGCCGCCAATCGTGTGCCCGCAGGCCACGAGGCTGATCATCTCTTCGCGGCTGAAGCCCATCCGAGCAAACTGTTGCGTGTGAGTCTCGGTCGACTGCTCAGGCAGGGGCAGGAAGCCCTCGACGACAGGCGCCTTGGCGTCGATCCGGCCGGCTCGGAAGGGGATGATCGGGCCCCCGCAGGACTGGGCCGAAGGAGCAAGGACAGAAGGTTAGGGTCTTGCAATCGGTGCGAGGGGAAGGATAGGGAGAGAGACGCACGCCGACGGCAGTGATCGCGCCGAGAGCGATCATATCTGCGAGCGACACGCCCTCTTGCTGCGGACCACATAGAGAGTGAGTCAGCGGTCTTGTTTAGCGGTCAGCCTTCGGAAAACGGACCTGGAACAGCCTGAACTGCTTGAGCGTGTCGGGGGCGAAAGCGCCAGTGTTCTCCGAGCTGCGCGAGACGTCGCTTCCGGACGTCAGCCTGCTCTCCCTTCGACGGTCGGTGAGATCGCAACGCAGGGACGGACAAGCCCATTTCGAAAGCGATTGAGCCGTCGAGGCCGCCGGTCCCGCTCGCAGCGTCGTGCGAGCCAGCGTCGTGGAAGGCCTGGCCGGTGAATCATGCAGAGCACATCGGTCAGCCCGGTCGGGTCTCATGGCGGACGCGTTTGCGCTCTCAGGACCGAGAAGAAAGCTATGTACCGTCCTCAGCCACTCGGCGGCCGTGTTGCGCGACGCGCCTCCGACCGAGCAGGGCGAGACGAGGCCGACGAAGCGCGAGTCGGTCATGATGGTCCTCAAGGCGCGGATGTTAGGCTCGGCAGCGACGGCAGCGGTGCCGAGCGCTGCGGCGAGGGAGACGGCAGCGGTGAGGAGGTGCATGATTTCTGACCGGGCTTGTTGCTCGAGCAAACCGGAGCTAGAGCGAGAGAGGTGCGTGGAGGGGGAAGGGGGAGGGGGTGGCCGTTGCAAGGGTGAGGAAACAGACGACGGCCCGACAACTGAAAAGCTGGTCGGTCGGCCGCCCTGGTCATCCGAGCCTTCGGGCCGAAGGATGGGGCGTCCAGACCGAGGGCGGTGTGCGAGCCGAGGTCGGTCGGGCGAGCACGGGGAAGCTGGGTGAAAGGCGGCGGGCGGGGCAAACGGCGCCGGCGGCCCGGACGGACGCTCGTCCTCGGCCGACCGCATATCTGATGTCTTGGCGGCTTCCAGAATGGGACGGCAAGAGAGGCGCCATGCGCGTCCCGATGGGCCGGTGAACTGTCGTTTGAGGCGTTGAGGCGCGATGGTCGACGGGCCAAACCAAGCAGCGTCAAATCAGTTAAGATACCGGAGCGATCGAGATCCAAAAAGTGCGGGGGTCAGCTTGGACCGTCTGCCCAAACGTCGACCTCCGTTCGGCCTCGCAGGTCAGAGCGAGAGGGGCCGGGCGAGCAGGGAAAGCTGTCAGCAAGCAGCTTGAGCACGAGAGGGGCACTCGTGTTGCATGGGAGGAGGGTCGCAGCCCCCCGCCGTCGCGCGTCGCCTTGCGCGGTCGCGCGGGAGCCGCCGGATGCAGAGGCGCCGTCGTCCCGCGCTGTCAACTGCCGCAGTCGTCCAAGCTGACGTCCCCCGCTCGTTGATCGGGAGCAAGGAAGCTCCCGCGAGCGTGAAAGCCGGACCGCCCGTCTGCCCCGTCGGATATTTGGTCGACCGGCGTCGTGCTTGTGTGTGGGGGCGAGGCGGCAGCGGGCATGGGCGATGACTGCGGGCGCGTGCAAGGTCGGGTCGGGGGGTCGTCGAGGAACGCGACGGCCGACCGAGCTCGAGCGGCAAGCCTCGGGCCGTGATACAAGCGACAGTCAGCCCGACGGATACAGTCTTGCCCGGCCGAAGTAGAGCTCGCTGCCGCTGGCCGCCAGTCGCGGGTCAGTCCGTCGACGCCTGTCATCGCGGACAATCAACCCTGCCGTCTGACGGACAACAACGCCGTCGGACGCCCGCAGGAGAGACCCCTCTGGACGTCACGAGCCTGCCAGGTTGGATCAGGACGCGTCACCTGACCATCCCGGATCAGGCTGGGAGGTGGGGGGGAGGCAAGGGAAGGCCGCTATGACGATGTCAGCGCGTGGTGCTATGGACGGGAAGTCGGGGCTGATGGCCCGACCTGAGGGCACGCTGCTACTGGGGTGTAACCGCCTGCTGATCGCAGGCTTGCGACAAGCTCGAGCTCGTCAGAGGCAGACTCCCGCCGTTCTGCGAGTCAGCGCAGTACCGCCAGGGAGAGCGTGGGCGGCCCCGTGCTGTGTGTAGCGTCAGCAGCGACCGCAAAGTCTGCTCGTGCTGTCGGCACGCACGCTGCAGAGAGAGAGAGCGACGACTGGTAGCCGGCAGAACTCTGAGGTTTAAGAAAGGGCGGGCGTTCGTCAACAACGCTGAGTGGGTAAGGCGGGCGGTGGTCGCGGGTCGGTCGCAACACTTGTCGCCGCAGCCGCTTCGACTTTGCGACGCGCTCCAAATCGTCCTAGGCAAACGGTGGCCGCATTGCGAGCGTCAGCACTGCGCTGCAAGGCGAGTTACGACGGAAGAGAGGGCGCACCTTCTTCTTGATGGCGTACGAGTTGAACGATCCCTGGCGGCGTTGATGAGCTCGTCGGCGGGGCACTCGGAGAACGACTTGATGCGTCGGTCCCGAGCCTTGCCCATTTGCCAGTGAGAGCATGACCAGCAAAATGCTATGCGTATGCTTGTCAAGCAGAGCAGCAGCTCTGGACGCTCGATTCCGCGGACGAGCCCGACCCCTGGAGCAAGGACGCCTTGGGATCGGTCGCGAGTGATTGAGATGGACGAGGGAGCGCGGTTGGTAGGCAAGGACGTCTTGGCAACGTCGCCGCCGAGACCAGAGGAACTGCGTCTGCATGTAGTCGTGACTGGGCAGCGTCCAAACGGCCTGATGTGCTGGGTAGACGGCGGTGGCGAGTGCCCTCAGGCTGTGTGTGCTGCGAGGTCGACAGAGAGGGAGGATGGCGCCGCTCGTCGGCCGGTCAGTAGCCGCCGCCGCCGCCGCCGCCGGCGCTTGCACAGGTCGTCATCGCCCGGCCTGGTTCGACCGGGATCAGCGTGAGAGAGAGGGTGAGCGTCGTCGGCAGAAGCGATAGCGGGCTGGAGGGCGTTGGCAGGGGCGTTGGCAGGCAGACTGCAGGCTGCCAGCTCGGCGACGAGTCGCTTGACGGAGGGCGGGAAAAATAAAAAAGGAAGGGAATCAGCTCGTCGGTCGCCCGAGTCAAGCCTCTAGGGCAGCCCGCCCTCGCCGGCCCTCTTCCGACCACATCGCACCTCGCTCCTCTTTTTCCTCCCAGAACACCCACCATGACGGCGCCCTTTCCCGAAGTCCCGCCGACGTCGCGTTTCGCCTCGCTCATCCCCGGCCAGAAGATCGTTGCCGTCCCGACGTTCAAGCTCGAGTCTGGGCTCGAGCTGAGCAATGTGCCCGTCGCCTACAAGACGTGGGGTAGGCTCAACGACCGTGGCGACAACTGCATGGTCATCTGCCATGCCTTGACTGGCTCGGCCGACGTCGAGGACTGGTTAGTCTGCCTCTCCTATGCCTGCTGGGCCTCAGAATCACAACGAGGGGGACAGGACATCGTCGGACGTCGGTCTTGAGACCCGCGAGTCGGCGGCCGCCGGCCTGCAGCCCCGCCCCCTCCCTTGCCTTTCTCTCCTCCCCGCCCAAAGCATCAGAGAGCTCACTATGCGGGGTAACTTTGTCTTGTTGTCCTGAGATGCGTCTACAACCAGGTGGGGACCGCTCATGGGCCGTGGCAAGGCCTTCGACCCCTCGCGCTTCTTCATCTTCTGCGCCAACGTCATGGGCTCGCCTTACGGCTCCTTCTCCCCGGTCCGTCGCTCTTCTCCTCCTTGCTTGCTTGTGCGGGAGGCTGACGATGCTGCCGACCCTCACTCGAACCCGCGCAGGTCACGACGAACCCCGAGACGGGAGAGCCCTGGGGACCCGAATGTCCACTGACGACGACGCGCGACGACGTCCGGTACGTCTTCCCCACCCTCCCCTCCCCTTTTGCTCGGGAGGTAGTGACAGAAGCTGACCTGCTTTTCCCTCGCTGCCTCGCCTCAGCATTCACCACACCGTCCTGCGCTCGCTCGGCGTTACCTCTGTCGCGGCCGTCATCGGCGGCTCGATGGGCGGCATGACGACGCTCGAGTGGTCGCTCAACACGCCGCCTGGCTTCGTTCGCAACATCCTTCCGCTCGCGACCTCGGCCCGGCACTCGGCCTGGTGCATCTCGTGGGGCGAGGCCCAGCGCCAGGCCATCTATTCGGACCCGATGTACGCCGATGGCTGGTACGAGCCGGACGAGGAGGGCCAGCCCAAGGTCGGCCTCGCCGCAGCCCGCATGACGGCCCTCCTGACGTACCGCAGCCGCGATTCGTTCGAGACGCGCTTTGGCCGCAAGACGCAGGGCGCCCTCATGCGGGGTGGCACGGGCGCGACCTCGAGCTCGGCCAGCGAGGGCGAGGGCGAGGGCAGCGCTAGGGAGGAGGCTTGGAGGCTCCACAACGACGGGCACCGCAAGGCCAAGGTCTACCGCTCGAAACCGGCGACGCCGGCCGCCAACGGCTCGGCGGCCGTCGGCGAGCGCGACGGCGGCATTCTCGCCGGCAGCGGCGCTGGCCGGCCAAAGAGCCCGCCGACCGTCTTCTCGGCTCAGTCATACCTCCGCTACCAGGGCGACAAGGTGCGTTCCGCTCCTGCTCCCGTCGACATGCCGGGGCGACAGTAGCTCATTTCTGAGTTCTCTTGCTTCCCGAAGTTTACCGGCCGCTTCGATGCCAATTGCTACATCCACCTGACGCGCAAGATGGACACGCACGACCTCGCCCGGCCGCGGCTGACGACGCCGACGTCGACCTCGTCCTCGCCGCCCATCAGCCTGCCGACGACGACCTCGCCGGCCTCGCTCGCCGAGGTGCTCTCGACCCTGCCGCCCAAGGCGCTCATCATCGGCGTCGCGACCGACGGGCTCTTTACGACGGCCGAGCAGGAGGAGCTCGCCCTCCACATTCCCGAGGCCGAGCTCGTCGTCATCCCCTCGCCCGACGGGCACGACGGCTTCCTGCTCGAATTTGAGGTCATCAACACCGAGGCCTCGAGGTGGCTCCGCGAGCGGTTGCCAGAGATCTACGCCGCGCCCGTCGCCGACGACGACAAGGCCGACGCCGACGACGGCTTCGACGTCAAGAAGGAGTCGCTCTTCGGCGAGGCCGAGGCCGACGTCGGCCGCTGGTAGACCTGGCGCGTCCTTGACCTTCATACTCGAAGCGGGCTTCCGCGTCGGCCTCCTCGCCCTCCTCCCCCCTCCCCCTCCCACCCCCTTTCCTTCCCGCCCTCAATCAACCGGTTGTACTCTGGCATTTCTCAACAAGCCACATCTCCCTTGCTACGCAGTCGCACACGCCCCCTCCGAATTCAATCCCATGCCACCTTAGAGCCGTGCTCTCGTGTGTGTCGGCTCATCAAAGGGTCCGAAGTCGTGCACGCCGGACGCCGCGCAGCCATGAGCCGGCCTGCCCGCCCCCAAGCGACGCGAGAGATGGCAGCCGACCACGACCGTCTACCACAAAATTTAGAAAGATCAGCCGCTTTAAGCACCTGCCATCGCTCCAGCCTCGCCCTGACCAGCTCTGTGGGGCCTGAGCCGAGCCACCTCGCATCTACGACGTCGACCGGTCACTCCTCGGCAACCCTTCGACCAACGACCGTTCGAGCGATGACAGACGCCAGTCAGTCCCCTGCCTCTACCGCTGACCCGCCGAGAGCTGGGGCTAAGTCGTCCTCCATCTCCCTACACAGCTACGAGTGTCATGCCTCCGCCTGCGATGCCCGTCCCAGGCTCCTCGCTCGCCTTGCCTCCGACCTCAAGCTCGGCGCCGGCTCTCAGCTCCGCCGGGCCCGCCACGGATCCTTGGCCGGGCTTCCCGCGGGTGCTCAGAGGCAAGACGGTCCGACCTGACGGTTTGTCTCCCTCGTCTCGCTCGGAGCCATCGAGGGAGCTCACGCGTTGACGTCGATCGGCTGACGGAACCCGTGGGCAGCAACGACGAGGCCGCAGGAGCTCTCGCCCGTCGGGTCCAAGATCGGCTGGATCGCCAGTCCAGCCGAGTGAGTCTCTTCCATCGCTCACACCGAGCAGCGCTGCGACGGAACGATCACTGGCTGACAAGCCTCGTCTCTTTTTCGCTCAGCACGAGCCTCTTCATCTGCGATGCTCCAGGTTCGCTTCCTTCGCAAACCCTCTGACCGACCATCGCTCGCCCCTCCCGCTGATCGCGCTTCACCTCACCGACGACGGCAGACTGCCACCTCCTCTTCCCCTCCGCCGCCAAGCTCGCAGCGCACCAAGCAACTAGCCACCCGCCTGGTGTCCCTCGCGCAAGCATCACCTGGTTCGACCCCTCGGAGGAGAAGGCGGCCGAGCGACGCGAGCGTGAGCTCGAAGAGGAGAGATTGAAGGAGGCAGCGAGGAGGAGCTTCATGCCGCTTTAAGAAGAGGAGCTCGGCCCCGACCACGAGTAGCTTTACGGAGCGCCGACCCATCTGCGGGGGGTCGGCTCAAGACGGCGCAGAGCGGACGGCCTCGAGCCCAATCGGCCACGGTTGGGGTGCGTCCTTCTATCGGCCATTCTGTGTCACGCCGTCCGACGTACCAACCGAAAGCACCTTCTGGGCTTCAGCCGCCCTGAAGACGATCGGGGACGGCTCCGGACGTCCTTGACAAGTCATCGACAAGCTGGACGAACGACCCGCGCACAGGCTTCCCAGGCCGACTCGCTCATCGCTCAAGAGCCCAGCGGACACCCGCCCCTCTTGCGAAGGCGCAAGGACCAGTCCACACGCTCTTTCCCTGGACCGCCTGCATCCTCTCACCTTGAGCTCGCGCAAGAGGGCAAAGCCAAGTGCTCTCTGCCAGTCTGAGGGCGGATCCGGGACGCCTCGTCCACCGTCCGCCGAAGCTCATCTTTTCGCAGCTCCGACAAGCCCCGGGTTCGAGATGCAGCGCGCATCCGGCTCTTTGAGTCGTCATGCAATAGATCAAGTTTGCTTCACGTCGTCTTGGCCGCTCTGTCAAGCGAATAGTCTGTGTGTGCACTGCTGCGTCGGCGGGTGCAGCAGGGGGTTAGCCAAGCCGCGCGCAGCCCCCGCGATGCAGTCACGTCGGCCGCCCTTCCTCTGCACCTCGGAGCGGGCATTGTGACAGGTCAAACGACGGGTGCAGAATATGCTGCCATCAGGGAGCATCCAGCAAGCTTTGGTCGACGGCGGGATGCAGGGACCGGCTTCGACCCTTGGGTTCGCGGGACGAAAGACGGGCGCGTCGACGCGTCCCTCCCGAGCTCCCAAGGCCAGGCGGTCCCCCCCGAACGGGACGACCTCTCAACCACGATCTTCTGCGCCTCGTCTCCTCCCATCCATCCAGCAGCGAACCTGCCCAGTCTCCAGATATCGCTGCTCTGGCTCAAGAAACGGACCTAGCCCTCGAGCTGCTCGTGTCCGAGGCCTACTTGCTGCTTCGCCGCCCCGTCTCCGGCCGACCCCAACACGCGACCTCGCCTAGTCTTCCAATGCCATCCAAGGTGCTCACAACCGACGGCCTGCCTGCCCTCCTTTCGGCGGTCGGCCAGATCTTCGGCGAGGCCCAGCTTAACGCGGCCAACCACCGCAAGAACGTCCTCCTCCTCCGCAAGATTGCGGCCAAGACGGCCGAGCTCACGAGCCCGCGCCGCAAGGGTGGGCCCGACAAGCGCGTCGGCGAGCTCGCCTTCGCCGAGGCCTTCGAGGCTTGCCTCGCCCGGGTCCTGCCCGTCAAGAAGGGCGTCGCTGTCGCCGACCGACTGGTCAAATTTGTCGCCAAGTTTGTCGCCGCCTTGCTCGAGAAGCGTGCGTCCTCCCTCCTGGCCGAGCTCGTGGCTCAGCCGAGCTGATCACCATCCGCCGTCCCTCCCAACCTCCCAACCCCTGACCGGCACCTTCAGCCGAAGGTGACAACGACGGCGACGAGGACGAGGATGAGGACGATACCCCGGCCTCGCGCTTCTGTGCCACCCTCGCCGCCTTCCTCCTCCGCGGCTTCGGCGCAAAGGACAAGAACGTCCGCTACCGCTGCTGCCAGACGCTTGCGGCCATGTTGCCGGCCATGACCGACATCGAGTCTGTCCGATCCGACTGTGGCCTTCCAGGTCTACAGGCACAGCGACTGACTCGCAGCTTCCGCACCCGCCAGTGAGGACCTCTACCTCGAGCTCCGGTCGGCCTTCCTCGCCCGCGCGCGCGACAAGGAGGCCATGGTCCGCGTCCAGGCGGTGCTCGGTCTGGGCGCATTCCTTGCCGAAGACGACGACGCCCCAGATGAGGCCGAGGAGGACCCGCTCGAAGTCCTGCTCGAGCTGATCGCGACCGACTCGTCTGCGTATGTACCACGGCCCCTGTCGTCTGAGCCGATTGCGGAGCGTGCCGGGCAGCTGACGACCTCATACGCCCTCCAGCGATGTCCGGCAGACGGCATTGCTCACGGTGCCCTCGACGGGCTACTCGTTTCCGACGCTGCTCTCGCGTACGCGTGACGTCGATCCCTCGCTCCGACGCAACGCCTACCTCTCCGCGCTCTCGCTCGAGAAGGTCGGCGACCTCAAGGCGATCCGGCTCCCGCAGCGGGAGGAGATCGTTCGGACCGGGCTCGGCGATCGTGAGCCAAAAGTTCGACAGTCGGCTGCCCACATGATCGGCACCTGGCTCGATGCGATGGGTGACGGCGGCCTGCTCAAGGTGCGTGCTAGGTCTCCCGACGGCGCCGCTGACAGAGCGGTTTGTCTGACGACCCTTGCGCCCTCGCCCTCGCTCTCGCCCTCGCCAGTTCCTGAGCAAGTTCAACATCCTCGAGACCGAGGAGGGCGAGAAGGCCCTCCGGTCCGTCTTTGTCTCGCGGCCCGAGGTCTTCCAGTCGATCGACTTTGCGCCCGAGTACTGGACGTCCCTCACGCCCGAGAAGGCGCTCCTCGCCCGCGTCTTTGCCGACCACTGCCGCGAGACCAAGGATGACGAGGCGCTCGAGCAGTGCCTGCCCGTCGTTACCGCCCACGCCCTCTTCATCCAGGACTATTACAACCGCCTGCTCGAGACGCTCGAGCGTCTCGACGCCGAGGGCGTCGACGAGTCGGTCGCCGACCGGCTCGAGGAGCAGGTCGTTCAGCTTGCCTTTGTCATCAAGGAGCTCCTCAAGATGGCCGTCGAGCTCGACTATGCGGACGAGATGGGGCGGCGGAAGATGTGGACGCTCATCCGTGCGTACCTTCTTTCAGAGGTTTCGAGGCCGCGCCAAACGTAACTGACGGGAGACATCGGCTGCATCCTCCAGGCGAGGTCATCGCGGAGCCCTCGCTCCCGGGCTCCATCATTCCTGTCACGCTCGACGTCCTCCGCCGGCTGGCCGACAACGAGCGGGACCTGACCCGGGTCGTCGTCGAGATCATCCACGACATCCGCGATGGCGATGAGGTCGAGGATGCGCTCGACGGCATCGTCGGCGGCGGCGGCTCGGTCGACTCGGACGAGGTTGAGAGCCAGGCGGGGGACGCGCTCGGCAACGCGCTCGGCCGGATGAAGCTCGGCAAGGACAAGGCCAAGGCATCGGACCCGGCGACGGCCGAGGAGGAGGAAGAGGCGGCTTTCGCCAAGGCGGTGGCCGACGTCCGCTGCCTTCACATCCTCCGGGCCCTCCTCGAGCGCATCTCCGGCGTACGTCGACCAGCATCGATCGGCAGCTCGTCTGCAACAGTGCTGACTCTTCTCGAGCCTAACCACGCCAAAACAGACGCTCAACGATAACTCTGTGCTACACGGCCTCCTGCCCGAGCTGATCGTCCCAGCCGTTCGCAGCAAGACGCCAGAGCTGCGTGAGGGCGGCATCGTCTGCCTCGGTCTCATCTGCCTTATTGACAAGGTACGTAGACCGCGTGCTCCGCTCCGCTCTGCCTGCAGTCCCCAGTCTGACCCGACCGTCTTGACCCCACTCACACAGAAATCGGCGGCGCCGACCTTCTCGGGCCTGTTCCTGACGCAGGCTCAGGCGGCCCAGGGCCCGCTCAAGATCCAGATTCTCCAGATCATCTTCGACATGCTGATGGTTTACGACATTAGCAGCCTTCTTCCGAACAACAGCGACGTGCGTTCGTCATCACTAAGCCGCTGAGCCGCTCTCGGTCGCTGATGACTCCGACCATTGCCCTGCAGCCCGACAAGCTGGCATCACTCGTGCTGTTCCAGATGGAGAGCGCAGAGGAGGACGAGGACGCCCTTGCGGTCGTTGTCGAGGGCGCAGCCAAGCTCATGCTGTCGGGCGCCCTGACGGATGAAACAGTGAGCGTTGGTCGTCGGCGTGCTTCACGATCGAGCTTGGTTTTCAAAGAGCCGCACAACTCTTCCCTCTCCCCAGGTCCTCAGCCAATTTGTCAAACTCTTCCTCCTGCCCGAGACGGCCGACAACCAGCCGCTGCGCCAGTGTCTGAGCTACTTCCTGCCGGTCTACTGCTTCTCGTCGTCGGTCAACCAGCGACGTATGCAGAAAGTCCGTTGTGCCGTAGCATATGCCTGACCTGATCTCACCTTTCGCCGCTGACCGAAACAAATCACTTCCGATACGCGCAGGTCTTCCTCCCGACGCTACGCTTTCTGCTCGACGCTGCCGAGGAAGACAGCGACGAGGACGCAGACGCCCACACCGCCAGCCAAATTACCGCTCTCTTCCTCGACTGGACCGACCCGCAGAAGTCGGTGTGCGTCGCCGTCTTGAAACCCTCTTGCGCGACCTGTCCAGCCGCAGTCGCCGACGACTGACAACCGGCCCTTTTCCACCGTCGTCGGTCGCAGGCAACACCAGAGCCGCAAACTCGACGAATTCATCCAGGTTGATCTCGCCATCGATCTCCTCAAGGCGCTCTTCAGCTCAGAGTGGGGTACGTCCGCCCGGCTTCTGCGTCTCGCCGCGAAGGGTGCCCCTCTGACGGCCGTTTCTCTTTCTTGCTGTCAGACGCCGAGCGCAAGCTCTTCTGCCAGACTCTGTCAAAGCTCTTCGTGCCCGACGACTGCGATGCCGGCCGGGGCGAGGAAGCTCAGCTGCTCGTTGCCGCTCTCAAGGAGGTCGGTCTGACAGTCGGCGACTCCGTGTTGGCTATGCAGAGGCTGACTGAACCCTACGAACTGCGCCCCGTCCCTTTCCTTTGATCAGGAGCGGCCCATCGAAGACTCTGTCTCCCGCAACGCGCTCGGTCGCTTCTCGACGTCTCTCGAAAAGCGCTTCGGAACGCTCGGGGCGACTGCCGACCCCAGCGAAGACGCCGAGCCGAAGGATCCTCGGCTGCTGTCCGAGGCGCGGGCGAGGGTGGAGGCCTTCCTGGACGACTGGTGTGCTACCTTCTGCCCTCCTCAGCGTTCTCCACAGCCACTGACACCGGAGTGGACCCTGCGATCACAGGCGCAGCGGTGGCATCAGTCTTGGGCGCCGGAAAGAGGCGGATCAAGACGACGACAGCGGAGACGAGGAGGACGAGGACGAGAAGGAAGACGACGACGACGACGACGACGACGAGTGATGCTCGCCTCTGCGCGCGCCTGGGCCGCTTGCTATCTCCTGACCATGTGGCGATTACAGACCAAAAGCGATCGAATCTACAGAGCTGGGCATGGACACCAGGGAAAGGGGAGTCGTCTCAATCCTCCTCCTCCTCAACGGGCTCGTAGTCGGTCCCGCTCCGTGAGCGCCGCTTCTTCCAGAGCCACCAGCCGCCGAGGCCGAGGAGGGTGAGAATTGCAGCCCCGCCGACGATGCTGCCGACGAGGATCCAGCCGTACAGCTGCGCCCACGACGGCTCGAAAGGCACGAGAACAGCGCTGCATCCGCAGGGACGAGGGGCCGGTCAGCGGGTCGGTTGAGCGCGACGAAGGGCCAGACGAGCAGTGGAAACTGACTCGAGGAGAAAGACGCCGCCGCCTTGCGTGACGCCGTTGGCGAGGGGCCGGTGCCGCCAGGCGGGCTGCTCGTCAGGCTTGCCGCTCAGCTTTTGGCCGTTGCTCGGTGTCGCGCGACCGCTCGCACCGACATCGGCCCAGTCGTTGAGCTCAATCCCTCGCGCGCCCTTTATGCCGACGACAAAGGCGTCCCGCGTCTCGCGGAAGGCGAGGTCGCCGAAACGCGAGGTCGCCGACAGCAACGTCTGGTACGCAATCTCCTCCTCGATCACCAGCGGCCGGCTCGGTGCGCCCTTCTGAGGCGGTGCGAGAAGAGCAACCTTGGACCGGCTCGCGACCTTGGGGTCGAGTGGGATCGGCGCTCTGGACGGCAGGATGTGGAGCTTCAGCAGATCCAGCAATGCCGTAGGTGAGGTCGCGTTGCGCAGGTAGGCCGTGATGTTGATGGCCGCGAAAGCGTCGTCGGTCGGCGCGAGCACCGTGAACGAGGTGCCGAACGGCGGGGCCTCGTCCATCTCCCAGCCGACCTGGGGATGAGGATCACCGGCGTGTCAGTTCGACGCGCAAATGAAGGGCCAGAAAGGGGGACTGACGATGCCGAGCTCGGCAATATCCTCTTCGGTCGGCTGCCGACCGTCAAGGACCCAGTCGAGGCCGGCGCGCTCGAGCAGGTCGGCCATGACGCTTGCCTTGGCGCCCCGGAGCAGGTTGCCGACCGTGACATTGACGGAGGAGGGGATGATCACCTGGTCGACAACGTGAAGGGCGCTGCACGGGCCGCGTTCGGCTGTGTCAGTCAACGGGTCGGCAGGACGGCCTAGGGCTCGCGTTCGGACATACCCATTCGCCGTGATGGCATCCCCGCGGAGGACGCGTGCCCTTTGCAGCTCGCCATTCTGCCGGCCGCTGCTGGACTCGCCAACCTTGATAGTGCCGTTGCCGCCAGCCTCGAAGGCGAGCGAGCCGCCACCAAGAGTCAGGTACGACTTGCGCTTGCTCGGACCGCCGGCCCGCAGGTCCTCGAGGTAGACGACCTCGTCGACAACGTGGTGCCGCAGAATGGCCCGTAGCTTGGTACGCGCTTCCGGCAGGAGCAGGTAGTCGCGGCCGAGACCCAGTCGGGTCCAGGCTCGGTTATCGGGTGCAAGTAGGGTGATGGCTCCGGCCGCGCGGAGGCGGTCGTCGAGCCGCGCAGCAAACGCCGCTGCGAGGAAGGTCGTCAGGTCGAGCGAGGCGACGGCCGTCTCGACAAAGTCGGGCGGAGGATCGAGGAAGGACCGGACGCGATAGATGATGGATCGGCCAACCTCGACCGGCTCGCCGACGACCTGGACGCCGGCGAAGCGGACCTCGGCCCAGTCGCCGCCGTCGTCATCAACGCCACCGAGAGAGATCGCACCGGCTGCCAGCTGGCCGAGGACCGATCTCCGGACCTCGACGGGGACGACCTGTCGACCGTTCTTGAGGAGCGGCGTCCGAAGCTCGGACGGGAGCAGTCCTCCGTCGCGCAGATTGGCCGGGCGGATCCGGCCAGGCAAGACATGGTACGCGAGCGTGTTGCGGAGCGCCTCCTTCCGGCTCGGAGGCAGCAGGACGCCGCCCTGAGCCAACGCCGAGGGCTCGTCGACCGGGGCGAGGATTGTGTAGGCCTCACCCTCGTGGGCGACCGAGCCGTTGACGTAGCCCGCAAGGCCAGACTCGCGCAGGAGCGAGACGAATCGAGTCGCATTAAGGCCGATGAGGATCTTCTCGGGCGTGAGTGTGAAGGGCGGGACGAGTAGCGAGTCGATGATGTGGATGACGCCTGGCAAGAGGAATCGGGGGTCGCCGTCGATGAATTCCTGCTAAGCTGAGATTCTCTGGCAGATATAGGAAGACGCACCGTTCGAAGCGAGGATGTCGGCCTCGATGACCGGCGTCCCGCTCTTTCTCTGCCGCTTGCCATTGCCGTCCAGCATGCCGACCGCCATAAGGCCCTCGGCGTCGACGGTGACCCATGCGGTCCCGCCCCCGACGACGTCAACCGTGCCCTTGCCACTCCTCGCAAAGCGTTCGCGCCAGGCGACAGCTCCAGCCCGGCCCGCATGGCAGCCGACGAGCCGCTCGACGTCGTCCCTGGCAAAGCCGCTCTCGAGGTAGGTCCGCTCGACCTGCGGGAGGGCCGCGAAGGCGGCATCCGAGGGCGCAAACAACGACAGGTGTGACAGCGTCGACAATAGCGCGAGGTACGACGACGGCGGCACCGGTGATGGCGGCGGTAGGCCAGCGGGCGAGAGGAGGGCCGACAGGTAAGCGAGGTCAGGGTGATCGAGGATTGTCGAGCCTGAGAACGCAGTCTGAGTATTGTCAGCGCCTATACTGGGCAGCGCAGGACGACGGTTGGGCGCGCACCGATGTCCTCAGGGAGGTCGAGCACGCCGTCGATCTTGAGGACGACACCGTTGCCGGCGACGACGGGCCGCGCGGCGACCCGCACGCCGCCTCGACCCCGGCCGTCGACCCCGACCCAGTCGTCGCCCTCCGTCTTGTCAGGCTCGCCGAGCTCCGCGCTTTCGCGCGACCGCCAGACGCCGCGCACTCGCTGGCCCTCGCGGCCGAGCTGGCCGTGCGGCGCAGGCAGCCACGGTTCGGGCTTCTCCGGCCGGTCGTCGCCGCCAGGCCTGCGAGGATAGAGAAGTGTCTCCAGCGACTCGGGGAGGCCGCCAACCGGAGGGAAGCGAGGCCGGCAGGCCACCTCCTCCGGCGGAGGGGGCGAAGGACGCGGGTGGGGCTTGGCCGAGTCGTTGCCCGGCGGCCGCTCGGCCTCGAGCGGGTCGAGCGGCAAGCTGTGGTTGAGCACATGGTAGAGGAGCCGGTCGCGCGTCGCTCGAAGCAGGTTGTCCTGCTCTAGCGAGTCGAAGGGCGACCAGGCCCAGTCGGCGAGTGACCCTTGGCTCGGGCCGCCGGGGTGACCGGCCGCCTCAAATGCGGCGTTGGTCGGAGCGAGGAGGGTGCCGTTGGCAAGCGCGTTGAGCGCGGGGACGAGCTGCGTCCGCTGGAGGAGGCGGAGGAGCGTGGAGTAGTCGGCGTCGGCCGAGAGGACGTCGATGAGCGTGCTTGTCGTCGTCCCTATCGGTGGCGGAACGCGTTCCAGCGGCGGCGAGGAAGAGAGCAGCAGGGGCAGCTGCTCGAGCTGCTGGTCGAGGGCGGCCGAGTCGGCCGGGAGAGTGGCGAGCGAGGCGAGCACTGCCGCGAGCAGCCCGGCGAGGCGCATCTCCTCCTAGGGACGGCAAGCGGAACCTAAGGACGACAGGAAGAGCTCGTAGCAGGCTAGGCTTTGAAGAGGAGAAAGGGGTCGAGTGAGGCCGGGTCGTCGTCGTCTCAGGCTGTGGTGGTAAGCGAGCGCTCGCTGTCGCGCTCGTCCGAAACGGGGCGGCGGCGGCGATGACGCCCGCAGAGTACGCTTTAGGCAGGTGCACTTGCAGGACCCCTGCAGCGCCAACAGCCCGCCAAACGACAGCCGCGACGGCGATTCTAGTCCATGCTCATCTACACGCGGACGCCCTATGCTGCCGGACTGTCCTTCCCCTCGATGTGACTGAGAAAGAGAGGGAGGAAGGCTCCGGTCAGCCTTCGTCCCGCTCGCTCCCAAGTCTCGAACGTACTCGAGGATTGCTGTCGAGTACCGCTGGCACTGCTTGTAGCAAGCGTCAAAGCCATCGTTGCCGCCGTAGTACGGGTCCTGGATGTTCGTCTGCTTGCCGGTAAAGTGCGAGAAGAGGAGCACTGTCGGGAGGCAGGCGAGCGTCCCGGGTCAGCGAGCGGGCGCCAGAATCACGCTCGGCGGCGATCTCGACTGACCCTCAGCCTTTGAGCCCTTCTTCTGTTGCCGTTCCAGGTTGCTGAGGTTGCTCTTGTCCTGCGAGTCCCCGGAGTGATGGGCAGCGGCAGCCGTCAGCTTACGATCGCACGTCGCCCGAACGACCGAGAGAAGCCCCCCCCCCCCCTCTTCTTGGCCGAGCGCTGGGTCGCAGACTGACCATGGCAAAGATGTAGTCGAAGTCTGCATAGTCGGTCGGCCGGACCTGACGCGCTCGACACGACCAGGGGACGCTGTGGCGGTCGAGGACGTCGATCGTCCTGCGAGCCGGTAGTTGAGGCCAGTCAGGTATCAGCCTTGCCCTTCTGGCAGCGGTCTTATCGGTGCTGTGAGGACTGACCTCTCGTCGGGCTTGTCGCCGGCATGGTAAGCGCCCGTTCCTGAGAGCAGACGGAGGGCCACAGCAGGAAGTCAGCCGGCAGTCAGCACGTGGTCGTCGCGCGCAGCTCGTGCTCCGTCGAAGCAAGCCAGTCCCTAGCAGAGCGAGTAGAAGCACCTGCAGAGTCGACCTTGACGTCGAGTCCGCGCTTCTTCGCTTCGGCCGCAAAGACCGCCTCGGCCATGGCTGTTCGAGACAACAGAGGCGCATCAGCCGAGGAAGGGGGGGGTGGGAGGTCAGCTCGGAGTCGACAGCAGGCCGATGACGCGGCTGGTCATCTCGACCTCGGCAGAAGGTGGCGACGGACGCGAGCGGCAGATGTTGCTGCAGAGCAGACATGGTCAGCAGGTACTTACTGGCCCGAGAGCAGACGATGGGACGGAGCTTACCCGAGGCAGACGAAGAGGAAGGAGAGCTGCGGCGGCATGCTTGCAGGTCGAGGGGCTCGGAGGGGTCGTCGTTCGCGGGCTGAAGTAAGTCGAACTCCGACAGCGCTGAAGACAACGACGACGACGACGACACCGACAGGATCGGCCTCCCTCCCGCTTCCCGAGCGCCAGTCGACTCGCACCAGCGCAGGCAAGAGGACGCTCGGCCTTCTTCGACAGTTCGCCTACTACTCAGGAGCAAACGGCCTACCACCCTCGTCTCAGGTCGCCCGCTCGTCCCCCGGTAAGGTCCGCGCTCACCCCTGGACCTCCGCCTGCATGCCCCCTCGTCCTGACCTCTCTCCTCCACCTTCTGTTGCTCAGATGTCGATCTCACTGGTCGCCCGCTCGGCTCTCGCCCTCCCTTCCAGGCGATCGAGCACCTCGTTCCGGCGGTCGTCGAGCTCGCAGGCGGCTGCCTTTGTCGCGCCCGGCACTTGGAGGGAGGCGGAGCCCGAAGTCGCAGGCTCGCCCGAGAAAGGCAAGATCGACTTGTCCGCCGTCCGCCGGCTTGCACTCGTCCGGGCGGCGGCAGCGGCGGAGAAGGCGACTGGCTCTGCTGCTGTCAGCCGCCTGAGCGCTCGAAATGCTCGACGGGCCAAGTCAGGCGTCTTCGACCCGTCGACCTCGGCTTCGTCTGGCACCGACCAGCCGCCCGCCGGCCATAGCACCTCTCAAGCCAATGCAGCCTCCAACGCTTCAGCTTATGAGTCTTCTGACGACCCTGGCTTCACAGCCTGGGCCGACAACGTTCTGGCCGATTCGTACGGCGCCATGCGGTCGGCCGTGCACCTATCGTTCGGCCTACGCCCACCCGTCTCCGAGAGCCCGACACCGGCCGGCCTTCCGGCCGTTCTCAAGCCGCCCGCACCCCTCACGCCCGATGAGGCGATTCAACTTGCAACGATCTTCAGCCTCAGCGGCGGCCGGCTCGACCCGGAGGAGCTCGACAGGCCTTCGCCTGACATTGCGCCCGGCTCGACCCTCAACCAGCCATCGCTAGGCGAGAGGCTGGCCGAGAAGCGCTTTCGCCTCTCTTCTCCTCCATCTGAGCACAGCTCGCCGCCGCCTTCCGATCCGGCCACGTCGACCAATGCGCGGGGCAAGCGTCTCGTCGTCTTTAACCTCGCGGATTGGACGACCGAAGTCCATCTTCGCGACGCATTCTCACGCTTCGGACGCGTCCAGAAGGTTGTCATTCATCTTCGGTCGCCCTCTTCCTCGCTCAACTACGCTTTCATCACCATGTCGTCCGACAAAGAGGCCGAGGAGTGCATCAAGCAGCTCAACGGAGCTCGGCTCAATTACTGCACGATAAGTGTCCAGAGGCCGACCGAGCAGCGCGCCAGATATTCGCGGTCCGTGAACCTCGTCGTCCGGAACCTCCCGATCCCAACGACCGCGGGTGCCCTGCACGATATATTCTCGCCATTCGGCCGCGTTCAGAAAATTGCCACCCTCCAACACAACGACGGCCGACCGCAAGATTCCGCCTTCATCACCATGTCGTCCGAGGACGAGGTCGAGGAGTGCATCAAGCAGCTCGACCGGGCCGATTTCAACGGCCGCAAGATCCGCGTCCAACGGTCGCGCGCGCCCGGACCGAACGGCTTATCGCCGGGCGAGAGGCAGGGACATCAAGCGGCCGGCCTTCCCCAAGTTCCGTCGTAGACGGCAACGGCGAGCAGCACGGCCCCTGGGTCGAACGGTTGGCCTCACCCTCGATCGTCGCCGCCCAGCCTGGACAACGCCGAACAAGCCACCTTTCAGCTCGCGACGATGACGGTTGGGGCAACGACGAGACAAGACGGAGAGCAGTATCCTCTCCGGCCAGGCCGGCCCAACTCGAATCGCCGGGAACAGGTCAACGCCTGCCGACCCACCTCCTGGCTCTCGATGTGTCGGGACGGCCCTCGCACCGCCATGAGCGGCACGCAGGCGAGACGCAGCGAACGGCGTCGGCCAGGCATCCGCAGGGTCGCGCTCGGGATGCGACTCCGCGTCTGTTTCCCCGCCGTCGGTCGTCGGGCCATATCCATGCAGAGTCACCTCCCCATCCGCCGAGCGCCGCAGCGCCGTCGCTCTCGCTCAGACTCTTCCCTTCGGCACCGACCTTGGTGCGCGACCGACAAAACGCACTCAGCGAGCAGTCTGCGGCAGCGCTCTACACCGTTTCGAGAGGAGCGACGCGACTCGACCACAATGCGAGGGGTATGACCGTCATCATCCGAAACACATGGGTCTGCGCCGCTGCTGATCCCTCTAAAGCCCTTTTAATAGGGTGCGAACGGCCGAGAGTCGTCGCGCTCACCTGCTGGTCATGGATTTTTTCCCCTCGCCCCGGTCGTCTGTCGGCCTTGCCGGCCGCGCAGTCGCCGACCTCTTTAGGGACCGTCGCCGAGGGGTCGTCGAGCGAGAAAGAGGCGTCGGGGCGGTCGGGTAGAGGAGAGGCTGGCCGTACAAAGTCCCTCCTCTCCTTCTGATGCTCGACTCCTCGCTCCGTCCTCGCTTGCTGCTGCCCAACGTACGCCCGCCTGCCTGCCTGCCTGCTGCCCTGCGGATTTCCGGCCAACCGGCCGCCCTCGCCGTCATGCCTGTTTGGTCGGCACTGTGCGATCGAAACCGAGCTCTCCGCCTCTTGGCCCCCGCGCGGCGTCGCGAGGCGAGGAGATCAGTTTCCCCCTTCTGCCCGCATACAGCCATCCCCTCCCTCCCAGCCTCCGACCCTCCTCCCTTCCGCCGTGCGAAAACCTCCCTTCGACGATGAGCTCCGACCTTTACTCGGCCCAGGGCGTCGAGCCCTTCCTCGAGGTCCGTCCTCCCTTCCTGCCAGTCTGCCAACAAAGGCGGGCCCAAGGCCGGGCTGCGGCAGATGGCACGGCCCAGCCTCTGCCGCCCGCCGCCCTTTCCTGCTCTCCCTCCCCGCCCTGCCTGGCCCCGTCGATCAACAAGGGCTCGCCCCTTATCTGTCGTCGCCGCTCAGGCTCGAGTCGACACCGCCTCGCCGCAACCTCCCTAGACTCATTGTCTGACCCAAGCCAGGTGGTTGAACTATAGTGGTGGGAGGCGGGAGAGAGGGCAGGCCGAGCAACGTCCGAGCGGCCGCCGCCGCTGGGTCTCGCCTCGCGGCTCATGGTGGCTGGCCGACGGGCTGCCCTTGCCATCATGCCGAGCGCATCGACACCAGATCGACTGACGCCTTCTCTGCTTCTCTGTCATCCCGCGCTTACGCCCCGAGCAGTACCAGAGCGCGTCGCCGCCCGTCTCGCCTGAGCACTCGACCGCGGGCCGCGACGGCTACTTCCCTGCGGCCCAGCATGCCGAGACGTCGGTCGCCTGTGCGTCCTCACCTCCTGCCTGACCTTCTCCCAGGGCTCACGTCTGAGACTGCAAGGGGCGCTCGCTACGAATGGAGCCAAGGACTGGGCCTTCTCGCCCTCGGGGCCTCTCGCGGATTCGCAGCTGACGGCCCTCTCGCCCCTTCCTTTTCATCCGTGCGTTGGTCACCGTCCGCGCCTCGAAACGCTTGGCTGTCCTCGACGCAATAGGGTCCAGGAGGAAGAGCGTCTCTTCCAAGTCGCCGTCGTCCGAGTACCCGCCCCGGCCAATCTTCTCGCCCTCGTCCGAGCAGCCTGGATCGTCGCCGACGTCGACGAGCCCACCGGCCTCGCCCTCGGCCGCGAGCGCGGTGTCGGCAGGCGGAGGAGGCGGAGGCGTCGCTGGTCTCCTCCGGCGAAAGTCATCCCGAGCGTCGGCGAGCGGCGCCGCTAACGTTAGCGGCTCTGTTGCTGGCGGGCCGGTCCCGATTGCTCGCCGGCCGTCAGCCTCGGCTCTCGCGAGAAAGACGTCGCAGCAGTCGCGACTGACGGCCTCGTCGCCGTCGGTCCAGCCGCTCGCACTCCCCCTATCACCGACGGCCGCTCGGACCGCCGTTGGCCCGAGTTCGAAGGTCGGCCAACAAGCTGCTGTCCATCCTCATCCGTCATCACCGCCGCCGCTACCGGCTCTCAACACCAACCTGCCTCCGGCCGGCTCTCCTCCTGCCGTCCGGGGACCGAACGCGACGCCGGCGACGACCGATCTTCTCCCGCTACCTCCGCCCCTGACGACAGGGACGAGCCACCGGCTCTCGCCGCAGCTCGAGCAGCCAACGCCGCCGCTCACGCCCGACCTTCCGTCACACGCCCTCTTCCAGCCGCCCCAAACAGTGATCGCCAATCGGCCGGCGCCCTACGCGGCTGTCGCGGGCCCGCCAGCATCGCCCGCCGCGCTTGGTCGGGGCGCGAGCTCGCGGCGGACGAGTGAGACGAGCAGCGGCCGGGTCGACGACAGCCTGACGACGACGGCCAGCTCGGGCTCGTCGACCGTCTCAGCCTTTGGCGAGCCCACCGGGGGCAACAAGGCCAAGGCGCCCGCCGCGGCCGACCTGTCGAACCCGTACGTCACATCTCCCGGCCATCAGCTGGCGTCGTTCTTCTGCTGACGATTGCCCTCTCCCTCGGCTATGCAGGTGGCGCTCGCAGACCGAGCGGCCGCTCGACACGGTCCGCCGACTGAGCCGGCTCGTCGACGGCCGCGACCTGAGCTATCAGGCCAACAGGCACTCGAGCTACGGCCTTGCCGCCACCTTGTCGTCGCCGACCTCGGGCCGGTCCGACGACCCGTATGCCGAGTGCGCCCCCCTTCGAAGCCACCTCTCGCCCGGCTCACACGCTGATAAGGTCCAACATTCCTCGCGCCCACAGCTCGTCTTCGTCCTCGTCCATCACGCCGAGCTCGACGCCGCTGTTGCCCTGGGGCGGCCTGCCTTCGTCGATGAGTATGTCGGGCCCGTACCCGACAGCAGCTCCCATGGTAGGAGCCGTACGTCCCCTTGTGCCTGAGCTCAGCGTCCGCACTCGGTCACTGACTTGTGGCCCTCCCTTGCAATCGCTAGTACCCTTTGCCGAACCGGACGGTCGTGACGCCTTTTGCGCTCGACGCGAGCCCGTGGCCCGTTTGGCAGACGACTGACGGCACCGGATCCTCGACCGAACCCAGCCGGGCCGGCCGGGGCGGGACCGTCAAGCGCAAGGGTGCAGCCAGCGCCGGCAAGCAGCGTCGGCAGTCTGACGTCGGACCAGCGAGCAAGACCGGTGGCAACCCCGCTGGCGGTGGTCTCGCTGCGCTCCAGGTGGCACCGACCTACTCGCGCTCGCCCCTCTCGCAGGCGTCCTCGCCCGAGCCTTCGCCTCCGTTCGTCCCGTCCTCATCTTCGGCGCCGCCGTCGATCGCCGAGGGCCGGCCGTCGACGCTCGGCCGGACAAAGTCGGCCAAGCGCCGGCTCTCGTTCTGGCGCAAGGCAAAGGATGGCGAGACGTCGGATGAGAAGGCCGACGTCGTGCCGCCCTTGCCGGCCAGTCCGGCCGGCATCCGTCTCGGCAAGGGAGGCGGCAGGGACCGCGTCGTCTCGACCCCAGCCCAGCAGCAGCAGACAAAGAAGCAGCAGACCGTCGCGGTCAACGATGCGCGGTCCCGTCGAGCCGCGTCGGAACCGATCGCCGACGGCTCGTCGCCGCTGCCCGTGGCTCTCCCAACGCCGGCACCGATCGAGCCTGAGCAGCGTCCAGGCTCGGCCGCCTCGATGGCCCGGTCGGCCCAGGCGCCGGCGAAAGCGGCAATGACGACGATGCCGCCTTCCGACGCAAAGGCCAGCCGCAGCAGCAGCAGCAACAGTGGCGGCGGCGGCGGCGGCGGCGGCGGCTTTGGCGGCTTCTTCCGGCGCTTCGCCACCCTCGGGCGCAGCAAGAGCTCGGCGCCGGCGGCAGAGAAGGCCAAGTCGACCGGAGTCAATGAGCTCGGCCAGAAGACGGCGGCGGTGGCTAGGGTCAACGACACGCCGGTTCAGCAGCCTCAGCCTATACCGGCCGGAACGCCGTCGCAGAGCCCAGCCGTCCTGCCCGCCTCTCCTGTATCCGAGTCGAGCCGCGCTCAGGCCCCCGCTCCGACTCGCCTCCCTTCGGCCGGCTCTGTCTCGGCCCGCTCCGCCAGCGGCCGCTCGCTCGCCCCGCCATCGCCCGGCCCTCCCGCCGACTCGGCGATGCAAGCGACGCCTACGACGGGTAGCCCTCAGCGGGCGCTGCCGCTCGCGCCTGCCTTGCCCATCTTTGACAGCTTGGCGCCCACAACCACGGCCGCCGTCGAGCAAGGCTTGGCTTCGCCTACCTCGTCGCCCGGCCGCCGCCTCCCCCAGCCTCCCGCCGCAGCGGCCGCGAGCCCCGAACGCAGTGCAGCGGCGGACGTTGCAGCCGTCGACTTCTCGCCTCGCGCCGAGCGGGCCCGGCGCATGTCCAAAAAGCTCTCGAACGGCTCGCTGCCTTCGGCGGCGGCGACGCCGAGCTCGCCTCCCCGTCGACTGCCCGAGCAGCCAGCCTCGTTGACGACGAGCCCCCGTCAGCTGCCCCTCCCGCCGAGCCCATCGCCTCAGCCCGAGCTGCACGCCTTGGACTCGGCCGACGTGACCGGCGCCCGGCTCTCACCCTACGCGGAACCGGCGGTCGGAGAAATCAAGCCGGTCTTCCACCGGCAGACGTCGCTTGGCGACGCGAGCCCCTCGACGCCGGTCGGAGGGTCGACGCCCGTCCGCGGATCGTCGACGCCGCCTCCTCCCTCGGCGACTGAGACGGTCCGGTACGATCATGGCCTGTCGTCGTCTTCCGCCGCCACCGCCGCCGCCATCGACGGCGCTGACGACGAGCAGATGCCGGCCCTCGTCGGCGACCAGCAGGACGACAACGACACGCCGTCGCACTCGCTCGCCTCGACCGCATCGATCGCGACGCCGAGCTACTGGGAGGCACCGCCCGCCCCGGCGGTCTCCACGATCGGTGGCGGCAAGCCAGCGTCGGCAGAGGCCGTCGTCAGCGAAGCCTAGAGAGGTCGCGAACCTCAAGCTCCCCAAACCAACCCCTCGCTTACCTCGCCCGACACTGCGGATAGTCTCTTTGCAACACCCCGGGCGGCCTACGATTGGCGCCCCCCCCCCCTAATCCCAATCTCTTTTGCTCTCCGCTCTCTTAGTCAACACTCGTCTCCCTCGCTCAGCCCACTCCCGCGTTCTCTACTTCCTGGACCTTCCTTCTTGGTTTTCCTGTCGAGCGACCTCCAACTCCACCCCTCACGCCGTCTCATTCCCTCCCGTCCCCGCCTTCCCCCTCCCTCTCACACTCCGCATACACCCTTTCGCATACTTCCAACCCGCCTGGCTCGCGCCTGCCTCCTCTGCCGCCATCTGCCTTTGCCCATACCCCTCTCGGCGGCACTAAGGAGGCAATACACGATTGACGTCTCCATTAAATCCCCACGCTCGTCGCTCGTCTCGGTCGACGCCGCTGAGCGACGTCAGAGACAGGGCAGGCAGGGAAAGGGGCTCCCTTTGGACCCGCGTGGCTCCCCCGTCGCCGGCCGGCCGCCGGAAGCAGCGAGATGGCCGGCCCGCCGCGCGCCCAGCTAGACGGCCGCTCGCTCTCCGGCACGCGGCGGCGTCGACGCCCTCTGCCGTCGTCGTCGTCGTCCCCTCCGACCCAACCTGCTCTACTCGCAAGCGTCACCAAACCTCCCCTCCCTCCCTCTCGCGACCCCCCCCCCTCCTCCCCGCGAAGCCGCTCTTTCTCGCCCACCGGCTTGCGCCCCTCCGCCGGCATGTCGCCGCCAATCGAGCCCTCGCCGGCCGTCCTCGCCCTGACGGCGCATACCGCGGCCGGGCCCGCGTCTTCCTCCCGCTCGTCGCTCACCGGCCTCCTCGCCTCGGCCGCCGGCGCCTCCTCCTCGCCCGGCAAGGTCCGCGCCTCTCGGACCTACCTCCCCAAGCACGGCTTTCCCAAACGGATCTGGTGGAAGCTCGTCTCGGACGGGGGTTCGGCCGTCGAGCGCCGGCGGGCGAAGCGGCCCGAGGCGGCCAAGCAGAAGGAGAGGGACGACGTCGCCCGGTGCGGGAGCTGGGTCAAGCATGGGCTCAGGCCGACCGACCTCTTTCTCGACGTACGTCCCTCCTCTTACCTCTCTCTCTCTGCTTCTGGCATCGGAGGGTCCGCGTAGCGTCTCGGCCGGGGCGAGGCTCGGGCATGGGAAGGGTGGCCGGGAGAGAGGGGCGGGCTTGGCGCCCTCGTTCGTGCTGCGGCGGCGGTCGTGACGTGCGTCCTCCCCATCCGCGGACGACCACGCCGCCCGTTGTAGACAACCCCCTCGCCGACTCGAATCGCGTCGTCTCGCCAGGCTCACGGCCTGCCTGAACCGTCGTCGTCGTCATCGCATGACGACCAATCGGGCTAGGTGACCCGGCGGGGGGGCATCCGACCCAGCAGGGCGTGTCGGCTCAGGGCTCCTTCCGGCGAGGGAGGGCGTAGATCGTCCGTCGGCGGAAGCTCGCCACAGTGGCCAACGTCTACAGCTTGGGAGCCTGCCGTCGAGTCTTCGTGTTTGGGGAAGGAAGAGCGCCGGTCGCTACTTGTTGTCTGCCGCCTAGGTCGCCCGGGTCGCGCCGGTCGAACGCCAGTCGCTTCGATGACCCCCTCAGCATCTGAGAGTTTCGCCGACTGACGGCGGCCCCTCTCCCTTTGATCCTCGAGCAGATCTACGGCTCGGTCCTCCAGACGCTCAACCATGACCCTCGGATCGGCGTGTGCTCGCCGAGCCTGCTCGGAACGACGGGCACCGTCCCCATGACGGTCATCTCGCTCATCCCCGACATCATCGAGCATCACGCGACGCTCATCCGTGGCGCGCAGCACGAGATCCTCCTCTTTACCAACTACTGGCAGATCTCCAACTCGCAGCGAGCCATCAGCGATGCGCTGATCGCGCTCAGCGACCGGCTCGGCAAGGAGCATGCCGCCAGTGTCGCCGAGGCCGAGCAGGCGGGCCGGCCGACGCCTCCCAAGCGCCAGGTCGTCGTCAAGCTCGTCTATGACCGCGGCACGCTCCGCCACCTGCTCCACCCGCATTCGCCCGTCCCGCCCGAGATGTGGCCGGCGATCGACCTGCCCAAGGAGGCCGAGATACCAAACCTGTCGATGCAGGTCCTCAACTACCACCGGCTCCTGCTTGGGACGTTCCACGCAAAGTTTCTCGTCGTTGACCGCAAGGCCGCGCTCCTCTGCTCAAACAACATCCAGGACCGGCCCAACCTCGAGATGATGGTCCACCTCGAGGGCGACGTCGTCCAGTCGCTCTACGATACGGCCCTCATCTCGTTCTCGGCCCCGCTCAAGCCGCCGCTGCCGCTCCTCAAGCAGCCGCCGGCCGAGCTCGGCCCAGACGATTTTACCTTCCAGGAGAAGAACGACTGGCTCAAGGCGATCCCCCTCGTCGGTGCGGCCGAGGCGACCCGCAAGCTCCTCCGGCTCCTGCGCGACCGGACAGAGTACGACTCTGACGAGGCCCAGAAGAATGCGCTCATGCCCGAGCGGGGGCGGATGCGCAACCTGATGCGGACCATGATCGAGCAGGGCATGGAGGCTCCGCCGAGGGAGCAGCCGGTCAGGACCCAGAGCGGCTGGTTCGAGGGCATGGTCGACGTCGTCACCAACGCGGCCGACCGAAGCAGGCCGGCGAGCCGGAGCATGAGTCGGCGCAACTCACGAGAGCGTGCGTTTCCTCGGCCCACGACCATCTCACCCCGCAGCACTTGCCGCCGATGTCGTTACTGATCCCTTCTCTCACTCCTCTCGCTCCGTCAGGCAAGCGCGGGGCGACCTGGGCCGACTTTGGAGTCTCGTCCAAACGAGTCGCGTCGCCGCCGTACCAGCACGCCGACCTCCCGGCAGACGAGCCGGCCTCAACCCACTCGTCCCAGGCTCCGACGCCCTCGCAGGCCGACGGGCCCCTGACGCCGCTGCCTGCAGCGGGCGGAGCCGACCCTGCTGACGATGCCGCGGCGGCCGAGTTCCATCGGCGGCTCGAGTCGAGCCTGGCCGAGGTCAAGCTGACCGACCAAGGCCACGTCGTTGCCCCTGCGCTCCCTCTCATCCCGTCGCCGCTTGCTCAGCCGGTCCCGCTCCCTTCGGCCGAGCAGCCATCGAGCTCGACAGCGACGACAATGGCGCCCCCGCCGAACAAGCACGTCCAGCTGCTCGTAGACGAGCCGGACGAGCTCCTCGCCGACGGCGCGTCGCCCGTCCTGACGCGTGAGGAGGCCCGGCGGCGGACCGAGGCTCTCCTCCTCTCGGCCGGCGTCCCACTCGACACGGGCGCAAAGACGGCCATGGGCGCCAATGCCCAGGCCGGCGACAAGGCGCTCCTGAGCCGACTCGAGCGCATGAGCGAGAAGCTGAGTGAGTGCGGTGTGGCATATTCAATCGTCCTGCCCTCGCAGTCTTCTAACCCTCTGCCCTCACGCGCGTCCAGACGCGGGCGTCCTCTCTGAGCCGCTGCCGACGGTCGAGGACTCGGACGCGATCGACGACTTTACGCCGCACATCTTCCACGCGCCTCACCGGCCGGTACCGATGGCGCTCGTAAACCGCGGCCCACGCGGGACACCCGGCCACCAGGACCTGCGGACGCCGCAGAACGCGGCCTGGCTCGCAGGCTTCCGGTGCTCGAAGCGCAAGGTCTTTATCCAGACGCCGACGTTCAACGCCCGGCCGGTCGTCGACGCCGCGATTGACGCATGCAAGCGTGGAGTCAAGGTTGTCCTCTACGTCGGCCTTGGCTTCAACGACAAGGGCGAGTCGATCCCGTTCCAGGGCGGCACCAACGAGGAGGTGACGGTCCGCATGTACGAGCGACTTCGGGCGTGCAAGAAGGAGCAGTACCTCAAGGTCTTCTGGTACGTCGGTAAGGACCAGAGCCGGCCGCTCAACGCCGCCATCAAGCAGCGCAACTGCCACGTCAAGCTCGCCATCTTTGACGACGCCGTCGGCATGTGCGGCAACGGCAACCAGGACACCCAGTCGTGGTACCACTCGCAGGAGACCAACGTCCTCATCGATTCGCAGACAATCTGCGCCGACTGGATCCAGGTCCTCGCCCACAACCAGAACACGCACCTCTACGGCCTCGTCGACCCCAAGGACGGCCGCTGGCGCAACGACCGCGGGCAGACGGTCGAGGACCTCGACCAGCTCGCGCTCGCCGCCAAGGAAAAGAAAGCACGCGAGGACGGCACCGCCGCCGCAGCTTAAGCCCGAATCCACGACTTTGTCTTCTGACCCCTCCAAAAGCTTCGACGACCGCCTATCTGGCGAGCGTCGTCCACCTGCCTGCTGGCTGTTCTGATCTCCCTCACCTCTCCGATCTCCAATCTGCCCCCCCCCCCTTCCCCCCCTGAGCACTTTTCTTGATACCCCTCAGGGCCCCCACCTCCTGCTTCGCTTCCGAACCCACACGTTGGCGCTCCCCTGCGCTAGCCGGACTGTATCCTTATGACCTTCTCACCGCATTCGCTCTCTGCGACACGCTCGGGCTCACCCAAGGCAGACACCAGTCATCTCGTGAGCCAGCACAGCGCTGCCGGCAAGAGCATGGACGGCCTTGTTCTTTGTTCGACGCACGCAGCGACTTGGCAAACCTAGCTTGTGCTGTCGACGCACAAGCTGCAAGCAAAGACAGGGCGACGACTGTGAGTGCTCTGTGGTTGAGGAGGGATCGGACGTTTGTTAAGCCCGAGGAAGGCCAGCGATTGGCCGCGGGCAGGACTTGACGCCTGTCAATAATGCTGCTCCGGCTCCTGCCGCATCGTCTCGAAACCAACCTTAACCCCAGCCGCCGCCGATCATGCACCGGAT